>Ga0116156_10002508_pt1 | contig 16693 bp, 14 predicted proteins | sample AD_UKC045_MetaG_FD_89891 | JGI IMG/M metagenome (GOLD analysis project Ga0116156, IMG submission 89891) | Active sludge microbial communities of municipal wastewater-treating anaerobic digesters from USA - AD_UKC045_MetaG | ecosystem: Engineered > Bioreactor > Anaerobic > Digestate | place: USA... | reverse complement strand
GCTGCTAACAGGAAGCAGGGATTGAGCGATGCCGCCGCATCTGTGACCAGGATGGCTCCCGTCGGCAACGCACGAGCGGCTGGCGTGGTCGCAGATGCGGCGGCATCGCTCAATCCCTGCTTCCTGTTAGCAGCACGAGGCACGGACAAAGTGGCTCCACAGTTGCTGCAGGCAACTTGTTTTCCGCCAAGATAATCGGCTGCTGCAAAACGCTGCTGACATCGGGAGCATTGGACGACGATCGCCATGTTGTGATCGCTTGTCGACGATATGTCCGAGGAGTTTCGCGGCCCCACCCTCACCCTGCCTACCTATTTAATCAGCATACCCGTTCGAATACCGAATGCAACACGCAATCGGGGGCAGGTCTTAAGGAAGCCCGGCGAAATGCGAATGGGTGATTTGGCCTGTGCGGCTCGTACAGCACGTCTCGATCAAGAAGCAGATTGACCAAAACTCTGGTCTGCCATACAATCAACGTGCATGAGTTGGACAGTCACACTCAAGGAGTCCGCAATCGGCGATTTGCGATGGTTCGGCCGGAAAGACGGACGCATCTTGCTGGACGAGGCGGAAAGGCGTTTGTCGGCGGATCCGCTCTCAGAAACGCGCAGCATGAAAACGCTGCGGCCCAACCCCGTCGCACAACGCGAGTTGCGGCTGTTTGGGAAGTACCGCGTGCTGTTCAACTTGGACACGGAAGTGGAAGAAGTGACGATCATTCTGGTAGGCGAGAAGCGAGGCAACTCGCTGTTTGTCCGCGGTCAGGAGTTTACTGCGCATCATGAAAGTCATCCCCCTCAGTGAGGCCAAAGCGAATCTGAGCCAGTACGGGCGCCGTTGCCACGACGAGCCGGTGATCGTCACCGTCAACGGCGTTCCTTCGTTCCAGTTGGTGCCGCTGTCCGAGGACGACGACCTGATCGACAGCCTGCTGGAACACAACCCGGCTTTTCGTGAGACCCTGCGCGCTCGGCTAAACGAGAAATCGGTTTCGGCTAAAGACGCCCGGCGACGCTTGTAGTGTTCGACCGTGGTTCGGCGACGGGGGACGACTGATTCTGCGAGTGAATGGTTCCTCTGGCCGACCGGCTATGCGATGAGCATCTGGAGACACTGCGGAGGGGAGGCCTGATCTGATGGCACGGAACTTCAAGGAACTCGAAGCGAACATGCGGCCGGCGTCGTTGGCTCGGGCCAAAGCTCGGGCCAAGGAGATGATGGCGGAAATGCTGCTGGCGGAGATTCGCCGCGCCGTGGGCTTGACACAGGAGCAAGTGGCCGCGTCCCTGGGCATCAAGCAGCCGAGCCTGTCGCGGCTGGAATCTCAGGACGACATGCAAATCAGCACGCTCCGGCGGCTCGTGCCTGCGCTGGGCGGCGAGTTGGAGATCATTGCTCATCTGCCCGGCGGCGCGATCCGCATCACGCAATTCCAGGATGCGGCGTGATGCCGTTGTCTCGAGTTCCAACGCTGCGCGGATCTTCTCACGGTCTACAAGTCGGCCGCCAAGCCCCACGCTCAATCGGTGCGCGGCGGGACGTTCATGATTCTGACCTGCCAGTCGGGGTCTCGTTCGCGTTGGAAATAAATCTCGCCGCTGCAGCCCGTGCGGCCGGGTTGCTGGCCTTGCGGACGCGCGCCTTGCAGGCGGACCACCAGGCGCTACTGCACGGCTGGATCGTAGGAATCCAGCCGTAACGAGTAAACGTTGTTCTCGCTCTGATTCCCCGTGGTGCCGGTGTGCTCGTCCACGCAGACTTCTACGGGCTTGCCCGTCCCAACGCAGCCTGCGGCCGCAACCCAAGTGGAACGGATTTCAATCCGTTCGGAACGGACTGAATTCCGTTCTACGACGACGTCATCCGGCCGATGATCCAGTCGCCGAGCGTTGGCGACAGTTGTGCTAGGGCGAACAGGATTCTTGCTTTCGCCGGCATCACCAGTTCCGGTTTACGTCGTTCGCAATACTGTAGAATTCTGCGAGCCAGCTTTTCCGGCGGAATCCCCTTCAGCTTGACGCCGCCGCCCGGTTTACGCGCCGAATCGGGCAGCCCGGTGGCCTGCTCGTCGTAACGCCGACCCGCGTCGGGCCGCGCGATCGGACCGGGGCAGACCAGCAGCACGTGGACGCCCAGCGGGTTCAATTCATAGCGCAGCTGCTGCGAATAGGCCGCCACGGGGAACTTGCTGGCCGGGTAAGCACCCAAGAACTTGGAGGCCGTTTTCGCCGCCAACGAGCCGATGTTGACCAAATGGCCCTGGGCGCGGATCAAGTGCGGCGCGGCCGCCCGCGTACAGCGCACGGTGGCCAGGAAGTTCAGCGACAGCAGATCCAGGAATTGCTCCGGCGTCGTGGCCAGCGCCTCGCCGCGCGCGGACCGGCCGGCGCAGTTCAGCAGCGCGTCCAATCGCCCATGCCGCTCGACAGCGCCGGCAATCAAGCGGTCCACGGGTTCCTGTTGCGTGACATCCGCCCACACGCCGATCGCGTCGCAGCCGGACTCCCGCAGCGAAGCAGCGACCGCCTCGACGCCCGGTGCGTCGATCGCCCCCAAGACAAGCCTAGCCCCGGCCGCCGCCAAAGTCCGCGCCAACCGCTCGCCCAGCCCCGACGAGCCGCCGTTGATCAACACCACTTTGTCTTGCCAGTAAGTCATGGGGCATCCGTCACTGGTCACTGGTCATCGGTCATTGGTCAATCGTCAATCGTCAATCGTCAGACTTGGGGTTGCTGCTCCTGCTCCTTGTTCCTACCAGCATCAAGATCGGTCGGATCTATTGCAGCCGTAGTGGGGAATAGATGGGGCGAGCGATCTCGGAGCGGTTGGCGTCGCTTTCGCGGGGAATCGGCAGGACGTGCAGCAGCTGATAGGCTTCGTAATTGGCGGGCACGTGCTCGCCGCTGTCGGGCGCCAGGGTACGCACCAGCGCGGTGACCTGAACCGCCTCGCGCGACTGGTTCGTCAGCAGCGGCCCGCCTTCGTCGGTCATCACGACGCCGGAGCCGGTGGATTGGCATTGGCCCGCGATCTGGATGCCCTCCTTGTCCAGCGTAAAGCCCAGCTTCAACTCGCGGAAAACCACCAGCGTGTTGGCCTGCGGTGTCAGCAGGCGGGAATCGGCGGCCAGTCCCAGAGATTGGTTGGCTTGGTACAGCAACGAACGGCTCACGACCCCACCGTTGCAGGACAGGTCCCCGGCCGCGTCGATCAGTCGTCCCGCGCGGAAGCTGGCCCGCCGGAACACGACCTCGGCGGCTCCGCTCAACTTGTGCCTGAGCTTCAGCCGCTCGGTTACACGGTCCAGATCGACGTCGCAGAACCGGCCGGCGATTTCGCCTTCCCAGCCCTCGGCCGTAGGCATGGCTTCGATCGTGCCCTGGAAAGCGGCTTGCTCGCCCAGGGTCCGCAGCACTTCGAGGTAGTCGGCCAGCAGCGAACAAGGCAGGGCGGTGGAGCGGGTGTTCAGGGCCCATCGCGTGGCCGGGGGGGTGACCTGCCGGTTCCGCGTGATCCTCAGTCGGGCGGGCTCGGACATCTGCAAGGCCGCCTCGCGGAACTCGATCGTCGCCTGGGGCCCCGCGTCCGCCGTCGTCAGCTGGCCGCGGACGTCGGTCAGCGTCGTCGCGGTTGTCCCGTCCGCCTGACGAATCGTGACTTCGCCGGCGAACAACTGGGCATCGACTGCGGCCGCCCGCCGGGCTCGCAGCACGCGTTCGTGCAGCGCCTCCCACAAACGCCAAACCTGTTGCCCGTCGATTTCCGGCTGCGACGCCAGCACCATGAACCGGCCATCCTGAAAGCCGAACTCCAAGTGGCGGATGCGCGCGATCGGAGCGCCCGTTTCCGGTTCCGTGAGAACCACGCCGTCCAGTAGTGTGACTCCCTGCAACAGCCGGTGTACCTCCTGGACGGAAACGTCCAGGCCCAAGGCGTCGGAGAGCTGCCGTTCGCACTCGGCCCGGCACGCCGCGATGTAGGCCGGCGAGCGGACCACGCCGATCCACGTCGACACGCCCAGCGTCGGGGCGACGCAGAACAGCAAAAAGCCCAGTCGGCACAGCAATCGCCGCGTGCGATCGTGCATCACGAACGTCCCTGATCTCGCTACCGCTGGCGAGCCAGTTGGTGAAACAACTCCCAACGTGCCTTCATCTCCTGGAGGCTGTCGTTGCCGAATTTCTCCACCAAGGCCCGCGCCACTTCAAAAGCCACCACGGACTCGATAATCACACTGGCGGCCGGTACGGCGCACACGTCGCTCCGCTCGTAATCCGCCGCTTCCGGCTGCTTGGTCTTCAAGTTGATCGACGCCAGCGGCTTGGCCAATGTGCTGATCGGCTTCATGGCCGCCCGTACCACCAGCGGCTGACCGTTGGTCATGCCGGCCTCCAATCCGCCGGCATTGTTGCTCGGCCGCACGTAGCCCAGCGTCGGGCCGTCCCGTTGGTCGGGGTCGAAATGGATCGGGTCGTGAACCTGCGAACCCGGTCGTCGAGCGGCTTCAAACCCCAGGCCGATCTCGACGCCCTTGATCGCTTGCACCGCCATCACCGCTTGCGCCAGACGGCCGTCCAGCTTGCGATCCCATTGAGTGTGAGTGCCCAAGCCGATCGGCAAACCCTCGACTCGCACCTCGACGACGCCGCCTAGCGTATCGCCGGCTTTCCGGGTGCTGTCGATCAACTGCTTAATCTCTTCATCGCGAGTGGGGTCCAGCGAGTAGATCTCGCTCTGGTCCCGCAGTTTTCGGTGTTCGTCCAAACTGCCCGGCTGAGGGGCGATTTTCACGCCGCCCAACTCGACCACATAGCCAATCCCACGGATCCCGAATTCGGCCAGCAATTGCTGAGCCAACGCTCCGGCGGCCACACGCATCGTGGTTTCGCGAGCGCTGGCACGCTCCAGAACGCCGCGAATCGAACCTAAGTGTTTCATCGCGCCGGTCAAATCGCCGTGGCCGGGGCGGGGGCGATCGAGGTCCGGCATCCGCTCCAGTTTGTAGTCCTTGTTGACCACCTGCAGCGCGATCGGACTGCCGATGCTGGTGCCCTGCCAGATGCCCGTCAGAACCTCGACCCGGTCCGTCTCGATCCGCTGCCGTCCGCCGCGTCCGTAGCCTCCTTGCCGCCGTCGCAATTCGGCGTCGATCAGTTCGGGGCGAATGTGTACGCCGGCCGGGAATCCGTCCACGATGGCCACCAAGGCCCGGCCGTGGGATTCGCCTGCGGTCCAGTAGTGCAACATGATTGATCCGTTCTTAGAGTTTCGGGCTCAGGGATTCTAACTTTGCGGCCGGTCGAGCGATAGGTCGATTTCGGACTGCTAGCAACTACTCCACCTCTGGCATCTTGCTCGCTGCCACCGGCATCCCGTCTTGGCCCAGACTCAGGCGCGCTGGTATGCTGCCATGCCAGTACCAGGACTTCGGCTAGGACTTCGGGTCGCAGGTTCGGGCTGGCTGGGACCGCCACGGCGACCGTTTCGAGTGGGCTAGACGCACGACGATTTTCTTCCTCAAGGAGGCCACCGCGTGAATGGCGCAACCGCAACCGAGGGCACCCTGCTGGGGCATCCCAAAGGTTTGTTCGTCCTGTTTTTCACCGAGTTGTGGGAGCGGTTCAGCTTCTACAGCATGCGCGGGATCCTGACGCTGTACACGGCCGGCGTGGTGCTGGCGGCCCTGGGGGCGGAAGCGGGAGGGCGCGCGGATGCGATCTACGGTGCGTACCTGGGATTTGTCTACTCCTCGACCTTCATCGGGGGCATGCTGGCAGATCGCCTGTTGGGCCAGCGCCGCGCCATTTACATTGGCGGGAGCCTCATGGCCCTGGCCCAATTCACGCTGGCGGGCCACGCGCTGCTTCTGCGGGGTGCGACGCCAGAGAACGTCGCCTCGCTGAATTGGATGTTTTTCCTTGGGCTGGCACTTCTTTCGGCTGGCAACGGCTTCTTCAAACCCAACATCTCGACCATCGTCGGCACGCTGTATCACCAGAACGACGGCCGTCGCGACTCGGCGTTCACGATTTTCTACATGGGCATCAATATCGGTGCGCTACTGGCCAGTTTCTCCGCCGGGTTTGCGCAGAAATACGGGTGGCACCTGGGATTCCTGATGGCCGGCACCGGAATGATCCTGGGCCAGTTGATCTTCGTCTGGGGACGGGGCACGATCGAAGGCAAGGGCCTTCCCCCCGAGGGGGCCAGCCTGCGCAAGGCCGGTCTCGCCGGCATTCCCAACGGCATCGTGCTGGCATTGGGAATTGGCGCCTTCATCCCGTTGGTCGCGTACCTGATCTCCAATCCCCAGTGGGTGCAGAGCCTGGCGCTGATTATCGCCGGACCGATCGTGCTGTACCTGCTGTGGGAGGCGACACGGGGGAGTCGCGAGGAGGCGGCGCGGATGATCGTGATCCTCGTGCTGTGTACGTTCTCCATGATGTTTTGGGGCTTCTTTGAACTGGCGGGCAGCACCATCACGCGGTTCACGGAAGACGTGGTGAACCGCAACATCTTCGGGACCGAAGTGCAGGCGGCCTTTCTAGCCAACTTCGTCAATCCGCTGCTGATTATCGTACTGAGCATTCCCGCCGCCGCGCTGTGGACTTGGCTGGACCGCCGGCGCATGGAGCCGTCATCGCCCCTCAAGTTTGTATTGGGCCTGGGGTTCCTGTCGCTGGGATTCGTGATGCTGCTGCTGGGCGCCAAGGAGGCGCAGGCGTCGGCCTCGGGTAAATGCGCGATGATCTGGCTCATCCTGGGCTTCTTCTTCCACACGACCGGCGAGTTGTGCCTGTCGCCAGTGGGCCTGTCGACCATTACCAAGCTTTCGCCGGCCCGCCTGGTGGGCATGTTCATGGGGGTCTGGTTCTTGTCCAGCGCGCTGGGCAACGTGCTCGCACCCTGGGTCGCCGGCTCGGCGGAGGGACTCGATTTCAATCAGGTGTTCCTGCGCATCGCCCTGATCACCGCCGCCGGCGGCGCGGTGTTGCTGGTGCTAGTGCCGCTGCTGAAACGGATGATGCACGGGGTGAAGTAGGAGGAGCTATGTCATGGAGCCATCCAAGTCCGGATTGGTGCAGCAGATCCAGTCGTTTCCGCGCACGTTCTACGTCGCGAACACGATGGAGATTTTCGAACGCATGGCGTGGTACGGGATGTTCACGCCGCTGGCCCTGTACCTGACGGATGCGCGGTCGCGGGGCGGCCTGGGGCTGACGGAAGAGGATGCCGGGACCATCATCGGCATCGTCACCTTCACTCTGTATCTGATGCCGGTGATCACGGGGGCCCTGGGCGACCGGTTCGGCTACAAGAAGATGTTCCTGCTGGCCTACGCGATCCTGACACCCTGCTATTGGCTGCTCGGCACGTTCAGCACCTATGGCGGGTTCCTCCTCGGATTCTTGTTCGTCGCCGTCGGCGCAGCGATTTTCAAGCCGGTGGTGGTGGGAACGATCGCCCGCGTCACTTCCGAGCGGACCTCGCAACTGGGCTTTGGCATCTTCTACATGATGGTCAACGTCGGCGGGTTTCTGGGGCCGGCCATCTCGGGCTACCTGCGCAACCCCGATCCGGTCACGGGCGTCTCGCATTGGAACCGGCTGTTTGTCTGCTCGTCGATTTTCATTGCGGTGAACTTCATCTGGGTCATCTTGTTCTACAAAGAGCCGACGACGGAATCCGCGTCCGCCAGCAAGCGAACTGTCGGCAAAGTGCTGCGCGACGCGCTCGAAGTGTTGGGAAACGTCCGTTTCTTTCTGTGCGTCTTCGGCATGCTGGTCCTTTTCTTTGCCGCGGGCAAGGGCTGGTTGACGTGGAAGGCCGCAGGGATGTCGGCCGCAGGTTGGCTGGCCTTGAATCTGGTTCTCGACACGGTGCTGCGCGGCAGCAATCCTTCGCCGGGCAGCGTGGATCGCCGGGTATGGCTGCTGAAGCCGATGCAGGTCAGCAACTGGCGGTTCGCCGTCTACCTGCTGATCCTGTCGGGTTTCTGGACGGCGTTCAACCAGATTCTGGGCGGCGTGCCGTTGGTGGGCTACATCCGGGACTTTGTCGAGACCAAACCGCTGCTGGAGTTCCTGGCCGCAGTCCTGGGGGGACTGGGGCTGTCGGGCTGGTCGCAAGGCATCACGGACTATGTGGCGGCCGGCGGGCAGTTCAACCCGGAGTGGATTTCCAATCTCGATCCCTTGTTTATCGTCATCTGCCAGATCGCCGTTTCGTTGCTGGTGGCAAGGATGGGCCGGTTCCCCGGCATGATCGCGGGCATCGTGGTGGCCGGCGTCGGCATCGCCCTGCCGGCGCTCAGCGGCGGCGGTGCGGTGGGCGTGCTGCACGCTTCGGGATGGCTGGTGGTGCTGGCGGTATTCATCTTCGCCATCGGCGAGATGATGGCCAGTCCGACCAGCCAGGAGTACATTGGGAGCATTGCGCCCAAGGACAAAGTGGCGCTGTACATGGGCTACTACTTCGTCGCAGTGGCCCTCGGCAACCTGTTCGGCAACGTGTTGGGCGGCATCGTGTACGGGAAACTGGCCCGCGACCTCGGCCGGCCTGACCTGATGTGGCTGGTCTTCGGCGGCATGGCCCTCCTGACCGCGCTGGCCCTGGCCTTGTACAACCGTTACGCGGTTCCGAAGCCGGCCCCGGCGTCCTGACGGACACAAGGAAGCCGCGGTCTCGATGCCTCGGTGACGCAGCGAAGGCATCGTCGAAGCCCGGCTTTTCCAGGCTAAGCCGGGCTTCTCAGAATCGCAAGATGAAGCCTCAGTCCAGCGGGATTCGCGACAGCGTGTTGGGCAGTTCGTACTTGGTGTTCACGCCGCCGGGGACGGGGAAATCGAAGTTCGAGATGACCATTTCGCGGCCGCGGATCAGCACTTCGCAGGGCTGGTCCAGCAACCCGTCCTTGCCGTCATTTTCCGGGTCCCGGGCCAGCGTGGACACCTTGGCGTCCGGCGTGACGACCTGGACGGCGTTGGCGATCGAGTCGGCGACGTAGATCTTGTCCGTCTTCAGGTCGCAGAAGATGCCGTCGCAGCTCTTCATGAACGGCACCTTGGCAAAAATCGTCGCCGGTTGCGGCTTGCCCTGCGCGTCGAACTTGACCTGGTGCAGCGTGCCGTCGGCAAAGTTGCCGATGTACAAGTTGCCTTTGCTGTCGAAAGTCAGCCCATCTGCCCCGAAACCGACATCGGGGTTATAACTCTTGACGGTGGCGATCACGTGCGGATCTTCGCTCAGCGGCTGTTTGACCTCGACGCCTTCTTCGTCCAGCTTGAAGCGGAACACGCCGCTGATCAGCGGCTTCGAGTCGGGGACCATGATCGTGTCGCTGGTGTACAGGTAGCCGTCGCGGACGACGACCGCGTTGGCGACCACCAATCCCGAACAGAACACGACGGCCTTTCCGGGCTTGCCGTCCTTCATGGGAATCCGCATCACGCGGGACTTGTAGTTCGGCTTTTCGGGGTTGGCGAACCACTGCAGATCGGCGTAGAAGATGTCGCCGGCAAATGGGCCGCCCTCGGGCGCCACGCAAATCCCGAACGGGTACGCCTTGCCCGTGTCCGGATGCAGCGGCGGGTCGTAGAACCGCTCGAGCTTGTTCTCCGGCGTGACCTTCATGATTACCGCCGGCTGTGTCTGGTCGTTGACGTTCGGCACGGCCAGGATGATGTTGCCGTCGGGGTACAGGCACATCCCGTCCGGCGTGTTGCAGAACTCCGGCAGACGGAGCAGCAACTCGGCTTGCTTCTTTGGTTTCCTGGCCTTCTTGGCCTTCTTGGACGCATCGGCCGCAAGCGTGCTGCCGGCCAGCGCGACGACCAAGCCCAAGGCGATGGACCACAACATGGCAGATCGGACTCTGTTCAACATGGTGCAATTCCTCAGAAAAAGGGTTAACGGAGAATCTCAAGAGCCGACAGAAAAATGGGGTGACAGAAACATGGGCCAGCGGTTCACGTAACCTTCCATACCAATTCCGACCACAACGGCGCCAAGGCGTCCAGCACTCTGCGATACCGGGCATACTTCGCCTGGTACACATCCGCCAGCGCGCGGTGTGGCTCGCAGGTCCGCGACATGCACACCATCGCGGCACAGGCCGATTCGTACGTCGGATAGCAGCCGACGGCCACAGCCGCGCCGATCGCCGCCCCCAGCGCGCCCAGTTCCGTGCCCGACGGGACTTCGACCGGCGTCTGCAGGATGTCGGCGAACATCTGCACCCAGACTTCGCTGCGCGCCGCGCCGCCCGACAGCCGGATCCGCTCCGGCGGCTTGCGGAACTGCAGCAACCGTTCCATGTGCCAGCGGTGCGAAAACACAATGCCTTCGTAGATCGCCCGCAGCACGTGCCCGCGCGTCTGCCAGCCGTCCAGGCCCAGCAATCCGGCCTTGCCGTCCAGGCTCACGTTGCAGCCGTACAAGAACGGCAGGAAGATGACGCCCGACTCCTGGGGCCGAGTCTGGGACACGAGCGTGTTGCACAAGTCGTACACGCTGCCGCCGCCGGATCGGGCCAACTGCTCGCGCTCGGCCTGGAAAAACTCGCTCACGAACCATTCCAAGTTGCTGGCCGAGGTCGCGCTGCCTTCCAGCATCAGGTAGTAGCCCGCGATGGCGTAGCACGTGGTCATGAACACCGTGTCGTGGACCACCGGCGTTTTGGAGATGTATTGATTGTTGCCCCAAGTGCCGACGATCATGCACAGCTGCGTCTCGTCGACCATCCCAGAGGCCAGTCCGCAGGCGTCGATGTCGAACATGCCGCCGGCCACCGGCGTGCCGACACTTAACCCGGTGACGGCCGCGGCGTCCGGCGTGACAGCACCGCACAGATCCTCGGAGCGTTTCAGCGGCGGCAGGAGCCGTCGCATGTCGGCGATCCCGAACGCCTCCAGCACGTCCATGTCGTAGTCGCCCGTGCCCACGTTGATCAGGCTGCAGCCGGACATGTCTGTGCGTTCCTGGCAAATCTCGCCGGTCAGTCGCAGGCGAATGTAGTCCTTGCAGGTGAGGTTAGCGGCGGCTTGCTGCAGCGATTGGGGTTCGTAATCCCGCATCCAAGCCAGCAGGGCATTGGGCTGCGCCGGCCAGATCGCCTGCATCGTCTTGGGACGGATCGCCCGGTCCACGCCGTCGGCCAGCCAGCGGTCGATGTACGCGCGAGCCCGCGTGTCGGCGCCGCGGATCGCAGGCCGCACGGGGCGGCCCGCCCGGTCCACCAGGTACAGCCCGTTGCCGTGGCCGGTACAGGCCACACAGGCAATCTCCGCCCGATCGACTTTGGCCTTCGCAATCGCTTCCCGAATCGCCTCGGCGGTCAACAGCCATAGGGCTTCCATGTCGACTTCGCTCCAGCCGGGCTGCGGGGCCAGCACGTCGACTTTGCGGCCCGCCACGGCGACTTCCGAACCGTCGGTCCGGAACACGGCCGCTTTGACCATCGTGCTGCCGTTGTCGATTCCGAGCAGGTACTGGGGCATGGCCAATGCTCCGTATGGGTTTGGGGGAAGCCGTAATCGGTGATCAGTCATCGGTGATCGGTCACCGATCACCGGTCACCGGTCACCGGTCACCGGTCACCGGTCACCGGTCACCGGTCACCGATCACCGATCACCGATCACCGGTCACCGGTCACCGATCACCGATCACCGGTCACCGGTCACCGGTCACCGGTCACCGATCACCGGTCACCGATCACCGGTCACTGCCGCCTTGCGTGCCCGGCCCACGGCATCCGCCGCGAACATGGCGTCGATCGCGCTATCGACGGTCACCTTGAAGCAATGATTGTGGCACAGCGAGCCGGGACCGCCGCAGGCCTCGCCGATCACCCGCAGGCGGTCGCGCGTGACATTGTGCAGGTTCAGATCGGCGAAGGTGACCGGCAGACCGATGGCGATCTCGAAGTCCACGATCCGGTTCATCGTTTCGGTCTTCGTGTCTTCGTCCAGGCACAATTGCGTGACGATGCCGAAGCCTACCTTCTCGCCGTGCATCATGCCTTTGCACTCGGGGAAATTCGACAGCGGGTTGGCGATCATGTGCGCCGTGGCCAGACCGCCGCTTTCGAATCCCAAGCCGGAGTGCAGGACGTTGGCTTCGACGATTTTCTCAACCGCCGGCGTGACCACCTTTTGTCGCACGGCGCGCAGCGCTTCCACACCGTACTCCATCAACAGGTCGAAACCGAGCCGGGCGATGGCCAGGGCCGCTTGCGTGGAGACTCCGCCGGCGATGTTCGGGGCCCGCGACTTATAGGAAGCTTCGGCTTCGACCCATGTGGACAGCGCGTCGCCCATGCCGGCCGCGAAGGCCCGCGGCGGACCGTTGGCGATCACCTGCGTATCCACCAGCACGATGTCCGGGTTGAAGGGCCAGCAGTCGAAGCCTGTAAAGTTGGATTGGGCATCGTACCACACCGTAGCCGCGCTGGTCGGCGCGTCGGTGGCCGCGATGGTGGGCACCGTCATCAGCTTGATGCCCGTGCCCCAGGCCGCGGCTTTGGCGATGTCGATCACTTTGCCGCCGCCGATGCCGGCCACTACATCTGCGTTCTGCTCGCGTGCGACCTGGCCGATTCGCTGGCCTTCCTCCTTGGTCGCCTCACCGGCGAACTCGACGTCCATCAGTTCCAGTCCGGCCGCGTCGGCGCTTTTCAAGACGGTATCGCCGACCAGGCCTCGGACCATCGAGTCCCAAACCAGCAGCGGGCGTTTGCCGAGCATTTTCAAATAGGTGCCGATCTCGGCCATCACGCCCCTGCCTTGGACGTATTTCCGAGGTGCAATCAAGACCATTTTCATCGTTGTTCTCCTTGGGCGGTCCCGCGGCGTTGGCGCCGGGAACGAAGAAGGTTTCGGCGGAAGGACTCGGAAAACGAGGGTCTGCCAATTCGTCTTGCTTCTGCGGACCACAGTATGACGGCTCGACGGGCAGTCAGCAAGGGACTTGGCGGGGTGTCCCGCGCCCATCAACATGACGCGACTGGCGAAGGGAGTACCCGCTCAGGAGTTCTCCGGCGAAAAGCAGCCCGGCTGCCTGAAAAAGCCGAGCTTTCCATGTTCCAAAATGCGCTCAATCCTGCTGGCCGCCAAGCCGCTGCACGGCGGCCTCGACGCTTGCGGCCATCTCGAGGAAACCCTCCAACTTGCACCGGCTGATCACGATCGACACAAAGGGTGAGCAGCCTGCCAGGATGACTCGGCTCGAGTTGCTGTTGGCGTGCGCCACGAGCGAGACCAAATGCCCAATCCCGTGGGAGGAGATGAGCTTCGACTGCGAAAGGTCCAGCACCACCTTGGTGCCGGACTGCCCCAGCAGGGGAAACAGGTACTCGCGAAAGACGCCGTCGGCTGAATCATCGATGCGACCGGACGAAGCGGCGAGCACATAGCCTTCCAGGACAGATATGGTGAGGCCCATGGTCTTCACCTCGGACTCGTTGGATTTGTCTTGCATAGAACCCTCGTTTGATTGACCGAAAATCGGCGGAACGCCCCTACGGCACTCGGCCCGCCAACTGGCCGGCCGGCCGGATCATTCTCAACAGGCTGGCGGCGGGAACACACGTTCGGAAGACCATTTGCAGGTCGCGCTGCCGCTGGCCGTCTTCGCTGTAGTAGATCGATTCCGTGCTGCTGACCACCGCGACCACTTGCCCCTGGTGGTTCAGCACCGGGGCTCCGCTGGATCCGCGGGCGTATTCGGCCGTCACCGCGACGGCATCTACCGCTTCGCCTCCCAATTCGGTCTTCATGTACCGGGACACGATCCCCGCCGTGTAGCAGTAGAAGCGGCCGTCGGGGTGGCTGATGATGCTGACCGCCGAGCCGACGGGCGCCGCCGCCGTACTGCCCGCCAGGGCCAACGGCCGCAGACCTTCGGCGTCCACTTTCAGAATGGCCAAGTCGTCGGCGCGGCTCGCGGCCAGCACGCGCTGGACCGGATACACGTCGAAATCGGCGGTCATGACCACCATGGCGCGCTCCGTGGCGGAATCGACGACGTGATAATTGGTGACGACGGCGCCGTCGGCGCCGATGACGAACCCCGAGGCCATGTCGGCGTGCCAGTTCGAACACCGGTTGCACTTGTACAACCCCGCGACGACCACCACCGAGTCTTTGGCGATCAAGAACTGCTCGGCGGGATCGCTGATCATCGGGCCGGGCGGAGGCAGGTCCAGCTGGCAAGAGGTAACCTCCAGCTGTTGGCGCAGGACCGCTGTCCCGATGGTGCGCCCGCGTTCGATCAGTGCAGCGCCTTGCCGGATCAAGTTGTCCTGGAGGATTCGATCTTCGACGCAAACCGCTTCAAGGTGATCCCGGCGGGCGTCCTGGCAGGGGCTCGGCAAGCAGTGCGTTTGACTGCAGTGGGGACCGGACCAGTCCCGCAAGAAGTGAAAGTACGCAGGTTGCAGCAGAAGTAACACGCCCGTAACCGCGGCAAGCATCCAACGCATGGAGGTTTCTCCCGACTTGGAATTCTCTCGCTCACAGTATACGACTCCGCATGCCGTAACGGCGTCGAATCAAGACCCAGAAACACGAGAACGCGCCGCCAGCGGACAGCAGCGGCGGAGAAACCACCAAAGGTTGCGCCCGCGGCAAAGTTTTCGCGTCTCTTCCGAAACAGCCGGGCTTCTTTGGCGGCGGCTCCAAATCGCGTCAAGTTACGTCCACGATCGCTTCCGCGAATTGCGGTAGGTCCCACGGGCCGTGCTTGACGTCGATGGGCAGGACGTAGCGGCCAGCCGGAATGCCCGCGGGAACCGCGAGCGTCAGCGTCAACGGCCTTTCTGCCTTGGCGGGCACCTCGGCCGAAGTCCAGTCCGTGGCCTTGCCGCCCCACGACTTCGGCAGGACGGCGCGGCAAGCCGCTGACTGTCCCGTCGCCGCGTGGTTGGTGACGACCACGTCCACCGTCACGCTCTGGCCCGCCTTGGCTTCTTGCGTATACGGAAAACACCGCACCCAGGATTCGTCCAGAGCGTAGTTGGCGTGCTCCCACGGCACCAGCGCACCAAACTTTTTTTCGCGTTCGTCCAGCGTTTCCCGCATGAAGCGGATCTCTTCCGGCGAAAACGTGAACGCCGGGTTGACGTGACAGTTGAAGATGTGCGTCGGCTGGAGTTTTTCGATCAGCGACAGGCAGTACTGAAAACCCACGCCGCGGCCCAGAAAGTTGCGGTTCTGGGCGCAGTAGTCGTCGATTCCCGACATGGTGTGAGAATCGCCCGCGAAAAACATCCGCAGTCCCTCGCCCTCGACAAGCAGGGCGGCATGGTACAGCGTCTGGCCGGGATAAAAGTACGAGGTCAATTTGAACTCGCGCCACTCCCACGACTGGCAGTCCTCCATCGGCCGGTGGACTTGCACCGTCTCCGGGGCCAAGCACGGCAACCGCCAGGCACGCGGGTTAGAGAGCACGTCGGCCAAGCGGCGGTCGGTGATGCACGGGCAGTCGAACTCCTTCTGGAACAGCGGAATCCCATCGGTGTGGTCGAAGTGGTAGTGCGTCACCCACAGCCCGTCAACGCTTTTGATCTCGCCCCGCTCGATCATCTTCTTCAATTGCTGGACGATGTTGTTCGAGCCCACATCCATGACGAAGGCGGCCCCGCTGTGGGAGACCAGCATCCATGTCGTGCCGAAGTGCCGCAGGCAGGCCGGCGGTTCGATGCCCGGACGGATCGGCATCTGGCCGGGGCGTCCGGCGTAGTCGGTGAACAGTTCCGGGAAATAATGCCGCAGCGCGCTGATCGCGACGTAGTTCTCGTAGCACGATTCGAACCGTTCCGTCAGCGAGCCGATGGCCTGGGCCGGATCGGACATGAGTTTGCCGTGCGACGGAACGAGCGTTTGCGGCTGCAAGGCTCGGATCCGCGCGAGGCTCTCCACCAGCCGCCAGCGGTCGCCCATAAAGCCGTGGTACCCGCCGATCTGCCGGCCGCCTTTCGAAAAACCCTTCTGCAGGCTATACACATCCCACACGCGGCCGGCGTCGTAGATACAGTCGCCGCAGAACACCACGCGCCGGCCGTCGACTTCGACCAGGTAGCTGACCGAGCCTTCCGTGTGGCCCGGCGTGCCGACGACGCGAATCGTCGCCGGGCCGAATCGAAACTCGTGACCCTCCGGGTACGTTTCGTCCACGCGGAGCGGTTCGGTGAGCGTCAAGTGGTGCGGGCGGAAGCTGGCATAAACGCGCCAGAGCTGTTTGTCGTCGTTCCAATAGGCGGCCGGGTCGGCGAACAGTTCGCGTTCCCCGTCCGGAACTCCGATCTTGGCCCCGGCGGCGGCCCAATGATGCGCCCCGCACGCTTGATCGCGATGGTGGTGCGTAAACACGATCTGGGCCACCGTGCTGACGCCCAATCCCGGCAAGGCCTGGGCGACGCGGCCATCGCCACAGTCGATCAGCAGCGCCCGATCCCCATCGCGGACAAGGCCCACGTTGATCGGTCCCTGATAGACAGACAGATGCTCCGAGAGCCTGACCGTCGCGCCGGAAGCCGACTGGTCGGCGCCGCCGGCCGCCGCCGGCCACGGGCCACTCGTCAGGGCCAGCGCCGCAACGGCGCTGGTCTTCAGGAACTCACGACGCGAAGCATGGGACGTTGCGAAACGATCTTGCTTGTGCGACATGGCTTGGTCCTCCGCACACGGATTC
>Ga0116156_10002506_pt1 | contig 16695 bp, 39 predicted proteins | sample AD_UKC045_MetaG_FD_89891 | JGI IMG/M metagenome (GOLD analysis project Ga0116156, IMG submission 89891) | Active sludge microbial communities of municipal wastewater-treating anaerobic digesters from USA - AD_UKC045_MetaG | ecosystem: Engineered > Bioreactor > Anaerobic > Digestate | place: USA... | reverse complement strand
CTCACCGGTGAGCACAGGATTGCTGCTTGGACCAAGTTGCAGAGTGCTGTGGTGAAGAAGCCTGCCCTGCAGGCCAAGCTGATGAAGGAGATGGCCGGGGCGATTCTGCAGACTATGGGTGTCCAGAAGGGCGTGAAGGGAATCGGGCAGGTTGCCAATGTTCCTGGGTTCTTTGGAGCTTCTGCCAAGAAGAAGTGAAAACTGAGGGATTGAGTGCAATCCCCCAACCTCCAAACCGGATGCATCAATCCCAGAACAGGGCGGTTAGCTGGCTGCCCTGTTCACCTATTTGTGGGACAGTGAACTGTGTCAAAAATCACAATTGAATTCAATCTGTTTGCAGATGTTGCTGAACACATGCCCAGGTGGGCAACAATCATATTTTTGCAAGAGAACGTCAATCTAATTGCATATTTCACATTTGACTACAATCTTGAAACTTGTGAACACACAATTGGTTGTACAGTGTATGCTCATGGTGATCAGCGTCGTTGGGATCAGGACATAATTTCAAAAATCAGTGAACAGTACAGATGTTCTCGACGCATACGAAATTGGACATTCTCAATCGGATTGAGTGAATTCTCTGGATTGTTCAGATTGCTCAAACAGGCAGCCAATGTCACATAATTCACACAAATATACAGTGAAAACTGTTGTGTACGTTTATGATGATGGTTCATCATCAATCACATGTCAATTGCACAAACGTAAATCTGAACCGGGCAATTTTATATGCAATTTTGCGCTGGGCTCAAATGGAAATTTCTTTGCAGAGGTGTACAGTACATATGAATTGTGTTCAGTTGCAAACGCGCAAGAACATAAACTCATTCACAAATGTTACCGCAGATGTCACATCAACCCTTGTGGCGTTCCAATGGAATTTTCTCGTGGAGAAGGATTGCAATTGATTGGTATTGCATCCAAACTCAATGACACAAAATTCTGACCCGTTCTCAACGGTGTGATCACTGTTGAGGGCGTTTCGCGTGCGTGCTCGCGAGCGAGTGAAATGTTTTGGTGAGTGTGATATAACAGATCTATGAACAGCAAAATTTGCAATGTGATCATCCTTGATGATTGTCCTGCTCGTCATAAGAGTGCTGACCACCTATGGCCTGGGTGCAGGATTGTTCACTGTTACACATACTTTCATTTCCTGAGTGAAATCTTGAAGGGCACCCATTTTGACATAGTTGCCCTGGATCATGACCTTGGAGATTTCAGGGATGCAGATGTTGGCATTCCGCCCACTGTTCACAGTTTTCAATCTGAGCCCCGCCCTCTCAATGGATGTGATGCAGCCCTGTGGCTGACACTCAACAGATCCCGGGCCCAATTTGGGGACATCATTGTTCACAGTGCAAATCCCCATGGTGCCAAGAGGATGATGGACACCTTTGCCCAGGCTGGCTGGGCAGGGATCATCAGGAAGTTCATTGATGTCCAATGATAGCGCAGGTCTGATGCTTTGGCTGGCTGCCCTGGGTGGGTTCACAATCTGCGTGTTGATGTATTCATGTTGATATCCATACTAACAACAGTTTGCCCAATGGCCGTCCAGCCTCATCTCAATGACCCAAGATAATGTTCCAGAACATTTGTGATGGTTCGGTCCTCTAAACAGAGGAATGAATCCTGCAGTGTCCTGAAAGGATTGTAAACAATGCTGATAACCGTACCAAATATTCATTTGCATAATTGTTATAATGGACACATCATCAGTGATGGAGAATTGACCGATCGTGTTCCAGAGAATCGTTCTATTCCCAAATTCAGAATGATTCATTCCCATGCAACAGGATTGTGTATATTCACCTTCTTTGAAGGTTTATGGATCCCAAATTGTGATTCTGAATGGGTAGCCAAGGATGGTGATGAAGAGCTTGATGGCAACATTGCAACATATGCAGATGTTAACTGTGTTGATGACACAACACAAATTGAAACGGATGATGTCAACACAGAATTCTGTTTGTGCAATCTGAAACACAATGATATCATCTATATCAGTGCACAATTGGCCAAGAATTTAGCAATTGCACTCCAAAATTGTGGTTATGTGTGTGATGTTGGCGGAGCAATATACAATTTGTGCATATACAGAACTGTTGGCCGAGTATCACACCATAGAAATGGTTGAGAAAATCTGTGAATGCTGACCAATATCACAACATTAAGGTTGCAATGTACAGAAGAAATGGATGTTCTGTTTGGCAACTTGACCGCAATATATATCTGAACATGAATTCAAAATTTATCAGCGTGCCCGGATCTATGCACATGGCGATGAATTGATGCTCAGGGTATCCAATAATGGTACTGTCAACTTCAATCTTTGAGAACAACAGATTATGAAAGCATCCTACAAGATTTGGTGCAAATGGCATAAATTGTGTCATGGGCGTGAAACAACAATGTCTGAAAATGGTGTAAGCCAATTCGGATGAGTATGAAACGGTTCTTACCATCCAACAGGATGGTGGCCATTGGATACGATTGGATAGGATGACATGAACCGAGAATTGTTGCAGTCCCGGGCTGTTTATGAACATTTTGTAAGGTTGGGTGTACTCATCAACAGACGCCGCCATGTGAAGCTTGTGGATCAACGTTTTAACATTGCTGATTTCAATTACCAAAAATTGGTGCTTGTTGTTCACAAATGTGGAGATGCGTGGAGAACTCTTGATGACACTTGGGCAATATAATCGCATAGGAAAAATTCTGAATGCACGTTGTGATGCATTCTGTGAATACACAAGTGAATACACACAGTACCTAGGTACCATGACTGAATTCGACCAACACAATTTGATTTTAAGGATCAAAAATTGTGGTAATGTAATACGAGTACCAAGAGATCTCTGGGAAACAGATCCCAAAAAGTGATTTTATGACGTACAATCAATATTGCAGAATTGGAGAGATCCTGAATCAGCGTTCAGAAATAGCAGATGGTTCTGTTCCATACCAAGATTGTGATCTGAAACTTTTCATTAATGAAAGTCCGTGGCATATCAGGATTCATTGGCTTGGAACTGTGTACAGGGTTACATGGTGGGAGAGCACACAATGACCTATGAACAGTATTGCAGAATTGGTGCTAAGATGAATCCGACACAGCAGAAAACTGCTTACATTGCAGCAATGTTGAAGAACGGTGTTGAAAGACGATATTTCAATCGTTTCTGTTGGTGCATCAGAGTACGCGAGGATGGTTTTGTTTACAGACATGCAATTGATTTTTTGCGATGAAAAAGAATGACATACAGACAGTACAGGAACATTGGTGAGACATTGAGAAATCGTCGTCCAGATCAGGGGGTAGATTACTATTATGATTGTACACAGGATATATTCGGCGCGCAAAGGGATTGGTACATTCAGATCAATTGTAATGGAGATGTTGACAGAGAATGTACATTCAAACGCTGACAATGTTTCAGTCCCAGATACGGGGCAACTGAGTTCCGGATAGGCATATATGCTGATCACAATGGAATGATTGATGACCTACAAACAGTGCATCATATTATGATGTGAATTCATTGCAGAATTGGAGAGATCTTGAATCAGCGCCCTTTGAACAAAGGTATATACATCAATCATTGTGATGATTTCTGCATGCCACGTGGCCATTAATGGTTCACACAATGTTGAATGGTACATTAAGATTGGTCAAAATGGCTCTGTAAGCAGAGTGTACAGAGTGTACATGAAAAAATGATGACTTACAGACAGTTCATAAACATTGGCAATATTCTCAAGCATAGATCAGAAAAAGGTCGCCATTTTCTTCTCGAATTTGATGAACACAAATTCACAGAACTCTGCAAACATCATCTGTGCACGGTCTGTTTGAGGCTTGATGGCACAGCGTGCAGACAGTTCACCAACAATCAGATCAATCATCTTGCCATGAGAGATATCCATGCAAACTGAACAGCACATTGGTAGACTGATCACTCTGCTCGAACAGAGGAAACCAGGATCCCAAATTGACAGAGTGGACCTTGTCTTGATATCGGATATCCATTACATTCCAATATTGGAAGTGAACAGGTGTGGTTGTGCAGCGGTTGCCATTGTCAGATCAGACCTTGATCTTGTTGCACGCAGACTCTACATCAAGGGAGATCCCAAATGTCAGCGCTGACTGCAACTGAACAGGAACATGTCACAAGATTGACAGCCATCCTCAGGATGAGGAATCCAGGACATGTCTCACCAGCACTACCCATCATCCAACAGGTTGACAATGTCATCAGATTGCAATTTTATCAGTGTGGATGTGTCAATCTTATCCGTCCCGTGGCACAGGACGCATTTTTTATGTGCACAGTGTGTTCCAAATTGTCAAGAAGATATGTGAGCCGGTTGTGAGACACTCTCCGGCTACAGGGGAACTGGAGAAGATTCCCGGAGTTTGTGCAGATCACTGTGTGCAGTGATTGGAATGATGGGAGAACATCAACGGTGACATATGGTCAATATATCCGGATTCACAATGTAAGAAAATTGGGACACTGTGGAATCCATATTTTTGGAGAGCACTGTTGGCAATTGCTCATATGCAATAATGGTTATGGTGGAGTTGTCCCAGAAGGTAAAAAATAAAAACCTAATTGCGAGCTGGGAGCAGCAGTATGTCATACAACAGGTATTGCAGGATTAACAGGAAAAGACGGTTGAAATTTCATGAGAATTGTACACTTGAAGAGTACTGTTGCTGTTGGACGTTGTACATTTGGACTGATGGGTTTGCTCGGTGTGATGTTGGCTGAATTGTGAATCATTACGCTCAGTCCCAGATACGGGGCAACGGAGACCCGGGCCGGTGTTTTTCACTGATGCTGCGGATGTTCAGTCTACGAGGGTGGGACATATGAGAAATCACGCGAGAATATCTTTGAATACAGAGTGGATGTAAACAGAAGGTAAAATAAGGCCATCGATGATGCATCAGTGAAAAACACCGGGAAAAAATGGGGCAAGATACACTGTTCCACCCTCGTAGACCGTCCCAACCCCCATTTTCACTCCACGACACCCCGGCAGTGGTTCCCGTCATCCCCACACCCATCAACCAAATTTTGCATACCTGAATTCCCTCCCAATCCTCCTGGAGTGCGCACCACGTCACAGCCCTCCCCAGATTGAAATGTGCACCATTCTGCCACTGTGCACAAGATCTGGCAACTCAATGAACCTGCACCGGTTCTGAACACCTCTCTCTTTCACTGTTCTCAATCATGATCTGTTTCTGCTGAATCATCTGTTGAATCAAAGATGATCCTTGTCCATGAACTCAGATCTGTGCACTCAATCTTTACACGTGATCTGAAACGTACTCTGCTAACATCATAACCAACTGCCTGGAACAGTCCACAATCTTCATCAATTTCAAATACACTGTCATTCTGGACCCACAACTGCAATGTTCCCAATCTGCCAACATATGCAGTGCCATCGGTGCAGAGTTTGCTATAGCATAGCATACACTGTGCTGTTATCCTCAATGATGATTGGTATCTTCTCGTTGGAATGGTCACGTTTATGAATTCTGTATTTTGCACTGTCCATTGGACCCAATAGGCATACGTCTGGTTGTGTTTTCGATGCAACAGATGTTATGATATCTTCAATACTGTTTGGCCCATCAACGTGAATCGTGTTCTCTGCATGTGACAGAACATTTGCAAATTGACCCAAATTTTTGTTACCGATATCTTTTACGCCCACATTTACAATCTGTTCAGAGATGTGGTCTGCTGATGTCCTTCTGTTGATATCAATCTGTTCTGACGGCAGATAGCTTTGGCAATTGCCGCTATAAGATAGTATAGTCTGCACCGAATGATGATGAAAAATTTTGTCTCATTGCACCGGTCTCTGTTCTCTGATCATTCTGGACCTGTTTTGCCCGCGTTCATGACCATTTCTGATCACTGATGACATGAACATGTTAACATTTCTCATCATGTGGTGCAACAGACTCTGAGTACAGTTTAAAATCACAATTGAGAGAGAGGTTTTGAGATGGAAGAACAGATTCAAGAAATTTTTGACAGGATGACGCTGAAACATGCATTGCCAGTTGCAAAAGAAATGAAGACAAAATTGAATGAAATCAATCACAAACAGTTGGAAGAGTTGATTGAGCACAACATTGCCAACATATCTGATGCAATCAGAAAATCAACCACAAACAATGTCACGTACACTGTGTATGATACATATGTGTGCAACAAATCACTGTACAAATTGATCTGTGATCATCTCATTGGACTTGGCTATGGGATAACAGAAATTTCCAAAATTGATCTTGACAACAAATCTTCAATCACGATTGTGATCAGTTGGTGATTGTATACGAAAATGTTCTCTCGCGTTCTGAATCCTTTCAGGAACCCATACACATCTGGAGATCGGTTAACAACACCGTGTACAAACATCCATCCCAATCATTCCAGGACACTGCAGGATAACTGTTCTGCCCACATATTGATTGGACAACATCGCAATTTGCAGAATTGTTCTGGGACATTCTTGAGTGCAGTGCAACATGCACTGTCATGTTGTACATTTAACTGATGCAGGGTTCAGAATCATATAGGAGAATGATGAGAATGCTCAGGATGAGATCTGTGAATGGAGTTTATGAACGGAATGTTTATCTATCCATTCTGCTATTTCATGCAGACAAATCTGACAAATTTGTGCTCAATATACACAGTGATGGAAAGATCAAATGGCGCAGATGATGCAACATCCAGACAACATTGCAAAACTCAAAAGGATTAGAGTTCATATATACGAACGATTTGATTCAACAAAACTTCAGGAACGTTACCATTATGCAAATTTGCTTATGCGTATTGACAGAGTTCTTGCTGATGCTGAAGTTGGCATATGATAAATCAATCAGGATAGTAGCACTCTATGTTAAATGGTCAGGCGTTGTCAAAATAGATTTTGTAATGACATGAACATTGTATGACAAACTCAACTAAAAGAATTCACAGAATGCTCACAATCAGGGCGTGGCCTGTAAGCAATGAAGGAACTGAAATGATGTTAGCTTGGTTAGCAGAATATGTTCGGTGGGATCCCAATTCTGAATACAGATTGCTCATCCGCAATGATAGTAGTATTGATTTCAGACACCAAACAGTTGGAATGGTATAACAAATGTCAGAATCATGTGATAGATTGCATCGGATGTTCAAGATCAGAATCCTGAATACAAAATCAGAATATACTCGTGAATTATTGCGAGGAAGGTTTAATAACATTGTGAAATATGATCACAGTGACAATTTTGTATTGATGATTGGTCGATCTGGATTGATTGACTGGTCGATCTGGATTGATTGACTATCATGTAAAATTTTATGATCTTGACAAATACAGTATACGTCAATTGCATACAGGTGGATATCCACGTGAATGAAAGCATGTCATCAGAACAAAAGATTGTAATTCTGTCAAAGATCAGGAACTGTTTTGGGCGCAGACTTGAACATATCAGCAATCCAAAAGGGCGTGATGAATACACAATAATGATTGAACATTTGTCAACCCTCATAATTTCTGGATTTATTTCTGGATCTCTGCCGCAAAACAATTACGTATTGACAATCAATCACAATGGAGGTTTGTGGTGGTATTATGAATAATATTGACGTACAACTTGCAAAACTTCTCAAGTGTGCTGAATTGAGATATTCTCAACAAAAATATATTTATGAACGCAATCAGTACAGATTGATGATTGTGAGCATTCTGTTCATGATTGATTATGGAACAGAGTGGACAAATTTGTGTCTATCAATTAGAACATCAGGAACCATTGGTTTGCATCAAAATAAAATGGAAGAACCATAATGGTTGACATAATCAACAATACACAAATGAAATTGTACAAAATGTTCACTGTTCGTGCAACAAATGGTGGTGACAACAAAGGTTCCAAGAGAAAAAATGCTGACTACTATTGTCGGTGGTCAAAGAACATAATCAATTGGCAAGTGATTGTTGGTGACATTTCCAGATATGATTTCAAACTTTTGATATTGTGTGATGGATCAATTGATTTTAAATGTGTAAGTGTTCTTTATGATCAAAAAGATGAAATCAAAGTATGAAATTGTGTCAAATTGTCTAAAAATCCTGAATTCCAGGAATGATTGTGACAGATGGTATTATGAAAAAATTGCACACATTTTGAGTGAATATGATCCCAATTCAAGCATAACATATAAAGATTTTGACAGCCAAATTGAATTGAAATTTTTTTGCAATGGTGGCGCATCTTGGGCACTCAATGATCTGTTGTGAACAGATGGACGTAAACTTTATGGAAAGAATTGTTTTTGTGAATACAGTCAAAAAACAATGAACATCAGCAACATTATTGTGCATAATGATGGGAAGATAACTTTTTGTGTCAAATAGAAACAGACAAAAATTGATGAATTGTTTTACCATTCGCATCATGAATGAAAATGATGATTACTATTTAAAAACAAATTTACATCATCTCATGAAACAGCTTGAAAATTATCATATTGATGATAACAGATTACATTTACTCATTTTTTCAATTGGATCAATTGATTGGAATTTGTAATGAATCAGATTAAACAATTGACAAAAATCATGAATTGTGCCAAATTGTGTCATGCAATGAACATTGACAGACACCACATGGATTGGATGATGTATGGTGTTCAGAATGAAATTCAGTACATTCAGGAACATTCAATACAACATAAAAGTTATATGTTGAAAATTTATCAATCAGGATATATCAATTGGGATTGTTACCTTTGATTGTGAAATTGATATTATCTTGTGATATGATCATTGTATGCTTCTTGCAGAACAGTTGAACAGAATTAAACACTGTTATGAATTGCGTCAAAAAACTGACTCAAAATCAATTGTCTTTGATCATAATGGAAAATTTGGTTGGAGATTTGAATGAATATTCCTGAATCAGGTGAACACATTAAGAATTGTTTCAGAATTCGTTTAAGTGAATCTGGACACAATTCATTGTTGTATGAATACTGGATGACAGCACAATATGATGTATACAATTATTCTCTTGCAATAGATCGTGTGGGTGATCTTCGCATCAGAATGCTCAATAAATTGTGATGTCAAATAATCAAATACAAAAAATGAACAGACTTTTATCAATTCTCATTGATCGTCATGATGGATTGCAATCAATATATTCATCATGGTTGCATAAAAACAAATGCGTAAAGCCAAATGAACAACCATTAATGATAATGTGTTTAAAGTACAGAATGAATGATGATTTGGTATTTTTTCTCTATTGATATGAATATGAATAGTGCACAAAAATTGACACAATGTTTCAAACACAGATTGCACAATGTTGAACATGGAATATTGCAAGAAATATTTGGCATACTGAAGATTGATAATGAAATTGATCATTTACAATCACTCGTTTACACACTCAAGTATGCAAACACTGGAACTGATTTATGGTTGACAATCACCAATTGTGGTAATATCGGGTTCAGAAATGCACAACACTTTTGATGAAATCAGACACATCATAAGATTGCTCGAATTGAGAACAAGAACAGATTATGATGATTCTTGGCACCTAATCAATCAGATCATAATCTTAAAAAAGAAACTTGTTGAAACACGTCCAGTTTTCATGGTGCCTCAGTCAGCCCATTGGTCACTGAATATCCATTTTTCAGGAAGAATTTCATATGGATTTGAACTCTGAACAACAAAGAACAGAAGAATTGCGTCAAGTGTATGCATTCATCAGGTGCATTAAAAAACTGATTGCTCACAATTGCATGCCATCATACACTGGAAATTTGATTTATGATTTGAATTTCATGACAAAGTATGCTAAACGTCAAGAAAATATTTGTATTCGTTCTGGTGTATGCACATGGTCTCTTGTTATTGAAAATTCAGGTATAATCGATATTCATAATGACACATAAATTGACATTAACAAAAATTGCCAAATGTTTATTGCTGTATGCTGATTGGTTGAAAGTGCACAAAAATCCTGCGCCACTTCAGAGAATTGCTGAGCCCAAATATTCAATAAACTATTATGTGATGAGAGCGCAATTTATTCTTCAACGTCATATTTCATATAGAATATCATTGGTGATATATGAGAATGGTTCAATTGATGTTGCAACAGTTTGAGAACATAAAATGGAAACAAAAACATACACAGGAAAATTGCTGTTATCAATAGTCAAAAAATTGCTTGCAGTTGTTGACAAATATCCAGATTTGAATCGCTATTCCTCACAAGATAGGGTTACGATTAATAATTGTATTCAACTGTTTGAGAACAATCCTAATGCAATTTTTGAGTGTTGGGAACCAAGTTTGATGATAAAGTATAGTGGTGCTTGCGCAATCAGTATGATTGGAGCACTGGACTCAATGGCGTATCAATATATCATTGATAAGCGATCATGACATACAGAAAATTTTGCAATATTTGCATGATTATTGGTGGTCGAACAGAACAACATTATGTTGACACCGATGATTCATTGTATGAATACAATAAGATTGATAATCACAATGGAATGTATCTCAGTATATCAGCATGTGGCATTGTATGGATAAGCAGTTGATGAATTCAAAATTGATTGTGTGTTTCCGGAAACGTCTCACTTGTGAACAGAATTGGGTAAGACGTATATCTTACAAACACATGATTGACATTGTTGAGAATGAATTGCACACATACACTCTGCTGATTCATTCAGAGGGTGAAATTGGTTTGGGTTCAACATTAGATTAGAACAATTTGTATGACATATAGACAATTCAGAAGAATTTGGTTGATCATAAATTTGCGAGGTCAACATAATGCAATACCAATCAATGACATAGAAACTGCCTATTTTGAATCGTACAATCCTAAAATGCGACATTTAATGTTGTTCAGTAATGGGAATGCTTCAACATGCACACAATAAATGTATACACAGGATTAATATGACCTATGAACAATTCAGAAGAATTTGGATGAGCATAAGTGCTCGTGAAAACACAAGTATTGAAGAATCAAAATTGAAACAACTCTATGTATTGCCATTACAACCAGAAGACAGAAAATTGATCATATTCATTAATGGTAATTCATCAACTGAGCCTTCAAAACCTTGAACTGCACATTTTTCGGGACAATAGAATGAAAAATAGAACAATCACAAAAATTGCGCCAATCAGTTATTCAATTTTCAACATCATTATCGTCAACAACACAATGTTGATTGTGCACCTCTTGACAAGTTTTCTGTTCTGGGACAGATTTTTGTTTCCACACAAATGGATACCAGTGTTGTGGGTTATCATGTTGATTATTGATCTTATGGCAACAATTGCTATTGCAAGTGGAAAATCAGTTGTTGATATTCCAGAACACATTGTGCCAAAACAGTGTTATATAACAAAATTGTTTGGAACGTTGCTGTTGTCAACATTGATGTTTGGTCCAATCATTTTGAGTGCAAAATTGATCAATTGTCAATATGTGATTGCAGTCACTGTCAGATTAGTGTGCATTATCACTCCAATAATGTTGTTCTCAAATTTGGGTGATATTGTATTCCAAACTTTGATGCCAAATTTTGCGTGGAAATTGTTGAATGGACACATCATGATCACTGCTGTGGATGATTATGCAATCATCAGATCTGAAACATCAATACACAAAAGCATGATTGAAAGGAAACGATCTGTGAAGAACATATTGACTGACACAACAAAAACAGTTCATGAAATCTTCAATCCCCAACAAATGTTGAGAAATTTTGTATTCAACAATTATCTCACATAATGACATTAAATGATTACAGACAGTGCACACATATGCAACAATAATGAAATTGGTCATGTCAAATGACATATGAAAAATATTGCAGAATTAAGTTTGCAATTGGCGAAAACTATCAATTCGTTGAAACAACATATAATGCACTGTCACAAAAGCTCAATTTTGGATTGCGAATACATGTGAATGGTTATGTTAGTTGTTGTGTCATTGAAAGAATGACATCTGATGACAATAATTGATCTGCTCAGTGATATACTCAATGGAAATGTAAAAGTTGTGAAAGAATTGTTGATTTCACACTCACTCACTATCCTCAACATCAAAATTTATGATGGCAATTTTACAGCACACAATTTTAGAATTAGTGTTGGCCCAGAATGTATTCAAAAACAAATGTTCAGAATCAGTTATAGTTCTGGAATACTCAATCCAAGATATGGTAATTTTTATTGCAAATCGTACAATGATGTTGTAAAATCATTGAATGAACGAAAAATGCAACATTTTGAAATTTAAATTCTTTGAAAGTGGACATGTGTCTGTCAGGTACAGAACGTTTACATTCAATTTGGGCATCAAAATGAACAGAATTGTTGATCTTGAACAGATGTTACAAATTCTTGATGCATTTGAGACAGAACCAAATTTATGATAATGATGACTGTATATAACACTGGTGAATGCAGCATTGTGTACAGAACAATGACACATATGGAAAAGATTGCATTCATGACGCCTCAACGAGTTTATGCTGCATGGTGCACAAGATTGGAACAGTATATGCCACACATTGTTCCCAAATCACCAATTTTGCGAGAATTAAAGATCTTGTCAGATATCATCAATAATGATGTTGAATTCCAACAAGACTATTGCAAAATTGGACCAGCAATTTACAGATAATGTATTTGGTGAATTTGTTGAGTGAATGGTGATAACATAACAACATGTATAGAAACATTTGTCTGTCAGAACGTCTCAATAGAAGTGGAATAATCATGCAAGAATTTTCCATTAATGAAGAATGTGTGATCCGACGCACTTGGGATGCACAATCACAATTGTATATGTATGATATCTTTTGTGAACAAACACATAGGAAATTTGAACACTCACATATTCAATTCAGTGAATTGATGAACATGTTCAAAACATCAACAGATCGTTATGATTTTGAACTTAAATTTTCCAAAATGTGGCACAAAAAATCTTGAAAAGTTTATGCATTTCAAAAAATGTACAAGAATTTTGTATTGATGATCATTGTGTAATGCGACGATATTGGTTGTATCATAAATTGAGTTATGAATATGAAATCATCATGTGCAGTAAAGGTTATTATTACATTGTTGATGATATCAGTGATCAGAAAATGATCCAATTGTACAGGACATCAATGTCAATTTTGGAATTTGAGACAATGTTGACACAATGATGAGAAAACAGTATGTCAACAACGACAAAAATGTTGAAACTTGCATCTGAAATTGCAGTTTCAGACATATCAAAGAAAAATTTCTATCTTGGTTGTGTAATCCTGAGAACAGATGGTGCTGTTGTCACAGCACACAATGGCAAGACTGAAAAACCTCATCCAATGAAACACGCTGAAGCACGTGCACTCAAAAAGGCAGATTATGGATGCACAATGTACGTTGCAAGGATTGCACAAGGTGATTGGGCAAATGCAAGACCATGCAAAAAGTGTGAATTGTTGATCAGGAATAGGGGCGTAAAAAAGGTTGTGTACACAATTTCTCCAAATGAATATGGCATTTGGTATCCAATGAAAGAAAAGTTGTCAAAATGAAAGCTAAAGCAAAGATCAAAAAGATTGATGAATTGTATGTTGTGATGGGTCAATTCCGGAATGGCTTGTGGCTCAGTTCTGGAGGTTGTCAATCAACAAAACCCAAAATTTATGATTCAATTGGAAAATTGAAATCAGCAATAACACACAACTTTGTTTCATTGTATAAATCGACAATGTATCGTTACAGAGAATGTGGAATTGAAAATGATCTCTTCATTCTGAGGGTTAACTTTTCAGGTGGTGAAATTGAACGTACATGGTACCCAAAAATTGTGGGAATTATGAAAATTCATCGTGATTTTCATCATATTCGATAATTACTGATAAGTGAATGAGCTCATCATAACACAGGACGGGACAACAATATTTCAATTGAATGGTGTTCCACACAGGAATGAATTGCCTGCCATGCAGTATGCTGATGGGACGTTGAAATATTATGTGAGTGGATCATTGCACAACGTGAATGGTCCTGCTGTTTGGCGTTATGGTGAAGATGTTACATGGGCTTACAATGGAAAAATTCTCCATGTTGGTAGTGATATCACAATTGTTGAATTCAGAAATCTGATTGACAGATTTTGCAAAAATGAATAGGTTGATTGTATACAAGTGTGGTTGTATATTGATTGCAACAAAAGAGTTACAATTGCAACAATGTCAACCAATGTGCAACGTGGGAATAGCGCTCAGGCAATATTGGTTCGCAACATAATGTTCATGGCATCCATTTTGAATAGTGATGCATATCCCAATCTGTATTGTATGGGTCAATTTTAACACCTGGAATGGTTTCATCATCTGGTGGCACGGGCCCATATATGTCATTGATATCATCTGGATCCTCAGCATCTCTCAGATGTTGATCCAGATCTGTGTCATCCAAATCACATTCAAGATCACGTTTTCCCAAACCTGGCATATCTTCCCATTGGTGTGCCTCATCAATTTTATCTGTGTAAAAGTCTGGATTGAGATGTGATCCAAACATTGGATGCAATCTTATGTTTACATTCTTTACCTTCACATCACCAAAACAGATTATTTCACGTTCATCACGATATCTTCTTGGTCTTTTTAGGTATTTGTAAAAATTGTCAAGTGACACAGCAGAAACCACATCAGCCTCTGTTGTCATTGTTATGATGTATGGATCATCATGATTTACATTGTCCATTGCAAATTGGGTTGCAATGTCGAATTCTGTTGACCAACTGCTGACATTATATTTTGGTGTGTATATCCAATTTTTGGGTTGAATTGTTACTGGTCTGCCCGGATATATTTTTGTGACGTCAACATAGTTTTTCAACCAATCTCTTGAAGCAGCAATCCCCCTGTACAAATACCCAGAAACATCCTGAAATGCCCCAGGATATTTTCCGCCATGTGACAATTGTTGCAATAGGTTTGCCATTTCTGGATTTTTTTGGAACATTTTGATGTCACCGTGCACATATTTTGACAACACTTGGTACAATCTTTTTTCAACCTTGTTATCCTTTTCTGGAGATTGAATGTACAGTTCATCAGCAAATGCATATTGATCAAGTGGACCACCATTTGGTTCATCCGGCTCTGTTGTTTGATTACCATTTTCGGTAATCATTTCTATCATGTATGACAATAATTTGAAATTGTCAATTCTTTTCAATCTACCGATGTGAGCAATATCTGTGATGGGATATTGAATTTCATACAGATTATAGTATTCGTCATACTTTTCAAGATTTCCACTGTATGCAGCCTGCCAAAGTGGATACATGTCACTGTAGAATTCAGCAAAATCATTGAACATATCAAATTCATCAGTAATCTTTTCAAGCAAAAAATTCCATCTGTTCTTTGAAATCTTGACGCCTGCGTTCCTTGCATCACCCGCGGCGCTGAAGAAATCATCTCTGATTGAATTGAAACTTTGTTCTGATTTGCCAAATATGCTCATGTCTATTTTACCCAACTATTTCAATTTCACTGATTGCGCAATTGCCAAACACTATCACTTCTTTTTCTTTTGACCATCTTGCCAACTTGTTGGCAAGTCCACTGTCAATTGAATACAGACCACTCTTCAGATCACCACAATCAATTGTTTTTTCTCGTTGCCCATCAACGTTCAGGTCAGTGCTGATGACAATTGCAACAATGTCACCCTGATCTGTGTCATTGAAACTGATATCATCAGACTTATTTTCAAGTGCAAACTTTTTTGCAATTTCAAAATCTTTTGTCCAACTTGATGCTATAAAATGTGGTTTATACATTTTTTGGGATTCAGATTTATGTTCAAACCAAGATTTTTGTACACACATTCCTCTGTACAATTTGTCAACATCAGAATGAAAAAATATTCGTTGATATTGATTTGAATAGATCAATTCATCAATTTCATCAATGAAATTGCGATCAATTGCTTCAACCTCTCCTGAAAAGAAATCAAATAGTGTTTTCCAAATGCGTTTTTCAGTTGGATTATCTTTTTCTGGTGATGGATCATATTTTTTGTCTGCAAATGCATATCTTCCCAATGGGGCATTGTCATCATCGCTATCAGGTTTGATATTTGCTCCCAAATGTTTCAGAACATTCATAAACATTTCTGTGAACATTTCAGTGTTCACAATTGCGTCAAATTCTTCATCATTCAATTCATCAATGAATTCAACATCAATTGGATCTTCAATGATACCCTTCCTGTATGCAATGATGTCTCCAACAACATCAATGAAAAATGTACGTACATTCTGTGATGATACCTTCTGATAGATTTCATCATTCATGAATTCACGAATTTTTTTCACATCATAGTCATCAACAGCATCACAATGCTGTTCAAGTTTTTTTGAAAGTGTTCTTATCAAATCTTGATATGTTTGTGACAGATCATTAATGATCTGTTCAGAATATTCAATCAACAATTTATCATCACAATATTTCATCATTATGCGCCATTCCACAAATTCTAAACAATTTTGACGGAATTCACTGTTGCATCACCAAT
>Ga0116156_10002504_pt1 | contig 16697 bp, 16 predicted proteins | sample AD_UKC045_MetaG_FD_89891 | JGI IMG/M metagenome (GOLD analysis project Ga0116156, IMG submission 89891) | Active sludge microbial communities of municipal wastewater-treating anaerobic digesters from USA - AD_UKC045_MetaG | ecosystem: Engineered > Bioreactor > Anaerobic > Digestate | place: USA... | reverse complement strand
TATTGTTTGGGGTGACATTGCATACCCAGGATGGCGCTTCGCTGATCCTGGGCTGAGTTGTTAAATCCCTTCGGGATATCTTCGCCTTTCTATGCGGTGTAAAAGAATTCTCAGAGAGCCTCTCCTGCCGAGCCGTTAATGCCAACGAATGAATACTCAGGTTACGGACGATTTTTGTCATCCCCTTCGGTACAACAGGAATCCGTCTGTCCACTTTGAGAGCATGCATCCTTTACTCCGCAGGAAGCACAGGAACATTTATCCTGAACAAGGTTTTCAACCCCCGCCTTACGCTGAATCCATGCCCATAACAGCACTACCCCGAAAATTATCCCCGCTGCGATGAGCATACGAAACATGTCAGGTTCCCAGTCCGGCGAATCCCATGAAGGCCAGGGACAAAATCCCGGCCAGCATCAAACTCAATGCGGTACCTTTCACCATCCCAGGCACGTCATGCAGGTTCAGCCGTTCCCGTAATCCCGCCATCACCACAAGGGCGATGGTAAAGCCTGTGCCCGCGCCTACGGCATAGGCAAAGCATTGGATAAGATGATAGCCCTTGCTGGTTTGGAGAAGGGCCAACCCCAAGACCGCGCAATTGGTGGTGATCAACGGAAGATAAATTCCCAGCGCACGGAAGAGCGCCGGACTGTATTTCTTCATGAACATCTCAATAAATTGAACCACGGCGGCGATGATCACGATATAGCAAATCAGCCGCAGGTACTCAATATGAAATGCGGCCAACAACGCGTTGATGGCATAGGCGCACGTGGAACTCACGATCAGGGTGAAGGTCACCGCCATGCCCATGCGCGAGGCGGTCTCGAATTTCCCCGAAACGCCCAGGAAAGGACATATGCCCAGAAACGCGCTGAGCACGAAATTGTTCATGATGCAGCTATTAATCAATATAAATCCTGGTGATTCCGCATTCATGACGTGAGGGTTCCTTTTGAGGTTTTCCGCTGCCGGATCCAGGCGAAAAGGAGCAGCCAGAAGGCCAATACAAAAAATCCGCCCGGCGGCAGCAGCATAATGGCCCACGGCTCAAAATGCGGGCCAAAAAGGTGAATGACAAACGGTGTGTTGCAGAAAAGCGTGCCATTGCCCAGAATCTCACGAACCGACGCAAGGCACAGCAGGGCAAAGGTAAATCCGATGCTCATGCCGAACGCGTCCAAAATGGATTTACGGACTGTGTTCTTCCCGGCGAAGGCTTCCGCGCGGCCAAGGATAATGCAATTCACTACTATCAACTGAATATACGCGCCCAAGGCCCCATAAATCTTCAGGCTAATCGCCTGAATTACATAGTCCACAATGGTGACAAAGGTAGCGATTATCACAATGTACGTGGCGATGCGCACCTGCTTGGGGATGAAGTTGTGCAGCATGGCGACCAGCGCGCTGGAACACACCAGCACAAAGGTGGTGGCAAGCCCCATCGAAATGGCATTCACCACGGCGTTGGTCACCGCCAGAACGGGACACATGCCCAACACCATCACGAACACCGGATTCTCCCGCCACAAGCCGTTTAAAAACGTGCTCAGGTCGGAAGGGCCCCGGCTGAATTTCTGTTGTTCAATCGTCATACTTGCTCTACTTTACCGTAAACTGATCCAAATGCTTCTTCACCAGCGGCGCCATTCGTTGCGCGCTTTCGTTCAATGCCCGCGCCACGGCTTTCGAAGAGACCGTAGCCCCGGAAATCCCGTCAATCTGCCAGGACTCCGGTTTCATGCCGCGTTTGCTCAGTTCAATCGGATGTTCCAATGCACTTCCATCCGCATTCACACTGACGTTCAATGCGCCAAAATTCTTTAAAAATTCCTCGGATGTAACAATTTTACTGCCCAAACCCGGTGTTTCCCGGTTTTCCAACACCTTCATGCCGATAATGCACTGCTTTACAGGGTCATAACCATAGAGCGCGCGGATGGTGTCCTGATATCCTTGGGCGGATGCTTCAAGTGCAACACCCAGCAGCGTCCCGGACGCGTCAAACCCCGCATAGACTTTTGGGCCTTTCTCATCATGATTTTCAAGGCGCGTGAAGCCATCCTGGCCCACTGCGAAAGTGGCTTTCTGCACCGCGCCGGGAATCACGGCAAACACGGCCGCTTCCGTGGCCTGCTGCTTGTTCCAGGCAATCCGCGCTGCCGTGCCTTCATACGCCATAACAATCAACACGCCCGAAAGCAGGGAAACCATGCCCAAGGTCCGCACCATGGCAAACCAATCATTCTTTGGCATGGTGTTGCTCATGGTTTTACCCTTTTCCGGCTTGTGCCATACACGCGCGGCTGGGTCAAGTTGTCAATGTGAGGAGACAAAGCATTCCCAAGCAAAATGGCGTACATGACGCCTTCTGGAAGGCCGCCCTTAAGCCGGATAATCACCGTAAAAAAGCCCATGAGCGCGCCATAGATCCATACACCCAGCGGCGTCACCGGCGAAGCCACCATATCCGATGCCATAAAGACGGCCCCGAGCATCAATCCTCCGGAAAAAAGCGTAAATAACGGGGAGGGATACTTGGCAGGATCAGCCCAATAGAATAACGCGCTAAAAATAAAGGCGCTGAGCAGCATGGCCGCCGGGATGCGCCAGTTCATGAACTTGCGCACCACTAAATACGCCCCGCACAACAGAATCAGGATTGCGCAGGTCTCACCGGACGAACCGGCGGTCATGCCAAAGAACAACTTCGGTACTTCCGTGGTGACGTGGTCGAATTTTTGCAGGGCCAAGGGCGTGGCGCCGGAAAATCCGTCCACAACCGCCTGTTTTGACCATTCCACCACGGACGGCGGTGACATCAACGGCCATGCCAGCGTCGAAGGGATAAATTCGATGAAGCGGTGCAGGGCGCAGCCCGGAGTCCAGGTGGTGATGGCCACGGGGAAGGCCGCCTGAAGAAATGCGCGGCCCACCAGCGCCGGATTAAATAAATTGAATCCGAGACCGCCGAAAATGGCCTTGCCCACCACAATGCTGAACAGACTGCCCACACACGCCATCCAGAGCGGAAATCCGGGTGGCAGGGTTAGCGCCAGCAATAATCCGGTAATGACCGCGCTCCAATCCGAAACAGAGCTTGGCTTTTTTGAACTCAAACAGATCACATGCTCCGTGAGCACGCATACCACCGTGGTGCAAAGCATCAGTACCAAGGCGCTCAGACCAAACACGTACACGGAAAACGCACACACGGGCAGCAGGGCATAAACCACATTGCGCATGATGACCGGCACCGCCGTTCCTGCATGAATATGGGGCGAGGTGCGTAATAGGAAGCTTTGTTCGTGTGCCATCAGGAATTCCCCCCTGAAGACGCGGCGGCCTTCTCACGGGCGCGGCGTTGACGGTTCGCCGTCTTCGCCACGCGGAAATAATGCACCAGCGGAATGCCGGAGGGGCAGACAAAGCTGCAGCATCCACATTCAAAGCAGTCGTTCAGATGGAATTCCTCTTCCATCGCCTGATATTGGCCTTTACGCGCGAGCAGTCCCAATCTGGACGGATTCAAATGAATCGGGCAGGCATCCACGCACGACCCGCATTTAATGCAGGGATATACCGGCCTTTCCGCACCATCTCCCACAGGTTCCGTAAAGGCGACTATACCTGTGACCCCCTTCGTGATGGGTGTCGCCAGGGAACTTATCGCCATGCCCATCATCGGCCCGCCAAACACAACCTGATTCGCCTTTCCGGTGAATCCGGCATATTCAAGCGCAAACCATAGCGGAGTGCCCAAGGGCATCAGGTAATTGCCGGGCTTTAAGACACCTGGCCCCGTAATGGTGACCACGCGCTCGATAAGCCCCTGATGCTTGGGGAGAAGATCTCCGATTTGCGCCAAGGTCGCCACATTCATGATGACCGTGCCAATGTCCACCGGCAACCCGCCCGAAGGCACTTCCCGGCCCAGCAGCGCTTTGGTCAGCATTTTTTCCGCACCCTGCGGATACTTGGTCGGCAGTGGAATCACCTCTGTCTGTAACGGACACCGCGTTAGCGCCGATTTCAGTGCCTCGACGGCATCCGGCTTATTGTCTTCCACGCCCGCAATCACGCGTTGCGCGCCTACGGCACGCGCCGCCACAACCACGCCTGCCAGAATATCTTCTGCACGTTCGATCATGACCCGGTGATCGGTCGTAAGATAGGGTTCGCATTCACAACCATTAATAATCAGCGTATCGACCTGTTTTCCTTTAGGAACCGCCAGTTTCACATGCGTTGGGAAGGCCGCGCCACCCAACCCCACCATACCGGTATCCTGCACCGCCAACACCAGTTCCTCCGGCGTCATTCGATCGATTTCACGCGGCGCGCCATAAAGAATTTCTTGTGTAGCCCCCGGATACGCCTTAATAAAAATGGAAGGCGTCATGGCGCCCGTCGGACTGGGCCCCAGACCAATGTAATGCACCACGCCCGTGACCGGCGCATGCATCGGTACGGACACAAATCCACCTGCTTTTGCGATGGGTTCGCCCCGCACCACTTCCTGACCTTCGCGCACTACCGGCACTGCGGGTACACCCGTGTGCTGCTGCAACGGCACGATAACCTGTGGCGGAAACGCAAGACGCCGGATAGGCCTGCCCGCCGTTGCTTCCTTGCACTCCGGCGGATGCACACCATGCGCAAACGTTCTTTTTTCTTTCTTTAATAAATTCACAGCCACTTTTTTCATTACTTTATTTACGTCTGGCACCCGGTACCCGATACCCGGAACCGTTCACATAAACTTTTTCGCTTTCTCGATCAGTTTTTCGATCCCTTTCTCCGTGCGATCCGCCGGATACCCGGGATGAATGATTTTTTCCGTGCACTTCTCCGCCGCACGCACCAAATGCTTGTAAGGACCTGCATGTGCATCCTTAATATAGGCTTTCTTACGTTCATTGTAGGCAAACATATTCGCATTAATCTTCACGCACTCCTCGCATGTGGAGCACTTCTCGGAATCAATCCACGGCGCAACATAACCGCCATCGTCAGCAATGGAAGCCCCGCCAGCTTCCTGTGTTCCACCGGACGGAGCAGACGGCACATCGGCTGCCGGCGGAGACTCTACGAATGGCGCCGGAGTGGGGGAGGGTGCATGCTCTTCCACGGGCAATGGTGTGGGAGGCGGTGTTTCCGCAGCAGGCGTTTCTACTAAACCTTCTTCGGCGGCCCTGGATACGGTTAGTGCAAAACCTTGGAGTGTGCGCCATGCTTCACGACGCGCCAGTGTCTGCTGAACCAACTCCTCGCTTGGAATCATGCGCCGCAGCCGCTGATCTTCATCCAGTGCCCATACAAACGGATGCATCCCTTCGCGATCTTCCGCATCCATCTGAAGAAATTCCGTCAATGGCGCCAGTTTCATTGCGCTATCCCCCGGAGGCGCTTCCACGAATTGTCCGGAGAACCGTTCCTGAGTGAGAGCGAAATCCGCGAAGGTCAGCGTATGCTCCATTTTCGTGGGAGAGCCATCATCCGCGAAGTACTCAAATGAATACGACGGCCAATCCGCCTCAAGACACACATTGCCTTCCAGCGTTAATCGTTCACTCACCCTTTCACCCAGATCCGGGTTATACCGAAGCAGCGGATGCGCACGCGACTCCACCGCCAATTTGCTCTGTTCACCGGATGTGGCGCAGGAAATCCCCGCTTCATTGGAACACGGACATGCGATGTTGAACAACGCCGCCCGGCGCGTATTCAATCCTTCGATGAATCCTTTCGCAAGATGTGCGGCGTGGTGAATTGCACCTTGCATCACATAGGCATGCCGCAAGGCCATCGCGGAAAGCGCGGCTTCCTGCTCGCATGATCGCGCATGAGTATCCAGCAATAACACCTTGATCGGTTTGCCGGATCGCACCAGCGCTAGGAATTCATGCGTCCCCGCGTCGCTCGTACACACCACCGGCGGACACAGCAAATACTCCTCATCCGTGAACTGCTGCCAATTAAAGGCTTCAAAAAAGGCATCATGCGTATCCGGGCGATATTCCCCCGCCAATTCCAATTCCGCCATACGCACCGCTTTAAAGCCCGCCGCCATCTTCGCCATGTGTCCGTCCAAAATCCCAGCCGCCAAAGCCTCCACATCCGGCGAGCGATGATTCAGCCACGGGAAGGGATAAGGATTGTAGGGGAAGGCCGTACCGGACATTGCTGGACATTCCGCGGTATTCACCACGCCCAGATTGGCTCGGCCCCGCTTCGTAATGCCCTCCGTGTAGTGCCATTTTAATTGTTTGAGCGTTGCCAGCACGCCGGTAATCCAGCGGAGCCATTCGGCGTCCAGCGGACGGTTATCCAACTGCTGCGACAAGTCCGCGAGGGTAATGTCTTTTTGGGCGAACTGATCCAATGCTTTGGTAACGGCGTCCGCATCGCCCAGCTCCAGATTGCCCGCCAGCTTCAGCCGGATGTGCTGTTCCAGGCGTTCAATCAATTCCTCGATATGCAATACATGCTTTTTCACGCGCGGCTGCATCAAGGCCTCCACGCATGCCCCAAACAGGCGCAACACCAACGCTTCGCCGCATCCTGCACACGTGCCTCCGCCAAACAAGGCAGAATCGCAGTTCCTTTTATCCAGTAATAGCGTTTCCAACGGACCCAGAGCGGGGGAGGGGGTCAGGTATTCCTGCGGCGTGGTGGGTAATTCCAGCCAGAACTCCCATGCCTGTTGCATCTGGTGTACGCTTGCCGCCGTTTGTGAAAGTTCTTTCAGGGCTTCATCCGTACAGGAATGCACACATGCCATGCAGCCTTTGCATGCATACGGATTAATGGCAATAGAGAAAAGCGCACCCGCCCCCCGTGTTTCTTTTTCGCGCTCCGTAAAATGCGGGTCGGTAACCGCGAATGCATAAGTATTCAACACCCCGCGCAACGCCTCCAATTCCTCCTTCAACGCCGTATTATCGCCCGCACCCGCCACGGTCTCGTCGATGATCTGATTCAGCGCGCTCTTCACCTCCATGCCTGGCGCAAGCATCGGGCGCAGTTTCCGTTCCATTGCACGCACCGCGCTCCGCAGATGCTCAATGGTGCGCCCCTCTTTCTCCAAACAACGTATGGCCGTTTCAAACATCTCCAGCACGGGGGTCACCAAGCCGTGAATCGCATTGTCAGGACATACCGTATAGCACTTCCCGCATGCCGTGCATTTTTCCGGAGACCAACGGGGATGGGTTGCCCGCGTGGGTGTCAGATCGCGGAATACGCCCGTGGCTGCGGGAGTGAGATTAAAGGCGGTAAAGGGGTCTACAAGTTCTCCCCGAAGCTCGCCCGTCCGGTAAAAATTCCCCACTTGTTCCCAAAAACGATGCACATCCGTAACCGCGGCATCGCTTGTCGGCTGTTGTTTCAACATCCTGGGCAGGGTCAATGCTTTCCGCAACGGTTCTGCATTTTCAGCGCCCAGCGGCTTTTCCATGATTTCCCTGACTTCGTCGTAGCCCCGGCGTAGGGATTTCAACTCCTCATCACCGACTTTTCCATGCAAATGTTCGCCGAAAAGGCGGAAAAGCGCGGCTTCGGTGGTCTGGGTCATCGCGGTTACCGGGGACACTTTATAAAATGAGCCCTGAAGTGCCATATCCTGCATCAAACGGCGCCGCTCCGGCGTCGAGGCGATATCCCGGGCAATGGCCTCCGCATCCAGAAAATATAAGCGGATGTTATTCTGGATCACGTATTTCTGCGCTCGAAGGGAGAGCATGCCCCAGATCGATTCAGGGGATAAGGCACTTTGCAGCAACACGATGCCCCCATGCCGTATTCGAAACAACGGATTACCCTGACGGAAGGCATTGGGGTCGCTGCACAAGGCAACATCCGCCTGCGCATGTTCTCCGCTCACTTTCATCGGCTCGGCGGCGGCCGTCAGTATGGTTACGGAAGGACGTCCCTTTTTCACCGCAGGGAATTGCGGGTGTGCCTGAACATGCAGATGAAATACATCAAAAAGGCTCAATGCCAGATGCCGCGCGGCGTCTCCATGGCCGCCCGCTGCATGAATGCTCACCGTGATGCTCCGTTCCGGGAGCAGCGAAGGATTTTCACTGCCATGCACACTCAATTGTTTCACATGCGCATACGCATCAAGCACCGCATCTTGGTGAATCTCCTGCTTGGGCGTGGCGGGCTTCTCTTGAACAAAATCCACGGAAAGATAAAACGATTTCTTTTTGCCGCCCCCATCCAGCATGTTCTCCACCACCCCCACAACGGCCTCCGAACGCACGCTCTTGCCCCCCAAACCATACGACCCTGAATACAACGCCGGAATATCCTGTGCAGTAAACGCGGCATAGCCTGGATACGGCGGGTTGCCCTTCGTCTGTCCATTCTCCAAACATTTCACAATGACCGCGCATAATTCCCGCATAATGGGGCGATCTTCCGCCAGCGGCTGATCCGTCCGCTCCAACACCGTCACACCTTTCTTCCCTTTTATCAATCCGCTGAGCAAATCGCCGGGGAACGGACGAAACATGGCTACATTCACCACGCCCACGTTAATCTGCCGGGTTTTGCGTAAATAGTCCGCCACCACCTCGGCCAAATTCACCAATTCCCCCTGGGCCATCACCAAATATTCAGCGTGTTCCGCATGATAAGCGCTCACCCGCCGGTAACGGCGCCCGGTCAACGTCCAAAACTGTTCCATGGCGCAGTCAGTGATTTCCTGGACATGCCCCAGGAAATAAGGCCCCTGCGCGGCCAAGCTGCGCATTTGCGCGCCCGGTTTTAACACCGCGCCTGTCATCGCGGGATTATCCACATCCCATAAAATCGGAACACGGCGCCGCTTCGGGCCGAAAAGCATCCGTTGCGCGGGCGTGGGCGTTTCAATCATGTCCTCCGGCGCGCCGACAAACTCCGCCATAAATTCCTCTTCCGGAAGAAGTATGGATTCGAGCATGGGGGAGTCTTCATGCACGACAATGCCTGGCACAAGCGATTCTTCCGCAATTTTCCGGGCAATCAAATTGAGATCGCTGACTTCCTGCACATTCCGTGCAGCCAGTTGAAATAAGGAAGCATCGTCGATGGCATGATAATCCCCGGATTGCGCCATGTTCAGCACATAGGTCAGGCGCTGGCCGATGTCAGAGCGCAGTACGCCATGCGCGCCATTCAAACTCGGCCCCGGATGCGCCGCGCGTAATCCACTCAAGGCGCGGCCCGCTGTTGCAGCCACGGATTCCGTGGCGGTCTCCGGGAGATTGGGACGGCTGTATGCCGCGGCAGCCTGCGTATCCAACACCGCGGCCACGCCAGGATATTTAATGGGATTGTTCTGCTTCATCACATCCGTGCTACCGTTTCTTGGGCTATGGGCAGGGGCGATTTACGAGTCACTTTCTTCGCCTCCGGCCCTTTCATGATCTCACCCGATTCCTCGATCCACACTATAGCGCCGGTCGGACAGCGCTGTATAGCCACTTTCGATGCCAACAAATTCTTACTGTAATCCACCACGGCCAGATGATTTACCACCATCACTACCCCGCCGGGGGAGTCCGCTTCGCACCGTCCACACGCTACACAGGCCACTTCGCATTCCCGTTTCGCCTGGTCTTCCGGCGCCTGATTCTTACAGGCCACCCACAAATGATGGCTCACAGGCTGTAACGAAAATAGATCGCGCGGGCACTCTTCCACACAGGCATTGCATGCCGTGCAGCGTTCGTCATTCACAACGGGCAACCCATGCACATTCATCGTGATGGCGTTGAAATCACATGCACGCTGGCAATCGCCCAAGCCCAGGCAACCCCACGCGCAGCCTTTTCCACCGCCTGCGATAAGCGCCGCGGCCCGGCAGCTTTCCACCCCCGCATACCGCCCGCGCACCCATGCAACATTTCTCCCGCCCGCACACGCCAGCCGCGCCACACGCTTCTCCTGCGCACCAACATCCACTCCCAGATGCGCGGCAATCGCCTCTTTAATTTCAGGCGTGGATACGGTGCAGCTTCCCGGCGTGAGCTTGCCGGAAACCAGCGCCTCTGCAAATGCACGGCAGCCGCCTGTGCCGCAAGCCCCGCAATTATTACGGGGCAGCATTTCCTCTATCTCATCGATGCGCGGGTCTTCATAGACATAGAACTTTCGGTGGGCCACGGCCAGCGTCACCGCCAGCGTTACACCCAACCCGAACATGACAAGTCCCGCTATCGCTATGCTGGAAAAGGACATAACCTTACCTTACACCCCAAGGCCGGAGCATAGGGAGCATCCAAAATACACACTGCCCGCTCGTTGAGGATATGCATTAACCTGCGGTATTCTAACGGAGTATTACGTAGAATTTCTAATTAGTGAGAAAGGCAGTACCGTATATTCATGAATCAGTCATCCCAAACACCCTGGAATCCCGGATCCTGGAAAGCCTATGCCACACGGCAACAACCCGCCTATGACAATCCACTTTCTGTAGCAAAAGTTGCTGATGAACTGGCTACAAAGCCGCCTCTCGTGTCTATCGGCGAAATTGAACGGCTCCAAGGCGCCCTTGAAGACGCCGCCGCTGGAAAACGTTTCGTTTTGCAGGGTGGGGACTGCGCGGAGTGTTTTGCGGACTGCACCGAGGCTTCCCTCACCTCAAAATTAAAAGTGCTCCTCCAAATGAGCCTGGTGCTCACTTACGCCACCCGCAAACCCACCGTGCGTATCGGGCGAATCGCCGGTCAATACGCCAAACCCCGCAGCCAGGAATTTGAAACTGCTGATGGTGTCGAACTTCCTGTTTACCGAGGCGATTTGGTCAATTCACGGGAGCCTGTAGCCGAACTGCGCAAACCTGAACCCTCCCGGATGCTCGATGGTTATCACCACGCCGCCGCCAGTCTCAATTTCATCCGGGCGCTTATCGAAGGCGGCTTTGCCGATCTGCATCACCCGGAACAATGGGATCTCAGTTTTATCGAGGGAAGCACGCACCGGAAGGCTTACCGGCAAGCCATGGACGCCATCGTCGATTCCATCCGGTTCATGGAAACCATCGGGGCGGCCCACGCCATCGAAACCGTCCGCCGCGTGGATTATTACGCGTCGCACGAAGCCCTGTTACTGCCGTATGAAGAAGCCCTCACACGCCTTGCAGACAACGGCCTCTATTACAATTTTGGCGCGCATTTTCTCTGGGTCGGCTATCGTACCGCGTTCCCGGAAAGCGCCCATATCGAATACCTCCGAGGCATTCAGAATCCCATCGGCATCAAGATCGGCCCAGGAAGCAACGAAGACGACATTCTGACCATCATGGACCTCCTTGATCCGAAACACCGCGCAGGGCGCCTCACACTCATCACCCGTTTCGGTGAAACGGCCATCGAAGAACATCTCCCGCGCATTATTGACCGCGTGAAACAGTCCGGCCATCCCGTAGTCTGGAGTTGCGATCCCATGCACGGGAATACCGAAACTACCGCCAACGGCTTGAAAACCCGCCGCCTCGACGCTATCTTCTCGGAACTCGAACAATGCTTCGCGATTCACGAACGCATGGACAGCACCCTAGGCGGCGTCCATTTTGAACTCACCGGAGATCCCGTCACCGAATGTTTCGGCCCCTTCGGCGACGTCCAGGAATCCGATCTCATGCGCTGCTACGAAACCGCCTGCGACCCCCGCCTCAACGGCGCACAAGCCCTCGAAATGGCCTTCCTCCTCGCACGGCTATTGCGATAGTTTAAAGCAGATTACTAAATTCTTCCGCTTCCAGCCATTCCGTTATGGCATCACGAATGTTTTCCAATGCCTCTTCGCGAGTGGCGCCCTGAGAATGACATCCTTTAAGCGCCGGACAACTCACCGCATATCCTTCCTCACTTTTAATCAAAATAACCTGGTATTCCATTGCAACACCCTTTTCTAAACGTGTTCTTCATACCTATTGTATCTTGAGCAATCAAATAACGTCCATGCAGGGCGCGCTCACGCACACCCTGCATCCTCATGTTTTATTGGCTGACCGCTGATGGCTGATAGCTGACCGCTCTTAATGCTCATGCCCCCCATGCGAGGCTTCATGCACGATAAACCCGCCTCCATTCACGGGGAAGTCATTGCCTTTGTTATATTCGGTGCCGTCGCTCACAAACTTTAAGAACGACACATGCCCATCCAAGTACAGTACATTGCACCCGCCAGGGACATGGTTAAAATGACTCGCATCGTCCCCGGATATCTCGTCCCAAAAAATCGGCAGCGTGGACTGCGCTTCCGCTGTCGCCGCGGGATTATTAATGTCCGTGATCAGGAAGCGTTCGATCCCTTCACGAAGCCGGTAGGCAATTTTAGAGGCTTCCATCGCCTGTTTTCCCAGCGAGAATTCCCAATCCTCATCCGCCGCAGCGATGGCCATTTCCCGCGTATTCGCGGCATCGGTGATTTCTGCCGCCTTCACCGCCAGCGCCTCCTCAAAAAAAGCAAAATCCGCGTCTGTTTTGAAAAGCGCCGGTTTTACCGCCCAGCCCAGATAACAATAGGGATGTTCATAGACTTCACATGGCTCAACAATCCCGTTATTCGTTGTGGCCACTCCATCCTTGAACATATGCCCCTCTTCCTCGGCTTCCAGCCATGTACTTGCGGGTGTGTTCCCCTCATCCCACATCCCGACAGCGCTCCCGGCATACGGCGAACTCGGGCAGATCAGGACATTCACGTCTGACAGATATTCCGGATACACCGTTTCCATATCCATTATCGTCGCAAGGCCTATCGTCGGCGTGCCATCACAATTTGTCGCTTTCAAATGGGGATACAACTCGCCCTTGGCCTCGTTCGCGTACATCTTAAGCACCAGCCCCAACTCTTTCAGATTGTTCGCGCAACTTGACCGACGCGCCGATTCCCGAGCCCGCGCCAGCGCCGGCAACAATATTGCCGCCAATATGCCAATAATGGCAATAACCACCAATAATTCAATTAATGTAAAACCATTCCGTTTCATGGGAGTAATTCCTCTCTATGTATTTCGAGAATACATGCATGTTTCAAAACATCACATGTTTTGATGCACTGAACCTGACAAAAAAGAAACGAACAATAGAAACAATGTCAGGAAGAGAGGGGGGGGCTGCGTAACGGGATGCATCCACGGCACTGCCATACCGGCAACATGTCGTTTGAGAACACGAATACATAAGTGCATGGAATGCTGAATAGCGCTAGAACCAGCGCCAGAAGAGGCATCGCGATAGTTTGCAACGCAAGACACAGCGTGCAGTGCTCACCCAACGGATCAGAATGATCATGATGGTGAAATGCCCCAGCCAGCGCCGTGGCCAGCCACAGCGCCGCCAGCAACCACACCGCTATCCGATATGTCCGTTTTCGCATTACTGTTGCTCTTTCTAAAATCAATAGTAATATACCCCATTTTTACTTGTAGAACAAATGATCTCCAGTTGGCGCAGAATCGTTCTGCGCCTCTTTTTTGTGCTTTTCATTGCCCCTTTATGCTTAAATAGCTGATGGCTGACCGCTGATGGCCCTGTCCTCCGACTTGTCCCGCGAAGCTTCAGCGAAGTGGGAAGCGCTTAGCGAAGGAGGATGATAGCTTTAAAAAAGGTGTAAACCAATGATCACAAATCGCATCTGCTTACTCATCGCACTGGCGTGCCTGCTCTCCCTTCCCGCATTTTCCATGCCCCTGTCCGCAATCCTGGAAAAAGACCAACTCTCCGTCACCGTGGATGGAAAACTCTTCACCGCCTATAAATTCGCGGCCACCCAAAAATACCCCTATTTCTTTCCCGTGAACGGCCCTGCATCAGGAACCTCCGTCACCACCGAAACCTCCGAGCCCTATCCGCACCACCATTCCCTGTTTTTCGGCTGCGACCGCGTTAACGGCGGCAATTATTGGCAAGATGCCAACGGACGCGGCCAAATTCTCTCCCAAGGTCCCAAAATCGAGGAAGCGAAGGGAGAACGCATCTCTTTCATCGACGAATGCCTCTGGAAACAACCGGACCAGGAACCCATTATCCGTGATACGCGCCGCGTGACCATTACCGCGCCCGATGCCACCCACTGCATCATCGACTTCGAGATCTCCCTCGAACCGCTCGTGGATATCACGATTGAAAAGACCAACCACTCCCTGTTCTCCGCACGGATGATCCCCGAACTCAACGTCACCTCCGGCGGAACCCTGATCAACGCGGAAGGCGCCTCCACCGAAAAAGGCACCTTCGGCGTCAAATCCCCCTGGTGCGACTACTTCGGTACACGCAACGGCGTCACAGAAGGCCTTGCCATCTTCCAGAACCCGGCCAATCGCTGGTATCCCGCACCATGGTTCACCCGCGACTACGGATTCTTCTCGCCCACCCCCATGTACTGGCTCGAAGGCGACAAATTAGAACTGCCCAAAGGCGAGAAACTCCCCTTAAAATACCGCGTCATCGTCCACGCCGGCGACACCAAAACCGCCAACATCGCCGACTTGTTCCAGCAATACTCAAACACCGCAAAACCCTAATATTCTTGGTGCCTTTGTGCCTCCGCGTGTATAGCTGTTTTTTATCCGTGTTCATCGGTGTTTTTCTGTGTTTCCATTTCCGATAACTGACCGCTGAAGGCTGATAGCTGAAAGCCTGTTTACTATGCCCAACGCGACGCCGTGAACCTCGGCATTGGGGGTGACCGCACCGAACACGTCCTCTGGCGGCTCCAGAACGGCAACCTTGAAGGAGGTATCAACCCCAAACTCGCTATCGTTATGATCGGCCAGAACAACGGCCCTCATAACACCGCCGAAGAAATCGCCGAAGGTGTCACGGACATCGTCCACCTCCTGCGCCAAAAACTCCCCAATACCAAAATCCTTCTCCTCGGCATCTTCTTCCGCGGCGAAAAAACCAACGACGAACAAATCAAACTCGCCAAGACAAACGACATCATTTCTAAACTCGCCGACAACCAGCACATCTTCTACCTGAACATTAATAAAATCTTCCTCAACCCCGACGGCTCTATCCCCAAAGACCTCATGCCCGACTTCGAACACCCCAGCACCAAAGGCTTCCAGCTCTGGGCCCAAACCATCGAACCCACCGTCGCCGAATCGTTGGGCGATACCCCCATCAAACCCTAACATAGCTCCGGTAGTAGCTCATATTAGTAGCTCCCATCTCCAGGGTCTGTCGATTTAATCCCCAAAACACTCCGAAAGAGGATTTCGAGGGTATCAAAAATGTCTCCTGGCTTACTGATCGTTGAATCTGGGGCATTTTGCGAAAGCGATTTTTTCCGTATACTGTAACAATGCTATTAAATCGACAGACCCTCCAGGTGGGAGTTTCTTTCATCATCACCAAAACCCAAAGTAGATCTCATTAGTAGCTCCCATCTCCAGGTGGGAGTTTCTTTCATCATCACCAAAACCCAAAGTAGATCTCATTAGTAGCTCCCATCTCCCGGTGGGAGTTTCTTTCATCATCACCAAAACCCAAAGTAGATCTCATTAGTAGCTCCCATCTCCAGGTAGGCGTTTCTTTCATCATCACCAAAACCCAAAGTAGATCTCATTAGTAGCTCCCATCTCCAGGTGGGAGTTTCTTTAAAATTGTGCTAGACTTATCACCCTAAAAGATGTCCGACCTGGAGATGTGACCTACTATTTTGATCACGTGCGTCGCCGGGTAAATATTAGGAAGGTGCGTTTAAAATGGACACAACGATGTACGGCTATGTCTTCAATGCGTTTGAATCATTTACCCCATTAGGCGGTTACAAACGCAACTTGCCACACTGGCGAAAAGAAGGCGCCATCTATTTCGTTACATTTCGCTTGGCGGACTCAATCCCAGCCTCCGTCCTGCAAAAATGGATGGAAGAACGCCGTGCATGGTTAACCTCACATGGACTGATTGGAGAAATCCCTGATTCCGAATGGGAATCCCGTTACTTGGACATTCCCGAAGACATTCGTCAAAAATTCGAACGCGAAGAAATGCGCAAATACTTCGTCGAACTAGACAAATGCCACGGCAAATGCTTTTTAAAAAACAAAGAATGCACTACGATTCTCCGTAATGCGCTTCTTTTCTTCAACGAACAACGCCTCTTATGCGGAGATTTTGTCATTATGCCCAATCATGTGCATTGGATCGTGACCCCACTACAGAACTATGAGCTTGAAAATATTATGCAGTCGGTCAAGAGCTACTCCGCGCGATGTATAAACAAATCACTCGGACGCCATGGAAGACTCTGGCAAAAAGAAAGTTTCGATCACATCGTCCGAAACCCACCCCAACTAGAACGCATCCGCAACTACATTGAACAAAACCCCCACAAAGCAAAAATTCCCGACGGATCATTTCTCTACCACAAATGCGATTGGCTATAGACCACTTCCCCATACTCCCTCCGATAGTAGCTCCCATAGTAGCTCCCATCTCCAGGTGGGAGTTTCCTTCATCATCACCAAAACCCAAGTAGCCCTCATTAGTAGCTCCCATCTCCAGGTGGGAGTTTCTTTCATCATCCCCAAACCCCAAAGTAGCTCCCATAGTAGCCCCCATCTCCAGGTGGGAGTTTCTTTCATCATCACCAAAACCCAAGTAGCCCTCATTAGTAGCTCCCATCTCCAGGTGGGAGTTTCTTTCATAATCCCCAAACCCCAAAGTAGCGCCCATAGT
>Ga0116156_10002501_pt1 | contig 16701 bp, 16 predicted proteins | sample AD_UKC045_MetaG_FD_89891 | JGI IMG/M metagenome (GOLD analysis project Ga0116156, IMG submission 89891) | Active sludge microbial communities of municipal wastewater-treating anaerobic digesters from USA - AD_UKC045_MetaG | ecosystem: Engineered > Bioreactor > Anaerobic > Digestate | place: USA... | reverse complement strand
CGCACCCCGTATCCCGTATCCCGTATCCCGTATCCCGCGCCGTGTCTCCTGCAATTGACGCGAAACGGCTGGTTCGGATAGGATCTGCCGACCTTCGTGAACGTCACGCCGGGACGCGTGACCCCGGCTGCCTGTTTGCCGCGGAGAAGGTGCTGGTTGGTCCCGTCCTCGCCAGGCAGGCTTCAGAGAGTATGGAATCCAAAACAAGTAGCGACCGACGCGAATGGTGGGTCAGATCGCGGGCTTGGATCTCGATCCTGCTGCTGACGCCCTTTGCGGTGGCCACGTTGTTGTCCTGGCCCTCTGTTGGCGATCATTCGGCGTGGCATTTCCCACTGGAAGTGGCGGGTTGGACGTGTTTCGTGGGCGGCGTGGTTCTTCGTTGGTGGGCGACGTTGTACATTGGCGGCCGGAAGCAGATGACTGTGGTTTCGGACGGGCCCTACTCGCTTTGCCGCAACCCCCTGTACGTCGGTACCTTCCTGATAACTCTCGCGATTGCGTTTTACCTGTTCAGCCTCACGTTCGCCGCAGGCTTGACCATTGCCTCGCTCTTCTACCTGAGCGTCACGGTATCCGCCGAGGAAAAACGGCTGAGGCAAGCGTTCGGCGACGAGTACACATGCTACTGTCAGGACGTACCGCGATTTTTCCCGCGAATTCGAAGCCCATCCACTCAGCCTGCGATTGAGGTCGTTGTGAAGGGATTGAGGCTGGAGTCCGTCCGCGCCGCCCGCTACGCGTGGGTGCCGTTGATTGCGGAAGCGATCTCGCATCTGCGGTTCGAGTCATGGTGGCCGCACTTCTGGAGACTGCCGTAGCCGTCAGGCGAAGAACGTGTTTCCAAAGATCATCACCAGATACGTGACTGCCGAGTTGCTGAAGGTTTTCCTCACCACGCTGACAGCCTTTACGCTGTTGATGACGATGGTGGGACTGGCGCAGGAAGCCGTGCGGCAGGGGCTGGGACTGCTGCCGGTCTTGCGGATCATTCCCTACACCTTGCCCAACGCGTTGGTGTTTGCTCTGCCGGGGACGATTTTGTTCAGCGTCTGCCTCGTTTTCGGCCGCATGTCGGCGTCCCGCGAGTTGGTGGCGATGAAAGCGCTGGGAATCTCGCCGACGGCGGTGATTCGGCCCGCGCTGACACTGGCGTTCGTCGTCAGCCTGGTCACGGTCTGGCTGGTGGACGTGGCGTTCTCCTGGGGCCGTGCCGGGATCCAGCGCGTGATTCTGGAGTCGGCCGAGGAAATCGCTTACGGCGTGTTGCGGACCCAGCGTTCCTACAGTACCCGGCAATTCTCCATCACCGTCGGACGCGTCGAAGGCCATCGGCTGCTGCAGACGACCGTCACGATTCGTCGTCCCGGCGGCCAGGACGTGACGATGACGGCGCGCGAAGCCCAGTTACAGGCCGCCGTGGCAGAGAACGCCCTCAAGATTACGCTGACCGACGGCCTCGTCGAAATTGGCCCGCGCACGGTCATCCGGTTCCCCGACACGGAGGAACACATGATTCCGCTCACCACGCACGAGGAGCGTGAGAGCGCGGCCCTGCACCCGTCGCACATGCAGCTGTACCGGATTTCTGCTGCCAAGCAGGAACAGCGCGAGCGCATCGAGCGCTGCGAGCAGTCGCTGGCCGCGGAGGCGGCCTACCAAATGTTGACCGGCGATTTCCAGGGGCTGACGGACGCGCGTTGGCGCCAGCAACTGAACGATTTGGAGGCCGAGCGGCGGAGGATGCACCGCCTGGAGACGGAACCGTTTCGCCGCTGGGCCAGCGGCTTCAGCTGTCTGGCATTTGTGATCGTCGGCATTCCGCTGGCCATCCGGCTGAAAAACGCGGATTTCATGACCACCTTTGGCATCTGCTTCTTGCCGATCCTGATCCTGTACTATCCGCTGTTCGCCTTCGGCCTGGATCGCGCCAAGCTGGGAGCCCTACCGCCGTACTTCGTCTGGCTGGGAAACCTCGTCTGCCTGGCCATCGGCGCTTGGCAGTTGCGGAAAGTGGCACGGTATTAGGCCGATTGACACGGCAGCGTCGCACGCGTAGGCTGAGCCGCGTGCTGGCAGTCGTGCTGACGGAAGCCACGTGCTCCGGCGACCGCCCGCCCCAGGCACTCCTTGGTGGGAGGATCAGTCATGGCGGCGAAGCGTCCATCGCAAGTCACTCGGCGTCAATTCCTCGGCGCGGCGGGGGCCGTAGCGGCGGCGCCGTGCATCGTTCGGGCCTCGGCCATCGGCGGCGAGGGCCGCCCGGCGCCCAGCGAGCGGATTACGATGGGCTTCGTCGGAGTGGGCGGCCAGGGCACCGGGGACATGGGCGGCTTCATGGGCTTTCCCGAAGTTCAAGTGCTGGCCGTCTGCGACGTCGATGCCCGCCACCGGGAGCGGGCCCAGCAACTGGTCGAGAATCGTTATGCCCAGCAGAAGACGAGCGGCGCGTTCAAGGGCTGCGACGCCTACCACGATTACCGGCAAGTCTGCGCCCGGCCGGACATTGACGCAGTCTTTTGCGCCACGCCCGACCACTGGCACGCGCTGGTCACTTGCGAGGCAATGCGCAACGGCAAGGACGTGTACTGCGAGAAGCCCGAGACGCTCACGATCCGCGAAGGTCGGATCATGGTCGAGACCGCCCGCCGCTACGGCCGCGTCTTCTCGGGCGGCAGCCAGCGCGTCTGGGAAGACTACAACTGGTACCACCGCATGATGTGGTCCGGCATGTGCGGCGAACTGCAGGAAGTCTGGGTCAACATCGGCGGGCCGTCCGGCGAGATGCGGTTGCCGGCGGAGCCCGTGCCGGAAGGGCTGGACTGGGACCTGTGGCTCGGCCCGGCCCCCTGGCGGCCCTACAACAAGGGCTACCATCCGTTCAACTGGCGCGGCTGCCGCGACTTCTCCGGCGGCGGCATGACCGACTGGGGCGCTCATCATATCGGCGGCGCCCTGTTCGCCGCCCAACTGCACGACCAACCGCTGCCGGTCGAGGTGATCCCGCCGGACAAGGAGCACCCGCAGTTGACTTACAAGTATGCCAACGGAGTGCGGATGTACCTGGGCGGCGCCTGGGGCGGCGGGCCGTTGGCGTTCAAGGGCACGCACGGCGAAGTGCCGGCCCGCGACAAGCCTCGCGCGGCGCCGCCCGACATCTACATTCCCAACTACAAAGGCCGCGGCATCTTCGGCGACTTCCTGCACTGCGTCAAGACGCGGCAGCAACCGTTCCGCGACATCGAAATCGCGCATCGCACCGTGGCCACGTGCCATCTGGCCAACATCGCCTTCTGGACCGGCCGCGCGCTGAAGTTCGATCCGGAGAAGGAACAGATCATCGGCGACGAACCCGCCAACCGCTGGATTGACCGGCCCCAACGCGAACCGTGGGTGCTGTAAGCTGCTCAGAACAAATCGAGCATGTGTTGCCCGCCGTGTGCGGGATTGCCGATCTGCGCCGAAACCGTCACTTTTCCCATCGTCAACATCTCCATGAGCTTGCAAGGCAACCCGGCCGGCATCAGGCCGCGGTGTGCGCTGGCGCAACGATGATCTGGTTGACGCTCTCATGATCGAACAAGTGGGGCACTCCGCCGGGTCCCAAGAACACGGCGGCGCCGTCCCGTACAATCAGTGCGCGAGCGTGATCGATCTCGATTTGCTCCCCCGTGTTCAGCTCGACCGTGAAGAGTTGAAATGGCTCCCGCCCCATCAGGGCCGCGATTGTTTCTTCAAAGTGCTCAACGGTCATGCGCCACTCCCTGTAAAAAAAGAACGACTCGGCCGCTACTTGTTACTCGACGTGCGAAGCGGGGAATCCGGCCGATTGCGACACTCCTTGATGATACCAAATCAGGTTCTCCCCGTGGAGATGTCCTGCCCGCAGCGAGCGGCAACAATCCCCATGGTTTCGGGCGTCTGGCTGGTCATGGCGAGCGCTCCGCTGGCGTGCAAACGGCGTCGGCGCTGGTACAATGCCCGCGGGTGCGGTCCGTCCCCCTCTGGACGCCGCCAGTTGCGGTATCGTCTTTGGCAATCTGAACGCAAGGAGACCGGCATGCGGTATCTGACTTGGCTTCTACGGCGAATCGTGGTTCTGGCGGCTATCTGCGCGTCGCAAGCTGCCGCTTCCGGCGGCGGAGAAGCAGTCCCGGTGGGCGAGCCGTCCGCGTACCTGTACGACGCTGCCGAAGCGTCGGCACTTCGGCTCGCGGAATCGTGGCAGCCGCAGCAGAACGGATGGTCCCGCTTGGACGAGGACGAGACGGCGCACCGCTTCGCCGGCTGTCCGGTGCTGGCCAACGACAGGATCGTCGCCGTGTTGCGGAAGGACTCGCCGGATATCGACCTGTATTCGCGGCGAGGCCAGAAAGTCCAATCGGTCGCGTGCCTGCAACCGATGTGTGACGGGACGATCGGACTGCAGCGGACGTCCGTGGCCATCAAAGCCAACGCGCCGGATGCCGTCTCGCTGGAGGTCGGCTTTCGCTCCCCTCACGGCCAGTCCCGGCGAATCACTTACGAGCTGAACGCCGGTGCGCCGTTCATCAAGACGGCGGTCGCGGGCGGCGTGGAAAAACTGCGGGTGCAGGCGCCCTGCCGCTTCGCCGTCCTGCCGGACTTCTTTGCCGACGATATCCTCCTGGATGCCTCGTCGATCCGTGTCGCCGCAGCCGAAGTGCCCAGCGAGAACTTCCTCCTGCACATGCTGCACGGTGGGGAAGCGATCCTGATGAGCGTCTCCGAGTCGCGCGACAACGACATCGAAATCGGACTGTCCGACACAACGCCGCGCGAGATCGCCCGTTCGGACATCTCCTACGGAAACAAGCCGCACATCTGGATTGGGATCCTCGCCGGGGAGGGAATTTGGCACCAGCAGGCGGTCACCTTGGAGGACGCCGGTAAAGTGATCGACCTCGATTGGGAAATGCCCTTCCCGGCGCTGTGGCGGGTCGACTGGAGCACCGTGGACAAGTTGACGGACAGCTGGGAAATGCTGCTTCAGCATCCCGACGGCCGGTATTTAATGCAGGGCTGGTTCGGCCAGGACGAGTCGGTGGGGCAGCGTTTCGGCCAGGAGTTCGGACCGCGGGACTGGAACAAGCCCGGCCGCAGTCGCTGGAACCCGGTCTTGGGCGGTTTCGCTTTTCCGTGCTGGATCGACCAGGATCGGTCCGCTCACCTGCAGCCGCTCAAATCGCGGCGCTACGCCGAGCGCGGCGAGGCGTTCAACTTTGCCGGCCCGGCGGTAATTTATCCGTTGGACCGGACCCAGGCGGCGCCGTTCCGGACGCCCTTGGAGAGCCTGACGGTGGTCGATCTGGTCCGGTTGACGCTGGGCGTGGGACCTTGCCAGTACATCCTGGACCTCGAAGGGCAGAAGCGAAACTCGCGGGGCGTCGCCACGTGCTACGCGCGTGATGTCATCAACGCCATCTACAAGCAGGGCACGCAACTCCAGAATCGGGCCGTGATCGAAGAGCACCTGGACGCCGCCGTGGCCTTTATCACCAACGTCCGCGAGCGCATCGACGAGTACGTGCAATTCGGCCGCGACCTGACGGCGTACCTGGAAGAGCAAAAACGCCGCCAGCCTCAGCACGCCGAGTTTGTGGACGAACTGCTGCTGGTGACCGGGCGGCTCGATCAGTTCTTCGAGGCCGGCCGGGAGCGCATTCACACTCCGGCGTTCGCAGGGCAGAACGCGGACATGTTCCGAGACAAGCTGCTGACGTACACGGGGCCGGATGCCTATCAGCAGTGCGGTGCGCAGATGGGGGTATTTACGTCCATCGGCGGAGCGCAGGACGGGCTGGTCGCGTCCTGCCGCATGATCGTCAAGACGCTGCGCCAGCGTTCGGGCCTGGCGATGACGGAGAATCCCGACTTGAAGGCAATCGCGACTGAGGTCCGCACCCGCACCCAGTCTATGTTGCGCAACCCCACGCCCTACGAAGCTCCGCGGCACTGAGGACCTACTCGGCTTGCGCCATGACCTCCACAAACGCCGCCACGTTCTCTGCCGGGATGTCGCCCGGCATGTCGTGACTGGGAGCGATGATAAACCCGCCGTCGCGGCCCACGGCGTCGGCCAGGCGCCGCGCTTCGTCGCGCACTTGCTGAGGGGTGCCGAAGGGGAGCAGCTTCTGGATGCTCAAGCCGCCGTAGAACGCCAGTCGGTCGCCGAACTGGCGCTTCATTTCAACGGGGTCCATCACTTCCGGCTGAAAGGGATTGAAGACATCCAATCCCAACTCGATCAGTTCGGGAAACAGCTCCTGCACGCGCCCGCAGCAGTGGATCATCACGACCTTGCCGGCTTGCTTCACCGCGGCGTACATCCGCGCGATCCGCGGCTTGACGAACCGCCGCCACAGCGGAGCCCCGAACAGCAGCCCCCGCTGCTGGCCCCAATCATCGCCGAACAGAATTCCGTCCAGGTCGTACTTCACCAGCTCCTCGACAATCGCCAGGTTGTACTCCGTCAAGGCGTCGAACAGCTCGTCGACAAACGCCGGGGCTTCCAGCATGTCCACCATCAGGTCCACCATGCCGCGCAGGGCCCACGCTCGCTCGAACAGCGAGAACCCGATGCTCGAGAACCGGAAGCGGTTCCGATGCGTTTCGATAAAGGCCGGCAGCCCCGCGTAACGCTCCGGGGCGCGCGGATCCGGGAAACGGCAGCCGGCCAGCGAGCGGGAGGTCAACCGGTACTGTTCGACCACGCCGATGTCCCGGTCCACCGTGCGGTTCCAGACCACGCCGAATTCGTCTCGAAAGTAACCCGGACGGATCTCGTCTACGGGAGGCCTGGCCCGGTACTTCGCCAGGTGATTGCCCAGCGCGTCGTCCAGATTCGTGGTGCCGAAGTAGGCCTCCAGCTTGCGCTGCATCGGCACCGTGTAGCCGACTTGCCAGGGAACGCAGTCCGGCGTCTGATGGCGGACCGCCCTCCACACGCGTTCACGCGGACTGATCGTGGTCATGAGCAAACACCTCCTTCGCAGCGTTCGAGAAATAACTGTCCCGTGTCTGGTGCCGATCATCACACGGAGTGTGATGGCTACTGTGACGAGGCGACAGTTATTTCTCGAACGCTGCTAACCCCGTATTCTCATCCAGTCCGCGAGCTACGACAATGCGGGCAGTGGCACAATCGCAAGCAAACAGGAGTACAAGCATGGCTGCCAATGACGAATGGGTATTCGCGCTGCTGATGGGCATCGGCCGGATGTTGCCCATGTTCCTTGTCTGGATCGTCGGCTTGGTGTTCGCACTGGCCCGCTGGCAACGCGCCCCGGGCGTGTCGGCGCTGGTCGTCGTCGCGATTGTGGTGGCGGGCCTGACGAGCGTCGCGACGCAAGTCGTCTACACGGTGTTGCCGCGTTATTGGGACTCGATGCAGTTTGCGAAGGTTGCGGGAGTCATCGGCATTGCCAGCACGTTTATGCACGCCTGCGCCTGGGGGTGCACGCTCGCGGCGGCCTTTATAGGACGCGGTTCCCCATCAGATCAAGTCAACTTCGGAGGGATGCCGAAAGGCCCGGCGGCCAGACCGTTATGAGTCCGTGGTTTCGGCGTTCAAGAAAAAGGATGGATGACGGGGACCGTCGGATGCAAGTTAGATGCGGACCGTCGGCGCTGGTTGTCGGCACGCTCGTCGCTGCATTCTCGGTTGGCGCTGAACAGCCCGCAGAGATCCAAGCGTCTTGGCCGCAGTTTCGTGGTGTCAACGCCTGCGGCGTCTCTCACGACGAATCTCCGCTGCCGGTCGAATTCGGGCGTGAGAATGCGCTCTGGGCGACGCCCCTGCCGCCGGGCCATTCGTCGCCGTGCATTTGGGGCGATCGGGTCTTCCTGACCGGTTTCGACCGCGAGGCGGGCAGGCTGGAGACGTTTTGCCTGGACCGCCACAGCGGCGAGATCCTTTGGCGGCGTCCCGCGCCGGCCAACGAGATCGAAAAAGTTCATCCGATCAGCACGCCGGCGAACGCGACGCCGGCCACGGACGGCGAGCGGGTGTACGTGTACTTCGGGTCCTTTGGACTGCTGTGCTACGACTTCACGGGCCGTGAACTCTGGCAGCTGCCGCAGCCCGCGCCGCTGACGCCCTACGGGTCCGGCAGCTCGCCGATCGTGGCGGACGAATACGTGGTTCTGAGTTGCGAGCAGCCGCCCAGGCCGGTCGTGCTGGCCGTCGACCGTCGCACCGGCCGAGAGGCGTGGCGACACGCGTGTTTGCCCTATCTGCCGGGGTACGCCACGCCGGTGGTTTGGGACCACGACGAGACTCGCGAGGTCATCCTGCACACTTCGGTCGGCGTCACCGCCTTGCGTCTGCAGGACGGCTCGCGGCAGTGGTGGGTCAGCATGCTTTCCGCTGCCTCCAGCACGCCGGCGGTTGCGCCGGACCGCTTGTTCGTCGCCGCGTGCTGGCCGGGGGGCGAACCGCAAGACCGTGTTCCCCTGCCGGAATTCGACCAGGCGCAGTCCAGATACGATGCCGACGGCGACGGCGAGATTGACAGACAGGAATTGCCTGCGGACTTGCTGATCGTCCGCCGGGCGGAGGTCGGCGACATTCTCGGCGCGGAAATCCCGCTGGCCCGCGCGTTCAATTTCTTCGACGCCGACGGCGACGGACGATATGACCGCGCGGAATGGGCGCGGGCCGTCGAATTCTCGCGGCGCGGCCGAGAGCACGGCTTGCTCGCCGTCCGCCCCGGCGGCCAGGGCGACGTGACCCACAGCCACGTGATGTGGCGCGAGAGCCGCAGTGTGGCGGAGGTGCCTTCGCCGTTGGTTTACCGAGGTCAGGTCTATATGATCAAAGACGGCGGGATTGTGTCCTGCCTGGAAGCAGCGTCGGGCCGGCTGCTGTATCGCACGCGACTGGGACCGCGAGGGGCGTATTTTGCCTCGCCGGTGGCTGGCGACGGCAAGATCTACGCGGCCTCGTGCGGCGGCGTGGTGACCGTGCTGGCCGCGGGCGAGACATTCCAGGTTCTGGCCGGCAACGATCTGCGGGAGCCGATCTTCGCGACCCCCGCGATCGCCGCCGGCAAGCTGTACATCCGCACGGAGCAGCGACTGTATGCGTTCGGCCCGATCAATCCAAAGCCTTGATCTTCAGGTTTCGGAAGAAGATCGGCGCTCCGGCGTGCTTGCCTTGCAGGCCGATGTGTCCGGCGTGCGGGATCGAAGCCGCCGGTTTGCTGAGCCAGGGTGGAATCTCGCTGCCGTCCGGGTTCCGTTTGGCGTCGGTCCACTTGCGCATGTCCATCTCCGTGACCGCTTCGCCGTTCAGCAGCACGTAGATCAGGGGACCCTGGCAAGTGACGGTCATGCGGTTCCACTCGCCCGGCTTCTTGACCGCCGACTTGTTGGCCGCCAGGCGGCCGAAGATGGCGGCGCACTGCCAGGTCTTCGGCGACTTGCTCCATTTTTCGGAGAAATCATCCGCGATCTGGATTTCGACCGAATTCGGAATCCAGTTCTTCATGTCGCTGCAGTGGACGATCACGCCGCTGTTCGTGCCGTCGGCGGTCTTGAATTCCAGGTCCAGCACAAAGTCGTCATATTGCTTCTTGGTCCAAATACACTGGTCCTCCGTGGCGGTCAGCACGCCAGCTTGCTGCGACCAAACGCCTGACGGGAACTCGGCGTTCGACAAATCGCCGCTAAACAGACCTTCCCACTTCGACGAATCCGGATGGCTCTTGGGCGGAACCGCCTCGCCTGCTACCACCCAACCTGCGCACACCCAGCCCACTGCCAGCACCAGGAATCGCGTCTTCATGTTCATCCCTCTCGATGTTGTGAAGCCAGAAGATTGAAAACTTCAGTTTTCGATGATATTGTCGGCGTCGCTCGGCTGCAAGTGATCTACCGGTGGGCTTACGCCGCACCGCTCGCCTGGGACACCGCTCGCCTGGGACACCGCTCGCCTGGGACACAAATTCGCTGCGTAGGATATACTGGCACTCATGAGCGAGAGAATCCAATTGGCGTTGGTGATCACCGAACTGGAGGTCGGCGGCGCGGAGCGCTGCCTGGCTCAGATCGCGACCGGCTTGGACCGGACCCGTTTTGCGCCGTCGGTTTATTCGCTGGCGGCGCGGCCGCCCGTCGAACGGCCTTCGCTCGTCCAGCATCTGGAGGATGCCTCGGTTCCGGTCCATTTCGTCGGCGTTCACGCGGCCTGGCAGTTGGGGACCGCGATCAAGCGGTTGCGCCGTCTGCTGTCAGAACAGCATCCGCAAATCATCCAGACCTTCCTATTCCACGCCAACGTTGTGGGCACGCTGGCCGTGCGCGGGCTAAATCGTAGCCCTCGCGCTCCGCGTGAGGAAAGTCCCCCCCGCCTGGTCCACGGCATCCGCGTGGCCGACCCATCCTGGATTCGTCAGCTGATCGAGCGTCGCACCAGTGCACGTGCAGACAAGGTCGTCTGCGTCAGTCGCTCCGTGTCCGACTATTGTGCCGCACGGCTGCGAATCCCCGCCGACAAGCTGGCGGTGATTCCCAACGGAATCGCGGCCGAGGCGTACACCGACGTGCAGCCCGCCGACCTCGCTGACTTCGGGCTGTCTCCGGGGCGGCGAGCCATCGTTTTCGTCGGCCGTCTGCACCGCCAGAAAGGTCTGGATTGGCTCTTTTCCTTCTCGCCGCGTCTGTTCGAGCAGTTGCCCGGCCACGACTTGCTGTTGGTCGGCGACGGGCCGCAGCGGCGACGATTGGAGTCGCGCGTGCAAGCCCTGGGGTTGGACGGCCGAGTCCACTTTGCCGGCTGGAGTCCCCGCGTTCCGCAAATCCTCCGCGCGTCGGAGTTGCTCATCCTGCCGTCTCGCTGGGAGGGGATGCCGAACGTGCTGCTGGAGGCCATGGCGGCCTCGCTGCCGATTGTGACGACGCGAGTGGAAGGCGTTGAGGAACTGCTGGGCCCCCTGGCGGAGGAGCAAAGCGTGGCGTTTGGGGATCAAGCGGCGTTTGTGGACCGGCTGCGGCGTTTGGCCGAGGATCGCCAGTTGGCCGCCGGATTGGGCCGTCAGAATCGCGAGCGAGTCGAGCGGCAATTCTCGTGGCGGACCACGCTTCGAGCCTATGAAGAACTGTACACATCGCTTGCCACGCCTTGACCAACTCGCCGCGTCCCATGACAATCGCGATTTGAGTCAGGCGGCTTCAGGATTTATTTCCCAACGACCCCGCGTCGGTGGAAGCATGAGTGACAGCTGCGACAGCTCAACCATTCGCCCCGCCTCCACCGACCCCGTGTCAGTGGGGCGACGACTGACAGCTGCGACAGCTCAACCATCCGCCCCGCCTCCACCGACCCCGTGTCGGTGGGGCGACGCCTGAAAGCTACGACATCCTGCACGACGTGATCTCCGGTGATTTGGCATGACAAACGCAATTCCTGCAACTCAGCGTCCGACGGCTCAGGTCCCCGACGCGGCCGGGCGATTCGGCCGCTTCGGCGGGCGGTATGTGCCCGAGACGCTGGCGCGGGCTTTAGACCAGTTGACCGCGGAATACGAGGCGGCGAGAAGCGATCCCCACTTCCAGGCCGAGCTGGACCAGTTGCTCCGCGACTTCGTCGGACGCCCGTCGCCGTTGTACCACGCGCGGCGGTTGAGCCGGCATTGTGGCGGGGCGCAGATCTGGTTCAAGCGTGAGGACCTCAACCACACCGGGGCGCACAAGATCAACAATACCGTGGGCCAGACGCTGTTGACGCTGCGGATGGGCAAGTCGCGAGTGATTGCGGAAACCGGCGCCGGCCAGCACGGGGTGGCGACGGCGACCGCGTGTGCTCATTTCGGCCTCGATTGCGTGGTCTACATGGGTGAGGAAGACATCCGCCGCCAGGCCCCCAACGTGTTCAGCATGAGGCTGCTGGGAGCCGAAGTCCGTCCGGTGACCAGCGGCTCGCGGACCTTGCGGGACGCGGTCAACGAGGCCATGCGCGACTGGATGTCCAGCGTGGAAACGACGCATTATATTCTGGGATCGGTGGTGGGACCCCATCCGTTTCCGCGGATCGTGCGTAACTTTCAATCGGTGATCGGGCGGGAAGCCCGGCAGCAGTGCCTGGATCGTTTCTCGCGCTTGCCCGACGTCATCATGGCCTGCGTCGGCGGCGGCAGCAACGCCGCGGGCATGTTCTACCCGTTCATCGAAGACACGGACGTCGAATTGATCGGCGTGGAGGCCGGCGGCCGAGGGCAGCGGTTGGGCGATCATGCCGCGACGCTCATCTTCGGCCAACCCGGCGTGCTGCACGGCAGTTTCAGCTACGTGTTGCAGGACGAAGACGGCCAGACCTCGGACGTACACTCGGTCTCGGCAGGTCTGGATTATCCAGGCGTCGGCCCGGAACACAGTTACTGGAAAGAGAGCGGCCGCGTAGGTTACACGCACGTTCGCGATGATGAAGCGCTGCAAGCCTTCGATGCCCTGGCGCGCACCGAGGGCATCCTGCCGGCTTTGGAAACGGCCCATGCCGTCGCCAAGGCGATGGAGGTTGCCGCCCAGCGGCCGGCCGATCAGATCGTGCTGGTGTGCCTGTCCGGACGCGGCGACAAGGACGCTGCGGAAATCGCCCGCCTGCGCGGCGAAGCGGTTTTCAACACGCCCGTTGTTAGTGACCATTGACCACTGACGAGTGACAACTGACAACTGACCCACAACGAAAACCATGTCCGCCATTGACCGATTGTTTCAAGAATTGCGTTCCCAAGGCCGCAAAGCGCTGATGCCTTTTATCACGGCCGGCGATCCGGACCTGGCGTTCACCGCCGACGTGCTGCGGGAACTGGCTGGGCGGGGTTGCCAGATGTGCGAATTGGGCATTCCCTATAGCGACCCCATCGCCGACGGTCCCATCATCCAGGCGTCGTACACGCGGGCGCTGGGCAAACACCTCAAGTTGGCGAGCATTTTCGAGACGCTCGGCCGGCTCGCACCGCGCCTCCGCATGCCCGTCGTCAGCATGGTCAGCTACGCGATCGTGTATCGCCACGGGCCGGAGGCGTACGTTCGCGAGGCGCAGGCGGCGGGACTGGCCGGCGCGATTGTCCCCGACTTGCCGGTAGACGAGTCGGACGAGTTGGCCGGGATCTGCCGCCGCGAGGATTTCAGCCTGATCCAGCTGGTCACCCCGACCACGCCACGCGAGCGCGCGGTGCAGATCGCCCGTGCGTCCAGCGGTTTCTTGTATTACGTCTCCGTGACCGGGATCACGGGCGAACGCCGCGAACTGCCGCCGGAATTGCTCGACAACGTAGCCTGGCTCAAGACTCAAACCGACCTGCCCATTTGCATCGGGTTCGGGATTAGCCAACCGGAGCACGTGCGGCTGTTGGCGCCGGTGGCCGACGGCGTGATCGTCGGCTCGGCCTTCGTGCGGCGACTGGCCGAAGCGGACACGCGCCCGCGGCAGACCGTGCTCCAAGAGGTGGGGGATTTCGCCGCCGAACTGCTCGCGGCATTAGACCCCTCAGGGCGAAAGACGGACAGCAAATCGTAGCTGTTGCCAAGAGGTTGGGGCGAACGGTTTCCGAAACGAAAATGGAATAACGAATACTGAATCGTGAATCCTGAAGGCAGAATGGAAGACGCGAGGCTCGTCCGGGAACATTGTTCATTCAGTATTCACCATTCAGTATTCACCATTCATTGCCAAAAGCCCGACTTTTTTGCAGGAGCCGGGCTTCTTCACGTCCAGCTATGCCCACCGTCCTGGTGCTGTGCGAATACGGTTCCCTGAACGGCGGCGAGCGGTCGCTGTTAGCCGTGGCTGACGGCGTGCGCGCGGCAGGCTACGAGTTGCAGGTCGCCGCGCCGGCCGCAGGGTCGCTGGCGGCCGCGCTGGCCCAGCGAAACCTGTGCGTCCTGCCGCTCGATCTGCACGACGCCCAAGGACGCCGGCACCATCCGGACCTTTGCCGGCAGCGGATCCGCGCGGCGATCCGCGCTGTCAAGCCCGACCTGGTCCACGCCAACAGTCTTTCGATGAGCCGTTTGTCCGGTCCGGTCGCCGCCGCGTTGAATTTGCCCAGCATCGGGCACCTGCGAGACATCGTCAACGTCACGGCGGCGGCTGTCGCAGACCTGAATCGGCACACGCGGCTGCTGGCCGTCTCCCGCGCGACCCGTGATTGGTGGCTGGCTGCCGGGCTGTCGGAGGCCAAGACCTGCGTGTTGTACAACGGCGTCGATTTGACGCGATTCTGTCCGCGTCCGGCGAGCGGATGCCTGCATCGTGAACTTGGCCTGCCGGCCGAAGCGTGTCTGGTCGGGGCCATCGGTCAGGTCGGCATGCGCAAAGGATTGCACACGCTGCTGGCGGCGGCCTCGATCGTCGTCCGCGCCGTCGACCATGCGCATTTCGTGATTGTCGGTCAACGCTACTCGCAGAAGCAGGAGGCGCTGGACTACGAGCGGCAACTGCAGGCCGCCGCTGCCGCCGAGCCACTGTTGGGACACGTTCACTTCCTGGGCGTCCGCCAGGATGTCGACCGGTTGCTGAACGAGTTCACGGTATTGGCGCACGCCGCGCGGCAGGAGCCGCTGGGCCGAGTCTTGTTGGAGGCCGCAGCGGCGGGGGTGCCCGTGGTGGCAACCGACGTGGGCGGGACAAGCGAGATCTTTCCCGCGGGGACAGACTCGGCCCTGCTGGTTCCGCCCGACGACGCGGAATCGCTCGCCGTGGCCATCATCCGCCTGCTGCGGGACGCGGAATGGCGCGCCGCGATCGCCGGCGCAGCCCGTCAGCGGGCCGAACAGGCCTTCGATGCCCGCCGAGCCGCCGAAGATTTGACCGCCCATTACCGCGGCCTGATCGCGTGAAACGCGGCGCCGGTTGCTCCGCCAACCGTCTACTTCGCCGCTTCGCAGATTTCGATGTCCTTGAACATCACGTGCATCACGCAACCGGCGTGCATTTGCAGGGCGAAATGGCCTTCCGGGCGGCTGGCGTCGTCCTTGAACTCCGCGCTCTTGATGCCGTTGACGGTCACCACCACGCTTCCGCCGTGGGCCTCGATCACCATTTCGTTCCATTGGTCGTCCTTGGTGTACGACTTTTCCAGTTCGTCCGACGGCTTGCTGACCCAGCCGCGGCCGTAGCTTTCGTAGATGCCGCCGACGCCGCTCTTGATGCGTCCGACTTGCACCTGCAGGCCGTTCGCCTTTTCCGGTTCCTTGATGATCGTGCGGACGTAGAAACCGCTGTCGCCGGAGAGGCACTTGAACTTGAAGCGTACGGTGAAGTCCCGGAACATCTTGTCGCTGACCAGCAATCCGTACAGTTTCTCGTTGTTTGCCCGGCCGACGAACGCGCCGTCCTCCACCGTCCATTTCCCGTCGCCCACGGGATGCCAGCCGGCGAGCGTCTTGCCGTCCATGAGCGGTTTCCAGTCCGCTTTCTTGTCTTCAGCGGCCGCCAGGCCGGTCAGCAGAACACTTGCCATCGCGAACGAGATCAACCGGGCCACGTTCAGTCGTTTCATAGGAAGCTCCTTGCCATGAGGTAAATCAACAAGATGCAAGAACTGTGTTTCCCTGATGTTAGCGAGTCCGCACGTTAACGGGAAGCATACTTGCCGAGAAGCGGGAAGCCGGTAAGCTGAAGAAGAGGAGGACAATCCGCGAGAGGAGAGACGAACATGCCAACTTACGTCTACGAGGTGCTCCAGGAAGACGGAGCGGCCGGTGAGCGGTTTGAAGTGGTGCAGAAGATGACGGACCCGCCGTTGACTTGCCACCCGGAGACAGGTCAACCGGTGCGGCGCGTGTTTCTGCCTGCCTGGATCGCAGGCAGCGCGTCGCCGATGCGAACCGAGCGAGCCTTGGCCGACGACAAGAAACTGGAGCGTTTGGGGTTCACCAAGTACGTCAACACCGGCGAGGGCTACGAAAAAGTCCTTGGCAGCGGCCCGGAACTGGCGAAGAGAAAATCGTGACCAAGTCGGAATCGGTTGCCGCCACAGGCCGTTGGAGTCTCAGTCCATCTCATGCTCGCCGTGCGCATATCACGGCCTTTCAAAACGCCGGGCTCCTGCGACGGCGCGAGGCCCCAGAATGGCGGCACGCGTGCTTGCTCTACAGCGCCGAACCGCCTGATTCGCCCGTGCGAATCCGGACCGCATTGTCCAAGTTGTAGACGAAGACCTTGCCATCGCCGATACTGCCCGTTTTGGCTGCGTTGACGATGGTCTCGATGACCTTGTCGGCGTGTTCGCAATCCACCGCCACTTCGATCTTCAGCTTGGGGATGAAGTCGATCGTGTATTCGGCGCCGCGATAGGTCTCGCGCTGTCCCTTCTGCCGCCCAAACCCTCGGACTTCGGTCACGGTCATGCCGTGAAACCCCTGTTCGACCAATGCCGCCTTGATGTCGTCCAGCTTGTGATGCCGGACAATTGCCTCAATTTTCTTCATCGTCATATGTCCTGTCTGATACTGTTGCGATCGGAGATTCCCGCGTGTCTGGCCGCCGCCGCGCAACGGTCCACCGAAGTGTCGCAAGCGTCGTGCCAATGTCTGAACGATCTGTTGAAACTCAGCTAGCAGCCGGTCTGGTGGCGGCAAGTGCCCGCAAATCGCGGCCTTAAGGTGCTTCGACTACCCAGGCATCGAAAACCATCGGTGCGTATTTCGTAGGCTAATTTACATAGGGTAAATTAGCCT
>Ga0116156_10002497_pt1 | contig 16712 bp, 17 predicted proteins | sample AD_UKC045_MetaG_FD_89891 | JGI IMG/M metagenome (GOLD analysis project Ga0116156, IMG submission 89891) | Active sludge microbial communities of municipal wastewater-treating anaerobic digesters from USA - AD_UKC045_MetaG | ecosystem: Engineered > Bioreactor > Anaerobic > Digestate | place: USA... | reverse complement strand
TTCGTCTTCATGTATCTGCTATCATGCTCCTGTGACGGCAGCTCGTTGTGGACGCGCTCCGTGACCCGTATTCCGTAGCGCTCGAGCTGCGCCACCTTGTCCGGGTTGTTGGTCATCAGGCGCACGCTTTTTACGCCGGCTTTTTTCAGCATCTCCGCGGGGACGCGGTAATCACGCTCATCGGGCATGAACCCCAGGATGGTGTTCGCGTCCACGGTGTCCAGGCCGTGGTCCTGAAGGGCGTAGGCCCTGAGCTTGTTCACCAGGCCGATCCCGCGGCCCTCTTCCATGTGGTAGAGGACGATGCCCCTGCCTTCATCCTCGATAAGCCTCAGGGACTCGTGGAGCTGGGGCCCGCAGTCGCACCGCCGGCTCCCCAGGGCGTCGCCCGTCAGGCACGATGAGTGGATGCGGGTGAGAATATCCTCCCCGTCGCCGATCTGGCCCTTCAGCACGATGGTGTGGTCCTTGTCGTCCTTGTTGTTGACGAAGCCGATGATCCGGAAGGAGCCGTAGTCCGAGGGAAACTCGGCAACGGACACTATCTTGACGCAGATGTCGTCCGGGCAGCCGTCACAATCCAGCCGGTTGGGGCACTTGCGCAGGGACTCGATGTCCTGGCTGATGATCTCTTCGAATTTAGGGCCTATCATATACCGGTTCCTGGCCAGATGTGATGGCATGAGTGTGGGAAGGGGAGCATTAATTGCAATAACATTTTATCGACATTCCGATAGGTCCGCAAGCGCTTGCGGACCTATCAAACGTTTGCGGCCCTATCGGGAGGGGAGCATCCCTACCGGCAGATCTCCCGTATCTGCCCGGCCCCCTTGCTCTTCATCTCGGTCATTTCCACGGAACAGCCGATATCGGACCTGAGGCAGCGCTTGAATTCCGCCACCGCCAATTTTTCCCGGGTCGCAAGCGTGCCCGCCGTTGCCTCTCCCTCGAGCTCGTTGCGGAACTTAAAGCAGCAGTTGTTCCTGATTTCGGTGGCGGTGCAGAGGGCGAAGGCGGGCATGCCCGCGCGGAACCCGTCCCTGTCCGTTGTTATCTGGATTGCTGCGATGAGCATCAGGGTCAGTATGGCGGCCGTTATGGTTTTTCTCATGATCTGGTTTCTCCCGGTGATTGATTTATCTTATTTTCGACGTCTTCGCGCAAAATGATGATTGAATTATCGCTGCCGTTCCCCGGGCGCGGTGCCCGATAATTTCAATTGACAGATAGCCCGGGTTCTTGTATATTCCTGCTTTCGGGCGGCGGGAAGGGGGAATGCCCGTGTATCACGAGTCAGGGGAGGGCTTATGAAACGGCTTGTCATGAGCGCGGCGCTTCTGGCGCTGATGATCCCGTCGATCGCGGGGGCGGCTGATTACAAGATCGTCGTGCTTCCCTTCGACAAGATCAACAGGGAAAAGAACCAGGAGCTCGAGACCCTGTCGGTGGGCATCAGCGAGACCCTGTCCGGGGCCCTCTCGAACGTGAACAACTTCATCGTCATCGATTCGTTCCGCGTGAAAAAATATCTCCTCGGCAATGCCGAGTTCAGCCAGGCGATCGGCGCGGACGAGGATAAGAACATGGAGCGGCTCCGCCGGCTCACCCAGGACAAGCTGAACGGCGACTACATCGTGTACGGCAGCTTTTACACCATCGGCGGGCAGATCAATCTTGACGCGAAATTCGTGAACGTTGACAGCGGGAAGGTGCTCAAGGCCGCGTCGGTGCACGGGACGTACCCCGACCGCATCTTCGACCTGCAGGAGGAGCTCGCCCGGAAGCTGACCGGCGCGATAAACGGCACCGTCAACGAGCGGCAGACGGAGAACATGAACGAGTTCATCAGCTCGACCGCCGATTACGCCGCGTACCAGCTCTACATCCGGGCCAGGGTCGAGCACCTCAAGTACAATTCGCAGGATTACCCGAAAGCGCTGGAGCTCTATAAAAAGGCCGCGGCAAAGGACCCGAAGTTCGCCCTTGCCTGGGCCGGAATGTCGGAGGTGAACTCCCTCTGGGGATACAGCATCAGGTACGCCGGCGGCAACTACAGGCCGAAGCTCGAGCAGGCGGTACGGGACGGCCGGAAGGCGGTCGACCTGGCGCCCCAGCTGTACCAGACCCACCGGGCGCTGAGCCTGGCCTACCTGAACAACGACGACTTTGACAGGGCCCGCGCCGTCATTGAACAGGGGTACGCCCTCAACGCCCGCGACCCCGAGATACTCTTCGTCAAGGCGACCGTGGTGAATTACGGGTACCGGGAGATGGGCAAACCCGGCACCGAATCCAACCGCTTCATCCTGCAGGCCCTCGAGATCAACCCGGAGCTCATAGTGGCGCGGTGGGCGCTCGCGCATTCGCTCGAGCAGCTGGGCAGGGCCGACGAGGCGATGGCGGAATACCGGAAGATCGTGGAGGCGAACCCCGGGCACGCGGCGAGCCTTCACAACATTGCTCTTATCCATTACGGCAAGAAAGACTACCCGAACACGGTCGAGTACGCACAAAAGGCCGTCGCGGCCGAGCCGTCGGTCCCGCAGTATGACTGCACGCTGGGGCTTGGATACTACGGCCGTGGCGACTGGCAGAACGCGGAAAAGGCGTACCGCGCCGCGCTGAAGAAAAAGCCGGATTACATCGACGCGCTCTTCAACCTGGGCGGGGCGCTCTACATGCAGCAGCGGTACCGGGAGGCGCGGGACGCCTACCGCGGCGTGCTTAAATTGAAGCCTGATTATCCGAACGCGGAAACGTGGATGAAGAATTCCGAAGACATGATGAAGGGAGGAAAATGAAATGGGAGAGCGGAGATCCATAAACTCGGGGGCCTCGGAGGACCGCCTCGAGAAGCTGATCAAGGAGCGGCTGCAGCCGGGTGCGGACAAGACGAAAATCGACGAGCGGATATGGGACCTCTTCGGCGAGACCTGGTGCGTCATGTTCACGGACCTCTCCGGCTTTTCCCGGGGCGTGGCCAAGTTCGGCATAATCCATTTCCTCCAGACGATACACGAGTCGGAGCGGATCCTTATCCCGATCATAGAGGACAACGACGGCATCTTATTAAAGGTGGAAGGCGACAGCTTCCTGGTCATCTTCCGCAACGTGCGCAAGGCCATCCAGTGCGCCATTACCATGCAGCGCACGCTCAAGACCTACAACGCGGACAAGGCGGACGAGGAGAAGGTCCTACTCTGCGTCGGGCTCGGGTACGGGAAAATGCTCCGGATCGGCGATTCCGACGTGTTCGGGTCCGAGGTCAACGCGGCGAGCAAGCTCGGCGAGGACACGGCGGACGCGTGGGACATCCTCATAACCCAGGCCGTGTACGAGCGCTCGAAGGAGAGCCGCGGCATAACCTTCGAGGAGCTCCCCGATGCGCCCGCGGGCGCCGAGAAAGCGTACCGGATTATCTATAAGCTGTCATGATGCCGCACGATAAGTCCGCAAGCGCTTGCGGACTTATCGTGGGTGTACGCGGCAGGTGAGGGAATGGCGGAATCTCAGGACATCCTTGTACAAAAAAAGCTCGCGCTCCTGAAGGCCGGCCTGGCCGGCTTCATCGGCTGCCTGGTCCTGTCGTTCTTCTCCATCGTTCTCCAGGTAGTCGTCTCCCTGTGGCAGCTCATCCCGGGGGTCGAGAATACCGGCGCATGGCTCTCTTCTCTCGGCCTGGCGTTCCTGCCGCTCTTTTTCGCCGGCGCGTTCGTCTTCTTCGGCCTTATCATTGCCGCGGCCGTAAAGGAGCCCCGGAACGCGGACATGGGCGCGCTGCTCAAGCCGTCCGCCGGAACGATAGCATCGTACTTCATCGTCGGCGTGCTCCTGAACGTGGCGCCGCTCCTGGCGACGCTAGCCGCTTTTCTGGGCCTCCTGTATTACCGGGGCGGGAGCATTCTCTTCCTGGCCCTTGGCTACTTCGTCATATCCTGCCTGCTCTTCTTTGCGTCAGCGGGCTTTGCCATTGTAAGGAGCGCCCACCGGGAGGCGGGGTCCGGACCGGAGGCCCCGGTGATGAAGGTGCTGCTCGGCGCGCTGCGGCCGGAGGCACTCGGCGACAGGTCGCGGCGGGTCCTGACCCGCATCGAGCGGTTCCTGGGGAGCGGGCTGGGGATCGTGCTGTACCTGCTCTTCACGTCGCGGGACCTGTATGAAGCCGTACGGAGCAAAACGGGCCACGGCTCGGACACGACCTGGTTCGATCTGCTGGCCTCGACGGACGCGGTCCTGGCGTTTTTTTCCCTTTTTATTTTCATCTTCTCGACCCTGTTCGTGATCATATCCATCAAGACCGCGTTTGATGTAAAACCGGATACTGCCGGGCCTGATGGGCCTGCACAGGATGCCTGAGGGGCGGTACCGTTACAGCCAGGAGGATTGCGCCATGAAAAAAAACCTGATCGCGTTGTGCGCGGCGATAACTATCGCCGTGCTGCCGTGCGTGACATCGGCCGGCCCGGCAAAGCCGGCGGAGGACCCGCCGCGCATCGTCGAGATCCGTGCCCTGTACCAGCAGATCGTGAGGGACCGGGACCTTGTCTGCATGATAGCCGACCGCTACGAGCATAATCCCCGGAAGCAGGTCCTGCCGGGCCTCGGCCCGGTGACCTACCATGTGACCGCGTGGCGCTACTTTGAGCATGGCTGGGAGCAGATGAATCCGGGCAGGCCCATGCCGAAGAGCTGGCTGGCGCAGATGGTCTATTCCGACTGCGAGGAGTGCCCCGGCGGCAGGCAGATGTTCGAGTTTCTGTTCGACGATGGCGGCCGCCTCGTCTTTTTCTACCAGTCCGCTCCGAAATCCATGGAGCGGCGATACTACTTCACCGCTGAAAAGCCGGTCCGGGTCGTCGAGGGAAAAGAGATTGTCGACACGATCACCGCCGAGCACAGGTCCGTATCCGACGGGATGATCCTGCGCGCGGCGTATGAGCTGAAGCGCGCGTACATGCCGGACATTTTCATGAAATAGCCAGCGCGGGGTGCCGATGAAGCGTGCCGTGAAATACTGCCTCGGAATTGTAATTATATCGGCTGTCACCGCCGGCGCCCTTCCGAGTCTGGATGTGGAGGTCCGCCGCCATCTCCCGGATGGGCGGGAGCTGGTCCACGCGTCGCAGGGCGCGTTCGGTCCCGCGGCGGACGGTATCGTCATGCTCTACCGGGAAGAGGGGTGCGCCGACTGCCGGTACGAGGGCAGGGCGCTGGTGCCGGGGAAGGGCGGCCTGTACCGGGCCGTGCCGCTTCCCGCGATCAGGCAGTTCGACAATCTTACCGTGCAGAACGACGGGATCGGCTCCGTGCTCTTCGTGGACGCGGACGGCGACGGCAGGAACGAGGTCCTGGTGCTGGTGAAGGGGCTCAGGCGCGGGCCCGGAGGGTATCCGCTCGCGTGCGTCGCGGTCCTGGGCTGGGACGGCGCCTCCTTCCGCGCCCTCGCGGCGTATGAAAACTACTTCGGCGAATCCTGCGACAGCGCTGCACAGGTCCGCGCCATGACGGGGCTCCTTGCAGGAGTGAGGGGTTCGTACGTATCGGAGACGGCAGGCGTGTCCGCGGACATGACGATCACGCTGTCGGAAAACGGCAGCATCACCGGGACCTGGAACGCGGTGTACGGCGCGGCACACATGTGCGACAGGCTCACATTCACCGTGCGCCAGTCGGGCGGCACGACCGAGCTCGTGCGGTGGAGCGACGGCGCCGGAGCGGAGGTCGTCATGGGGACGATGCGGGTTTCGGGGAAGGGCGCCACTGTGCGCTTCATCCGCGACCCGGGCGAGTTCGACTGCGGCGCCGGGCACCCGGCGGTCGTGAAGCTGGTGAGGGCCCCCTCCGGCCTCCGGCCGCCTCCCCCGTAAACGGGGGAGGTCACATCCCGGCTTTTCGTCCGGTAATCGTCTTGATCTCCACCTTGATGATGCAGGCCTTCCCGAATGATGTTTCCCGGTACTCCCACGCGCCCGCGCCGTCGTAGTGCGCCATGATGATGTCGAGCGCCTCTTTCTTTCCGGCCGCATCCTCGATGAAGCGGGCCGTTCCGGCGCCGACCACGCTCCGGTAGGCCATGCCCCAGCCGCATGCCGTGTCCGAGCGGATGACCGCCGTGTCGATCTCGACCTCGAAGCAGACCGCGGGATTTTTCCGGAGGATGTCGATCTTCTTTCCCGCCTGCCCGGTGTGGAAGAAGATGGCGCGGTCCCGGTACCCGAAGTTCAGGGGCACGATGTACGGTGTGTCGCCGTCGGCCAGGCCCAGGCGGCAGACCCCGGCACGGTTGAGTATCTCCTCGATCTCGGAGAAGTCGGTGATCTCGAATTCTTTTTTGCGCATGTAAATACTCCGCAGTATGTCCGGACTTAAGCCCCCCGTCGCCCGCGGGCGGTGCAGTGGGGCAAGAGAAGATGGTTAATCAATACGATGTTTTGAAGCGGGAAATATCAACTTATTTTTCTTGAAAGTCCTTGACAACGGGTTATACTATTAATTGTATGTTTCATTGCGAAAAAACGAGGGTTGCTAGCTCAATTGGTAGAGCACCTGACTCTTAATCAGTAGGTTCCGAGTTCGATTCTCGGGCAACCCACAGGAAACCCCCTGAGATGATCAGGGGGTTTTTTATTGATTAACATGGGGGAAAATCCCTCGCAGAAACGCAAAGTCACAGAGGAGTAATTGCCGGGACATTGCTGCACAGTACAAAAATTAACTGTTTGACAATTCTGAATATGAGATTTAATATATTGTCATGCTTACCAAGAATGAAATAAAAAAAAGAATCAGGAACAATTCGAGCCTGCTGCGCCGATATAACGTAAGCAAAATAGGCATATTCGGTTCTTATGCCAGGGATAAGCAGGATGAAGCAAGCGATATCGATATTCTTGTTGATTTCTCGGGTTCGGTAACGTTGTTTCAGTATGTCCATCTCGCTGATTCCATCTCGGATATGCTTGATAAAAAAATCGATCTTGTGACCGTTTCCGGAATAAAACCCTTCGTAAAAGAAAAAATATTGAACGAGGTTGAATGGATTGAGGGATTATAAACTGTATCTCTCGGATATACGGGAAGCCATTATTAAGATTCAGAAATATATTGAAGGTCATGGTCTTGAGTCGCTGAAAGATGATGAAAAAACGTATGATTCCATCTTGTTGAACTTCCTGATTATAGGAGAGGCTGCCGTTAAAATTCCTGATGATATCAAGAACAAGCACGCTGACATCGATTGGCGCGGAATGATTGGCATGAGGAATATAATAGCTCACGGGTATTTCAAGATTGATCCGGGGATCATTCTTGATTCAATAAGAAAAGACCTTCCCGCACTGTTGAGTGCCATTAACAAATTAATCTGAAGCAATATGGGTGGTTGCGTATAAAAATTGTATCCGGAACGCCAATCCGCGTGCGCAAGGTATCGCGCCAGGAGGTGGAGGGCGTTGAGCAGGAAGTGGAAGTGCTTAACCCGTCCATGTATTTCGCCGTGGAAAAGAAAGACGGAGGCTCCTGCGGCGTGAACAACGTCTACCTCAACGGCGTGCGCGTGGCCAGCGTGCTCCCGGATGGTGAGGCCCGGTACTACCACACCGACCGATCGACTGCGGGCTTAAGCCCGCAGCCATTAGAAAAGTGGTGTTCCGGGTGCATATAACAAACAGCCACCGGGATGATGTGTATTTGCTCCCGTCAGTACAACCCGGATTGAGCATTTCGGATATTAAGCATCCTGCAGGGATATAGATATATCAAGAATATGGATAAAGATCATTGCTGGCGGCGGGTTTAAACCCGCCGTGTTAAGGGTCAAGACCGTCACCGACGACTCTGGTCTGGTGCAGAGCCGTATGGAATATATGCCGTTCGGGGAGACGTGGTTCCAGGAGGACGCTTCATCGTTCGCGGGTTATAACCCGCCCAAGTACAACTCCCAGGAGCTGGACAGAGAGACCGGGTACTACTTCTACAACGCGCGGCATTATGACCCCGAGATCGGGAGGTTTGTGACCCCGGACACGATGGTGGATGGAGAGAACACGACGATCGGCTGGAACAGGTACGCGTATTGCGGGAATGATCCGATCAGGTATAAGGACCCGACGGGGCATTTGTTTAACAATACGTTGCAATTAAAACCGAACATTCAAACACCACCAAGAAATGGAAATGGAATTCCTTCAAAAAATTCGTCGACCTTAAAATCGTTCAGCCTTGATAAATATTGGCCAAAGAATCTAAATGTAGATCAAGCAAAAGCAAATTTTACATATGATAAAGTAAAGAATACTTCCTCTACTAAAGTAAATGGAATAAAATTTAGATTCTTTAATAATGTATTTTCAGAAATAGAGGTATCTAAAGATACATTGTGGTCTAATCTTTCTTATGCTGCCATTAGTAGCAATGTTTCAGAAATTGTATTTAATAGGCTTGCGGGAGATGGACCTCCTCACTCACAAGGACGAGCTGCCGATATAAGAGAATTAGTTACCAGGAATAATGTCACAATACCTTATAAAAGGTTTCTAAGAATAAACGATAAAAACGAATGGTCATGGTCTACAAAGACTATCCCTGATACAATTGAAAAATTTGAAAAAGGATTTATGAGCCGGCCAGGAAGCGAAATTTTGTTGGGCCCATGGGAAATGAGATATACGAAGGGTTATCATAATCTGATAGATTCATATCCTGACGTAGCAACTGTTGGACCAACTCAGTATAATCGGACAGAAGCATATAATACATATGTTGATAACAATCAGTTAAATGAAAGAGTTGCAGAAGATTTGTGGATGAGTTATATGCACCATCATCATGGTCATTATCAAGTTAGAATGGATTATGATTAGTAGGTTGAAAATGAAAAAAACACTCATTTTTATTGTATTTATATCTTTATTCGCAATAGTTAATGCTAAAAAAGTAAACGATATGACACAAAGACCATCAAATGTTCCCTCAAATGCAAAGTGGGATAAGAATATTAAAATATGGAGTACGGGTAGTCATACTGCTGGTGATATAATCATCTGGAATGAAAATGGACGGTTACGATTTAAACTCAAGACAATCCAGAAAGATAAAGTTCGGATTGAATACCTTTACTATCCCAATGGTAAAATTGAGAGAATCGGATGTGTGAGGAATATCAAAGATAGATTTGATGATATTAATGGTGCTCCTGCTGGTTGGCAAGCATTTGGAAAATGGAAGGAGTATTATCTGAGTGGCGTTTTAAAACGTGAGTATTGTTATACACCGGTTTTTACAGTATTGAGATACTGGTCTCCCTTTTTATGCGGATCAGAAATATTATATGATGAAACTGGCAAGGAAATTAAAAGAATTTCTCACAAGTACAAATGTGAGTATGGCTGTGACGAAATTGAAAATATTCACTGAATTCTTGCTTGACCATTATGCAAATTTAACATACAAACTTGTATATCGTTCACCAAATGTTCACCACATCGCAGCTAAACGTAAATCAACGGGTTGAAACAGGCGCCAATATAATTGAATTTTGTAGCTAAAAACGTTGATTAACGTGAATGAATCTCCTTGAACGTTGCCATACGAAAACGAACCAGCGACTTTCTAGACTCTTAATCAGTAGGTTCCGAGTTCGATTCTCGGGCAACCCACAAGAAACCCCCTGAGATGATCAGGGGGTTTTGCATTAATGCGCATGTGAAGGGGGGATGCTCATCCCCGCCTTCACATGCGCGCCTTATATATCCTTCTCCCCCGGCACGTCCCCCGCCTCGATGGTGCAGAGCAGCTCGTCCGTGAGCGGCGTCACGCCCGCGAGACGGTTCGCCTGCCGCTCCACGACCCTCTCGAAGATGTTCCGCACCAGGCGCCCGTTCCCGAACGCGCGGTCCCGCCGACCGTACAGGGCCGTGAGGAGGGCGAGCATCGCCTTCCGCGCGTCGTCCCGCACCGTGAACTTCGCGTTCACGCAGAAGGAGTCGAAGATGCGCATGAGCTCCTCCGGCCGATAGTGGTCGAAGTAGAAGTAGCGGCTGAAGCGCGACCGGAGGCCCGGGTTCGACTTGATGAAGCGGTCCATCTCATCAGTGTATCCCGCCACGATCACGACCAGACGGTCGCGATAGTCCTCCATGCGCTTGAGTATGATGTTGATCGCCTCCTGGCCGAAGTCCCTGCCGCCAATATCGTCCGGCACGAGCGCGTACGCCTCGTCTATGAACAGGACCCCGTCCAGGGCCTTCTGCACCACGTTGTCCACGTTGATCGCGGTCTGGCCCACGTAACCGGCGACCAGGCCCGCTCGGTCGGTCTCCACGAGCTGGCCTTTTTTCAGTAAACCGAGGGCGCGGTACACGCGCCCGAGCATGCGCGCGATCGTGGTCTTGCCGGTCCCGGGCGGGCCGTAGAACACGGCGTGGAGGGAAAGCGGCGTGGCCGGGAGCTTCCGCTCCTCGCGCTCCTTCTGCACCTTTATCAGGTTCACGAGCGTGGCGATCTGCTCCTTTATCTTCTCCATCCCGACCAGTGCGTTGATCTTCTCCATCACCTGCTCGAGCGTCTCCTCCTGTTCCGCTTCCTTTACCGCCACCGCGGCGGAGGTCACGGCCGTGCCCCGGTTGATGAGCCGGTAGATCTGCTTGAGCCGCTCCTCCTCTTCCGTGTCCAGGGAGCCGTCTGCTTTCATTAAATATTGCGCAAAGGTGTAGAGGGCGGAGCCCGCGCGGTCCGCAAGCCCGGTTCCCTTTTCGCGGTCAAGATTTTCCGCCGCGGTCATGGTCCTGAGGGAGAAGGATTCCAGGTCCACGCCCGGCTTGAGCTTGCGGACAAGGCCGGCGATGCTCTCGCGGAACGCGAGCAGGTCGGCCGCGCGACCGGGCGGGAACTCGTCCCCGGCGAAGATCTCGTCCGCGAGCTTTTGCGCGCGGTCAGAGTCGTCCGGGTTGAGCGGCAGCAGGACCAGCGAGATGAACATGAGCTCTGCCGGGGAGGGCTTCCTCTCCGGGCCGACGCAGAGCGACGACAGTATGAGCAGATCGCTCACGATGCCTGATTTGAATTCCGGGTCGGTAATCTGGGCCAGCAGGCCCGTGAAGCTTTCCTTTAGCTTTTTCGCTTCATGGAAGAGGAGGGCGAGGCTCTTTTCGTCGACCGCGCCCTCCGCGGGGGAAGGGGCCGCTTCCTCGACGCCGGCGGCCATCGAACGGTCGATCTCGGCGAGGGTTTTCATGGTATCGCTGATCTCGTTCAGGATGCGGAGCGTGCTCTCCTCGCGCGCGGGGGGCCTGCCGCCGCCCGCGTTGATGCGCTCGATGAAGCGGGACACTGCCGTTACGTTGTCGAAGGTCTTGAAGGTGACGACGGAGGCCCTGAGCTTCATGGTCACGATGATCGAGGAGAACGCCCGCTCGTAGGCGATCCCCCTGATTTCCCCGAACGCCAGCTCCTCGAACTGCGTCCTGGACAGCTCGCTCGTCACGAAAAAGAGCCGCCGGTCCGTGACGAAAAGCACGCCCGCGATATCGCGGCTTCCGGATATTTTAATTCCACGGTACAGACCGTCGAGAACGTCCAGAACGCGCTCGTTGTTCGCCAGGAGCTTTTCCAGCCCCCGGAGCACATTCTTCTTGTTCGAAACGAGCAGCCAGTTCTGCAGGGAATCCAGCTGTTTCTCAATGTCCGGGATTGACGGCATTCTTTTTCCTTGCATTGTAAGTGGGGCGCGGCGGAACCAGGCCATGCCCGGGCCGGCGTTATTGTAGGCGTTCATCCGGTTGCTGTCAAGATAGTTATCGCTTTTATTCGGGTGTCAGAGCATGGGAGGCGATAGTTATCGCCTATGTCCCCGGTGTCAGAGCATGGGGGGCGATAGTTATCGCCTTTGTCTCGGGTGTCAGAGCATGGGGGGCGATAGTTATCGCCTTTGTCTCGGGTGTCAGAGCATGGGGGGCGATAGTTATCGCCTTTGTCTCGGGTGTCAGAGCATGGGAGGCGATAGTTATCGCCTTTGTCTCGGGTGTCAGAGCATGGGAGGCGATAGTTATCGCCTTTGTCCCGGGGGTCAGAGCATGGGGGGCGATAACTATCGTTGTCCGGCGGCTCTTATTTCTCGCGGAGGAAATTAAGGACCAGCCTGTTCACCTCATCCGGCTTCTCCATCGGCGCCATGTGGCTTGTCCCGGGGATGATGACGAGCCGCGCGCCGGGGATCAGGCGGGCCATCTCCTGCCCGTGCTCGCGCCGGATGTCGTCGTTCTCTCCCAGGATGACCAGGGTTTTCGCCCGTACCTTCGCCAGGTCGGCTGCCGTATAGTCGGGCTGCGTGAGCCACATGGCCTTAACCTTGCCGATAAGCACGGGCCACTTGTCCGGGTCCGGCGCGATGCGCCGGTAAAAACGGCGTGCATCATCCAGGAAGGGATCGTCCGGTGCAAGCGTTTTCAGTTTCGCGATGGATTCGGCCGACATGCCGTCAGTGCGGAAATTGCTTCCTATCATCACCAGCTTTTTGACCTTCGACGGATGGTTGATCGCGAGATCGAGGCCGATTATCCCGCCGTCGCTCCACCCGACGATATTGACGCTCCCGAGCTTCAGCTTTTCAACCAGCGCCAGCATGTCGGACGCCATGAGGGCGTAGGAGAGGGGCCCGTCGCCGTCCGTTGACCGGCCGTGGCCCCGGCTGTCCGGCGCGATGATGCGGTATTCCCGCGCCAGGGCCGGTATCTGCCCGTAAAACGACTCGATGAACGCGGAGCCCCCGTGCATCAGGAGGAGCGGCTCGCCCGACCCGTGCTTCTCGTAATAGAGTCGTATGCCGTTGACTTCCGCCCGGTCTCCCGTGCCCGCATCCGCGTTGAAGGCCCTCCACGCGAGGTAGCTGACCATGCCCCGCGCCTCTTTGCCGGCGAGCAGGTAGCCGGCCGCGGGCAGCGCTATGACGAACACGGCAACCAGCGCGAACACCCTGTATTTCGTTAACCGGATCATGCCCGCACCTCCTACAGCCATTTTTTCTTAATGAAATACAACACCAGGGCCACTGACAGGATGGTGGCCGACAGGATCACGATGAGGAAGGCCAGGGGATGGTCCTGCATCGGCAGCTTCACGTTCATGCCGTAGAAGCCCGTGACGATGTTCGGGATCATTAAGATGATCGTAATCGAAGTCAGCACCTTCATGACGATGTTCAGGTTGTTGGAAATAACGGAGGCGAACGCGTCCATCATGCCGCTCAGAATGTCGCTGTACACGTTGGCCATTTCATTGGCCTGCCGGTTCTCGATCACGATGTCCTCGAACAGGTCCTCAATGTCCTCGTTCGTCTGGAAGATGCTGAGGCGGCGCAGCCGCTCCAGCATCAGCCCGTTCGTTTTGAGGGACGTGGTGAAATAGACCAGGCTCTTCTCGATGTTGAGCAGCTTGATGAGCTGCTTGTTCTTGGATTCCTGCTCCAGCTTTTTCTGTATCATGTTCGTAGCGTTGTTAATCTGCTTTAAAAACTGCAGGTAGAGCATCAGGGCGCGCAGGATGATCTGTAAAATGAATTTGATCCTGTTCACGGTCGTGACGTTCTTTACGTTGTTCTCGATGAACTCGTTCAGCACGGTCCTATCCTTCGAGCAGGCGGTGATCAGGAGTCCGCCCGTGAGAATGATGCCGATCGGGAGCGTGTAATAGGGCGTTTCCAGGTTGTGCTCGTCGAAGAACGGAACCTTGACGATAATGAGCGTCGCATTGTCCTCGACCTCCACGCGGGCCGTTTCGTCGATGTCGAGTGCGGCCGTGATGAAATCATGCGGGATGCCGAAATGCTGCGCGAGGAGCGGTATGTCGTCCTTCGAGGGATTGACTATGTTGATCCAGCATTCCTTTTCGATGTAGTCGATCTTGGCGATCTTCCCGCTGATGAGCTTGTAGACCTGGATCAGCGGCTGGATCTCGCTCGCGATCTCCTCCGCCGTCATCTCTTCCTCGGGCGGGAGCTCCGCTTTCAGCACCTGGTCGGCTACCTGCGCCAGCTCCTGCGCCTCCTTGCCCTTGTACTTTCGCGCGAGGTCCCGGAGCTCGCGCTGCTTGCCGATGGGGAGGAGCTTCAGAAACTCGAGCCGCTCTTCGTCGAGCATGCCGGCGATAAGGGAGACCAGCTCGCCGTTTTCGAACAGGCTCATGAGCGAGAGCTTGACGTCGTCGTCATAATAGCTGAATATCTGGGACCGGATGTCGGGGGAGATTCCCAGCAGTATATTGCGGTTTTCCTTTGCGGACAGGGCACCCAAGAAGTCGGCCACGACGGAGGGCGGGGTGGTGGTGCAGAATTCTTTAATATCCTCGATATTGTTGGATGCGAGCAGCTCCCGGAACTCCGGGACCAGTAAGGGATTTTTCATATGATGCCTCCTGTCGGTTCCTGGGAGGCGTGCCTGTACGCATGCCCGCGTGATTTACCTGAAATCGCCTCCCTGGTGTGCCGTGTAAGGGAATGGGTCCATATCCATGTCTGAGCCCTGTATTATGTCCTGATCATTCAATGATGTATATTACGTATCAGCGCGGTCTGGAATGCCGCGGAAAGATGGCGCAATGGAGCACGGTGTACGTGCTGAATTCGCTTCTGTCAAGAAGTTTTACTCATATATATCGCGCAATGATGAATAAATTTGTGATTTATTTTTCTGCCGGTTCCGTGGAGCCGGGCGAACCATGGCAGGCCATCAGGACCATGTCATTCAGTGGACTGGCCGTGGCCTCAGGGGGAGTTCCAACCGTCCTGCGTGCGGGAATGGAATACTTGAACATCGTGTCGAAAAAATAATCGGGCAAATCCAAATATTATATTGACAATCATATTATTCGTATATTAATTAAAGCTAAAATAATTATCAGGAGGAGCTATAGTGAAAAAAATTGGTATTTTTGCATTTGTTGCGGCACTATTCATATCCTTTGCGGTAGCCGATATTTCTGTTGCGGGAGCGCTTGTGCGTAATGGCAGCGGCGTAAGGACCAAATCAATCTTCGGTACGCTGTACTATCTTTCTCTTTATGTACCCGGGACACTGAAGGGAAAAAGCGGGAAGGAAATCATCGAAGCCAACGAGGCCATGTACTTGGTCCTCACAATAGACAGCTCGCTTGTTACCCGCGAGCGGTTCGTCGAGACCACGAGCGATGGTTTCGCCAAGTCCGCCGCTTCCGGTTATGCTTCGGCGAAGAAAGCGGCTTTTCTCGCACAATTTAACAAGTCAAAATTCTCGAAGGGAGATGTGGTCCTCATGAGCTATACTCCCGCAGGTCTTACCACGACGTACAAGAAGAAAGAGGTTGGGAAAGATGGGAAGGTGACGTTTAAGGCCGAGGTACTGGGAACTATCGCTGGCCTTGATCTGAAAAAATCCCTGTTTGCCATATGGCTTGGCTCGAATCCGGTACAGGAAAGTCTGAAGACAAGCCTGTTGAGCGGAAAATAACAGGACGTTAAAACCTGTTGCAGGTGAAGAGACCGCGGGGACGCGGTCTCTTCAATTATTATTCAATACCTGATTTTCTCCATGCGGCGTATATCAGGTTTTTATTCCAATCGGTAAAATAGTCTTGCCTTAATCCAGGCCTTAATCAAGAATTGGTTTATTGAGGCGCCATAAATTCTGCTCGGCCGGCAGGGTTGGCAAACCGGTAATTCACGATTTTTTTGCAACTGTTACCGTACCCGGGCTGTCTTTCCCGCTAGTACCACGCATGCCGGAATTTTTTCCTCAATTATAATATACCACGGCGTTCCATCATTAAAGGGAGAAACGTGCACATGAACATGATAAGTAATGAAGCTCCGGGCAGGGATTCCGCCCACACTCAGCGAAAAGAGCCTGTAATCCTTACGATCGTCCACAATCTGCGGGGCCTTCTCTCCATGCTGCTCCTGACGGCCAACACCGTTTTCTGGTTCGGTCCGCTCATGCTGATGGCGTTTCTCAAGCTGGCAGTCCCGATTCCCCTCTGGCGGAAGATGTGGGGAGTGCTGATCAACGCCCTTGCCGTGACATGGATTTCCATCAACAATTTCAATATCCGTTGGTCCCAGAGGATTACGTGGGACATACGCGGCATGGAGGGCCTCTCCCTTGACCAGTGGTATCTGGTCATATCGAACCATCAGACATGGATCGATATCGTCGTTCTGCAGAAGGTCTTCAACCGCCGCATTCCTTTTCTCAAATTCTTTTTGAAGAAGGAGTTGATATGGGTCCCGCTGCTCGGCGTCGCCTGGTGGGCGCTTGATTATCCCTTCATGAAACGATATACCGCCGATTTTATAAAGAAGAATCCGCACCTCAAGGGCAAGGACATCGAGATAACCAGGAAGGCGTGCGAGAAGTTCAGGACCATTCCGGTTTCAATCATGAACTTCGTCGAGGGAACGCGTTTTACTCCAGCGAAGCATGACAAGCAGCAATCCCCGTTCAAGCATCTGCTCAAGCCGAAAGCGGGCGGTGTCGGCTTCGTCCTCTCTGCCATGGGCGAGCAGTTGAGCAGCATTGTGAACGTGACGATCGTCTACCCGGGCGGCGACACGAGCTTCTGGCATTTTCTCTGCGGCAGGATTAAGGAGATCCGCATTCTGGTTGAAAAGCTTCCCGTATCAAAGGAAATTCTCGGGGACTATGTAGAGGACAAGGAGCACCAGGCGCGGTTCCAGGTGTGGCTGA
>Ga0116156_10002494_pt1 | contig 16720 bp, 13 predicted proteins | sample AD_UKC045_MetaG_FD_89891 | JGI IMG/M metagenome (GOLD analysis project Ga0116156, IMG submission 89891) | Active sludge microbial communities of municipal wastewater-treating anaerobic digesters from USA - AD_UKC045_MetaG | ecosystem: Engineered > Bioreactor > Anaerobic > Digestate | place: USA... | reverse complement strand
CTTGCGGGCAGGATACATCCCGAATATTACTCCGATTCCAATAGAAACAAGAGTGGCCACAACAATCGATTGCCAGGAAATTAAGAACGGCCAATTATATTTCAACGCCTGCATAACAATAGCGGCAATAAAAGAAACGATTATTCCCAGAATTATTCCAAAAACTCCACCAAAAAAAGAAATTGCTGCCGACTCCACCAAAAATTGCATCAGAATGTTGTTGGTTTTTGCTCCGACCGCTTTTCGAAGACCCACTTCCCTGATCCGCTGATTGACCACGATAAGCATCGTGTTCATGATACCTACTCCGCCGACAACAAGAGAAATTGTTCCAATCGCCAGAAGGAAATAGCGAAGCACATTGGTAATGTTTTTGACCATCTCGAGCGCTTGTGCCTGATCGCGAATTGAAAAATCATCATTTGCCGGATTATCGATATTATGCCTTTCGCGAAGCGTCGCTTTCGTATTGGCGATCGCATACGGGATAAGATCGGCGCTTTTGACCTTGGCTCGGATAAAAGCAATATGATCAATTCCAAGCATCAGCCTTTGGGCGGTAACTAGCGGAATAAAAACCGAGTCATCCGCACTAGCTGTTCCAAATCCGGCTCCGCCTTTTGATTTAAAAACTCCGATAACGGTAAAACTCTGATCTTTCATGGTAAAAGTTTTTCCGATAGGATCTTCATTTAAAAACAGATCGCGAACGATATTTTTTCCAATAACCGCTACTCTCGACATATCTTTTTCTTCAGTTTCGTTTATGAACCGGCCCTCTTCAACTTCGGAATTCTCCACATTTATATAGCTGGCTGTTGTTCCCGTGAATGAAACGGTCAGATTTTCCCCTTTATATTTCGCCACTTCCGATCCCATAACATAACCCGCCGCATTTTCTATTTCTATGACATTTTTTCCGTTTCTGAGAGCTTCCAAATCGCCGTATTTCAGGGTTTTTACCTTAATTCCCATTGCCGCTGCCGGAGGCCCTTTTTCATCGGACGCTCCCGGCAAAATACCAATGAGGTTGGAACCGATTCCAGAAACCTGGTCCAAAATCAAGGCTTGAGCCGATTGGCCGATTGCCATGATAATAATAACCGACGCTACGCCGATAATAATTCCGAGAATAGTTAAAAACGAGCGGAACTTCGCCGCCATCAGGTTTTTGTAGGATATTCGGATTGGATCAGTCAAACGCATAAAGCAGAATTTAGAATTATGAATTGCGAATTATGAATGTGAATACAGAATCCGGAATCAACATTCAAACTTACTGATTCTAGTTGCTTTTATCAATCCAATTATCAGTTTGTGGCATACAACTGTCTGGTTTGCAATTTTAATGAAATCCCCTTTGCTTATATGCCATACATCTCTAGCTATTAACAGTTGGTTTTGAACTTCTATCAATGACGTCTGTGATGTCACATAAAAATTAGCCTTGTCTTTTGCTGATTTTCTCGCAAAACCTTCAGCGATATTGGATGTAAAAGATACTACCGCCCTTATTAATTGATTTGATAGGGCAAATCTTTCCCAATCTGGAAAATTTTTTGTAATTTTATAAATCATCAAGACTAGTTTATGACCTTCCTGCCAAACGATAAGGTCTGTAAACTTAGTAATTTTTCCAAACTCATTATTTTTTATCCCCATTCCAAATTCTTAATACTAAATTCAAAATTCTATTTAAGTTTTTCTCCGTCCTGCGCCACTCTTCTGTTTCTTACCGGATCATCAGCAATAATCAATCCGTCTTTCATATAGAGGATCCTTTTGGCATGTTCAGCGGTATAAGTTTCATGAGTAACCAATATTACGGTGCGCCCTTCATTGTTCAGCTTCTGGAGAATCTCCATTACTTTTATCCCCGATTTCGAATCAAGATTTCCCGTCGGCTCATCGGCAAAAACCACATCCGGTTCGTTCACTAAAGCTCTTGCTATTGCTACCCGCTGTTTTTCTCCGCCCGAAAGCTGATTGCTCATATAATTAGTCCGGTGATCCATTCCGACAGCTTTTAGCGCCGCCATAACCTTATCTTCATTTTTTCCGTCCGGTTTTTCATCATAAAGAAGGGGAAGTTCCACATTTTCAAAAACAGTGGTTCTTGGGAGAAGATTAAAAGCTTGGAAAATAAAACCAATTTTTTTATTGCGAAAATTGGCTAGCGTGTCATCATCAAATGTCGTAGTATCTTTTCCTTCAAAAAAATATTTTCCGTCAGTTGGACGATCCAGAAGCCCCAAAATTTGCATAAGCGTTGATTTTCCGCTACCTGATGGACCCATGATAGAAAGAAATTCCCCTTTTTCCACAGAAAAAGTCGCGCCACAAAGCGCGACCGTCTTCACGCCCTCGTTGTCATAAGTCTTGCAAAGGTTTTCGACTTGGATTAAGGTTTTATTTTCAGCAATTGACATAGATCAATAAAAAACCAACTTCGCACCACCGTGTGGGGCTTTTAGGTCTTAATTACGCCGGCATACTTTCAATATTATTTTTGTCCTGCTCCCAATTAGCCGGATTTTTTAAAATATATTCGCGAATCTTTTCTAATTCTTTTTTGTTTCGAATGATATGATCATAAAATGATCGTTGCCAAATTTTTGTAATACACGATTTATTTTTTGATTTAATGAACCTAATGTATTCTACGGATGATTTTGACTTTAATATTTGAATTGTTCTTGATAATAAACCCGCATTTCTATTTAAATTGCGTAGGGACAGACCTTGTGTCTGTCCGCAATCTTGTATTCTATTTTGGGCGGACACCAGGTCCGCCCCTACATTTTTTTCTATAATTTCAATTATCAAATGGACGTGGTTTGGCATTATAATGTTTTCATCAAAAAACACATTTTCAAAATAATTTGGAATTACCTGTAAATTTCTTAAAACAATTTTCCCCAATTCACTTAAGATCATTTTTCTGTTAATAATCTTACCGAATAATTCTTCCCTGTCTTTTGCGCAAACCGTCACAAAATACATTCCCTGTTGGGAATAATTGTAATTTTTCAATCTGGTTGTTTTTCTATTTTTATATTCCAAAAATTATTATTTTTTCGTCAGCGTCACTACTTTTTCTCCGCCAGTCAGTCCTGAAGCGATTTCCATCATTCCATCATTGCCCCGAAGCCCGGTGGTCACATAAACCTTTTCAATCGTATTTGTCTTGGCGTCTTTCAATATTTCCACATATTTTTTGCCGTTTTCTTCTTTGATGGCCCGTTCCGGGACAGAAACGACATTATTTTTGGAATTGGTCTTGATATCCAGATCGGCGCTCATGCCGTTTTTTATCCTCTGGTCGTAATTTAAGATTTTGAATTTCACTTTGTAATAAACAACATCCTGAATTATTGTCGAAGCTGGTTCAATGTCAATCACTTCTCCTTCAAAAACATCCTGCGAAGTAAACGCATCAAGAGTTATATCCGCTTTTTGCCCGAGGGCGATCTTTACGATATCTGATTCCGGAACATCCGCTTTGACATCCAAATCCCCTTCTTGCGCCACGGTAACCACCGGAGTGTTGGAAGCCGCTGAGTTGGCAGTAATCGTTTCTCCCACTTCCCCGTTTCTTCTGATAATTATTCCGTCCATCGGGGAATACAAAACAGTATCCGCAAACTGGGCATAAATTTGAGTCACCGCAGCTTCCGCCTTTCTGATTACCGCTCGCTGGGCATATTTTTGTTCTACCTTATAAGCACTGCCTTTTCTTTTCATATTGGCCAGAGTTTGCTTTTGCACCATTACTTCCTCTTTGGCCTGTTTGAGCTGGGCATATAAAGTTCCCTTATCAATGACCGCCACTTTCTGACCTTTTTTCACCCTGTCTCCTATATCCACATACAATTCCTGAATGATTCCGCTGGTCTTGAAGGAAAGTTCGACTTCATGCTGTGAGGCCGTTATGCCCGTGACTGAAACTGTCTGAGCCAATGTTCCTTTCTGAGCTTCCGCGGTCGTATATTCCACTTTCGGTTTTTTGTTTTTAAAATAAAAAAAACCTCCCGCTACAAGTAGAATTGAAATGATAATGACGTATGTTTTTTTCTTCTTGAACATAAATTATTGTCATTGCGAGGAGTTCCGTCTTTGGAACGACGTGGCAATCTCGTGCTAATTTAGTAAATTTTTATTCTGCGAGATTGCTTCGGTCGAAAACTCCCTCGCAAAGACATGATCTTACAGTAAACTTCTTTGTTTTTCTCTTGCGTCCAGCGCTTCATTCACAAGAGCGTCAGCAATTTTATTCTCTTCCCTCATTATATGACAAAAAGTCACTTTTTGGAAATCCAGCATCAAATTCCAAATTTCAATAAAATTTTTCTGGATGTATTCTTCTTTCAGTTTGTATTGATGATTGAGCTGCTTGACCACCAGTTCCGAGTCCAGATAACATTCTATTTTCGTTTCCTTGGTTTTTTCTTTGCCAACAAGCGCTTTGATTTTTTTAAGCCCAAAAATGAGCGCTTCATATTCCGCCTCGTTGTTGGTTTTCTCGCCGATATATTCGGCATATTTTTTGTCGAGCGTTTCAATCCACACGCCGATAGCCGCCGGTCCAGGATTATTCCTGGCTCCCCCGTCCGTATACATTTTTATAATGTTACTCATATTTATTTACCCTACTAAACAAGACGCAACCGCAAATTGGTGAAGCGAAATTATCCAACAGGGTTAATTATTTTTTCCAAATATTCTTTTATTTTTAATTGTTCTTCGAAGGAATTTTCCAGTTCAATGCTCGCATATTCCGGAAGATATTGGACATAATCTTTGACATAATCCAGTTGAGAAAAATCACTCATAAAGTGATCGCATTTAATCCATAATTCCTCTTTGGTTTTGGGATCAATGAAAAGAGAAGCTTTTTTTGCCACCGCCGAAATATGCGAACAGCCAACTTTATATTTCTTGATTAAACCGTCCAGTTTTTCATAACCCTCATTTTTTTGAATTTTTCCCAAATCTTCCCAATGGGAAATGTCCAGACAAATTCCCGCTCCCAATTTAATGCCTTCCAAAAAACCTTCGTCTATCCGCAGAATATTTTCAATATAAACTTTGTTTTTAACTTTTGTTTTCCTTAAAAATTCCAGCCCGGCCCTATTGGCATGAATATTAAACAAAGAGGTTCCGTATTTTTCCGAAAAATATTCCAATTCCCATTCTTCCATATCATCGCGCAAATGAACGTGAGGAATTTTTTGAAGTTTAGTATTTTTCAAGAGGTCATAAAGCTCTTTGCGTTCCTCAGGTTCCAAAAAAGTTGGAAAAAGAGCAATTTCCCTCAACTCCAATCTATCAATTTCTCTTACTTTTGCCCGCCAATCCGATTTCGGCGTAGTGGTCAGGCCCAAAAGAATTTTTCTTTTCATAATTATATTCTCTTTCAGCTATAAATTAGACTTTCTTATGTCAATCAGTTTAAGCTGTATTTTTTTATTCCCGTTCCATTCGTCCTCCGACAGAGTTGTTACCACATCGATAACATCGCCCTTTTTAAGATCGGAAAATTTATCACCCATGGAAAAACCGATGGAATCAAAAATTTTTGGATTGCCGTTTTTGGCTCGGACGGACATTTTCAAATGCTTATTGCCGTTGCCGACAATTTTCATATCTTCGATAATCAAATTTTTCATAACGAACACTGGCTCAGCGTTTCCCATTCCGAAAGGCTCCATCATTTTCAGTTCTTTCACAAACTCCCAATCCACATCTTCCGCTCTTATTTCCAAATCTGCTTCCAAAACCAAAACAGCTTTTTCCTTGATTGCTTTTTTTTCTATCGCCCGCTCAAATTTTTCATAAAATCTATCGGCTTTTTCTTTTTTTAATCTTACCCCTGCCGCCTGAGCATGCCCGCCAAATCTTTCCAAGGCGTCAGAACATTCTTCCAAAACTTCCATAATGTTAATTTCCGGAATACTTCTGAGGGACCCCACTAATTCCTTTTCCTGATGCTGAAGAACAATGGTTGGTTTTTTAAATTTATCAGCAATTTTTCCGGCCACCAGCCCCAATATGCCCACCGGCCAATGTTCATTTTGAGCGAAAATAAATTTCTTGTCTTTGAATGAATTGATGGCCAGAATTTCCACCTCTTTGACAATCTGGGAAGTTATTTTTTGCCGGTCCTGATTTTTTACCTCGACTTCCAAAGCCATTTCCCTCGCTTTTACCCTATTTTTTTCAATTATCAGTTTATAAGAAACGCTGGCATGATCCATCCTTCCGGCCGCATTGATTCTGGGCGCTATCTGAAAAGCTATCTTGTGAGTGTCCGGAATTTTGTCTTCGGAAATATCAATCCTTCCCACCTTGAACATTTCTTGAAGTCCTATTCTTTTTGTTTTGGACAAAACAATAAGTCCATAGCGCACCAGCACCCGGTTTTCTCCCAATAAATTAACGCAATCTGCAATGGTGCCGATAGCCACCAAGTCCAAAGCCCACTTCAGTTGGTCTATCTTGTCGGGAGCCATTTTTTTATAGACCGCTTGAGCCAATTTAAAAGCTACGCCTACTCCGGCCAATTCTTCAAACTTAAATCCGGAATTGGGTAGATGAGGATTTATGACCGCCAGCGCCCCTGGCAATTTGTCCGGCACATGATGATGATCGGTAATGATGACATCCATGCCTAATTTTTTGGCCATTTCCACTTCCTCTACCGCCGTAATGCCGCAATCGACCGTAATAATCAAATCGGTTCCGCCAGATTTCAAAAATTTTATCGCTTCTTCATTAAGCCCGTAACCTTCGATTTGCCGGTCGGGAATATAATAATTGACATTTTCAAATTCCAATTCTTCCAGCACATCAAAAAGAAGGGCGGTGGCCGTTACTCCATCCGCATCATAATCGCCAAAAATGGTAATTTTTTCTTTATTTTTTTTCGCCTCCTCTATCCTTCCCACCGCTTTCTCCATTCCGGAAACTTTCATCGGATCGGTTAGATCTTTTTCGTAATCAAACTGAAAAAAACTTTCAATCTCTTCCTGAGTTCTGATTCCCCTGGTTCTAAGAAGCGCTAAAATCAATGGGTTATATTTATCAACAACAATTTGATTTTTTCCATCATCTTTGTTTTTTATTTTCCATTCCGCCATACATCAATTGAAAACGAGGCGCCATACCCCGTTATTTTTAGGTGTTAAAAATTTTATTGTCTCCCAAAAGCTTTAATTATTCCCGTTGCCATTGCATTTAGAGCAAACAAACCTGGCTGAAAATTCATGCTTGTTTAAATCAAATATCTTGAGAGCTAAGTCCAAGTTCCCGCCACATTTCTTGCATTGGAATTTTTCATCAAAATGAAGATCTTTAGCCAATTTCGGACCATCCAGCTCGCTGGAGCTAAATTTTATTTTGTATTCCCCCGCATCACCTAGCGTTGATTTTACTTTTTCCACTATTTGATTAGGCGTAATCATTCCCATCACAAAAAATTCCCTTACTCCCATTTGTTTGGCTTTTTCTTCATCTTCCTTTCTCCCCATATGGGAAAACATCACAACCGGCACATTGCTAGTGGTAACATTCTTGGCCAGAGCTTCTTTTAGCCCGAATCCATCCATCCGAGGCATAATGATTCCGGTAAAAATGACATCCGGAATGTTTTTCGTCGCTTTATCGAGCCCTTCCAGTCCGTCAACTGCTTCCTCAACTTCAAATCCCTCTTTTTTGAAAACCTCCGCATACATTGTCCTTATTGATTCATCGTCGTCTATTATCAATATTTTTAATTTTTTTTCATCGCTCATATTTTTTTATTTAACTTATAAAATGATTTTAACGTCCACTGTCACCGCCTCCCTGCCATCATTATAGATAAGCATCGGATTTATATCAAATTCCTTTATTTCCGGAATCTCCACAGCCAGCTGGCTTATTCCCAAAAGAGCCTTGGCTAAACTTTCGATGTCATAAGGTCTTTGTCCTCTCGTTTCACGAAACAAAAATCCGATTTTGCTTCTCAGCAGTGATTCTTTTATCTGAGCTAGATTCAGAGGTGGAACAAGAAAATCCACCATATGAAAAACTTCCGTATAAATGCCGCCCAGTCCGAAAACGATTATCGGTCCGAACACGCCGTCTTTTTTTATTCCCAGAATCAATTCCACTTTTCTTTCCAACATCGGTTGGATAATGATTTTCTCTCCCGGAAAATTATTTTTCATCTCGTTTACAGCCAAATTCAATTCGTCGCTGTCTTTTATATCCAATATGAGCCCTTTTTTATCAGTTTTATGAAGAACCTTGTCGCTGTCCACCTTAACCGCCACTGGAAACTTTATCTCTCCCGTTTTTCCATCTTCCCAAGAATCAACCGCATTTATTCCATATACATCCATCACCCATCGGGCATCGGAGAAAAACAACGCTCCCCGCCCTTCTCCTTTGGCAACATTGATAATGTCCATAACGTCTTTCTGGCGTTTTGTGTTGATTTCTACTTCTCCGGTTATTTCAGCCGCTCTGGTTTTTACCCATTGGGAATAGGAATTGATAGCATTGATTGCCTCTTCCGGAAATTTAAAATTAGGAACGCCGTTTTCCTGAAGCTTCTTGGAAGCTTTTTTTACTCTTTCCCCGCCCATAAAAACTGTTACTACCAGTTTCTCGCTTTTTTTATTAAACTGGATTATCTTGGAAGCGATTTTTCCCACAGGCGTTTGGTCTTGAGGAGTCAGAACGCAAACAATGGAATTGATATCTTTATCTTTTCCCAATAAGCTTAGCGTTTTTTTATACCTGTCTTCCTTGGCGTCCCCCAAGACATCCACCGGATTTTCCACTGACGATTCAAGAGGTAAAAATTCTTTTAGTTTTTCCTTGGTTCTTCTACTAATATCAGCCATCTTTATTTCTTTTCCCTTAAAGGCGTCGGTAGCTAAAACTCCCGGTCCGCCAGCGTTGGTGATAATGGCTATATTTTCGCCATTTGGTTCTTTGTTCTGAGAAAACAGACTGAGCAAATTAAAAAATTCTTCCGTTGATTGAGCGCGAATTATGCCGGCTTTGGAAAAAACGGCGCTCATAATTTCATCGCTCCCTGCCAACGCCCCCGTATGGGAGGAAATGGCCATCTGCGATTTTTCTGTTTTACCGGATTTTATAATAACTATCGGTTTTCTGGCGACCACTCGACTGGCTGTTTCCAAAAATTTTCTCCCGTTCCCTATGCCCTCCAGATACATTCCGATCACTTTCACTTCCGGATCATTGTCCAAATGTTCCAGCATCTCTGTTTCAGAAATAGTCATCTTGTTACCAATGGAAACAATATGGGAAAAATTAATATTTCTGTCCTTGGCTATATCCATAATGGCCACAATAAGCGCCCCTGATTGAGAAAGCAAAGCAACATTTCCCGCCGCTGGCATGCCGGAAGCAAAAGTGGCGTTAAGTTTGATCTTCGGCGCCACAAATCCCAAACAATTGGGACCCAGGATATTCAATCCTTTTTCTTTGGCTATTTTTTTTATTTGCTCTTCCCTTTCCTTGCCTTCTTCTCCAATCTCTGAAAATCCGGCAGAAATTATGACATAATTTTTTATCTTTTCGGAACTTTCTAAAATTTCAGCTGGTATAAATTTAGCCGGAATGGCCATAACAGCCAGATCTACCGGATTCTCTATTTCGCTTAATTTTTTATAGCATTTTCGGCCAAAAATTTCATCATATTTGGGATTGACAAGATACACCTCTCCTCTGTATCCCAATTCCAAAACGTTTTTAGCAATGACATTTCCCACTTTCCCGTCCTCGGGAGAAGCGCCGATAATGGCAACGGATTTAGGATTAAAAAGATTTTCTAAATTCATAACGATTTTTCATTAAATTTTATTTTCATCCAACAGCCCTTCAATTGCCCCGTAAAACTGGACAACGCTGGAGCTATTGCTGATGCCCCACTTGGTCGCCTCTTCCAAGCTCTTTCCCTTTATATGAGCGGCCAAAAAACCGCTGGAAAAAGAATCGCCGGCTCCGGTAGAATCGACGGCTCCTACTTCCATTCCCGGAATAAAAATTTTATTTTCTCCATCGGTTGCCCAAGCTCCTCTTTTTCCATCAGTAATGGAAACGATTTCAGCGCCCAAAGATTTTAATTTTTCCGCCAAAAATTCTTCGCTGTTGATTTGCGAGTCCGCCAAATTTTCCCCAAGACTGGAAACAATTTCAATCGATTCGTCCTTGTTGAGAAAAAGAATTTGAGTCTTGGAAATCATTTCCACTATTTTTTGCACATTGTCATGAATGTTGGATTGTCTCGGATTGAAAGCCACTTTTATGCCGTTTTCTTGGGCTGCTGCAAAGATAACATCCAGGTCTTTTTCCCAATCGCCGTGAAGATCGCCGATAAAAATCCATTCTGTCTTTTGGATATTTTCCGGAATTATTTCCAATTTTCCATTGGCTTTTTGATTGGTAAAAATGATTCTTTCTCCTGATTCTTTGTCCACAATGATAGCGGACATATCACTGCGACAGTCCGGTTCCTGGCTTACAAGTTCCGCGCCTACCCCGTTTTTTTCCAGCTCTTTTTTCATCCAACTGGAAATTTCATCGCTTCCGATATGGGAATAGCACGATGCTTCAATTCCCAATCTGGCCAAACCCGCCGCTACGTTGGCCGCGCATCCTCCCAGCGCCTCATATCTCTCTTCTATCTTATATTTTGCTCCCAGCTCAAATGTTATTTTTTTCTGAGCCATTATATCTTCCGGAGTTTCTTCAATTTTTCCCTCCGAAGTTGGAAAAAAAATATCTTTGCAAATTGATCCGATAGAAATTATTTGTCTCATAAATGATAACCAATGAACCAAGAACAGCGAAAAACATTCGCTACCCTATGCCATTTTTTCAAAAAATTTATACTTTCCGATCGCTGATTTTATTATACCTTATTGCTCTTCTCCCTTCCAGTTCTTTCCCTTTGGCCTTAAACCGGATATTTTCAAGGCTTTTTAAACCACGAAAGCTCGATGGCGTCCGATAACCAGGCCGACTCTTTTTTCCTCCAGTTTTTGCATAATCTCTCATCGATTAATTTTAGTTTGCCCGCTGGTTTCCAATGATAAAAAAATGTCTTCAAATTCCATTTTTTTGTTTTCCTGATTTATTTTTACCTTTATCGCCAAGCCTTTTTTTGATTCCGAACTGAAATATTGGTCAAAAATGAAATTGCCCAAAGAATAATATATTCTTTTGCCCATATAATCTTCCCAAGGCTGGGTTACATGGGGATGAGTGCCGATAACCAGATCGCCTCCCGCATCCACAAATTCTCTGGCTAATTTTTTTATGCTTTCCTCCGGTTCCGGTTTATATTCCGTTCCCCAATGAGTATAGATAATAATCAAATCGGCTTCCGTTTTGGCCTGCCTGATGCTTTCCAGCGCTCTTTCTCCGGAACCTTTTTCAAATTGGTTATAATTTATAAACGCCAGTTTTACGTTTTCCATATTCTTAATCAGATATTCATTTCTGCCGCCAATATCGCCAAAATAGAATATTTTATTTTCTCCGAGATATTTTTTTGTTTCTTCCAGTCCCTTAGAACCAAAATTTAGAATATGATTGTTGCCGATATTAACCAAATTAATATTATGACTAGCCAAAGTCGGTGCTAAATTTTTCGGAAAGGTAAAAACCAAGTGGCCTTTCTCTCCAATTTTGGTATATATGCTTTTTGAATTATTTTCCGTTATCGGCCCCTCGAGATTAGCCACCGCCAAGTCAAAGCCAGCCAGAAAGTTTTTCAAGTTTTCAAAAATATAATCATCGCCTTTTTTGGCCGCCACTTCCCTTATATAACGGTCAAACATCAAATCTCCCAGAAATATGATTTCTATATCCTCCTTCTTTTTCAATTGGTCTTCCAAAAAATTTTTTTCTTCCGGCAAAACCTTAATTTGGCTGCTAAAAACTTTTTGGTTGTAACTCAAAAGATTTTTTAGATATAAATTTCTCAACAAAAAAACGCCAATTATAAGCGTCGTAACCAAAAAAACAGCGAAAAATATTTTTTTCCATTTTTTCATTTTTCTACTTTTTCAAGATTTATGAGAAAATTTTTATTTATGCCAGCAAAGATTTTTTCTTCATTACCTTGGGCTTTTCTATAGAAAACATATCCAGAATTGTCGGAGCGATATTGCCCAAAACTCCACCGTCTGATAGTTTTTTTCCTTTAAATTTTTCGCCAATGAGCAAAAAGGGCACCGGATTTTTGGTATGAAAGGTGTTGGATTGTTTGGCTTTTATATCATACATATCCTCCGCATTGCCATGATCCGCCGTTACTATAACTGTTCCTTTTTTATTTAAAATTTCTTTTACCAACATTTCAATCTGCTGATCCAAAATCTCTACCGCCTTGATAGTGGCCCTGAAATCGCCAGTATGTCCCACCATATCGGCGTTGGCAAAATTAACGGCATAGAAATCATAAATGTCATAATGGATGTGCTTCAAAATGTGGGCGGTCAAATTATAAGCGGACATTTGGGGAATTTTGGCATAGGAATCGATTTTGGGAGAAGGCAACATTACCCGGTCTTCGCCATTTACCGGATCGGCATAGCCGCCATTTAAAAAGTAAGTCATATGGGCATATTTTTCCGATTCAGCAATGTAGAGCTGTTTTATTTCTTTTAAGGCCATCGGCAATGTTCCGGAAATGGACTGGCCTCCCCAAACCGTATGGACATCAAGATCAGGACCGAAGTTAGTCATAGCTACAAAATAAAGGTCTTTAATTCTGTTGATTACCGGCATATCATCATTAATGATGCTGGATTTATTGGAAGCTACGAAAAGTTTGGCAAATTGGCGGGCTCTGTCGGAACGAAGATTAAAAAAAACCAGGCAATCGTTAGCTCGAACATTAGCGACTGGCTTTTCGTCTTCCATAATGACGGTCGGCGGCAAATATTCATCTATTATTCCTTTTTCGTAAGCCTTCTCTATGGCTTCTTCCGGAGAAGAAGCTACCTCACCGCGGGAAAAAACAATCGCATCAAACGCTTTGATAAGTCTTTCCCAATTTTTCGCCCTGTCCATGGCATAAAATCTTCCGGAAAGAGTGGCTATTTTTCCAATTTTTTCCTCTTTCATTATTTTCTGAAATTTTTTTAAGTGTTCTTTGGCGCTTTTGGGATAAGAGTCGCGTCCGTCCGTAAAAAGATGGCAGAAAACCTGTTCTACCTGATGCATCTTAGCCATTTTCAAAACTGCCCGAAAATGATCCGGATCGCTGTGCGGACTGTCTGAATCTCCCATCAGTCCCATTACATGAAAATTTCCCTGATGCTCCCTGATATGACGAACCGCTCCGGCTAAGGCCGGATTCATATAAAAACTTCCGTCTTGAATGCTTTTGGTAATAAAATATGAATCTTGAGACACTATTCTTCCGGCGCCGATGTTCATATGTCCGGCTTCCGAACCGCTCATTTTATTGTCTTCCAAGCCAACGTCTTTTCCTGTTGCTCCCAAAAGAGTATGCGGATAAAGTTCAAAAAGCCGATCCAATGCCGGTTTTTTGGCTAAAGTTATAGCGTTATATTTTGACGGACTGGCCACGCCGTATCCATCAAGAATTATCAGAGCTGTAGGCGATTTTTTTTTGAGCATAATTATTGAATTTCTTCTTCTATTTTCATTAATCGATTGTATTTGCAAATTCTCTCACCGCGAGACAGCGATCCGGATTTGATATATTCCGCTCCCGCCCCCACGGCCAGATCGGAAATAAAATCATCGGTCGTTTCTCCACTGCGATGGGAAACCACCACTTTCATTTTATTCTTTTTGGCCATTTTTATACAGCTGATGGTCTCGCTTAAAGTTCCAATTTGATTGACTTTGATAAGCACGGCATTGCAAGCCTTTTCCGCTATGGCCGTCTTTAGCCGCTTTACGTTGGTAACCAAGAGATCATCTCCAATAAGCAAAGATTTATTTCCCAACTTTTCATTCATCGCTCGCCAGCCGGCCCAATCATTCTCATTCAATCCGTCCTCTATAGAAATAACGTTGTATTTTTCTATCCATTCGTTATAAATATTAATTAAAACTTCCCGGGTCAAGTTGGCATTTTCCGGCTTGAAAACATATTGATCTGATTTTTCATCAAAAAACGACGAAGCCGCACTGTCTATTCCTATGTTCAATTCAACTCCTTTTTTGTATCCGGCTTTTTCAATGGCCTGATTGATAAGCTCAAGAGCCTGGGCATTGCTTTCCAAATGCGGCGCAAATCCTCCTTCATCCCCCACCGAAACGGCAAAACCCATAGAAGAAAGAATGCCTTGAAGGCTGTGAAAAACTTCACTTCCCGCCCTTAACTGTTCCTTAAAAGTTTCGATGCCGCTGGGAACCAGTTTATATTCCTGAATGGAAAGTCCCGAATCGCTGTGCATTCCTCCGTTTATAATATTAAACATCGGGATGGGCAGTTTGTAAGCCGAAGTTTTCAATTTAAAAGTTTTGGCAACATAAGAGTATAGCGGCAATTTTTCTTCCATCGCCGCCGCTCGAGCGCAGGCTAATGACACGCCGAGAATTGCATTGGCTCCCAGCTTGGATTTGTTTTCCGTTCCGTCCAGATGTAGCATTCTTTTATCAATTTCCTCTTGATTTGAGACTTCCATCCCGACTATTTCCGGCTGGATTTTTTCATTGACATTATCCACCGCCCGTAAAACCCCTTTTCCTCCATAACGGCTTTTGTCATCATCTCTAAGCTCCAGAGCTTCAAAGGATCCAGTAGAAGCTCCGGATGGCACAGCGGCAGAGGCTTTTATTCCCGACTCCAACTCCACATCCACTTCCACTGTCGGATTGCCCCGGGAATCCAGAATTTCCCGCGCGTATATTTTTTTGATTTTTGACATAATTATTTTTATTAAGATTTAGATATTTAAAATGACCTGATATGAGAACTAATATATTTTACTTCTAATTGGTTGATTCTACAATCCACCAGTCAAATTCAATCGGCTCGCTGGTTATTTCCGGAATTTCCACCTTGAAATCAGCTCTTATATTTTTTTCTGTAACTGTTAACGGATTCTTAATGGCCTGTTTGGCTTTAGGAGACAAGAATATTTTGGAATTATCCTGGACGGCTATAGTTTTTATTATAACACTCTTTCCGTCACTGCCAGTTTCATCATCGATGCCGTCGGCATTCTCATCTTTCAAGACCGGCAAGATTACCGCCTCCCCGATTGTCGCCGCGCTTTGTTCCTCGATCTTAATCGTAAAGGCGCCCGCCACAATTCCGTCCGCTTCCAATTTTCCGTCCCCTATATTCACATTGCCAGCCACATCCTTATAAACCAAAGCATTGGCATTAAGGGCGGTAGCAAAATCAACTATAGCCTGGTTTTGTTCGGTTAATAATTTTATCTGCTCATCAAGCGCTCTTATCTGATCGCCCATGCCTAAAGCATTGCTTTCGGCATAAGTTGCCACACCTAATAAAGCTTCGTTTCGTCCGTTTTCCGAAGAAAGATCAAATTCCACCCCGTTAAATTTGAGGATATTTTCCGCTAAATTTTCCGTCGCTTTTAACTTGCCTTCCAGTGCTATCTGGCCCAGCCTTATGATAGTTTTGTCCTGGAACTTGAAATAAATTCTGAAATAACTGACATTATTCCAATCAATTTCTCCGGTTTTTTCTCCGTCACCAAGATAAAGCCGGACTTTATTCCAGCCGTCCATAAGATATGGATGGCTTGATTTGTTCCATTGAATTTCTCTTGTATCCATTTCATTTCCCAATTCCGTATGAAAATCGGAAATAAGGTCAGCGTTTTCTATGAATAAATCAAAAGTCAGATAGCCGTTTTCTATTTCATAACCGGAAACGTCCAATCCTTCATTCTTATTAACAGCAATATTCTGGAATTCTCCGATTCTTACATATTCTCCCCCAAACGATCCATTTTCCAGCAATGAATTGCCAAGATCAGTAGAAGCGCCGGCATTCATTTCACTAAAAGAATGGAAAACCTGGGAAACATTATCTCCCATTCCGGCTTCTTCCAGACCGGCCATCTTTCTTGAAATTTCATTCACCCGATAGGAAAGATAATTGACATTTTCTCCAACATAATCAATCTTATTAAGGCTCAATTCTGTCTCATTTAATTTTTCCATAATTAAATTATGATTTTGGGAAATACTTAGAAGGTCGCTCGAGAGAGAAACTGTATAATTTTTTAAACTTCCCAGTTCTATAGATATTCCTTCTATGTCTTCCTGCTGTTCGGCTGCCGACAAAGCCAATTCCTGAACCGATTTAACCAAAACCGGAACCAGCCCTATGGTATTCAATTTTTTATATCCGGTGGAAGAATCGGTGGTAACCAGTTTTGGAATGACCGCTTCTACTTCCTGAGCAATAAACCCAAGACTCATCGAAGCATTATTCTTTTCAAATTTCCATTGATATTCCACCGGCCGGAGACTCATCAAAGCGTCAAGTCCGTATTCTTCCAAAGAAGAGATGTTCTTTTTGAAACGCCTGTCTGAGGTGCAGGTGATTGTTCCGTCAGTGGCGATGTCACAGCCGGTGTTGTTATCGCTGTTAAACCTGGCGATGGGTCCGGTGCCGGAAGCGATAACGTCCAGTTTGTAGGGAGGGTTGGTGGTGCCGATACCGACGTTGCCGTTG
>Ga0116156_10002486_pt1 | contig 16737 bp, 7 predicted proteins | sample AD_UKC045_MetaG_FD_89891 | JGI IMG/M metagenome (GOLD analysis project Ga0116156, IMG submission 89891) | Active sludge microbial communities of municipal wastewater-treating anaerobic digesters from USA - AD_UKC045_MetaG | ecosystem: Engineered > Bioreactor > Anaerobic > Digestate | place: USA... | reverse complement strand
CTTCCCCGTGAGTACAGGGGCTGTTTTTTCAAAAAACAACCTTTTATGCCCGGTTATACAACAATATACCTTCCCTGCTTAACGCTGCAGTTTATTCGGAAATCCCGGAAATCATGGTCAGTACTTTGCCTGCCCGGTCTATGGCTGACGACCATGCTTATTTAACAACGGACACCTTTATATTACCGCAGTTATACCCCCGGCTATCCATGATCTTTAACTGATATAAATTAGTTGCCGCCTGACTGATATCAACTGGTATCGTATTACTACCCGTTTCAACAGGAATATTTCTGGACAGAACAATTCTTCCAGACATATCGTACAAATAAATGGCCAGTGACTGCCTGTTTGGTGAAGTCAGCTGGAGGTTGAGGGTATTGGTAACGACGGGATTCGGGAAAACGCCATCCACCCGGACCTCAGAAGGAATCTGACCGTCAATTTTAATTACATTACTAAATCGGCCCTGGCCATCTATATCCAGCTGGCGAAGCCGGTAATACTGCTTGCCTGTTGAAATGCTGTTATCCGTATACAGGTAACTGAGCTGAACGTTGCTGTTGCCGCCTGTTGACTGGGATTGAATAAAATCAATTGTAGTAAAGTTATTTCCGTCCGCGGATCGTTGCAGTTCAAAACCCTGGTTGTTGATCTCGGTTACAGTTGTCCACTGCAGCTGATTCCTGCTGCCGGACCTGTAACCACTGAAATTTAATAAGGTTACAGGCAGTGTATTGCTGTTTATAAAACTATACGCCCTGCCCGATCCTGGCCAGGTCGTGTTATTATCATTTGCAGTTACAATACTTCTTGTATTTGAAGCTACGCTTACGGAAATAAAATCCGTCAGGCCATTGGTTAAAATTCCAATGGAATATCCGCCATTAAAATTATTACCGGCCCCATATACAAAATGCACCCGGTTGGTCGTTTCAAACAACCAGACCTGGAAACGTTTATCGGCCGCACCGGTATTTCCAAGGTAAGACAGATTAAACTCAACCACCAGTTTCCTGCTTCCCGCGACACCCATTACCTTATATTGCACGTTGCCATCTGCATCGGTATAATTATCATCCCAATAGGGTATAAGATAGGGGCCGGTCAGATTACCGGTTACATTATTATAATCTGTGACGGCCGACCCTCCCAATTGCATCAACCCATTTGAGGTAACGCTGAAATTAGTATAGTTTGTTCCGGCAAACCGGAAAGTGAAACCAATATTTGCCATGGCAGATACATCATCATCCAGAAAATTGTTGAGTAAATTGGTGAAACCACCTGTTTCCAGCACATTTCCGGTACTGGTGCTGAATGTATAGCTGTTTACCTGTGCCTGTGACACCTTTATTTCACCCAATAATAAGAGAACTGAAAAAACAGCTATATGGCTTAAACGGGAAGTTGATTTTACTTTAAAAAAAAGTAGAGTTGCAGACATGCACTTCAGATTTTGGATTTTAAAAATATGGCCCTTGCTCAGACGGCCTGGTACTTGTGCAAACAAAACGCATAACCGGCGGAAAAAATATATCTCAGCAACGCTAATAAATGTAATTAATGGAAACCACTTAACTGATTAAGCAAGAATACTTAAAACCATCTTGAAATAAATAATGGCATATCAAAAATATTATATTTATATCAAGCCAGAATTATACAACCTTCATGAGCCGGTCACGCAGGTTAAACCACCTTTCTGCTGTTAAGTCTTGTTTTCAATGAATCCAACTGGAGCCCCTGTCAATTACTGAGTAAGCTGGCTACAGATTTCCAAAAATTACTTATTGCCGGCACTGGCCAACAACCCCTGGTGTAGCCATACATTTAACCGTTAACCTTTGCTACTGTATTTAGAAACCGGAATATATAATTTTAAAGAAACCCCTTTGCCCGGCCGGCTGGCAAACCTGAACCGTCCCCCGATTGAACAGATCCGGTTAGTCATGTTGAACAGACCAATCCCTTTTTGTTTTTTAACCTGTTCAAGGTCAAAACCACACCCGTTGTCAGACAGATGAATTTCCAGCGCATTGACGGAATAGAGTATTTTTACTTTTATACTGCTGGCTTCGGAATACTTTTGGCTGTTATTAATAAATTCCTGAACAATACGATATAGGTTAATTGAAAAATGAGGCTCAGGATCTACAGGACGCCCCTCAGTGCAAATATGATACCGCTGGCTGTCCACCAGGTTTAAGGTGGAAATTAGTTCCTGAATGGCAGAAAGAAGGCCTTCTTCATACAGAATCAGGGGGACCAGTTGCTGGGATACATTCCGGGTCAGTCTCAACGATTCATTCACGGTAGCAAATATCCTATCGAGTATAGGCTTCTGGGAGGACAGGGGCTGGTCGGAATTCGTATCAAGTGCCTGTAGAAGCAGTTTTGAAGTTGCGAGATACTGGCAGACGCCGTCATGCAATTCGGCAGCAATCCTCTTGCGTTCATTTTCTTCTGCTTCGATTATGGAATTAAATAACTTCTGTTCTGTTTTTTTTAATTCAGTAATATCCTGTATTGTACCGGCAAAATAATTTTTTTCGCAGGACTGGTAATTATGTGATTGTCTTATAGCTTCAAAATGCTTTATCATCCCGTCTGGAGTTATATAACGGAACTGGATGGAAAAGGATTCCGAAGACTGAATGGATTTCTGGATCACTTTCTGAAGGGATTCACGATCATCCGGGTGTACATTGTTAAATAACAGATCAAAATCATAACACTTCTTTTTTCGTAACCCGAGCAGCTGATAAAAATGATCGCTCCCGGAAACTTTATTGTTCACGGTATCCCACTCATAATTACCAATATTTGCAGTACGCTGCGCCTCTTTCAGTTGATGCTGGTGTTTAAATATTTCAATCTCTGCCAACTTTTTTTCAGTAATTTCCTGAACACTTCCACTATAAATCAACGGTTCATGATTATTGTCAAACCTTATTTGGATAATGGATTTCACCCATTTTATTTTACCATTAATGAATAAACGATGTTCAAGATTGTATGGTTCGCCCTTTAAGGCTTCCGCATGTGCTTCATTTACTAAGTCCCGGTCATCCGGATGTACGGAGGACAGAAAGAGTTCATAGGATATTTGGGATTCATCACTGACTTCAAAGATCCGGCATGCTTCCTCAGACCATTCCAGGAGATTCAAACCGGTATCATAATGCCAGGATCCCACTTGGGCAAGTCGCTGGGCTTCTTTTAATTGTCCCTGGTTCCTTTCAAGTGTTTCCATTAATTTTCTGGCTGAACTGATATCCCGGAAAATACCTCTGGTCAACACCATCGTTCCATTCTCGTACCGGGAATTAATATTCCCCTCACAAAATACTCTTTCGCCATCTTTGGTAATAAAAATCACTTCGGCGGATCTTACTTCCGTTCCGCTCCTAATAGTATGGAAAATCTGGCTCCAGTGGTCCTTTCTCTCGGGGGTGATAAAGTTTATAACCGGTTTACCAACCACATTTTCGGCAGTATATCCCAACCTGTTACTCCAGCTTTTATTGACAAAAACAATTAAACCGTTTCCATCAACACTTTGTATCATATCCGAAGTACTTTCAACAATATCCCTGAATTTTTCCTCACTTTGTTTTATAGCCTCCTCCTGCTCCTTTTGCTTGCTGATCAGGTTGCGGATGGAAAGAAATTGAGTTATTTCCTTTTTTTCATTGAATACCGGCGTAATAACGGTATCGACCCAGTAGTAGGTGCCATCTTTGGCTCTATTCCTGACTTCACCTCTCCAGGATTTCCCCGTCCGGACCGTTTTCCACATGTTTGAAAAGAAATCAGCCGGGTGGTAACCACTGTTTATTATACGGTGTGTCCTGCCAATCAGTTCGTGCCGGGTATAACCTGAATAATATATAAAATTTTCGTTTACATAAATAATCCGGCCTTCTAAATCGGTTAACGATACAATTGCACTTTCGTTTAAAGCAAACTGGTATGCTTTTAGTGTCTTAACAATTTCAGTAATTTTCTTTTTTCCCGACACATCATACAGATACCCTTTCAATTCAAGGGTGCCATTTTCATCTTTTTTTGTCAGGATCGCAATATCCTGTATCCAACGTGTTATACCGTTTTTGTCAATCAGCCTGTATTGGATAGACAGTTCATTATTCCTTGCGGAAATGGAATTGTATGCGTTGAAGACCCGTTCCCTGTCACCAGGATGCATGATATTGAACAAGACATTATTACTGGAGCACCATTCCTCCGGAGTAAAGCCTGTCAGACTGAAAATTTTTTCAGAAACAGATAATATACTAAAAGTTGAATTTCTGATCTGACACGTATACTGAACATATGGTGTTGGAAACTGAGGTATTTTTCCAGGCTCAGGTGAGTTAATCATTTCGGATTTTAAAATAGTGGTGGTTGTTTCATTTGAACTGTAATTTTAGCAAATTCAGTTCAACAAAAGCAATTTTTCTTCAAGCATTATTGTCATTATTTTGTTTTAAATGTAAATCCACTGATTTAAATCAATTCTTTTTATCATGTAAATAGATTTATGTATTACTTACACATTTATCGCTCGGCTAAAAATGGTTAATTCTAACCATAGATTACTATTATTTGTCATCAGACAATACTGCATGTAGTTTTTAAACTACATACAGCTTTCCAACTATAACGCATATGTTTTCTTTGTCCGAACAAGCAGCAATACTGCTTCATCGTTTTCCGGGCAGCAGGAAAAAAAATCAAAAGGTATTCAGCGGTTTGTGCTCACGCATACAGCATCATATAATCGCAGCGGCAGAAACCGGGTTCTTTTTGCCTGATCAGGCTTTGTCTTTTTTTTAACCCGGTTTAGGAATTAATTGAACGGTTCAGATAATTCTCAATCCATCATTTATTGAAAGATTCTCTTACTCAGTTCGAAACTTACTGGATGTCAACAGAAGCATAACGGAGAATTAACCACAGGAAATTAATTAAAGTTCTTCCTCTATGTACACATTTTATGATGTAACAATCCTGCTCATTAATACCTATGTTTTGTGTAATAGCGGACTTATATGCAGACAGAAAGGATAGTTGAAAGTCGCTCACCGGCTAATTCACCTGCCGGCAGAGTCACTGGAAAGTAAATACAGACCTATATGCATAAAAAAACCGTAAATCAATGATTTACGGCATTTTTTAAACTAGAGAACTAGTTATACTGTCGGGAGGACAGGATTCGAACCTGCGACCCCCTGGTCCCAAACCAGGTATTCTACCGGGCTGAACTACCTCCCGCACACCCCGTATTTCAGGGGAGTGCAAATATACAGGCTTCCGGGTTAAAAGCCGGAGATTTCTTTATGGAATCAAAAAGAAAAAAAAAGGCTGTTTCAACTGTCTTTCAGTAGGTTAAACCAGCCCTTGCATTGGCGCATACTGAAAAACTGATGAAACAGCTGTAATTAATTAATCCCGGGTGTCTGAACTTATCTTACCAGGCTCAATGGCGAAGACAGGGAATACGTAACAAAACGATCCAGTTTGCCGGTTGCCACAACATTCTGGTACACCGTAAACTCTACCCTGAAATTTTTGCCGGCCAGTTCGGGTATTTCTTTGTAAGGCAATACCAGCTGGAGGTCTTTTTTAGCCAGTTTATTATACGTCTTCTTCGTATTGGGCAGCAGGTTCATTTTAAGATAGGTACCACTGAATCCACCCCAGTTAAACTTCAGGCTTTTGGTGGCAATATAATATTGTCCATCCTCGGTGGTTAACCGGGCCACATAATAGGCATTTGCCAGTTTTGCACCGGTTCTGACATTAAAATAGGGTGTGATGATCAGGGCCTTCTTTACGTCGTCCTTTTTAACTTCCAGTTTTACAAAATTTGAAACAGTCACTTTGGGCACTGCCAGTGCCGATATTTTTTTATCTTTTGGATAGATGGCAGCGATGATTTTCTTATCGCCATCTGACATTTCATAATTTTCATCTACCGAATACCCATCCACCGTCTGCCAGGCAGGAATGGAATAGTGCATGATTGATTTGGGGTCATACGCGGTACCATTAGTGAAAAACTGTTCACTGATCTCCAGTACATTGAAATCTGTTTTCGCCTTATCCCAGTCATACTGCTCATAATACTTGTATACCGTATCCTTGTTCCATTTTATCGCACCGGGATAGCTTTGTTCATGTAATAAACCCAGTGCATGACCGAATTCATGCATCGTGGTGCCTTTGGCCACTTTCTCAGCAAACCGGGGCAACGGAGATGGGAAATCGATTACATCATTATAGAACTGGGGATAGGTATAGCTTTTCATGTCTTTTCCTTTTGCCACCAGGAACTTATAAAAAGGCCCGCCGGTTTTTAAATCATTCAGGAAAAAATCATGATCCAGGAAATCACTGGTATCGAGGTTCATGGTTTGACGGGCTTGCGCACGCTGATCATTGTCAATACCCACGGCGGAATTATGTCCGAGTTTATCACGCCGGCTGCCCAGACGGATACGGATATTGGTGGTGGGGGTATTATCCGGTACAAAATTCAATTTGATATTGGCAAATTTCTCCCACTCCTTTGCATACCGGGTAATGCGCTCCCGGATGGCCGGGCTACCCGTGTTGTTCATGAATTTAACAAGGAGTACAGCGCCGTTTTCCCAGGTTTTATAATTGTCCGACACCGATCTTCCGGTAGTCGTATCGGCCATACCCGGCAACATTTCATCCCCCACCAGTGTGGTACAGGGGGATTTGGCTGGCTTTTTATCACCTAAGGCTTTTATCTGCGCATTAACCTGGGTGCCGGCTATCGCAGCGAATAAGATTAAAACAACGTATTTTTTCATTTCAATTTCAGTTTATAAGATAAATGTAATATTTACTTAATTCATACGGCATACCCTACCAAGGGTATTTTACCGCCAGTCCCCATATAGCACAAAGGCGCCCCAGTAATTGGGATGGACAAACCGGGGGTCTTTACTGAGCCTTACCTGCGCCTGTCTTAAAGCCTCTGCTTTCCCCATGCCGGGCAGGTTTTCATAAAAATATTGCATCAGCAGACTCGTGGGTTCATCGGCCACTTTCCACAGGCTGGCCACCACCGTTTTCACATTACTGATGAGAAATGAATTAGCCGGTGAAATACTCCAGCCCTTTACCAATTCCTTGCTCACTGCTGTCTGACATGCAGATAAAATAACCATGCTGCAATCGGTAATGCCCAGCCGCTGAATCTCCCGCATGGTTAATTTCCCGTTATTGCCCTGGGTGCTGTCTTTATCCGGCAACAATTTCAGGTACGACATCGAATAATCAGAGGAATAATTCAGTACTCCATGCGTGGCAAAGTGAATATACTTCTTGGTAACCAGGCTTTGTTTAGCCATGCTTTCCGTAGCTCTTGTATCCGTATACACGGTGGAATCCGAACCCAGCATTTTCCCGATCGTCTTTACCTCACTGATATTAAACCTAAGCGTGGCATCGGGCACCCCAAATGCCGCAAAAGAATAATTATTCTGCGCCACGGGCAGTTGCATGCTGTCGGAGAAGACTGACATTTTATTAGTATAAAAAATGGTATGATCCTCGATGAGGAAACGAAAAGCTGTTCCGGCTTGTTTTCTACCAAGACACTGAAATGGCAGGTTACTGAATACCCCGGTAGGAATGATGCAAAGCTTTTCTTTTCCTTTGATTTTATCGGCCACCGATTGAATCAGCACCTGATACAAATCACCGGAGAGATCGGTAAAAGCCGCCGTGCTGGCTGTTTTGTCCTCATCCACCGGATCAGAGCGCAGGGACAAAGGACCGGTACCCGTCTGCTTGCCGGTATTCTTGATCGCTTCGATAAAGCGGCTGATGCGGGGAGCCAGGTCCACCGTCATGGTATCCACGGCGAGCTTTTCATTAGTCAGGGTAAAAATCATCAGCGTCTTATCGTTCAGCAGGTACAGGGCCACGGCTACATCCGCAGGCAGTTTTGATTTATACTTATTGAATTCATCCGCATTTGATTTACTGAAATAGGTACCCAGGTCCGGGTACAGCTCCACCACATCTGATAAAAAGTTGTTGTAATCCGCTTCGAGTATTTCTATTTTCTTCAGCGTTTCCTGCCGGGCTACCCCTTCCTGCTTTTCCAGAGTTCCTTCCAATGCCTTTTTTGATTCCTGGAGGGAAAATAATTTCTTCAACGCCTCATTTTTTTCGGCATCACTGGAATTCGTAGTCAGCGATCCGGACAATTCACGGATACCGGCTATATTACTCCGATTGGCATAGGACCATGCCTGATTAATATCTCCCAGGTTATAATACGAGAAAGTTATCTTATTAAATAAATCCGATTTACGGGGATCATTATTAAATATCTTTTTGGCCGCCTCTCCGCCAAACAGTTTATCCGTCAGCGTTTCCAGCAACCCGACGGCCTCCTTGAAATAAACCACCGCGGTGTCATATTGCTTTGCTTCGTATGAAAACAGTCCCGATTCATAAAATGCTTCCCAGCCGCCAGCCAGTTTGTATTTCACAGACAGGGCCACCGCTTCACGAATACGGGCGGCTGCGGTATCCTTATTTCCTTCTTTGCGGTATATCCGGCCCAGGTTGATTAATGCCTCTAACGCTTTTTCCTTTTCTCCACTGGCTTCACCGAACAGCCAGGCTTCAGTATAATACCGGGTCGCGTCGGCTATCTTGTTTTCCTGCAGACTGAGTTTTCCGAAAACCAGTGCCATCCCGGAAGCTATCCGGTTCAATTTCATTTTACGAGTCAGGGGCAGGAACTCCATCAGCAAGGTTCTCGCTTCCTTGTATTTCTTTAACCCGATATAACACTCTGCCATATTCCCCTGTACCAGCAGGTAATCCTCATTGTTAGTCACTTTAGGCAGCATGGTCAGCGATTTCAGCAGGTATTTCATGGCCGTTGGGTAATCGCCCTGACTAATATAGACAATTCCGATATTGTTATATAGCAGACCTTGTTGCTCTTTCTGCATCTCCTCATTATAGAGACTATCCGCGTACAGGTTTGCCAGGATGGATTCCTTATTCTCCCCCATACTGCTGTATAATGTTGCCCTTGATGCATACGTACCGGCCAGGCGGATCAGGTGTCCTGAGTTTTTGAAAATGGCGATGGCGCTGTCATTGTTTGCCAGGCCACGGGCAAACTCCGCTGTTCTTGAATAAAGAAATGAACTGAACTGCAGCGTACTGCCCAACGACAGACTGTCTGAAATATCCCTGGCCACGCGGATAGCGCTGTTGAGTGCGTCCTCCGCTTTCCGGAATTCACCCATAGAAATAAATATACTGGCAATACTATTCAGGTGCCCCACTGAAACACCCCGGTCAACCGTATCGGTGATTGTCATTGCTTTCCGGTAATAAAATAAGGCACTGTCAAGTTGCGTCTCACATTCAAATTTATAGGCCGTTAGTGACAGACACTGTGCATCCGCAAAAGCCGTCTTTATTTCTTTACCCAGTGCCACACATTCGTTATAATAACGTTCTCCCAGCCGCTTGTCCTGGTTTAAATACGCCATCCTCGCCAATAACCTGCTGGAAGCAAACTGATACCCGGTATTCCCATCGTCAATGCTATTCCGTCTTGCTTCCTGAAAGTACTTTCTGGCTTTTACTGTATCAATACTGCTCCAGGCAATACCGAGCTTATACAATGCTTCCACCGTAGACTTATGACTAACCCCATTGGCCTTTTCAAATTCACTGGCGGCATTCTTAAAATTTTCATCATCAAGGTACACTTGCCCCCTGGCATTAAATACTTCGGCCAACCCCGTACTGTCCATCAGTTTCCTGTATAAATCAGCCGCTTTCTCATAAGCAAGAAGGGATTGCTTTTTAGATCCGCTTTCTTTATATAAATCGCCAAGTCTTGTCCATGAATAAGCCTGTCCACTCAGATTGCCACTCTTTTCCCGCAAGGCCAGTGATGCATGATGCGCAGACAAGGCGGAGTCGTATAATCCCATTTGCCAGTAACAGGAACCTGTGAGCGACATGGAATACCCCGCATTATTGAAATCATCAAGTCTTACTAATTTATTTAAAGCCATACCGGCCTGCTCCAGGCTCTGGCGATAATTTCCCTGTTTGTAGTAGCTGTAAGCGAGGTCGTTTTCAACAATCGCGCTGTTTAACACATCACTGTTATTTCTGTAAATAGTGACCGACTGCTTCAATGCAGGTACAGCATCTGCCGGTTTACCCTGATCGTTATACACCCTGCCTATAAAAGCATAATACCCGGCATTGGCCAGCTGAGCATCATAACTATTGATCCGGTTGTTAATACGGATCGCTGAATCCAGTAATTGCAGCGCTTCGTCATAACGGCCGGCATTATTCCGGATCGAGGACCGGTACTCCAGTATTTTCCGGTAATTATTATTATATACTTTCTCTCCCAGTGTTGCCCGGTGCTGGTTCAGTTTATCAACCGCATTACTCATCATCGTTTCCGTACCCTGGTACTTTGACAATTTGTAATAGCAATACCCTTTCTTGATGATGGCCTGAATTTCAATATCCCGGTCACCGGCAAGCAATGCGGCTTTAATCGCTTTATCACACCAGGTAACTGACTCCGGATACTTTTCCTGATCGAGGAAGAGCTGGGCCTTACAGAGATAAACGGTTGGCTTTGACATTGTATCGTTTACCCCCTCTGCCAAAGCAATGGAGAAATCGGATAACTGCTGGGCTTCTGTGAATTTAAGCTGATTGGATAATCCGATGGCATCAGTAGCCAGGGAGGTTGCTGTATGTTCATTCAGCACATCGGTTTTATATTCAGACAGCCTTTTCTTAAACTCGACAGGATTTTTATACACCGGAAATAGTCCTTGTTTTACTTCGCCCACACTATACGGACTGTTGCTGATCAGCCATCCGGCAAAACTTTCGCTGGCCCGGTAATTCTTCCCCATATACCCAACCGGGTAAGCTTGTGTATACATGAAAAAGGCTTCGAGGTCCTTGCGGGTTACGTCCCGTATAATCTCCAGGGGAATCCTGTTTTTAAAACGACCGGCTGTAACCTTAGCCAGCAGGGAAGCAGGTAATTCCGGACGGTCCTTCACCAGTTCATAGGTACTATGCAAACTTTTTATAATGACCCCAAAAAGCGAATCCTCCAGCTTCCGGCTATCATGATGAAAGAGGTAATCCAAGGTATACAATGGATTTTTTTCCGCATCTGTAAATATGATCCCGTTAAATGCCAGTTCAGAATAAACACCCCGGTAAGGTAATTGAGGCACCTGCATCTGCAGACTAATCATGTCGCCCCTGCCTAAGGTATCAGCCGGATTATACATCCGGATAAATGCGACCTGGATACTGTCTGTTGAATAAATGAATCCCGCACCTGTCTCCATGAAGTCTTTCTTTGGCCGAATACCAGGTATTTCATCAACCGATGACTGATACCCTTTCAGTATTTGCCGGTTCTGCAACCCGATGTTGCTTACTCCTGACAGGAACGCAATCAGTGAATCCTTATCCTGATATGTCCGGTCGATGGGCAGCCATACAACCCTGGCTTCTGTCCTTGGGATTTCCTGCGCGATGGTGAACACCACAGTGAAGATGAATAATAAGCTGAGGCCTGTTTTTTTAAGCAGTTGCATACCTGGATTATTTCCTGATCATGAAATTAACCGTAATAATGCCAATCTCTTCCATTTTAATCGCGGATACATCCGCCCTGACTGTTTCTCCCCCTTCAGGCCGGCTGAAAAGATCATCCAGCATCACCTGGAAAGACATCATATTATCCCGCTGAATCTTTTGTTCAAAGACCCCTCGCAGGTCCATCGGCTCTTTTGAAACAATGATCTTCAGGAACTCCACACCGGTGGGTGAGCCTTTGCTCACGGTCAACTTCCGTTCTACAGGATTCTTTTTCTCCATACTGTAATCGGCCGGTTCTTTCCCTTTGTATGGATAAAGCACGTCCACTTTATTATCCGGATAAATATCCAGCACGGTATAGAATAATTTATACTCACTGTTATTTACCAGTTTCAATGTATACTGGTCGCCTTCGGTGAATTCCAGGGCGGTCCTCCCCCCGTTGTTCGCCAGTATTTCCGCCGTAACCCATTGAGACAATTCACCCCCATCAGGCATTGTCCGGAGATACTTTACCTGCAAGGCATTCCTTATTCCCCGGATCAGGATAAGCTGATCGGCAGCCGCGACTGTATCTGCCGGGGTAAGAGGAGCGGACCAGACTAACTGATTGTTCCGGTCGGTAAGTTCCACCTGACGGCCAGTGGCGGTTGCTGATTGGCGAAGCTGAAAATCAGCCCGCTGATCACTGAATGAAATATAGGCATAGGGAGATAAAAGTTTACGGACCTGTTTCTCCGTTCCGGAAGGCAACTTATCCTGCTTGTCAAATTGCAACAAAGCTGACAGGTTACCGTAATTCGCTTCTGTTAATCTTAATTCGTAGGTCTCTGATTTCTTTAATAAAACGGAAGCCACCCCTACACTGCTGAAATGGCTGGTTTTCCGGATAACAGCGGTGGCAACCGGTGTTTCTTTACCAAGCGGGTAAATGGTACCTGTTACCCCAACGGACAATTGATCCATCATTCCACGATTCAACGTGAAAACGGAATCGGAAGAATTGGAAGCAGCTTCTTTCAAGCCGACCCGGATAATATTCCTCTCACGAACAGGCAAATAGCGGCCACTGAAAATTTCCTGGCTGGTATTGCCTTCTATCATCGGCAACTGATCGGGGATAATGGCCTGTATGGAAGATTTGATTTTTTCATATAAAACCGCATAATCGTGACCGGCTGTCAATTCGCTCATGGCCTTATAAAAACCGTAGGAAAGAGAACCCACTTCTTCCTTGTTTACCAGGACCTGTTTATTGATCTGGTGCGGACCCGAGCCGCTGATCACCACCATATTGGAAAGACTATCGGGCTGTATGTCCAGAAAAGTTTCTTTTTTATCGAGATCTGAAATATCGGCTGCGTTATATGGATTTTCCGGATCAGGAAAAGGAACCGGTTCTCCTCTCGAAGCCGGAAAATCATCGGCCCGGGTACCGGTACCCGAATGACAGGCATCGATCAGCACCAGCAAACTGCCGTCCTTACCGATTTTCAGTCGTATCTCCATCAATATCGGATAGAGATCATCATCCCGCAGGTGTTTTTCGCCCCGGTAGCCGGTTGGGCTGTAGGTGCCTTTCGCATCATAGGGAACCAGGGCTTCATCATACCCATCATCTTCATCTTTTCCCAGTTCTACCGTACGCTGGTCGCGGATCTGCTGCCCGTGACAACCAAAACTGAGTACGATAATATCGTTCTTCTTTGCTTTACGGGCCATGGCAGTCAGACTGGTGAGTATTCCCTGTTTGGTGGCTTTGGCATTGATCAATGTCTGAATGTTCTTATCCGCGAAGCCGTGTTTATTCAGCGCGGTCCTGAGGTATTTCAGATCCGTAACAGACGCAATCGGCCGGATCCTGCTGGCAGGGGGATACTGGCCAATGGCCACCAATAAAGCCATTTTATCCTGGGAAAGGCCGTGGAATACTGTGGTACATAAAAGGAACAGGCAGAGCAGATTCTTTTTCATACAAATAAAGATATTGTTGTACGCGGAACCGGCCATACCACGGGAAGGGTATTTTTTGAATAACATGCACAAATCCCAGCTGTTTCAAAATAATTTAGTTACAGAGAATAGAAACACTAAATTTCAATACCATTTTTTATGAATGGTTTAAGAATTTTTACTGCCATTTACAAAAAATCAGTAGGCGTATTTCCATTCATAAATATAACAAGTCCCCATTTTTGCGCCCGGATTGAATGATGCTCTTATTGCAATACGCATATCTTTAACTCCTGCAGGCGCGGTCGCCGTTACTATTTCATCTACAGTATAAATCTTAACCGATTTGTGTGTATTGATTTTAAATGAAGATTTCCCGGCATTATTTACAAAACTAATATTTGAGCCACTGGCAAACCCAATGCCTAAATCCGGCTTGTCAAAATCTGCTGAAACAGTTGCACCAGAAGTGAAATAGGAAAGCTTTTGAGCAGCAAAGGACATTGAAATTTTCAGGGATATAATTTCACCGGCGTCCATTACTTTAGGAGGCGCGCTCACGTTGCATTTAATAGTTGAATTTTCATCGCTCAGCAATGGCGGGTTATAATAGTTATCGGCTTTGCCAAGGTATTTCCATGTATAGATAAAAGCACCGGCTGAACTGTTTCCACTTACCCGGTAAACGCCGTTTTTATTTGTGTGATCCAGTTCAGTTTTACCATCATACTCAATCGTTTTCACTAATACCCATAACCCTTTACCCTGTCCTTTTGATGCTGTGGAAGAACGGGGCCCGGGTGCAGGAGAAGCTCCCGCCGGAGAGAACTCCCTGAAAGTAAAAGTCGAATTTTCCGCATCCTGGTAGGACTTTCGTAGCTGAGCCTGTAATTTTTTTGCTTTTTCAATATTCAGATCTGCTTTTTTCATCAAATCCTGCTGTTGCAAATAGAGCCTTTCGGCATAAGCAACAAATTCATTGGTGAGGGCCAAATCCCTGAATTTTTGAACCAGGTCTTTCGCACCCTGTTGCTGTCCTCCACTCATTCCCTCCGTAATGCTAATATTAAAAACAGTACCTACCAGGTCCTTCGATAAATCAAAAGGTGCTTTCCCGGGAATCAGAATCTTTATTTGTTCCTCCAGGATATCTATCTGCATCGAATTAATGAGCGACATCTTCTCTGCCAGCTGGGCTTCGCTTAGCAGTTTACGTAAGTCATTTGCTGAAACAACTTCTTCCTTAATCCTTTTGTACTCTTTTTCGCGACTCGTTTTTAAGGGAATATCTCCATCGGGAAAAGCGGCCGGCTGTCCATATTCTTTGAGTGTTTTAGCGCTTTTCACTACCATCCTTGTTCGCTCTGTATCAGTTATATCCTCTTCCGAGATGGCTTTTTTTAAATCGCTTTTTGCTTCTTTAACAAGGGATTTTTCATATTCAGAGAGTGGCTTTCTAATTGAATTTGCAGACGTACTGTTTGATTCAGCCTCATTTCCGTTTCCCTTTACCTGTGATGAGATTTGTTTCTGCAATTCACTGCCTGTAGCAACATCGGCCTTGTTTAAATTATCTTTTGTATCTGCAGATTTCGTTGCAGCGGCCGCCGTCGCTGTTTTTTGTGCTTTGGGCTGTGAACCCTGTTGTGCTGTTTGTGATGGCTGGGATTTTGTTTCAAGCCCTGCAATTCTTGTTCCGTTCCATTTGCTTGAAGGAGTAGCGTCATTGTAACTCCATTTCCCGGTAAAAGCTGTAAAATCAGCATTAAACTCAAAGATCAACTTTCCTTTACCATTGCTCTGGAACCAAAACCCGGTTAACGTATGTCCACTCAAAGTGCCTTCGACCCGGCCATTCTGATGCTTGTAAGTTCCGGTAACCTTGCTGCCATTTTGAGCAATAGTCATTTCGTTAAAATCGGTATTGTAAGTCCCTGAAGTAGTTTGTGAAAATCCAAAATAACTGGTTAACAATAAAAAGGCTATTGGAATGAGTTTTCTTTTCATTTCTATGAATTTAGAAAGTGATTGTTATTTCATGCATCTAGGGAAATTCTAAAGGCTTGGCAAATAAGAAGCCGATTAGGCAACTTTCGTTCTACAAGACAAAGAATTACTATTCCCGATGAGTATAACAACAAAATGTATACGATCTATATTTAAATAAAAAAGAAAATAACGTATGAGGGGTTTTATACTTCACCGTATTATTTTTTCGTCGAGGCATGACGTATAACGTTAAAGCATTGACGATGTGGCTGGAATTCATTGCGGTGTCTGCCGCCTGCCAATGCCCTGTAAAGCTACAACGTTTCAAATACATAGTATATGTATATAAGTAATCCTTCAGCCCGGAACCAGCGCCATGAAGTCAGGATGAGCTTCTTGAGTATTTATACGTGCATTATTGTTCCCGGAACTTGTAAGATTTGTTGTGTTTATATTTTGATTGACCGGATACCAAAGCTTTCTATCCTCACAACTGTCCAGTTTGTAAAAGTCTTGAATTGTAAAAGTTTTGGTGCCGTATTATGGAATGCGGTTAAAGTTTATGCCGGTTATGATTTAAATGGCTTTTAATGTATCGTCATTGCAAGGCAAGAATTGAGCGAATGCTTGAGAAAATAAATGATTTTGGGGTCAGGTTTGAGCGGCATGTCTGGAAATTACCGCCAGCTCCTTATTAAGCAGATTAAATAAAAAGCCCTCCGTAGCTTTAGCTTCGGAGGGCGAATCCCTCCTGCGCAATAGCCAGAGGGCTTTGATTCCTCCTTCGCTGAAGCTTCGGAGGTCGAAGACGGACTTGTCCGCCGTAGCCCTTGCGAATATCTTCTTATAAAGAAGATTAAATAAAAAGCCCTCCGAAATTTAAACTTCGGAGGGCGAACACTCCTTCGCAATAGCCGGAGGGCATGAGAGCTGAGCGAATTTATCCGCCGTAGCCCTTTGATATTGTTTCTTAGCAATAATATTCAAAAAAATGCCCTCCGTAGCTATTGCTTCGGAGGGCGAAGGAAAACAATGAAGGATAACCTTTAGGGCGAAGCCCTCCTTCGCAATAGCCGGAGGGCATGAGAGCTGAGCGGATTTATCCGCCGTAGCCCT
>Ga0116156_10002471_pt1 | contig 16817 bp, 19 predicted proteins | sample AD_UKC045_MetaG_FD_89891 | JGI IMG/M metagenome (GOLD analysis project Ga0116156, IMG submission 89891) | Active sludge microbial communities of municipal wastewater-treating anaerobic digesters from USA - AD_UKC045_MetaG | ecosystem: Engineered > Bioreactor > Anaerobic > Digestate | place: USA... | reverse complement strand
TGATCGGCGTCACGCCGCTCACTGCGATGCAGCCCGGCTCGGGCCTGCGCGACGTCTATGACCAGACCGGCGAAAGCTACGCGATCTTCACCGAGAACACCTGGAACTTCACGGATGATTTCGCGATGACGATCGGCCTGCGCTGGACGCGTGACCAGAAAGATCTTGCTTCGCTCTACACCACCACCGGAACGTCCTGCGATCAGGGTGAGGCGGCCTATCTCGGTCTCGCCACACTGCTCGGCGCCGCCACGGCGCAGAACATCGTCGGTGGTCTGTGTCTCAATCAGCTGAACGCCGACTTTGATCGCCTCGGCCCGACGCAGCAAAGCCGCACGGAAGAGGCCGTCACCGGCACGGCGAAGATCAAGTACAACGTTACGCCCGACACGATGGTCTACGGAAGCTACGCCCGCGGCTTCAAGTCGGGCGGCTTCAACCTCGATCGCGAAGGCGTCATTCTTCTCACGCCGACTGGCCCGAACTTCGCGGCTGATCGGGATACGTCATTCCGCGGCGAATACGTTGACGCGTTTGAGATCGGCTCGAAGAACTCGCTGTTCAACGGCGACGTCACGCTCAACCTGGCGGCCTTCCACCAGACGTTTGAAGACTTCCAGCTCAACACCTTCGCCGGCACCGCCTTCGTCGTCGAAACCCTGCCGGAAGTTGTGTCGAAAGGCGTCGATGCGGACTTCCTTTGGTACACGCCGCTGGAGCAGCTCACGATTCAGGGCGGCGTGACCTACGCTGCTACCAAGATCAGCAACTTCACCGCTGCTGACCTCGTGAACCCTGCGCGCTTCAGCAGCATCCGGCGCCTTCCGGGCCAGACGCTGTCTTTCGCGCCGGAATGGTCCGCCTCGCTCGCCGCCACCTGGGAGCAGCCGGTCGCCGAGAACATGATGTTCCGGGCCAACCTCTCGGCAAAGTACATGTCCGACTACAACACCGGCTCGGACCTGCATCCGTCGAAGCGTCAGGGCGACACCACCATCGTCAACGGCCGCATCGGTCTCGGCGATGCGAAGAACGTCTGGAACGTCGAACTCTGGGCCAACAACCTGTTCGACGAAGACTACCTGCAAGTGGGCTTCAACGGCCCGTTCCAGGTCGACGAGAACAACGACTCGATCAGCGTTTACAACGCCTTCCTCGGCGCTCCGCGCACCGTCGGCGTCACGCTGCGCACCTCCTACTAAGCTGCATCAGGCTGGCGGGATGAAGGGCCGGGGCAGCGATGCTCCGGCCCTTCTGTTTGTTGCCACAGCAGGTTTTTGGCGCCTCCTCGGCCGGGTGAAGCTCTCCCGGCAAGGTCACATCCGCGGCATTGTGGGCGCAAAGAAAACCCCGATCCGGGCTCAAGTCGTGGTCGGATGGTCTCAGTTTGCCTGCCATTTCGGTGATTCCTGTCCGGATTTACCTTGAAACCACAGAAAACACGCTGAATTGGCCCCGCAGCCGCATCCCGGGCCTCCTTATCCACAGCTCCAGTGATCATTTTCGGGCCGCAACAGACTGTCACACCGTGCTAACCACAAACCTTCGCGCGACTGTCACAATCGGCTCGTATTGGAACCCCCACAGGGGACGAAACCGTCGCAGGCCCTTCAAGCGCGGCGAATTTTCGGCCATGTCATACGCGACCACGCGGAGAAGGTGATGAGCCGGATGGAGACCATAACGCCGCCCCGCCCGCAGGTTGCAGTTTCGGCTGCAAAAACGCCTGCAGGTCCGGTGAAGGTTCACGCCAAGGATGTGTGTGTCTTCTACGGGGAAAAGCAGGCGCTCTTCGACGTTTCGCTCGACATGCCGGAGAAGTCGGTCACCGCTCTCATCGGTCCGTCGGGTTGCGGCAAGTCGACCTTCCTTCGCTCGATCAACCGCATGAACGACACGATCCCGGGTTGCCGCGTTACCGGCAAGATCGCGATCGATGGCGATGACATCAACGACAAGTCGGTGGACGCCACGCTGCTGCGCGCCCAGGTCGGCATGGTGTTCCAGAAGCCGAACCCGTTCCCGAAATCGATCTACGACAACGTCGCCTACGGCGTTCGCCTGCACGGCCTCGCCAGCGGCAAGAAGGAGCTCGATCAGATCGTCGAGACCTCGCTGCACAAGGCCGGCCTCTGGGACGAAGTTAAGGACCGCCTCGGCGCGCCGGGCATGAGCCTTTCCGGCGGCCAGCAGCAGCGCCTTGTCATCGCCCGCGCCATCGCGGTGAGCCCTGAAATCATCCTGATGGACGAGCCGTGCTCGGCCCTCGACCCGATCGCTACCGCCAAGATCGAAGAGCTGATCGACGAGCTGAAGGCCAACTACTGCATCATCATCGTTACCCACTCGATGGCGCAGGCGGCCCGCGTCTCGCAACAGACCGCCTTCTTCCACCTCGGCAAGCTGGTCGAGGCTGGCGCCACAGAAACGATCTTCACCAATCCGCGCGACACGCGTACGCAGGACTACATCACCGGACGCTTCGGTTAAGCGGCCGGGTAGCTGGCGAAGGATAAGCAGATGACCGAACACACAGTCAGGTCTTTCTCGCAGGATCTCGAAGAGCTCTCGGGCGATCTCGCCCGCATGGGCGGTCTTGCCGAGGACATGCTGTCCGACGCGATCCAGGCGATTGCTACGCGTGATCTCGTCCTCGCCGAAACCGTTGTGGCGCGCGATCCGCAGATCGATGCGCTGCAGGTTGAGGCCGAGAAGAAGATCCTTCGGCTTCTTGCCCTGCGCCAGCCGCTGGCCCGCGACCTGCGCCAGACCATCTCGGCCCTCAAGATCGCGTCCGAGCTGGAGCGTATCGGCGACCTGGCCAAGTCGATCGCCAAGCGTGTGAAGCTGGTCGACTCGATCGAAGTGCCCGCGGCCCTGAAGGGCGTTGCGCGCATGGGCAAGCTGGTGAACGCACAGCTCAAGCGCGTGCTGGATGCTTACTCGGCGCTCGAAACAGAAGCGGCCGGCAAGGTCTGGTCGCGCGACGAGGAAGTGGACGAGCATTACCAGTCGCTCTTCCGCGAAGTCGTCTCGTACATGATCGAAGATCCGCGCACGATCTCCGCGTGCGCCCATCTGCTCTTCGTCGCAAAAAATCTGGAACGGATCGGCGACCACTGCACCAACATCGCCGAGGAAGTGCACTTCCTGGTCACAGGCGAGCAGCTCCCAACAGACAGGCCCAAAGTCGATGCACTCAACAGCAAGTGAGCTTGAACGTCCTGCCATGCGCCCTGCAGCAGCGACAAAGCCCTACGCCCTGATCGTCGAAGACGAACCGGCGCTCGTTGAACTGATCAAGTACAACCTCGTCAAAGAGGGCTACGAAGTCACCGTCGCCACCGATGGCGAGGAAGCGCTTCTCACGATCGAAGAACGCCAGCCTGATATCGTGCTGCTCGACTGGATGCTGCCCAAGCTCGCGGGCATCGAAGTCGCCCGCCGCCTGCGCTCGAAAGCCTCGACGCGCAACCTGCCGATCATCATGCTGACGGCGCGTGCCGAAGAAACCGACCGCATCCGTGGCCTCGATGTCGGCGCCGACGACTACATGACCAAGCCGTTCTCGATGTCGGAACTCACCGCGCGCATCCGCGCCGTGATGCGCCGCATTCGCCCGGCGCTGGCCGAAGACGTGGTCGTGGTTGGCGACATTTCGATCGACCGCGCCGCTCACCGCGTCGTGCGCAACGAAGTCGAAGTTCACCTCGGGCCGACCGAATTCCGCCTGCTGGACTATTTCATCCAGCATCCGGGCCGCGTGTTCAGCCGTGAACAGCTGCTCGATGCCGTCTGGGGCTCGGACGTGTATGTCGAAACCCGCACTGTCGATGTTCACATCGGCCGTCTTCGCAAGGCGCTGAGCAAGGGCGGTGGGGAAGACCCGATCCGCACGGTCCGTTCGGCGGGCTATGCGCTGAACGCGAACTAGGACGCACGGGTGCGTTCTCGCGCGCTGGCGCGCGAGGCAATCGACAATAGGTAATCGAGTGAGGTGAGGGCGGTCCGCGCGCGAGCGCGCAGCCCCCTCCGTCTTGCGCGCAAGAGCGCGCAATCCACCTCCCCCGCCTTTGGCGGTGGAGGACCAGAAACGCACACCGCCCTCGAAGTCCTCCACCGGCGAAGCCGGGGGAGGTGGATTGATGCGTAGCATCAAGACGGAGGGGGCTGTCGCGGAGCGACGGAGGGATGGTTGTGTCTTCGCGGCGCATGCGTTCGGCGCGGAGATGCGCGAGGCGCTCGTAGTCGTCGAATTTCGCGACCAGGCAGTGGAAGCTTTTCCAGAGCGCGAGGACGTCGGTACTGGCGTGGGTGTGGGAGTAGTCGGGCTTGAAGCTGGTGATGCGGGGGCGCTGGCCGCTGATTTCGCAGGCTCTCAGATAGATCAGGAGATCGGCCTTGCGGTGGGCGTCGAAGAGGGCTGCTGCGAGCGTGGATCGGTAGGCGGCGTCTTCTGCGAGGTCTTCGAGGCCGTTGTCGTCTGCGAACATGGCGAGGCCCATGGCGATGACATCGCTGAGGTTCGCCTCCAGCGCCTGAACAGGGCGGAGGCGCCAGAGGATCGTGAGGATGATCTGCCAGAGCGCTTTCATGGGTGGGAGTATATCCCGGCCCGCGGGGCGGTAGATTCTGGGAGGCTCCGTCCCCCAAGTTGGGGGCGCAGGCGGTTGAAATCATGCGGGATGGTTTTTGGCTGTCCTGCAGTTTGGGGCCGCTCGATCCCCCATTCTCGCATCACCACGACTTGTCATCCCGGAAGCGCGTAGCGCTATCCGGGACCCATTGATGGGCTGTCGTGCTCTCGCAATGGGTCCCGGCTCCCCCCCCGGATAGCGCTCCGCGCTTCCGGGGTACGGCCGGGATGACAAGCGGTGGGTGTGGCCCTGGGTCCCGACTTTCGTCGGGAGGAGCGAGGCGAGGAACTGGTGGTGGTGGGGGTGGCTTCTGGGTTCCCGCTTTCGCGGGAATGACGATGGAGGGGGCCGTGGGTGGGGCGTGGTGTATCTTTGATGCACCCTGCGGGTTCGGGTTTTGGGTGTCCAAAACGCAAAGATGACAATCCCGGCGTCACCCCTTAAAGCCCTCGGCAAACACCGGAGTCGCCCATGATCCCCCGTTATGCCCGTCCTGAAATGGTCGCTATCTGGTCGCCCGAGACCCGGTATTCGATCTGGCTGGAGATCGAGACGCTGGCGGCTGAGGCGATGGCTGAACTGGGCCAGATCCCGGCGAATGTGCCCAAGGCTGTGCGTGAGCGCGGGGCGTTCAACGTCGACCGGATCGATGAGATCGAGCGTGAGGTGAAGCACGATGTCATCGCCTTCCTGACTTCGGTTGCGGAGCATGTTGGCGAGGAAGCGCGGTTCCTGCACCTCGGCATGACGTCGTCGGACGTGCTCGACACATGCCTCGCCGTGCAACTGCAGCGGGCATCCGATATTCTGCTGAAGGGCGTTGATCGCGTTCTGGCCGCGATCGAGAAGCGCGCGTTCGAGCACAAGCTGACGCCGACGATCGGGCGCAGCCATGGCATTCACGCCGAGCCGACGACGTTTGGCGTGAAGCTGGCCGGCTTCCATGCCGAGATGGCGCGTAACCGTACGCGCCTGCTGGCGGCGAAGGAAGAAATCGCGACCTGCGCCATTTCGGGCGCGGTTGGCACGTTCGCGAACATTGATCCGCGCATCGAGGAAATGGTTGCGGCGAAGCTGAACCTGGCTGTCGAGCCGGTGTCGACGCAGGTGATCCCGCGCGATCGTCATGCGGCGTACTTTGCGGCGCTGGGCGTCATCGCCTCGACGATCGAGCGCATCGCTACCGAGATCCGCCATCTGCAGCGCACCGAAGTGCTGGAAGCCGAGGAGTATTTCTCGGAAGGCCAGAAAGGCTCGTCGGCCATGCCGCACAAGCGCAATCCGGTGCTGACGGAAAACCTTACCGGCCTTGCGCGTCTGGTGCGTTCGTCGGTGGTGCCGGCGATGGAGAACGTGGCGCTGTGGCATGAGCGCGATATTTCGCACTCGTCGGTCGAGCGTGGCATCGGGCCGGACGCGACCATCCATCTGGACTTCGCGTTGAACCGTCTGGCCGGCGTGATCGAGAACCTGCTGATCTATCCGGAGAACATGCTCGCCAACCTCAACAAGCTGGGTGGTTTGCATAACTCCCAGCGCGTGTTGCTGGCGCTGGTGGAGAAGGGCGCGAGCCGCGAGGACGCGTATCGCATGGTCCAGCGCAACGCGATGAAGGTGTGGCGCGATGCGAACCGGAAGGAAGGCGACTTCCTCAACAACCTGACCGGTGATGCCGACGTGTCGAAACTGCTGACCGCCGCAGAGCTCGGCGAGATGTTCGACCTTGGTTACCACTTCAAGGGCGTGGATGTGATCTTCAAGCGCGTGTTCGGCCGGGCCTGAACCCAGCGAGCTGAAGTCGGGGAAGGCTTGCTGGTCTTTCTGTGAAAAGCTGCCTAGCCTCCCATGCGGAGGGGGGCAGGAAGGAGGCCGGTATGCCGGGCTACTTTGCGTGGACGCCCAAGAGTGCGCTCCCTGAGCCTCGATCCGTTCTCGCGCCTGTTGCTGGCCCAGCCCTGGTTTTCGGGGTGGTTCTGGCTGCCTGTCTGGCGGGAATTCTGTTGCGGCCGCCGGGGCTTCTCAGCTCCTTCTGGACGGCGAATGCTGTTCTGCTTGGCCTCCTGCTGCATCGTCCGGCGCTGGCCACGACGGTGGGATGGATCGCCGCGGTCTGTGGGTATCTGGCGGCTGACCTGTTGACCGGCAGCACGCTGTTCAAGACCTCGCTGCTCACCACCGGCAATATTGTGGGCGTGTTTGTCGCCTTCGCGCTCTTCAGACGCGTGGGTTTTGAAGACGTTCAGCTTTCCCGTCCGCATTCGGTGGGCCAGCTGTTGCTGTTCACGTTGGTCGGATCGCTGGCTGCGGGCGTGGTTGGTACTGTCGCCAATCCACTTCTTTTCAATGGCGGGCCTATCCAGGGTTTTGGCTTCTGGCTGGTCACCGAGTTCGCCAACTACATTGCGATCCTGCCGATCGTTCTCGTCGCGCCGGGGTTTCGCGATGGGGTGGGCGCTGTCGGCGCGCCTGATGCGGTTCGCGGCTTCAGTTTCATACGGCTGGCCCCGGCCCTGGCATGTCTCGCGTCTCTGGCAGTGGCCACGACGGTGGGGGGTGTTAGCGCGCTGGCCGTCCCTGTGCCGGCGCTGGTGTGGTGCGCCCTGAGCTATGGCGTGCCGCTGACCACGCTGTTGTCCTTCGCTTTCGCTGTGTGGGCGCTGGTTTTGCCGGTGTTTGGCGTGATCCCGGACCCCGCGATGTATGGCGGGCACCATGAGCTGATCGCGCTGCGTGCGGGTGTCTCGCTGATTGCGCTGACGCCTGTTGTGATTGCCTCCGCCATGACATCCCGCGCGGCGGCGTTGCGGGAAGCCGAGGAGGCGCGTCAGGCGGCGGAGGATGCGATGTCCGCTCGCTCGTTGCTGCTTGCGGCGATGGCGCACGAATTGAGGACGCCGCTGAATGCGATTGTCGGCCTGTCCACCATCCTTGAGATGAAGCCGCCGCTCGGCGTCGAGAAGCCCGAACATCGTGAGCATGCGACCCAGATTCACCTGGGCGGCCTGCATCTGGCCGAGCTGGTTACCGATCTGCTCGACACTGCACGGGTCGAAGCTGGCGAGATCGAGCTGGCGATGCAGCAGGTCGGCAGCCGGGCAACTATCGAACAGTCCCTGCGCCTCGTGACGGGGATCGCGATGCAAGCAAAGGTGCGGTTTGACCTCGCCGGCGAGGATTGGCCGGACGTGATCGCCGACGCGCGGGCCATCAAGCAGGTGATGATCAATCTTCTGTCGAACGCGGTGAAGTTCTCGCCGCGCGGCGGGTCCGTTGTGATCTCGGCGCACCGGGCCGGGGAGAGGCTGGTTCTGAGCGTGAAGGATTCGGGCCCCGGGATCGCGCCGGCAGATCTCGCGCGTCTTGGTCGTCCCTATGCGCAGACGACAGCCGGGAAGGCGCGATCGCAGAGCAGCGGCCTTGGCCTCTCGCTGTCAAAGGACCTTATCCGGAAGCACGGTGGCGAGCTGCAGCTGCAGAGCACCCTGGGTGATGGGATGACGGTGACGTTTGATCTGGCTGTAGCCTGATTGCAAAAAATTGGGCCGGAGCCCCCTCCGGGTCTCCGGCCCAAGGGCCATGATGGCGGAGCAAGCAGTCGCGGAAACGCTGACCGCTGCTCTCGACCAGACCCGCCTGGCGCCACCGAGGGGCTTGGGGCGCTGTGCTGCCCGGTGGGAGGGCAGCGTGTGGTAAAGCCTGGTCTGATCCAGACCGGCGGAGGCCGGTCTTCATGGGTCACACTGACGCTGGCGCGTTAAAGAACGGGCTGCCGATAGTAACGATGTTTGGCGGTTGGATTTACCAAGCCGGCCGGCGCCGAGGCGCTGGCGGTAAGCGGTATGTATGAAACGGGCCGGAAATCGCTGGTCTGACTGAGGCGGTTTTGGTGAACGAAAGCGCCGCCGGGTTGAGCCGGCGGCGCGATAAAATTCGTTTGCGAGAAAAGGCTCACCCCGGAGGGATGGGCCTACTTCTTCTCGGTTTTGACCTGTTCGACGGCCACGTCCATCAGCTCGGTCATCTGACGCTGGAGCTGGTGGTCGGTGATGGCGACGCCTGCGGCGTCCAAATCGCCTTTCACCTTGCGGAACACGTCCTCGTCGCCGGGGGCTTCAAAGTCCGATTTCACGACTTCGACGGCGTAGGCGGAGGCGGCTTCGCCCGATTTACCGAGCTTTTCGGCGGCCCAGAGGCCCAACAGCTTGTTTCGACGAGCATTTGCCTTGAAGCGCAGCTCCTGATCGAGAGCGAATTTGCCCTCTTCAGCCCGTTCACGTTTGTCGAAACCGCTCACTATTGTCTCCCTCACGTCGCTTGCGTCTGGCGCATCAGCGCTCGATATAGCCCCTTGAAGGGCCCAAAAACACCCCCGCGACGACGCCATAGAGGACGAGCGTCACGGGATGGTCTAAGAGGGCCTCTTCCTACACGAGTCGGGGCGGGGCAAGCCGTTTTCCGGCCAGGAGACGAAGTTATGGTCAAGCGCCGGAAGATCTACGAGGGCAAGGCAAAGATCCTGTACGAGGGTCCTGAGCCGGGCACGCTCATCCAGTACTTCAAGGATGACGCGACCGCCTTCAACAATGAAAAACGCGCCGTGCTGGACGGCAAGGGCGTGCTGAACAACCGCATCTCCGAATTCGTGATGATGCAGCTGAATTCGATCGGCCTGCCCACGCACTTCCTGAAGCGCATCAACATGCGCGAGCAGCTGATCCGCGAAGTCGAGATTATTCCGCTAGAAGTGATCTGCCGGAACGTGGCGGCGGGTTCGATCGCCAAGCGCCTGGGTATCGAGGAGGGCACGCCGCTGCCGCGCTCGATCATCGAGTTCTGCTACAAGAAGGACGAGCTGGGCGATCCGCTGGTGTCGGAAGAGCACATCACGGCGTTCAACTGGGCGACGCACCAGGAGATCGACGACATCGTGGCGATGACGCTGCGCATCAACGACTTCCTCACGGGGCTGTTTGCCGGCGCGCAGATCAAGCTGGTGGACTTCAAGGTGGAGTACGGCCGCCTGTACGAAGGCGAGATGGTGCGGACGGTTCTGGCCGACGAGATCAGCCCGGATTCGTGCCGCTTGTGGGATATGGCGACCGGCGAGAAGCTGGACAAAGACCGCTTCCGCCGCGATCTCGGCGGCGTCACCGAGGCCTACGCGGAAGTTGCGCGCCGTCTCGGAATCATCAAGGAAGCGGGCGGGGCAGAGATTCTGTCCTTCTCCCAGGACAAGTCTGAGGAATAGGCGAGCCGATGAAAGCCAAGGTCCATGTCTCGCTGAAAGCTGGCGTGCTCGATCCGCAGGGCAAGGCTGTGGGCGATGCGCTCGTTCGCCTCGGCTTCGGAAGTCGGCGCGGTTCGCTGCGGCAAGACGATCGAGCTGGAGCTGGCGGATGGCCTGTCGAAGGCTGACGCGGAGAAGCGCGTGAAGGACATGTGCGAGAAGCTGCTCGCGAATGTCGTGGTCGAGCGCTACTCGATTGAAATCGTCTAGGCGAAATCGTCCAGGCGCTATCGCTGGCCTGAAATGAAAATCGCGCGCCCCGGCTGGAGCGCGCGATTTGATTTTGTAGCAGGGTCTGAAGCCTTACTTGGCTTCTTCTGCCGTTTTCGTCATGGCGCCGCCGACTGCGCCGACGTCGCGGCCGACGCCGGCGATCGTGTTGCAGGCAGACGCCATGAGCGGCGCGGCGACCATGAGGGCGATGAGAAGTTTGCGCATGAGGGTGACCCCTTTTGTGTTGTCCCAGCTGCAAGGATGACTGCTCGGAACGGATTTCGCAAGCCGGGCGACTAGCGGGCGCATCCCTCAAGAACATTGCCTTCGGCGTCGGGCTGGCAGGCGGGGCGATCGGTGCGCGGGGGCTGCGTTGCGCCTTTCTGGACGCCATCTGCCGTGCCGGTAAGCACGCCGCCGACTTCCTGCAGATCGCGGCCAATGCCGGAGATGGTGTTACAGCCCGCCAATCCAGTAAGCGCGAGCAGGGCGGCGCCTGACATCAGCTTGTTCATCTAGCCGTCCTTCGTGCCCGCCTTCTGAGGCGATTGACCAATCCTGCCTATCGCCCAAGAATCTGTCCAAATTCGGGTAGCTGGCCCACAGAGGATTTCATGACCCCCGCACACTGGATGCCGATCGCCCTGCTGATCGGGTCGAACATCTTCATGACCACGGCCTGGTATGGCCACCTGAAGTTCAAGGATTCACCGCTGCTGCTGGTGATCTTCGTGAGCTGGGGGATCGCGTTCGTTGAATACTGCATGGCCGTGCCGGCCAACCGGATCGGCAGCGAGGTGTGGTCGGCGGCCGAGCTGAAGACGATGCAGGAGGTCATCACGCTGGTGGTGTTCGCGGCCTTCTCGGTCTGGGTGCTGAAGGAGCCGCTGACGTGGAAGCACGGTATTGGCTTCGCGCTGATCGCGCTGGGGGCCGGGGTGATCTTCTACAAGTAGCTAGCGCCACTAACCGCGGAGCGCGACGCAGAGCGGGATGTCTTTCTCAGCGGCTGCGCAGACGTCCGGCTGCGTCTTCGTCTGCTTCCAGTAGTCGACGTAACCGAGCTTCTCCGCGAGCGGCAGGAAGCGGGGATCGGTGCGCATGGCGATTGTCGATGGAAAAAAGAGCGGCGAGAAATCGGTCATGATGATCAAGTAACGCTGGTCCATGGTCTCAGCGAGCGCAAATGCTGCGTCGAGATCGCCGAGCACCGCCATCGCCTGGATACTGGACGAGAGCAGACTGCCAGTGAGGCAGGTTCTAGCCTGCTTCGCGCTGGCGAGACGCGCTGCCTTGCTCTGCTGCTTCAAGCCAGCCTGGATGCCGCGCCAACACGCAGCAGTTGCACGCGGCACGCCCGGAGCTGGCGACGCAAGCAGTTGGTTGGCATCGCCCGCGCTGAGGAACAGTGCGCTGGCGATAGATATATCCCACGCTTGCGGGTTGGGCTTTCGTTTCAGCGTAGTGGCGAGCTGTGTTTCACCGCGCCCATCGCCGACAGCGGCAAGCAGCGCGCCGTAGGCCATCGGCCCCATCATGCCCGAAGGTTCGGCTTCGATGGTCGCCTTCAGGTAGCGAAGCGCCTCCTGCGAGCGGCCGACCGCGCCAATTGGATAAGCAGTCGAGCGGCTGGCGTAGGCGAAATGGAAGGCTTCATCCGGCGAGGGCTGGCGCTGCATCAGTCGCGCCATCTCCGGTAGCCATTCCGCCAGTGGCTTGTTCTCCGCCATGCTGACATAGGCGAGGGCGTAAGCGGTCGCGAGTCCGTTAGGGTGAATGGCCTGGGCACGGTTGTAAGCCGTTTTCGCTTCTGCAAGCATTGCGTCCTGAGCGCCCGGCGCTGCGCTGTCCAGAGCGGAAACCAGGAAGGTCGCCAGACGGGCTTGCGCGGTTCCGTTGTCGGGGGCGATGCGAACATGCTCGCGGGTGACACGCATCATGGCTGAAAGGCCGCTATCGCGGTTGCTGATCCAGTCGTCGCAGGCGCCGGCAGACATCGTCAGATATCGATCGTCGCGCTTTCGGTGTCGCCTGCATAGCCATTGCTCGTGATGCAGAATGTGACGTCGATGGCGCGCTGCGCGAACAACGCAGCGGCGGCTGTAGTGTCCGACACATCCGCATCGATTGCGCCTTCCCAAAGGGTCGCGCGTGTTTCGACATCCTCAAGCCGCACGGCGCCGCTCAGCTTATCGCCGGCGTGCCGGATCTCGCCGCTCAGCGCAAAGCGGGCTTCGAGTTCTTCGGCGCGATCGAGTACCGAGTCGGAATTTTCGCCCGTCGTGTCGGCTCGTGCGGCAATATCCAGCTGGCGCTTGGTGAGGTTGCGGAAACCTTCATCGGTCGCCGAGGCGGCAACCGACTTGGCGACGCCATCGTCTGGATCTTCCGCTGTGAAGCCGAAGAAGGCGATGCGTTGGGCGCTGGCTGTGCTGGCGGCTGTGGCGGGTTGCTTGGGCGATATGAGATCGCGGATGGTGGGCATGACGATGGCGAGGCCGGCGATGATGAGGCCGCCGATGGCGTAGATGCTGATCTTCCGTTTCTTTTCCTTGGCGACGATCTTCTGGCCGCCGGGTGCGCCGAGCTTGATGGCGGCGTCCTGGGCTTCCTTGCCGCCTTTCACCAGAGCTGCGAGGCGATCGGCCAGGATGGCGAGGCGGGCGTCTGTGTCGTTGAAGGCGTCGAACCAGTTGCGGCTGGCAAGTTCGTAGAGGAATGCGCCTTCGGGGTGGATGTCTTCGAGGCGGACAGGAATGACCAGCTTCTTCTGGAAGGTGGCGGCGCCGAGTTCCTTCGCGATGTCGTCGGACTGTGCGGCTGTCTTCGAGAACAGGAGGACGAAGATCGGGGCGGCGACGAGGGCGTTGGCGGTGGCGGCGCGCCAGTCTTCGCCCGAGGGGACGTGCTGGTCGTACCAGGCATCGACGCCGCGTTCGTGCAGCAGTTTCCAGAGCAGGGCGGCCTTGGCCTGATCGGCGCGGCGATAGCTGATGAAGATCTCGCCAGACATGCTGATCCCGCCCTCGGAACGACCAAAAAGCCGTTCTTTAGAAAGACTTGCCCTGTTTGGCGGGCATGGGCAACCGACGCTCTCGCGACTCGTGGGAAAAGCTGCTAGAGGCGCGCCGAAAGGGACACTTCACCCATGAAATCCGCTGTCATCGTCTTCCCCGGATCGAACTGCGACCGCGACGCCCAGGTGGCGCTGCGCCAGATGACGGGGCAGGAGCCGGCGATGGTCTGGCACAAGGATGGCGTGCTGCCCGAGAAGCTCGATCTGATCGTGCTGCCGGGCGGGTTCTCGTATGGCGATTATCTGCGTTCGGGCGCGATGGCGTCTGTCTCGCCGGTGGGCGATGCGATCCGGGCGCATGCGGCGCGTGGCGGCTATGTGCTGGCGATCTGCAATGGCTTCCAGGTGGCGACCGAGCTGGGGCTGCTGCCGGGCGCGTTGCTGCGCAATGCGTCGCTGAACTTTGCCTGCCGTCCGCAATCGCTGGCGATCGCGTCGAACTCGTCGGTCTTCACGGCAGGGTACAAGGATCAGCGCGAAGTGGTGTTCCCGATCGCGCACCATGACGGGAACTACTATGCCGACGATGCGACGCTGGATCGGCTCGAGGGCGATGGCCGCGTGGCGTTCCGCTATATCGGCAATCCGAACGGTTCGGCGCGGGATATTGCCGGCGTGCTGTCGGAGAATGGCCGCGTGCTTGGCCTGATGCCGCATCCGGAGCGGGCGATGGCGGGCCAGGAAGGCGGCGAGGACGGCGTGAAGCTGTTCGAGAGCCTGTTGGCGGCGGCTTAACCATCCGCATTCAACCCTCACGGGTGCAGCATTGAACTTGAGCGCCCAAGGGCGCGTTATATCAGCCTCCACGTGATGCGAGGCGATCCCATGCGTTTGCTTGCTCTTTCTCTTTTTGCTGCTTTGCTGACTGCTCCCGTGCAGGCGCAGACGGTCGGCATGATCGGCCCCAGTTTTGCGCCATCGTCGATCAAGGCCGAGAACTTCGATGCGGTGTTCGAGGTGAAGGTGAATACGCTGCCGTCGATCCCGGTGCTGTGGAACCAGACGGCGGAGAGCCGGTGGGATGGCGTGATCTGCAATGTCGGCAAGGCGAACCGGGGTGCGGTGAAGGTCGAGCCGACGGCGCGGTTTGGCTATCTCGACCTCAACACCTGCACGATGTTCTCGAACTTCCACATGCTCGACCTGACGACCGTCGATGCGGATCAGGAATGGACCGCGAAAATCTATCTGCGCGCCCGGAAATAGCGCGAAAATTCGCGCGTTGTCCCTGCGCATAGCTTGCCCGCACGGCGGGTGTGCTTATTTATGCTAAGACCCATTTATGGAGGCTCGGATGGCCATCGACATCGGCATTGAAACCAAGGCGCGCAAGAAAGTCGTGGGCGCACTCGGGCAGGTTCTTGGCGACACCTATGGTCTCTATCTGAAGACGCACGGGTATCACTGGAACGTCGAAGGCCCGATGTTCAACACGCTGCATCTGATGTTCGAGGCGCAGTACAACGACCTCTGGCTGTCGATGGATCTGATTGCCGAGCGCATTCGGTCGCTGGGCGAATACGCGCCGGTGGGCGAGCAGATCGGCGCCAAGTCGCAGCTTCCTGCTGACAAGGGCGTGCCGGAAGCCAAGGCGATGATCGCGAACCTCGTCGATGGCAACGAGCTGCTGGCGCGCTCGGCGCGGGCGGCGCTGAAGGCTGCGGAAGAAGCGGGCGATCAGGCGTCGGCTGACCTGATGACGCAACGCGTCGCAGTCGTCGAGAAGACGGCGTGGATGCTGCGCGCGATGGCGAAGTAGGTCTCAGGCCCGCCCGAGAAGCTTTGCGGGATCGGGGCAGATGGCGAGCCATTTGTCCTGCTCGCTGCGCTTGGCGACGCCGGGGTAGTCGCCCTTCGCGCTGCCGATATCGAGAATGATCTGGAAGTGCAGGTGGGGCGACCAGCCGCCATTCTCACGGCGCGTGCCCAGTTGCGCGATCTTCTCGCCGGCCATGAAGGCCGTGCCGGGCTTGAGGCCCTTCAGGCTGTCGCGGTCGAGATGGCCGTAGAGCGTGTGGAATTTCAGGCCTGCTACGGGCGTGTGCTCGAGGATGATGGTGGGGCCATAATCGCCCTCGGCGTCGTTGATGCGCGAGGAGTGAACGCGGGCGTTCAGCGGCGTGTAGACGGCGGTATCGGCTGGTGCGAAGACGTCGATGCCGAGATGCACGGTGCGCGGCTCGTCGCCCTCAGGCGCGAACAGCGTTTGCGTATAGATGCTGCGATCCTCGCCATAGCCGCCGAAGCGCACCGGCTCGCCGTGCTTTACATCGGTATCGCCCAGCTTGCCCGCGACGCCCTTGCCAAGGCCTTCGATGACTTCGATGCCGGTTGGCCGAAGGCTGGCTATCCAGCGGTCGAAGGCCTCGCGCGACATTACTCCGCCGCGACCTTAGCGGCGTGGTTCGGCAGGCCTTCGAGGTATTTCTCGGCTTCCAGCGCGGCCATGCAGCCGAGACCGGCGGCGGTGACGGCCTGGCGGAAGACGTCATCGGCCACATCGCCAGCAGCGAACACGCCGGGGATCGACGTGGCCGTCGAGTTCGGCGCGGTGTGCAGATAGCCGCCGAGCTTCATTTCGAGCTGGCCGGTGAAGAGCTGCGTCTGCGGCGCGTGGCCAATGGCGATGAAGATGCCGTGCACGGGCTGCTCGGTGACTTCGCCGGTCTTGAGGTTTTTCAGTTTCGCCTTGGTGACGCTGAGCGGACCTTCCTGTCCGATCACGTCGGTGAGTTCAGTGTTCCAGAGGACGTTGACCTTCGGGTTCTTGAACAGGCGGTCCTGCAGGATTTTCTCGGCGCGGAAATGGTCGCGGCGGTGAACGACGGTCACCTTCGAAGCGAAGTGGGTGAGGTGCAGTGCTTCTTCCACGGCGGTGTTGCCGCCGCCGACGACGATGACTTCCTTCTGGCGATAGAAGAACGCGTCGCACGTGGCGCAGGCGGAGACGCCGAAGCCCTTGAATTTCGACTCGCTCTCGAGGCCCAGCCATTTGGCTTGCGCGCCCGTTGCGATCACCAGCACGTCGCAGGTGTAGACCGCGCCGCTATCGCCGGTGAGCTTGAACGGCTTGGTTTTCAGCTCGGCCTTGATGATGTGGTCTTCCACCATCTCCGTGCCCATGTGGATCGCCTGGGCGCGCATCTGGTCCATCAGCCATGGGCCCTGGATGACGTCGGCAAAGCCCGGATAGTTCTCGACATCGGTGGTGATCGTCAGCTGGCCGCCCGGCTGGATGCCCGCGATCAGCATCGGCTTGCGCAGGCTGCGCGCCGCATAGATCGCCGCCGTGTAGCCAGCGGGGCCGGAGCCGAGAATGATGATCTGGGAGTGGCGGGGCGTGGTCATCGTAAATCCTGTCTGCTGGCCCTTCCTAACGGGCCAATCCCGCACACGGAATGGGTCACGGCGCGCGGATGGTCATATTCTGGGGATGCGAGTGTGAACGGAAAAGGGCCAGAGGCGAACCTGCTGACGGTGTTGAGATTTTCTGCTACAAGACAGGTTCAGGAGCGTCCCTATGGCTGCAAATGAAGCGTTATTGGACCGGATTACCGTAGAGCCGGGCAAGATGGGCGGCAGGCCCTGCATCCGGCGCATGCGC
>Ga0116156_10002466_pt1 | contig 16826 bp, 14 predicted proteins | sample AD_UKC045_MetaG_FD_89891 | JGI IMG/M metagenome (GOLD analysis project Ga0116156, IMG submission 89891) | Active sludge microbial communities of municipal wastewater-treating anaerobic digesters from USA - AD_UKC045_MetaG | ecosystem: Engineered > Bioreactor > Anaerobic > Digestate | place: USA... | reverse complement strand
TGATCCTGGGCGTCGGCCTGACCCGCCCTTTCCAGAGCACGCCCGACGAACCGGCCCTGCACTGGCTGCAGGTGAACAACCTGCACTTTGCCGACGAACCATGTTGGCGGGTGCTCACACTTCGGGATTCTTGGGGAAAGCCGTAGTTCCACAGTTCCTCGAACACGGGCCATGTCCAGCCCTTTAACACTGTCTCCGCACGACGAGTGCCTGGGCCCAAAGCCGATCTTGCTGAATTTCCAAGCATCCGTTGCTCAGAAGGCGGTCACTTCCTCATTCGTCCAGACAAGCCCATCGTCAAGAATTCGACGTCAAGCCCGCCGAAATCGGCGAGCTTAACTCGGCAAAGCTGCGGGCAGCAAAGCAGTTGCGCTTGCAGCCCAGGTACGCTACGGGTTAGATTTCACACCGTCTGTCGGCGGCGATTTCTGTCGCGGCACGACGATTGCGTAGTGCGTTTTACTGAAGCGAGGCACTCCGTGCCTCGCCGCCTCCATTCCCCTCCCCCAAGGGTGCGACGCATGAAGAAAGTCGAAGCCATTATTCGGCATTTCAAACTGCCGGACGTCAAAGAGGCCCTCGCCCAAACGGGCGTGAAGGGCATGACCGTGACCGAGGTGCGCGGCTTCGGACGCCAGAAAGGGCATACCGAAATCTATCGCGGCGTTGAGTACGGGGTGGACCTGGTGCCCAAAATCAAGATCGAATTGGTGGTGGCGGACGACGAAGTGGACGGCGTCGTGGCGACGATCTCGCGGGTCGCGAACACGGGGCTGGTCGGCGACGGCAAGATCTTCGTCCACGGCCTGGCCGACGTGATTCGCATCCGCACGGGGGAAACCGGAGAGAGTGCGGTTTAGGGCCGTGTTAAGGAATTCTTGAGATTCGAGAGGTACGCAGAATCATGATAAGTTGCTGTAGCGATTGGCGCGCGACCATGCTTGCCACCACCCTGCTCCTGGTTGGGGGCCTAGGCAGCTGGGCCTGGGCCGCGGAGCAACCGGCAACTGCCACCGAAGCTGCGGCGAACACGGCCGAGGCGCAGCCCGCGGCGGCAGCAGGCCCCACGACGGCGGAACTCAAGGTGATGGCGGACACGCTGTGGGTGCTCGTCGCCGGCATGCTCGTGTTCTTTATGAACCTGGGCTTTGGGTGCGTCGAGTCGGGATTCTGCCGCGCAAAAAACTGCGTCAACATCCTCTCGAAGAACTTCATTGTGTTCGCCATCAGCTCGATCGGCTTCTGGGTGCTCGGTTGGGGCCTGATGTTCGGCAACGGCAACAGCTTTATCGGCACGACGGGGCTGTGGATGGTGGGAGGGGCGGAAGCGGATTATGCCGCGCTCAGCTGGACCAGTGTTCCGCTGTGGGCCAAGTTTTTCTTCCAGCTCGTATTCTGCGGCACCGCGGCCACCATCGTTTCGGGAGCGGTTGCGGAGCGCATCAAGTACCTTTCGTTCATCGTTTTCAGCTTCATCATGGCGATGGCGATCTATCCCGTGGTGGGCCACTGGGTCTGGGGCGGCGGCTGGTTGCAGAGCATGGGCTTCTTGGATTTCGCCGGGTCGACTCAGGTCCATTCGATCGGCGGCTGGGCGGCCCTGACCGGCGTCATCATCCTCGGGCCTCGAATCGGCAAGTACAGCGCCGGTGGCAAGGTGAATGCCATTCCGGGCCACAATCTCAGTCTGGCCACCGTCGGCTGCTTCGTGCTCTGGTTCGGATGGTTTGGGTTTAACCCCGGCAGCACGATGGCCGCTGACCCGGCGGCGATTTCGGAGGTGGTGGTGACCACCAACACGGCGGCGGCCGCCGCGACGCTCAGCGCGACCGCGCTGGCTTGGCTGTTGCTGGGCAAGCCGGATCTGGGCATGACACTCAACGGCTGCCTGGCCGGGCTGGTCGCGATCACGGCTCCCTGCGCGTTCGTCAGCGTGGGCGCGTCGGTCATCATTGGTTTGATCGCCGGCATGATCGTCGTGTTGGGAGTGCTGTTTTTCGACCGCATCCGATGTGACGATCCCGTCGGTGCGACTTCGGTCCACTTGCTGAATGGAGTGTTCGGCACGATTTGCATCGGCTTGTTCGCCACGCCCGACCGCTTGGCACGCGCAGGAAATCCGGAAGCCGTGGCCGGACTGTTCTACGGCGGCGGCGTCAAGCAGTTGCTCACGCAGCTTACCGGCGCCGGCGCCTGTGCGGCGTATGTCCTGGTTGCCTCGGCCATCGCGTGGTTCGTGCTCAAGAGCACGATGGGCATCCGCGTTTCACCGGAAGAGGAGCTGCAGGGTCTGGACATCGGCGAGCACGGCAACGAGGCCTATCCGAACTTCGTCAAGACGGGCAACACGATGGTGGGGTTCTGATAAAATGAACCGGCCCTGGCGTGCCGTTTCGTCCGGATCCCCGTCACCCGGTCGCCAGCCGGGCGGCCAGAAGCAGGGCCTCCACCAGGCTGCGGACCTGGGCGCGACCCGTCCAGGCGATGTCCAGCGCCGTGCCGTGATCGACCGAAGTGCGGACGATGGGCAGACCCAACGTGACGTTGACCGCGGTGTCGAACGCCAGGGCCTTGAGCGGAATCAGGCCCTGGTCGTGATACATGCAGACGAAAGCATCGGTGGCCTGACGGCGGGCCGGTAGAAAGGCCGTATCGGGCGGCAGCGGGCCTTCGACGTCGAGCCCCCGTTGGCGAGCCGCGTCCACGGCCGGCGCAATCCACCGCTCCTCTTCGCCCGCGCCGAACAGGCCGTGTTCGCCCGCGTGCGGATTCAGGCCGCAGACGACCAACTTGGGCGGCCGGCCGCGGATGCGCCGCATGGCCTCGGCGGTCAACTCGATGACTTCCAGAATCCGCTCGACCGTCAACTGGGCAGGCACATCGCGATAACCGACGTGCGTGGTCACCAGGCTGCAAGTGATCGTGCTGGAGGTGAGCATCATGCACGAGCGTGCGGCGCCCGTCCGAGTCGCGAAGATCTCCGTATGGCCCGGATAGCGAATCCCGGCCGCGTGCAGGGCCTCCTTGTGAATCGGTGCCGTGGTGACGGCAGCGACTTGGCCGGACAGAGCGGCGTCCATGGCGGCCTCGATGTATCGGTACGAGGCTCGCCCCGTCGCCGCACTGACCAGGCCGGGTTGCAACGCGTCGGCCGGGATCGCCCCCAGGTCCCAGACCGCGGGTTCCTGAATCGAGGTCCCGAGGTCTCGCCGATCGGCCGCCTCGAACACGTGCGCCGGGACCGGCAGGCCGCAGTGCCGGGCGACGCGCCGCAGTACCCCGGCGTCCCCAAAGACGATGGGAGTGGCCTGCCTGGCGACCTCGGCATCTTGCAGCAGGCGCAGGCACAGTTCCGGTCCGATCCCGGCCGGATCGCCCATCGTCACGGCGATCCGAGGGCGCGTCATGGGTGCTGGCGATACGCTCATCGGCGGCCAGAAGCCTTTCTTTGCACTCTCACTGATTCGGCGGGCTGCCGGACGCGGCCGGCTTGCCCCACCAGCGCAATGCCACCCCCCGCGCCCACAGGGCCCGCAGCGGCGAAGCGATCACAAAGCAGAACAAGACCACAGGAACGGCCAATTCGTGGATCACCAGCACGGCCGCCGAAGCAAAAATCAGCTTGACAAAATGCCGGTAGGTGTGCCGCCCGCGAAACAACTGGTTGACCACGTGCGGATAGCGGATGCGGGAAACCATCAGGCAGGCAACGATCAGCGTCACCACGGGCAAAGCCGTGGACGTCGCCTGCATCAGGTACTTGCCCATCAGCTGCGCCGACTCTTTCATTTCGGGAGCGGTCAATCGCTCCAGGCCGGGGGCGATCACGACCAGCGATGCCACCATCCCGGCCGCCGCGGGGGACGGCAGTCCGCGAAAGTACTCGTGGGCCGGTTCGTCGTCTTGGGCCACGTTGAAGCGGGCCAGTCGCATCACCGCGCACAACATATACAGCACGGCTATCACCCACACCAGGCGCGGGTGCAACAGGACGGGCGAGAATTTGAGCATCAAGAAGGCCGGCGCCACGCCAAAGCTGATCGCGTCGGCGAGGCTGTCCAGGTTCGCCCCAAACGCGCTGGTTTGCTTGGCCAAACGCGCCACCGGCCCATCCAGCGCGTCGAACACCATCGCGGCGAAAATCAACAAAGCGGCGATGTACAGATCGTTCGGCGTCGCGCCTTCCGGGCCGACTTTGGCGGCGTAGGTGATGCAACCAAATCCGCAAACGGCGTTGCCCAGCGTAAACAGCGACGGAATGATGGCCACCATGCGCCGGCGATGGGCTCGGCGGCGGGATTGCCTGTCCGTGGATTCAGGGGTGAGGGTCATGAGCGTTGCGTTCCGTGAATGTCGTGCATCAGCGGTTCCCGCTTTCTTAGAACCGCTAACAAAACCGTTCGGCGCGGGTCTCTGACCCCGCCGAAACCGCCGACCGAAGGTCTCCGATTTCGGTTTTGTTAGCGGTTCTTAGCCGATCTCGGCCAACCGTCTCAAGGCGGCACTACAAGCGACTGACCGCGTAGCCGCGTCTGGCCGAGACGCGGTTCGCGAGCCCTATTCGCCGTACTGGGCCAGGACCGAACTGCCGGCCCACACACGGTCCCCAACCTGGACGCGAAGCTGCAGGTTCGGCTCCCACGGCAGCACCAGTTCGGTCCGCGATCCGAATTTAATCATACCGAACTGTCCGCCTCGGTCCAAGCTTTCGCCGGGCGCGATCCAGCACACAATCCGCCGAGCGATCGCGCCGGCGATCTGCCGCACAATCATCCGCCGGTGCGGAGGATCGTTCTCCTCGATCCGCACTGCCATCTGCTCGTTCTCTTGCGCCGATTGCGGCCGCAAGGCGTTCAGGAACTTGCCGCGGCGATACGTCAAACCGATGACGTGGGCGGCGACGGGGGAACGGTTCAGGTGAACGTTGAAAATACTGAGAAAAATGCCGATCAGGACCGCGCGTCCGCCGAGGTACTCGTCGTGCGCCAATTCTTCGATGGCCACGATCTTGCCGTCCGCCGGGGCGACGACCAGACCCGGATCGCCGGGAATTGCCCGCCGCGGATTGCGAAAGAAAGAGAGCACAAACAACCCCAGGACCGCCGGCACGAAGCTCACAGGCCAGTAGAACCACGCCGCGATCAGCGTCAGGGCGAAACAACCGCCGCCCAGCAGCAACAACTCCGCCAGCCCAACCCGCGCCACCGGCAACCGGTCCCGCCAGGCAAACGGATCGTCGGCGATGTCCCAGCGGTATCCGCCTTGGTTGCAATAGAACTTGACGTCGCGCGGGTCCAAAACCGCGTGGGGACAGCGATTGGACTGGCCCTGGCGGAGGGCTTCCATGCGGCGCAAGTAGCCGCGGCGAAAGACCCGCAAATAGAGACGCCGGAGGCAGCCCCAGCCGAGTTCAATCCGCATGCAGATGCCCCCGCCGGGCTGAATCGAATCGATCGAGGGATCCAACGGTTCGATCGGTGCGCGCTGGGCGGCAGGCGGCTCGGGAGACTGCACCTGTTCAGGAGGCGACTGCGCCATGTGACGATCTCGCGTTCCCCTTGCCATTTCCGTTGCCGTTTCCCGCCCCCCGGCCATCGTTGCGGAGGTAATGCGCCACCGCAGGGAGAACGTTCAGATAGACGTTGTCATGCGATTGCTCGTACTGGGCGAGGTACCTGTGCAAGACGCCTCCGACCTCGACCACGCGGCGCCGCTGCTCGCGCGACGCGACCAGCTTCTTGACGGGCCGGACCCACAGGTACTCGAAGAACGTCATGCAGCCGCCCGGCCGCAGCATCCCGATCAAATGCCCGAAAATCGTCTCCACCAACTACGCCGGAAAGTTGTTGAATGGAAGCCCGCAGACGATGTAGTCGTAGGGTTCCTCGAGTCTCAACGCTTGCACCGGAGCATGAAAAATGGACGTCTGCTCCGCCACCCGGCGAAACCGCGGCTCGATGTCGAAACGCCGCCTGAGAACCGACACAAACCGCTCGTTCAATTCGACGATGTGCAGGCGATCCTCCGGCCTGACATGCCGGACAATCTCCTGCGTCACCGCCCCCGTGCCCGGACCCACTTCCAGAATTCGGACCGGTCCCCCAGCGTGCTCGCGAAGCGGGCGAGCCAGGGCACGCGCAAGAAACCTGCCGCTGGGCAACAGCGCGCCGGTGGTGTCGAAGGCCCTCCCAAACTCGCGGAGGAAGGTCGAGTATTCAGAAATTCGTTTTATCATGAACTCCTAATCTAGTGATCCACCGACGCGATGACAAGAGTCCGATCTGAATGCACAGGCGTTGCCTCCCCCGTGTGCAGGGATGATCTCACTGATCTCCCGGCTCTAATCTTTCACCTAATCTTCATCTTTCACCTAATCTTTCACCTAATCTCTCCCAAGCCGGGTGCGAGCCAAGGATTAGGTGAAAGATTAAGAACGGCTAACAAAATCGTTCGGCGCGGGTCTCTGACCCCGCCGAAACCGCCCACCTCCGATTAAGAACCGCTAACAAAACCGTTCGGCGCGGGTCTCTGACCCCGCCGAAACCGCCGACCGAAGACATCCGATTTCGTTTTTGTTAGCGGTTCTAAGTGAAGGATTGGGGTGAAACAGCTTTTAGGAATTTCTCAAGTTATCCCAATTTCCCAGCTACCCCATTCAAATCCATCCCTTGACACGAGACAGAAAGACCAGCGAGCCGACCACCGTGGCTCCCATGGCGGCCATCAGCACGGCAGCGCTGCCGATATCCAAGGCGGAGCCGAGATACCGGTTCTCGGATCGATCCACGGCGCGGGCCAATTGCTCCAGGGCGCTGTTGAACATCTCTGCCACCAGAACGACGGTAATGCACAGCACCAAGACGCACCATTGCGTCCGATCCAGTTGCAGGAGGGCAGCCGCGACCAAGACCGCGCCGGCCATGACGAAATGCACCAGGAAACTGGTCTGACCACGCACCCCCAGCCGCAACCCTCGAAACGCGCAGCGAAACTTCTGATACCAAGTACGCTGTGGGGGGCGAAATCTCTCGCGCATGGGGTTTCCTTTGGACTAGGGCGGGTCATAGCCGCCAGGATGAAACGGGTGACAGCGGCAGATTCGCAGCACACCGCGGCAGGCACCGCGTACGGCACCGTACTTCTTCACGGCCAGAATAAAGTACTGGCTGCAGGTCGGCGTGAAACGGCACTGGCGGCCCAGCACGGGGCTGAGGAAGATCTGGTACAGGCGGACGGCACCGATCAGCAGCCAACTGGGCAGACCCGCCAAGGTGGCCCACAGGAAGCTCATGGCCGTGATCTCCGTTGCTTCTTCGCAAGCTGCCTGACGAGTCTGGGCAGCGATTCCGCGATCCGCTGGTAATCCGGTTGGGCTCCCGCACGCGGCCGAACGATCAGGTCCAGTCCCGGCGCAATCTGGTCCCGCGACCGGCGAAAGGCCTCGCGAATCAGTCGTTTCCAGCGATTTCGCAAGACTGCCGGCCCGACCTTGCGCGAGACGGACAGCCCCAGCCTGGTGTCGCTGCGCCCGTTCGGACAACCGCGAACGACCAGACACGGATCTGCCGCAAACATCTCGGCGTCGTACACACGCTGAAAGTCATCCCGGCTGCGGAGGCGATCTTTCCGCAGGAAACGTTCGTCACTCACGCCGTTCTCCCTCGGCGGCCGCGTCGCCATCTTGATCCGGACACATCGGTTTGCTGGCCCAATCGAATTCCGAGACCTTGCCCGCATCGCGGCGCCCGCTTCCCGGCCACGGGCGCCGCAGGTACCGGCGGGTGAAGCGGGCCCCCCACCACGCGAGCAAGACCAGGGCAAAACCAAGAATAATCAACCCGCCCAAGGCAGCCAACACGCGCACCCGATCCTTCGGCGGCAAGCGTTTCAACAAGGGCTGCCGGGCCTGCAGCAGGATTCCGGCGACGGCTGGCGGCACGGATCCGGCCCGCGGTTCACAGCGATTGGCAGAAGCGGTCTGCCCCGTCGCGCACGTCAAGCTGACGATCCGTGACACGGCCGGTGCCGCGGGCAACGGAGTCTGCCAGAACGCCGCGATCAGCGCCAGACCGTACCCACCGAGCAACGCCAGCAGCTTTACCATTTCAGATCGGCCCGCGGCCGCAGCACGCGCCGCTTGTCGAATCGGCGGACAAGTTCCAGGCTCTCCTCGTCCAGCGATTCGGGGATCACGATTTTGACCTCGGCATACAGGTCCCCCCGACTCCCGTCCGCGTCCGGCACGCCCAGGCCTTTCAATCTCAGGCGTTTGCCACTGGACGTGCCTGGCGGGATCTTCAGCGAGATCTCGCCTTGCGGAGTCGGCACATCGATCTTGGCGCCCAGAGCGGCCTCCGCCAGCGTCACGGGCACCGACAACTCCAAATCCCTCCCATGCCGCCGAAAGTAGGGATGCGCAGCGACGCGAATCACGACGATCAGATCGCCGGGCGTGCCTCCGGAGGGCGCGGGCTCCCCCTGACCGCGCACGCGCAACTTGCCACCATCCTCGATGCCGGCGGGAATCTTGACCGTGATGGCCTCGACTTTGCCACTGGCCCGCTGGATGGAAAGTTGAGCCTGGCCGCCGTTAATCGCCGTGTTGAAGGGGATGTGCAGTTCGTGCTCCAGGTCGGCACCGCGAGTTCGCGCGCTGGGCCGTCGTCCCCGCCTGCCCCCCCCGGCGAATTGCTGCAGGATCTCTTCGAAGCCTCCGAAACCGCCGGCCGCACCGCCCTGCCCGAACATTTGGCTGAAGTCGATGTCCTGGAACCCTTCCGGACCTCCGCCATACGATTGCCAGCGTGGCCCAGCGCCCCCGCCGGCGGATTCGAAGGCACTGCCGTAGCGGTCGTACATTTCCCGCTTCTGCGGATCGCTCAGGACGTCGTAGGCTTCCTGGACCCGCTTGAACTTGTCCTTGGCCGTTTTGTCCTCCGGATTCATGTCCGGATGGAACTTTCTCGCCAGCTTGCGGTAGGCCTTCTGGATTTCGGCCTGCGCAGCGGTACGGGGAACCCCCAGAATCTGATAGTAGTCTTGCGCCATGGGTCTCTGTTCTAAACGGAGTCTCGCGAAAAAGGGACAGGACCCTTTTCGCGAAACGCGGCAAGGTTGCCGAAGCGACGACCTGAGCATTCTACGATGCAGGCGCGAGATCCTTCAAGCGGCCCGGCCGAGCGAGGGTTTCGCGATCGCAGCTTTCGGGGCCAAATCCGCCTTCTCACCCCTTGACGCATTCGGCGAACAAGTTGACCTTTTCGGCCTCGAACCCTATTTTCGTGCAGGGTCGGCCGAACTTGGATGCGGCAAACAGGCGGTGCATGTCATCTTCGGTGCGGTGGATCAACTTCCATTCCAGCACGTGTTCCATGATCGCGCGCGACGTGTGGACCGGATGGAAGTTCCCCAGGATCAGCCGGCCGCCGGGGCGCAACAGGGCGTAGACGTAGTCGATCAACTTGAGCACGAACGGGTCGTTGAAATAGTCGATCAGACCTACGCTGTACACCAGATCCTGCGGGGGCAATTCCAGGCGATGGCGGCCTACGGCCAGGTAGATCAGGTTCGCCTGTTCGAGCCTCAGGCGATCCAGAACGCCGCACCGGCGGGCCCGGTTGCGGACGTAGGCCAGGGCTTTTTTGTCGATGTCGATCAGCGTCGCCTGCAAGCGCGCAGCCAGGACGGGTTCTGCCAGAATGTCGAACACCTCCTCGGCCGGACCCGAGGCCAGACTGGTGAATCGCACGAGGGCGTTGCCCGCCGCCTGGCACGTGCGGCGGATCTCGTCGGCCAGCAGCCCCCGCCGATTCCGCACCGCTTTGGCTCCCGGCAAGTTCAGAAAGCAGCGGTCGATGACCGGCCCCAGACGGCCTTTGCCCTGGCCATGATTCCGATAGATTTTCTCGATGCACCGGAAGTCGCCGGCATACCCTCGCGGCTTGCGGTACATCCATTCGGCGGACGACGTGAGCAGCAGGTACGGTAAAAACTGCTGGCGAATCCGGCCGCCCAATTCCTCGCGCACATGTTCATCCAGGCCCGACCGCTGGCCCAAACGGTCGTTCATCAGGACGGCAAAGCGGTCGAACTGCTGCTCGATCTGGTCCGCCGCGGCGGGGGCCACGTGACCCTTCTTCAGGGCTTCCGCTTCCGCCTCCGCCAGGCTCGACTCCAACTCGCTCAGGGCTTCCTGCAGCGGTTGCCAGACGGCTGCGTACCGGTCCTCGGGCGGCTCGGCGCGGTTCAGTTGTTGGGTCAGGTCCAAGACGCGTTGGCGCAGACGCTGCGCGAGAATCAGCGCAAAGGCCCGGTACCAGCGGGCCGCGAAACGCGGTTCGGTGACCAGCTTGGCCCCCAGCGCCTCGCGCGGGATCGCCAGCAGCACGCTGGACTCCACCGCCTTGACCGTCGCCGAGGCGGGCCGATCTTCCAGCAGCGAGACCTCGCCGATCAGTTCCCCCGGCCCCAGGACCGCCAGCGGGCGGGCGCCTCCCGAAGCGACGGCCACCTGGAGCAAGCCCCGCAGCACCAGGTACAAGCTTTCCGGCCGGACCCCTTCCTCCGTGATCGCCGTCTGGGCGGGCACGCGCCGTTCCTGGCCCGTTTCGATGATCCAGGCGACATCGTCCTCGTCCAATTCCTTGAGCAGCGACAGCCCTTCAAACATTGCGATCTCCTCTTTCCGGAACGCGGCCTGCGTCCGCCGCTTCGCTCGCAGAAGCCGGGCTTTTTCCGAAAAGCCGGCCTCCTCGTCAACCGAAGATTGCGGACGGGATGACTACTTGTGTTCAAAAGCCCAGACCCCGTCGAACTCGCCGCCGGGCGACTGCACGAGCGATTGGAGGTGCTCCCGCAAGGCGTTCGACGGCCCGTCGATGGGCAGCGGCTCCCCGTGGTCGGCCCGGTCCAGCACGGCCAGCGCCTCGGCCCAACGGCCCTGCTCAAAATGGCCCAGCGCCGCCTCGTAAACGCTGCACCGTTGCCGCCAGTTTGCCGACTCGCCGGAGGCCGCCAGTTCGTACAATTCGACCGCCTGCTCGACCCCCGCCAGACGCGCGCGGCACAGTCGCCGCAGGGCGAAGTCCCGCCCGAGCCGGCTTCGCGTGGCCCCCGTCAGCACGGCCGCAGTCCCGACCTGTTTCGTGATCCCTTCCACGCGGCTGGCCAAATTCACCGCGTGCCCCCGAGGCCCGTACTTCATCCGCCGCCGACTGCCGGCGTTGCCCACCAGCGTCGTTCCGGTGTGAATGCCGATCCCCAATCGGAAATAACCGCCCGTCACGGGCTGCCAGTGCCGATCCAGCATCGGCAGATCGCGGAGCATGTCCAAGGCTGCCTGGCAAGCCCGGTCGGCATGGTCGGGCTGTTCCAGCGGAGCGTTCCACATGGCGCACAACCCGTCGCCGAAGTAATCGACGATGACCCCCTGGTGCGCGAACACGCAGTCGGTCAGGCGATCCATCAAGTCGGCCAGCAGTCGATACGTATTGGCTGCCCCCAGTCGTTCCGACAGGGAAGAGAAACCGCGCAGATCGCAGAACAAGACGGTGATCTCGCGGTCCGCACCTTCCAACAGACGTGGATTCCGCTGCAACTCCCTGGCTAGTTCGGGCGAGGCAAACTGCTCGAATCGCGCCCGCGCTTCGGCAGCCTCCACCTCCTTCCGCAACCGCCCCAGACCGGTGCTGACAATCGCTGCCAGCAATTGGACGATCTGGGCCTCCAAGGGAGTGACTTCGGCCAGTCCCGACGGCGAAGGGCCGCCCCGCGAGCCGTAGACGACGCCGACCACCTCACCCCCGTCGAAAATCGGCGCTGCGACGACCGCCTGAATGTCGTACAAGCTGGATGCCTCCGCTTCCACCTGCGGCGTCAGCAAGACGCCCTGCTTCTTGTTTAGGACGCTTTGGACGACGGTCCGGCTGAAGTCGATCGTGCTTCGCCGCTCGCCGCACTCCGCCTCGATCCGCCAGTCGCCATTCTCGCGCAGCAGGACCAGGCCGCGGTCCAAGCCGATCAATTCCACGACCGCACTGGCCGTCTTGGCAAAGAACTCGTTGGAACCAGCGGCGGACTGCTGCACCTGCAACAGGGTTTCAAACCAACGCGCCAGCGTGACGGGCTCGGGCGCATCGCCCAACTGTTTCAGGCGGGTGGTGGACGAGGCGTGCCCCGAAGCCCCCAGCACCGTCAGCGACGAATCCTCCTGGGGCTCGCGGTCGGGCCTGCCTGCGGCCAGATCGATCCTGGTGTAGCCGATCTGCACCCAGGTCGGCAACGGCAACTCGCGGCTTTCTCCGGGTTGCAGGCTCTCGCCGTTGCCCAGCGCGGCCGGCTTGGTCTCGGAAAGACATTCCACCAACACGCGGCCCTGCGCCCGTTGCAGGATCCGCAGGTGATCCCGCGAGACGAAGGGGTCGTGAATCACGAGGCGGCGCTTTCCCGGCCGTTCGCGGCGCCCCAATTCAAGCGGCCCGTCGCTGTGCTCCACACGGACCGACTGCCCCATGTTGTTGACCGTAACCACCAACATCGTAAGTGCCAGCGTCGAGGCCGGTTGTCCCCCTTTGTAGTTTAGAAGCGATCCGAGACAAGGGTCATTAACGTTCTTATAACGTGGGATCGGATGCGGGGCAACCCAGCAGCTCCGTCGCCTTTGCCGCCCAGCCAGGCGGACGAGTCAAGAAAGAACGCCGCCCAGGCCGTAAGAAATGACCTGGGCGGCGTCGGCACCGGTTGTTGATCACGCTCCAGCCAACGACTAGAACCGCCAGATCACGTCGGCCGCCAGCAGCAGTTGGTCGTCCTTGGCGCCGTCCGCGTAGGGCAGGCCGACCCCGTCGAACCAGTCCCAACGCAACTCGGGACGGACGATCAAGTTCGTGGTCGGCGTCCAGTTCGCGCCGACGGACAGCGACCAGAAGTCGCCAACGAAGGGCGGATTGTTGGGGTTGCTGGGACGATTCAGACCGACTCGCGTCCCTTCCTCGTCGCGGAACCATTCGAGGCGGCCGCCGACTTTCCAGCACTCGTTGATGGTGTAGTACAGATACTGGTCGAGGCCGTACCAGTCGGCGTCGCTGCCGTCGGCCGCGCCCGCTTCCTGGTAGCCCAGCCAGTGGTGGAACACGTACTCCCAGCGGCAGGTGATCGGCAGATCGACGATCCAGCTGTAGCGGGTGCGGTTGGTCTGGTCCGCCGGCACCGTGCGAGTCAGATTCGCCACGTTGTTGTACTCGTCGCCCGTAATCAGCGCGAACGACGTCCACCAGCCGCGGTCAGGATTGGTGTACTTGACCCTGCCAATGAAGTTGACCGTGTCCTGCTCCCGGTCCAGCGCGTTCCAGCCGTTGATCAGGCCCGCTTGGACTTGCCACGCCTCGTTCAGTTGCCAATCGACTTGGCCGCCCCAGTGCTGGAAGGGGCCGGCAAATTGATAGCTGTACGACTTGCTGTAGAAGAAGTTGTACGGGGCCATCACGCCCTCGTAGCCGACGATCGAGTAGAAATGGCCGATCTTGACCGACAGGTTGCACGTGCCCGCCTCGATGTAGGCCTGAGGCATCGCCAAACCGTAGTACTCGTGCCCGTTCCAGCCGGGCGTGCCATCGTCATTCAACTCCCAGCCGACGCTCTGCGCCAGCAGGAAATCCTCGCCGTACAGCAAGTCCAAACGGCCGCCCACCCCGACCGAGCCGTCGCGGGGCAAGCCGATTTCGGACACCAGGTAGCCCTGGTTGAACATCAGCTCGTTGCTGCGGTCAACCGCGTTGTACGGGCCGTTAAACCGGCTGTTGGGGCTGGACGTGTTGCCGACGAAGCCCGCGTCCAGCCAGCCGTAGAACTGCAGCCTGCCCACCTGCGGCAGATAGTGGCAGAACGCCTCTTCCTCTACCGCATAACACCCACTGCAGTCCTCGTCACATTTGGCGTTTTCGAGCACGTCGTAGACCGACTTCACGTCCGAATTGCCGTCGGCGCACCCGTCGCCATCACCCGCAAGGGCCTGCAGTCCACCCGCGGTCACCATGGCGAACGCGGCCAGAACGGTGAGGAAAAAATGACCTTTCATCAGCTGGAAGCCTCCGTGCATCGAATTCGCTGTTCGTCCGGCAGAAGAAGACGCTCCGTCCGTAGGCCCTTCTCCGCCGCGATTAGTCCTCGCAAATTGCATCGTCGATTCATCCGAGCTTCATCACCTATCTGCAACTGGCTCTGACAGACCACACAGGACCTAAACCTTTCGCCGCCCGGAGACTTTGCGTTATTCGTGCGATGCGCCGGGGACCTTCCGCATGTTGACGAGTTCGGCGAGGGATTGCAGACGCCGTCTTGAGCGAAAAACACCCATGAACGCACCTCCGGCACCAAAAAAATCCTGTCCTGCCGAAGAAACCGGAAAGATACGGCAGTGAACTTAGGAACGCCGCGTTTCCAACGCTTCCCAGCGATGATAGGCCTCCACGAGTTGCTCGTCCAACTGCCGCAGCCGGACCGTTTCGCGGGCGATCTCATCGCCGGGGCGTTTGTAGAACTCGGGAGCGGCCAGCGTCTGGTGAAGATCCGCGATTTCGGCCTCCAGCCGCGCGATCGTCTCCGGCAGGGCGGACAATTCCTGCTGCTCCTTGTACGTCAGCCGCCGATCGCGTGGTGCGGCGGCGGCATCGTCGGCAGATGTGCGGGTCTTTCCGGAAGTCGTGTCGCCCGGCATTCCGCGTCCCGCACCCGCCACCGCGACCGCGCCGCCCGGCGTCGCGGGCGGACGCTGGCGCAACCAGTCGTCGTAGCCGCCGGCGTACTCCCGGACCTGGTCGCCCTCGAAGACCAGCGTGCTGGTGACCACGTTGTTCAAGAAGGCCCGATCGTGACTGACCAGCAGCACGGTGCCGTCGTATTCGACCAGCATGTCCTCCAGCAGCTCGAGCGTCTCCGTGTCCAGATCGTTGGTCGGTTCGTCCAGCACCACTACGTTCGCCGGCTTGGCCAACAGCCGCGCCAGCAGCAGGCGATTGCGTTCGCCGCCGGACAGGAAGCGGACCGGCGTGCGGGCCCGCTCGGGCGTGAACAAGAAGTCCTGGAGGTAGCCGATCACGTGCTGAGTCCGTCCGCCGACCCGCACCGTGTCGTAACCATCGGCGACGTTCTCCTGCACCGTCTGGTCGTCGCGCAATTGAGCACGCAACTGGTCGAAGTAGGCGATCTGCAGGTTCGTGCCCAGCCGGATGTGGCCTTGGGTGGGCGCGAGTTGCCCCAACAGCACGCGGAGCAACGTGGTCTTGCCGGCTCCGTTCGGCCCGATGATCCCGATCTTGTCGCCGCGCAGGATGTGCGTCGACAGGCCGCGAAAGACGCGGCGCTCGCCGTAGGCAAACGCCACGCCCTCGGCACGCACGACGAGATTGCCGCTCCGCAGTTCCTGCTGCAGTTCCATGCGCACCGAGCCCGGCGCGGTTTGCCGCGACTGCCGCTCGCGCCGCATCCTTTCCAAGGCCCGCACGCGGCCCTCGTTGCGCGTCCGCCGCGCCTGGATACCCGTGCGAATCCACACTTCCTCCTCGGCCAGCTTCTTGTCGAACCGGGCGTTTTGCTGGTCCTCCGCGGCCAGCGCCGCCTCTTTGCGTTTGAGGAACGTGTCGTAGTCGCAGGACCAGTCGAAGAGCCGGCCGCGGTCGATTTCCAGAATCCGCCGGGAGAGTTTCCGCAGGAACATGCGGTCGTGGGTGACGAACATGAACGCCGTGTTCCAACGGTCCAGCGTCTGTTCCAACCACTCAATGGCATCGATATCCAAGTGGTTCGTCGGTTCGTCCAGCAGCAGCAAATCGGGCTCCGCGACCAGGGCCCGGGCCAGCAGCACCCGCCGCTTCATTCCGGACGACAGGGTCTCGAACAACGCCGAGCCGTCCAATTCCATCCGCGACAGGACGTGCTCCACACGTCGCTCGTTTCGCCAACCCGTTTCGTGCTCGTCCTCGCCGGGCGGCAGACCTCCAGCGATCACCTCGACGACTCGGCCTCGAACCGTTTGCGGCACCTCCTGCGGCAGCAGGGACACGCACGCGCCCGGGGCGAAAGCGACCTCGCCGTGATCCGGCTCGAACTCGCCGCACAGGATTCGCAGCAGGGTCGACTTGCCAGCTCCGTTGCGTCCCAACAGGCCGATGCGCTCGCCGCGCTCAATCTGACAGCTGATGCCGTCCAACAGCGGCGGACCGCGAAACCGGATGCTCAAATCGTGGATGGTGACAAGGGCCATGTGGGCATTCTAGCCGTCAAGCCAGCCTGAGCGCCAGGTCCGGCACGGACACAGCGACAAAAATGCCTCGCCCCCCCTCGTCTTCGCAAGCCAAGCTTCTTGCGGCTGACTTGTCTCACGCGCGTCTGAAACCATATAATTCCTGCCGGGTCACTGCATCGCCGATGCCCAAGGGATTTGATTTCCCCCAAGGGCAATCGCGACTGAGAATCTAGCTTTTGCCCATTGCTTGCAGGCGCGATACGGGCACTTGGTGCCGTACAAAGTGCAAGACCGCAAGAGAATGCGTAGCTTAGGCAATCTGGCGCGGCGATCCCCTGCGGATTTTCGCCCTGAGGTTGCAGATCTCAGGGCATATCGGGTGGGAGGATGCGTTCGCCAACTTTGCGTCGAGGCTCGCGCGCCATTTTGGCTCTTGCTCTGCCTTTGTCGTCGGTGTGGATGTCGCTGGCCCCAGAAATCGTGACCGTTGAGACGGTCATGAGGCATGACATCCACCCAGATGGGCAACTTTTTGTTTCTCCGCCTGGGGTTTGGCGTTTTGCCGGTGCGCATCTCCGGGGTAAAC
>Ga0116156_10002456_pt1 | contig 16858 bp, 14 predicted proteins | sample AD_UKC045_MetaG_FD_89891 | JGI IMG/M metagenome (GOLD analysis project Ga0116156, IMG submission 89891) | Active sludge microbial communities of municipal wastewater-treating anaerobic digesters from USA - AD_UKC045_MetaG | ecosystem: Engineered > Bioreactor > Anaerobic > Digestate | place: USA... | reverse complement strand
GATTATTATTAAATACTCATCAAATTGTAAGTATAAATTTTATTGATGAAAATAACAGATTAAATATTATAAGAAAAACTACAAAACCAGAGGAACATCATTTAGAAATATATGAAAGACTAAAAATAAACTTTAGTCAATTAGTTATAGATAACAGGAAAATAATATGTAAAATGTAAAAAAAAAGTGCCAAATGAAAAATTAACGTCTTGATTATAAAGACGTTAATTTTTGTTTTGCGAAAGATGGGTTAATAAACTTTCTACACGAATTACGCGGATTAACACGGATAAAAGAAGAAATAATTAAAAAATATATTTATAATAGAAATCTAATAATTTTAAAATTTTTATGACAGCCAGATATCGGCGTCTTTAAAAGTCGGCATAGCTTCGATTATCAGGGGTTTTATATATTTTAGGGAATAATTTCTTATTTCATTTAAATTTGGAAAAGATATTACGTCGTTAAATATTTTTTTCGATTGAGATGTCGATATTGTAGACATTATTATTTTCATATCCGGTATTGCGTTTGCCGTCATACTGAAATTTATTAGACCCATTCCATGCAAGATTATAGCGGTTGCCGGAATTTCAGCCATATCTCCGCACACTGTAACCGGTTTTCCTTTTTCATTGCATATTGAAATAGTCTGATGAATTAATTTCAATACAGCCGGATGCAATCTTTGAAAAAGATGATTTACTTTATCGTTGGTCCTGTCCACTGCAAGCGTATATTGAATTAAATCGTTTGTCCCGATGGAAATAAAATCGACATATTTTAGAATTTCTTCAAGAATTAAAACCGCGGCAGGTATTTCTATCATCACTCCGATTTTAATATTTTTGTCGTATTCAATTCCTTCTTCGTCGAGTTCATATTGAATTTCTTTTATCAAATCTTTTGTTCTTGTAATCTCGTTTATAAAAGCGACCATTGGAATTAATATCTCAATTTTTCCAAAAGCGGAAGCTCTTAAAATTGCGCGCAATTGAGTTTTAAAAATTTCCCTGTTTTCAAGACAGTATCTTATCGCTCTCAATCCAAGAAACGGATTTGATTCGGAGTTTATATCCGAAGATAGCGTCGTTTTATCCCCGCCTATGTCGAAAGTTCTTATTACAATGGTTTGATTCGGAGGCAATTTTTTTACAATTTCCTTGTAAGTGATGAATTGCTCGTTTTCGGAGGGCAGTCTGACTTTGTCGAGAAAAATAAATTCGGTGCGGAATAATCCCACGCCTTCGGCGCCGAATTTTAAAATATCGTCGATTTCTTCGGGGATTTCTATATTGGAATAAAAATTCAATTTTGTGTTGTCTTTTGTAAAACATATTTTATGAGAAATTTCAAGGGCTTTTTTTTCTGATTCGTTAAATATCGATAGTTTTTCATTGTATGTTTTAATAGTTTCCGGTTCGGGATGCCGGATGATTTTACCGGATACCGCGTCGAGAATTATTATATCGCCGTCGTTTGATTTTGAAAAAAAATCCGCGGCTTCTATTAAAGTTGGGACTTTAAGAGCGCGGGCAAGTATTGCGGTGTGCGACGTTCTGCCTCCTTTTTCCATAATCAACCCTTTGATATTTTTATACGCAAAGTGGAGAGCGTCGGATGGGAGTAATTCATCCGCTACAAGTATAATATTGTCCTTTTCTTCTTCGACGTCTAATTCGTCGAAAGAATCGCTTAAATTTTGAAGAACCCTTCTGCCTACGTCGTAGATATCAGCGGCTCGTTGTCTTGATATTTCGTTTTCAAGGTTGCGGAAATTTTCGTTTATTATTTGCAATGCGTCGTCGAGAATATATTCGCTATTAATCTGTTCGTTTTTGATGCGGTTTATTATTTCATCGATAAAAAATCTGTCTTGAAGCATTAAAAGATGCGCGTCGAAAATTTTCGAGTAATTTTCGCCTATTTGTTCGTTAATCTGTTTTTTAATTTCATGTATCTGATTGAGACTTTTAGCGACCGCTCTATCAAACCGGATAATTTCATCGTTTACGTCTTCAGGCAAAATATTGTATTGTTTTATTTTAAGTTCTTTTCGTCTGTATTTTTTTACGACGCCTATTGATATTCCGTAACAAACCGGTTTCGCCTTGAATAAATTTTCCAAATTTTATTCCTCGTTGAATTTGTTTTCAAAAATATTTTCAATGCTTTTCAGCGCCGCTTCGGCGTCGGGTCCTTTTATTTTCACTGTCAGTTTTGAACCGTAAGGAGCCGCAAGCGTCATTATTCCGAGTATGCTTTTTCCGTTCACCTGAAGTCCTTCTTTTTCAAAAAAAATATCCGATAAAAATTTGCCGCATGCCTGAACAAGCAGAGACGCGGGTCTTGCGTGCATTCCCATTTTGTTTTTTATTTCTAATGTTTTTTCCAATTCTATTATTTCGTTTCTGGTCATTGTTTAGAATTCCTCCCGTTTCCGGTTATTATCAAGTAATTAACTAACGTTTATCTCTATGGTCGAGTATCGTTACGATATTATGATTGTTTAATTTTTGTATGAATTCATTTGTAAGAGACGCCACCATTACCGATCGGTGCTGCCCGCCGGTGCATCCTATGGCGATTGTAAGATATGTTTTTCCCTCTTTAAGATAATTCGGCAATAAAAAAGAAATGAACTCGAAAAATTTTTTTAAAAATTCTTTAGTGATATTCCAGTTGAAAATATAATCTCTTACTTTTTTATCGTCGCCGCTAAGTTCTGCCAGCTCGTCCACGTAATATGGATTCGGCAAAAAACGAACGTCGATAAGCAAATCGACATTGTGCGGAATCCCGTTTTTGAAACCGAAAGACACTATGTTTACGGTCATTTTTTTTGATTTTGATTCTGATACGAATTTATTCCATAATAATTCTTTGAGATTTTTTCCGCTGAATTCAGAGGTGTTTAAAACTAAAGTAGCAAGCCCTTTTATTTCCTGTAGAAGTTTTCGTTCTTTTTTGATTCCGTCAGCGACGTTTTTTTTCGACAAAGGATGCGGTCTTCTCGTTTCATTGAACCTGCGCATTAACGTGTCGTCGTCAGAATCTAAAAATAGTATGTCGTAGTTTATGTTGAGATTATCAAGCAGAAGCAGGGTTTTTACTATGTTTTTAGTGAAATTTTTATCTCTTACGTCGACTACGCAAGCCGCTTTTTTTATTTCTCCGGTAGAAACTTTCAGAATTTCTCCGAATTTCGGAAGCAATTCGGTCGGGATATTGTCCACGCAGAAATATCCGCCGTCTTCAAGGCATTTAACCGCAAAACTTTTTCCGGCTCCGGACATTCCCGTAATAATTAATAGTTTATGATTTTTTTTCCTCACTGATTTTCTTTTCCTTGAATCCAGTTTATTAGCCGTTTGTTAAATTCTTTCACCGAATAAAATCCCATCTTTTTCGAGCGGTAATTCATTGCCGCGACTTCTATAATCGAAGCCAAATTTCTTCCGATTCTAACAGGAATGCATAAAGTCGATATATCGACTCCAAGTATATTTTTTACGCTTTCGTTTAAACCGAGTCTGTCGTATTCCTTGTTTTTATCCCAATCTTCGATTTCTATCGCCAAATCAAGTTTTACGCTGTCTTTTATTACGCCGACTCCGTAAAGAGTTTTAATATTTATTATTCCTATTCCCCTGATTTCAAGATGATACTTTATCACTTCGGAACCCTGACCTATCAGTTCGTTGTTTTTATTTCGATAAAATTCAACTATATCGTCGGCTATAAAAATATGATTGCGTTTTACCAATTCAAGAGCGCATTCGCTTTTTCCTATTCCGCTTCTTCCTATTATTAAAATTCCAACTCCGTAGACCTCCACAAGCTCTCCGTGAAAAACTATGCGCGGATTCATTTTGACTTCCAGCACCGGAATTATTTTTCTTGTAATATCGGAAGCCTTGAAAGGAGTTCTCAATAATGGCGTTCTTGTTTCTCTGCATTTTATAATGAAATAATCGGGAGGCGCTATGTTCCGGCTGATTATAATCGCAGTGTTTTCATAAGAAAAAAAATCGTCTATGGCTTCTATTTTTAAATGGTCGGGGAGGTTTTTAAGGTATTCGATTTCAGTAAGACCGAATACCTGTATTCTGTGAGGCGTAAAATATTTATACCAACCCGCAAGCGCTAAACCGGGTCTGTTTATGTCCACTGACTCTATAACGTTTCTCAGCCCATCCTTTCCCTCTATTACTGAAAGTTCAAGACTTTTTTCATTTACTAATTCTTCAAGCAATACCCTGGCTTTTTTTATAATATCGCTCATAAAAACTTTTTGTCCTCGTTTTTAACCGTTTCGAAAAATTTCTTTGACGAACCGGCTGTTACAAGCGAGTTTCTGATATAATCAAGTTTTACGATTCTGGATATTCTTGCGAGCATATTTATATGATCGTTGGGTTTGTCTTCGGGTGAAATTAATAAAAAGATTAGTTTTACCGGTTCGTCGTCGAGAGAATCATAATCGACGATTCCTTTTTTATGCCTGCCGACCGCAAGTATCATATTGTCGGAGCTTTTTGATTTGCAATGCGGAAGCCCAATCCCTTTTCCTATTCCGGTGCTCATTACCTGTTCTCTTTTGAGAATCTCAGCCTGTAATCCTTCGATATTATCTACCGCGCCGTTTTTTTTTAACAAATTAAGCAGTTCGATAATAACGCCTTCCTTAGTGTCGGATTTTAAATTCAATTCGATATTTTCCTTTTGCAAAATATCAATTATGTTCATAATCTTTTTTCTCCCTCGTTGAAATAAATTTAAATGTATTCTATATTATTAACGTTTTTACCGGTTCCCCGATTGTTTTTATTTTATCTGAGAACCGGTAAAAGCAAATAATTTTTAATTCAACCGTCGCCCTTTGTCAAAACTATGATAATTTTCGTTAGTTAGTATCAACTCCTGAGCGGACTATTTTAATAATCCAGACCGCCGACCGGAATTACATTTCTATTAATCCGAATTTTCCGTCGTTTCTTCTGTATATTACGCTTACCCGCGATGTGTTTATATCGTTGAACGCGTAAAAATTCAAATGATTTTCCTTTAAAATCAATATGGCTTCGTCGACTGAAATCGGTTTTAACAATTCATTTGTCTTTACAATAACTTGCGCGTCGCCGACTTTTATGACGTTTTTTTTGAGAGGTTTTGATTCGAGGTTTAAAGCGTCTTCCATAGTTAAAATTTCTTTTTCTTTTTTAACGGTTTTTAATTTTATTTTTTTATTTTTATCTCTTTCTTTTTTTAACGCGGTTTCGAGTTTTTCAACTACGTCGTTAACCGCGTCTAACATTCTGTCGGCGGAATCTTTCGCAGTTATGTGAACGTTTTTTCCGCTCAGGGTGATTTCCGCTACGTTTGCGTCTTTCTGCGCGGACAATATTATTTTTGCCGCTGTTATGTTTTCATTATATTTTGTAAGTTTTATAACTTTTTTTTCAACTTTTTCTTTGAATTTTTCCGGAACCGTTAAATGCCTTCCTGTAATATTAATATCCATAAATTAAAACCTCCAATAATAATTTATAAAAAAAAGGCGTTCGAAAAAAAAGAACGCTTGTTCGCCGGATTAATTAAGTTTAAAATTTTCTCCGAGATATAATCTTCTGGCGCGTTCGTCCGCAGCAAGAGTTTCGGCGTTTCCCGATATAAATACGTCTCCATCTGCCATCATATACGCAACATCGACTATTTCCAAAGTTTCTCTTACTTTGTGATCCGTTATCAAAACTCCGATTCCCTTTTCTTTCAAATGTTTTACTATATTCTGAATATCCTGAACCCTTATCGGATCTACTCCAGCAAAGGGTTCGTCAAGTAATAATATTTTCGGTTTGTTAACCAATGCTCTCGCTATTTCAACTCTGCGCCTTTCGCCTCCGGATAATTGATAACCTAAATTTTTTCTGATATGAGTTATATTAAATTCTTCAAGGAGACGGTCAAGTTCGCTCTTCCTTTCTTTTGAACTCAATTTTAAAGTCTGCAATATTGAATAAATATTTTCTTCAACCGTTAATTTTCTGAATATAGAAGCTTCCTGCGGCAAATAACCTATTCCAAGTTTTGCTCGTTTAAACATCTGAATCCTTGAAATTTCATTTTCTTCATAGTAGACATATCCCGAAGTCGGTCTTATTAATCCGACTATCATATAAAATGTGGTTGTTTTGCCCGCTCCGTTAGGTCCGAGAAGTCCTACGGTCGTTCCGCTTTCTATTTCAATCGACGCTCCTTTTACAACGTCTCTGTTTTTATAAGTTTTTACGAGTTCTTCAGTTCTCAATTTTACCATTTTTTCGATTTTTATTTTACTTATAATGCAAATTAAAATCAAGTGAAATTTTATTTTACGGAAGTTTTATTTTTCCAGACTATTGAACCGGATACTTCCCCGCGTATGGTTATATTTTTAAATTTTTTATTTATATAGTCAAACGCCAGCGAACCGCCTTTTAATTTTGAGTTGGAAATCTTGTCAAACAATTCTATTTTGCCGTATGATTTTCCTGTTATTATGCTTTTTTGCGTAAGGTCGAGGAAAATATTTTTTGCCGCCGCCGAATAAGAATCATTTTCAACTGTTATCTTGAAATCTTTGTCCGCCGGTTCTGATTCTAATGTTTTATCGTTTTTTTGCAAATTAAAATTTTTGGAATCGCCGTTAATAAAAAAATCCTCCGGATTAAAAAAATCTCCTTCGCTCATAAAATTATTAATTAAACGCTTATCGTTTCCGGAATATATTTTTGACGGGAAATTCTCAAGAAATTTTGAAAATAACCGGCTCGTTTTAACAAACATCGACCCGTCCGTTAAAATTACGGTTCCGGAAAAATCCATTTTATCGGGTTTGTTATCTTTGAATTTAATAAAAGCTGAGTCCGATTTGAGATTGTAAGCTCCGGAACAAACTTCGATGTTATTTGATAACAGCGCCGAATCCAAACGGTTTTCGCCTGAAAAATTTAAAGCGAGCTTGCCGGATTTAAGTCCTCCGCCTTTTTTATAAACTATTTCAGCCGGAACGTTTGTATAAATTTTTTTGATATTTTTGTTTTGATCGCCGAGAGCTCTTAAAGTTTTTGACGTTAAAACGAATGAATCGTTTTCAATTATCGCGTTTTCGTTCAAAACAAGCTCGTCTCCGGAATAAATAATTTTTCCGAAATTGATTTTATTACCCTGCGTTATTAACGAACCGGAACTGTCGCTTTTAATGGTTTTGCGCATAGAATTTATAATTGAATTCCGTCCGGAAAATTTTATGGTATCGCTTGAAATCGTGAATGCGGGTTCAAGAAATATTGTCTTGTTTTTCATATCATAAACTAATTTTTCCGTTTTCAACGCGTTGGTTTTATCCGTTATTTTCACGTTTCCGTATAGAATAAGAGTATTTGATTTCATTTCGCATTTGTCGGCGGAAAAAACGTATCCGTCAAACTCGCCTTTTTTTATTTTATTTAATGAAATAAATTGAGAATTCAATTCGATTTGTCCGTTATCGGCGTTTAAATAATCGCCGGATTTGTTTTTCAAAGTAATATCTGATTTTAAAATTAAAATCGACGCTTCGCGGTTATAATACAGACCTTTGTCTGTTAATATATAATCTCCGTAATTAAAAGCGTTTTTCACTTCATTTTCAACTTTAGATTCTCCGTCGAATTCCAGCTCCGAAGTCCGCATAATTAAATTCGTGTCTCCGTAAAAAACAGTTTTAATATTATTATGAAGTTTAATCGAATTTGTTGATTTGTTAAAAAGACAATTAGTAAATTCCATGTCGATTTTGTCGATTTTACTTTTTTTAGAGGTTTTAAACAATTCAAGATTTCCGGATAAAAGTTCCACTTGATTTATTTTGTCGAACACCCATGCTTTAGAGCCTGTTAATTTCCATAATTTTTCGCCAAGGTCGGTTCTTTCGTATTTGAAATTATCCATTTGCAAATTCGGATTTTGCGTTTGCGTATAATGCCTTGCCGCGTTTAACGCAAAGGTATTGCTAAATAATCCATAACCGAAAAAAAATATAAAAAAAATAAATAAAAAATTTTTCATTTCAGTTTTTTAATAACTGCGATTTTACGGATTCGGATTTTTGTTTGTATTGGAGAATAGCTTCGCCTATTCCGGCGGCTAATTTGTTTTGATAATTCTCGTTTGTAAGAAGTTTTTCTTCGGTTTCATTTGACAGGAATCCGAGTTCAACCAACACCGAAGGCATAAACGCGTCTTTTAAAACCATAAATCTCGCTTTTTTAACTCCCCTGTTTGACGAGACTGCGGCCTCAAATAATTTTTTTTGGATTATTTCTGCGAAATCCGAGCTTTCATTTATGTGATTTATTTGGGCGAGGTCAGTAGTTATAAAATCTATCGGATTCATTTTTCTTTTGGCGTTTTTATATGAATCGCCGATATTGTTCTCAAGCAATCTGGCGGTTCTCTCGGTCTCGTCGTCTTCCGTTAAACTAAAATAAAATGTTTCGAATCCCTGAGCGTTTTTTGGTCCGGAATTGCAGTGAATGCTTAAAAATAAATCGCATTTGTTTTTATTGGCAATTTGCGGTCTTTCGTCAAGAAACAAAGTCTCATCCGAGCTTCGAGTTAATAACACGTTGACGTCTTTTCCGGATTTTTCAATGTATTCTTTTAATTTTAAGGCGACGGCGAGAGTGATGTCTTTTTCAAGAACGCGTTTGGAATATGATACCGCTCCCGCGTCGACTCCTCCGTGTCCAGGATCCACCGCTATTGTTTTTATATTAAAACCATCTCGTTTTTTTTTTACTTCGGGCATTTTAATTTGTCCGATGGCAAGAATTGTTTTAGCGATGTCGTCTTCAAATTTTACGCTGTTATCGATTTTTTTATAGTATAAAGCCCCGCTTTCGAGTTTTATTACCGACTGATTAAAAAATTCGAGAATCTCCGCCGGTAGATAAATTCCTCCGTCTACGTTCATTAAACCGTTTTCCGATTGTATAACTTTTTCGTTTACCATTGCAAGATTGGAGTTCATCTGCATTTTCAATAAAACTTTATTATCTGTTAATTCAAGCGTCAGAGTAAAGGGTTCCCATATATATTTTAAATTCATAATTCGCGTAATATCGTTAAGATTAAGATATTTTGTTTTATTGAACTGAATGGCCGGTATTTTAATATCTGACAAATCCGCGCTGTTAACCATTGAATACGAAACATATGAAACAACCGCCGCGCCGGCGTTTGAGCAAAATATCGATACTGCGAATATGATAAGAATAATATTTGATATTATAAAATTTTTTGATATTTTCATAGTTTCAGAAGTTTTATTTTTTTTTCTTTTAATTTTATTTCAATTATATTTTCTTTTTCAAGCGTTTTCAATACCCTTGAAATTGTTTCCGGAATTGTTCCTATTAAAGCGGCAAGATTTAATTTTGAAACGTTCAATTCAAATTCGTCGGATTGATTTTCGTTGCATTTGGATAAAAAATATTTCATTAATCGCTCTTTAACGCTTGTTAGCGCGAGATCACCTATTTTTTGCGTGAAGTCAAAAATAATCGAAGCGTATTTTGAAAGTATATGCAGACAAATTTTGTTGTCCTCTCTCAGTAATTTTAAAAAATCGTCTTTTTGAATAAACGCCAATTCGCTTTCTTCCAAAGCTTGAACATTTGCCGGATATGCGGCGTCTTCAAGCAATACCGCAACTTCGGCTATTGATTCGCCGGAACCGGCTATCTTTAAAATATATATCTGTCCGTTTTCCGATATTTTATAAACTTTGAAAGACCCGGAACCCGCAATCATAATTCCTTCGACTTTTCCGCCTTCGCAACAAACAGATTCGTCTTTCGCATATTTTTTTATAACTGCTATTTCGTTAAGTTTGGTTATCGATCCGTAGTCGAGTTTATTGAATAAATCTGAATTTTTAATATAAAGATACTTTCGCATGCGGTTAAATTTTATTCAAATATATTTAAGCGTTTCATAATATCTCTGAATAACAAGTTATAAGCGGCGGGATTGGAATTTTTAAATCTTCCAGTTAGAGATTGACGCGCGGTTGAAATAAAAGTTTTACCGCTTACATAACTTAAAATCCGGATTTTTTGGAATTCTATGAAATCCATATATTTTAAATCCGGTTCATTTATCAAATCCAGTATTTCATATGCTCTCCGGTAATCGCCAAGCTCAATGTATGAATTTGCGGCTATAATTTTATACGTTGAATTTAACGATTGGAATCCGATTTTTTCCGCAAGCGCGGCGCTTTCCTTGTAATCCCCTTTTTTATAATAAACCGTCATCAATTTTCTTCTGCCCGCGTTTTTAAGCTTTGTATCAGAATCGTCGAGACCGGCGACAAAAGAAAGGAAAAGACGTTCGGCTCCCGAATAATCCTTGTTTTTTAAACATAACGCCCCTTTTGCGTAATTTGAAACGCTTGTCTTAATTGCCGGTATATTGTCGAATTTTACCGAAGCGTTAAATCCGATATATTTTGCCGTATTTCCAGTAGCCGCGTAGTTTTCTGAAATAAGCCATAATTCCTGATATGCCGGAACCGGATTTATTAAAGAAAATTCCCCTTTATAATTTACCGATCCGATGTTATCGCTTATATTTGTCGCGACATATGAAACTCCGGAAAATTTTTCTGAAGAATTTTTTAATTTAAACGAACCGGAAACAAAACTTGAATTATCAACGTAGTTTTCGAATATATATTTGTAAAGCGTAGAAACCGAACCGATTCTGTGTATGCATAATATTTCATTATCGGCGATTAAAGGTTCTATATAACTGCAACCGCCTTTGAGAAAAGGCGCATAAGGTTTATTGTCAAAATGCCATTCAAGGGTTCCGCGATTGTTTATCGAATATAATAACTGATTCTTATCGACGCAATATGATATATTCGTTATTTCAGGCGATTTTAGGATTTTGACAAATTCAATGGAATAATTATTTGACGGCATAGAATCCATCGCCGACGAACTCAAGTGTTGAAAAAAAATCAATTTATAAAGAAAACCTTTTTCTGAACCGGCGGTTCCGTCGGCGTCTTCCGAGTTAAGATTGTTTTCAGGAATAGTTTTTAAAATGTTGTTTTCATTGACTCCGGAATAAATATTGATATCAGACGGTTCGCCGTTTTTAGTTAATTCAAATGTCCGGAGAGTTTTATTGTTCGACTCGTTTGAAATGCGATTTTTTGAATTTTGCGCCGCGTTATTTTTTTGAGATATGGAAAGTTCTTTATCGATTACCGCGAATATTTCTTTTTCCGACGCCGGATAAATTGATTTTATAAAGGCGGTTTTTTCCGAAAAAATTATTTTGCTTTTATTTTTTAACGAACTGCATAAAATCACATTTTTATTGTTTTCTAAAAAACAAAGAGTTGTTCCGTCTATCCAAAAAATATTAGTCAAATTATTTTTTGTGGAAAATACGATATACGAATTAAGCCCGTTGCTGTCGGCGATTCTTATTCTCCGCGCGGTTTTATCGGCGGTTTCTACAATGGCTATAAGATTTCCGGATGGAGATACTTTTATTTTTTCTATGTTGTTTTGCGAATAGAATATATCGTCGGTTCTGTATCCGCCGTTTTTAACCGTTATCGCGGAAATTTTGTTTTTTTTTGCGAGTCTGGTCTGTTTTAAAAAACCCGCGCAATATAAATTATCTCCGGCTTTGTCAAAAGAGGTAATAAAAAAATTATTGTCGGTTATTGGAAATTTGAAAAAATCTTTTGAATCGTTATTTTCAAAAACATATATGGAACCCGTAAATTTGTCGTAGACAAACAAAAATTTTTTAGCCGCGAAAATCAATTCGGGCGTTATGCCTGATTCCGCCGATATAATCTCCGCATGGAATGTTCCGTCAAATCTGAATTTTTCTACGCCGCAATCGGTTAGAAAAAAAATGTTGCCCTCGTAGTCGCAATATTTTTTGGACATATTGTATTTTTCATAATGTTTTGTCCACATATCGTTTTTGACGATTCTTTCTATCGAGCCTGATTTGGAAAAAACTTTTATTACCGGAATAAAATTTTCGGCGTTTGAAGGGTCGAAAAAGTCGGGTTCAAGCGCCGACCAGTAATATCTGAATCCGTCTTTGTCTGCGCCTATAAATTTCAGGTCTTCAGAATTTACGTCTTTTAATTCAAAATTATCGGAACCCTGATATTTTCTGGCGACGCCTTGTTTTATCGAATATAATTCGTTGTCGTTTCCCAAATATAACGAAGGAGATTCCAGATATTCTCTTAGAGAAGGCGCGGCGTTATATTTGCCGCTTATATCGGAAAATAAAACATCGTCATAATCCTTAAAATTTGAATATACTCTGACAAACTCGTTTTTTCCGGCGGATAAAAATAGATTTGACCCGTCGTAATAAATTTTTTCAATCCGGTTCATAATATCGGGATAATATTTTTCTTTTAATTTTTGAATAAAAATCGGCGGAACCGAATTTTTTTTAAAACGGAATTGTTCCGTTTCGTAAAATGCAAGCAGATTTCCGGATAAATCAAGTTCTCTTATTTTATCGGCGAATTTTTCGTCTTTCGTTAAAAGCGTGTTGTTGTTTGAAACGCTTAAACATATGGCGAACGGTTTGGATTCTTTAAAATAAGTTCTTAATTCGGAATAATCCGAAAAAGAAGTTTCAAGCTGTTTTATTGAATCCGGAGCGTATGGAAATTTATCTAAAAGTTCTATGTTCCCGTTTGAAATACCGTATTTGTAGATTAAACCCGACGCGTTATCAGCTATGAAAACAAATTCCTGAACCGCGACCGGTTCCGAGGGAAGTATCGGATATTCGTTTAATATTTCTTCGGAGCGTCCCTGTATTTTAGCGGCGAGCTTGAATTCTTGAGTCGAATAATGTTTTTCTATTATTCTTTGATTTGAATAAATATTAGAATTCAAAGATATTATCAATAAAAGTATTGATATAAAAAAATTAATTAATTTCATCTATTATCTCTACGACTGTGCCGTAACCTACGATTACAAAATCAAAATTCGGCAGAGTTAAATTTGAATAAATTATGTTTATCACCGCGTTCCCGCTAAAATGTTTCGCCGCCGAGACAAAATGCGCGTTCATATTGGCGTAGACTTCCGATACCCTGAAATTTGCCCATCCGCCTTTTACGTTTTGTTCGTTGACCTTCACTTCAACGTGAGCTATGCCTTTTACAATATATTTTTGATTTATATTGCCGGTGCTTAATACTATTTTTTTTTCTTGTTCCATCAATATTTACCGATAGCGTCCAAACTTTTTTAATTCCCGTTTAACCGGACATTCTTATTTTGTTAAATAGTAATTCTTAAATGCGAAAAAATCAATTATAAAATTTAAATATAAAATTACAAGAATTTAACCCGCATATTTCACTAAAAAAATAAAAACCGAAAAATCAGAATAATAAAAATCAACTTCAAACATCTTTAAAAAATGAAATTCCAAACAATATAAACAATTATCAAAAAGGGAAACGAGTAATCTTATAGATTACAAGATTAATCATCAAAATAAATATTTTGAAGATATGCCGAGAGATTTATTGAATTTGAAGTCAATTTCAATTTTTTTCTTATATTATTTCTATGTCTTTCAATTGTAGTTGGAGATAAATTTAATATTATGCCAATTTCTTTGCTTGTTAATCCATTTTTTAAATAATTACACAACTCAAGTTCTCTATTAGTAAGTTTTATATGCATTTTATAAAGTTTACTATAAAAAGGAGTTGAAATTTTTTCAAGATTTTCAATAATCTCATCCAATTGTTTTAGATCGTTATCAGATTGCTTTAATCTGAATTTTTTCATTGCCGGCAAAACTATTTTTTCAATATTCAGAGTTATTTCTTCTTTAATGCTGTTCTTTTCTTCTTCAATATTTTTTAATATCTCCTGCAATGCATGATTTTTTTTTAAAAATTCGTCTTTATTTTGTTTGATAATTTCATTTTTTTCAATAATTTTATTCTGAATTTTTTTCATATCAGTATTATCTCTTATCGTATAAAGAAGATAATTATTAGCATTAATTTCAATATTTTTTATGTTAATAAGAGTTAGGATTTTATTGTGAAAAAAATCATTTATTTCGCACTCAATATTTTTTATTTCTTCACCCGGATTAAGAGTTTCAAACAATTTATGAATTTTAAAAAAATTTGACTTTCCAATAATATTTTTTATATTTTTATATGATAAAATCACGGATGTCGAGGTTTTAAAAATATATTTAACATTAGGGCAAATAAATTTAAATACACCGTTATGATCTGTTATAAATACGGCCTCAGAAATATTTGCCAGAATCACCATACATAACCAGTATGATTCATCATTCAGCAAATTAATAACATTGTTGTCATTAATATTTAATTTTTTCATATTAAAAAAATAACATAATATTAAAAAAAAATAAACAAAATTAATCATAACTTGATATGTAAATAGCATACATATTAAATACATACAAATTACATAATAAACAGAAATTTTCTTGTTTTAATTTTTTTTAAATGACTAAAATATCTAATTTAAGTTTAAAAAGTAAGAGGAAAAAAATGATAAAATTAATTTCTTTATTCAATTTCAGAAATCTAAAAATTAAAGGAAAATTGACATTTTTAATAATTTTTGTATTAATTGGATTTCTGTCAAATATTCTTGTTTATCAAAACACGCTTGATTTATTAAAAATAAACGGTCCCCATTACAAAAAGATTGTTCAGGGTAAAGATCTGATTGCAGATATACTGCCTCCGCCTGAATACATAATCGAATCTTATCTGGTAGCTTTACAAATGCTGGGAGAAACAGATATTTCAAAATTAAAGGAATTTGACGAACGCGTTAAATATCTTAAAGGATTATATGACGAACGTCATGAATTCTGGATAAAAGATTTAATTGATTGTCCAATGAAAACTGACTTAATAGTAAATTCATATAATCCGGCAATAAATTTTTATAAAATACTTCAGGATAAATATATTCCAGCTCTTTTTTCAAGAAACTTGGAATATGCAAAACAGCTTGCATATGGCGATTTAAAAAATCATTATTGCGAACATAGGGTAGTTATAGATAAAATAGTTGAGATGGCTACAAAACGGAATCAGGAAGACGAAACTGTCGCCAAAAATATAATTTACAAGCGTTCAATAATAATAATTACAACAACGCTTATAGTAATAATCTTAATACTAATAATAAGTTATTTTTTTGCAAAAAACATTAGAGAACCTCTGAAAAAAATTCTTGAAATTTCAAAAAAAATTGGCGATGGAAATATCAAACATCAGAAATTAGATGAAAGCGGAAAAGATGAATTTACTGAACTAAATATTGTATATAATAATATGCTTGTAAATTTAAATAAACTCGTTAATCATGCTGAATTAATAGCGGCAGATGATTTATATAATCCAGCTTTAAACGAAAAGATAAACGGAGACCTTGGAGACAGTTTTGAAAAAGTTATTAAGAATTTAAGGCATCTTGCGAATGCGGCTCAACAGATTGCCGACGATGATTTATCTGTTGAACTCGGCGGAATATCTAATCAAGGTTCGCTCGGAGGCAGTTTCAAAAAAATGATTTTAAATCTTCAGAATTTTGTAAATGCGGCGCATCAGATTGCTTCAGGCGATTTGACGGTAAAACTCAATAATATTTCTGAAAACGGCTCGCTCGGAGGCAGTTTCAAAAAAATGATTAATAATTTAATTGAATTAATTAAACTGCTTGAAAATCTGTCAAATAAAATCAACAAAACCGGCGATGAAATGCTTTCATTCACAGAACAAATGAATAATGGACTCGATAATCAATTTCTTAAAATTGAAAACATTCAGAGTTCCATATCGGAGATTGCCGCTTCAATTCATCAGATAAAAAAAGGAGCTGAAGAAAGCAAGCAGAGATCTCTTGAAACCGCCGAAGCTTCAAAGGGCGGAAAAAATGCGGTAATAACTACTACCGAAGGTTTATCGGCAATAAAAACCGCGGTTGACAATACTGCCGAAAGTATGGAAAAACTTACGTCTCGCTCAAAAGAAATTACCAAAATAGTTAAAGCGATAACCGAAATAAGCGAACAAACAAATCTCCTTGCTCTTAACGCCGCAATTGAAGCTGCAAGAGCGGGCGAACATGGAAAAGGATTTGCAGTTGTCGCGGATGAAGTCCGTAAACTTGCTGAGAAAAGCGCTAAAAACGCTCTTGAAAGAAATGGAATTATTGAAAGAATCCAGGATGATATTAACATTTCAGTGGAAAGTATGCTCAAAGGAAAAATTAATGCTGATGAAGGAGGAAAAGTAGTTAATAATCTCGAAAATTCTTTTAACCGCATTGAAGAAATGATTTCCAACACATCTTATTCAATAAATGAAATTTCTGTTGTTATTTCAGAACAGGCAACGGCTTCTTCTCAAATTGCAAGCGGGATGGATACAATAACTTCAATATCAAAACAAAACAGGGCAGTATCAGAAAATCTTTTATCTATTGGCAAATCCTTGAAATTGATGCTTGACGATTTAAATTCAGTTTTAAAGAAATTTAGACTTTCTTGAAACAGCCAAACTAATTTTCAGATTTGTTATTGTGTTAAATAATGAAAGGAATTTTATATTTTTATATTTCTCAATAGTCCAAAGTTTTCATTGTAAAAACAATCAAGAAATTTTTTCAAAGACAGATGAATTACAACGTTTAGCTTGCAAACTAATAATAAAACGCATTATCGGAAGATTACGAAAACGAAT
>Ga0116156_10002446_pt1 | contig 16898 bp, 14 predicted proteins | sample AD_UKC045_MetaG_FD_89891 | JGI IMG/M metagenome (GOLD analysis project Ga0116156, IMG submission 89891) | Active sludge microbial communities of municipal wastewater-treating anaerobic digesters from USA - AD_UKC045_MetaG | ecosystem: Engineered > Bioreactor > Anaerobic > Digestate | place: USA... | reverse complement strand
CGTATACGGATGTGAAGTATGATGTGAAGCAGGTCCTTAATCCCGAGCATGTCCTGAAACTCCGCGCTTTGGTGGACAGGGTCCATATTGAGAAAAAAGTCGAGAATTATATCCTAGATATTGTTGAGGCGACCCGTCAGCCTGATAAATTCGGGCTTAATGATTTGGTGGATTTGATTAAATATGGTGTTTCCCCTCGGGCGGGGATCCACCTTTCCGTGGCGGCGAGAGCGTATGCCTTGATACAGGGACGCGCGTATGTCCGGCCCCAGGATATCCGGGTGCTGGCCCGGGACGTTTTGAGCCACCGGCTCATTGAGAGTTATCAGGCCCGGGGGCTTAACGTTACCGCCGAAGAACTGGTCGACCGGATTGTTAACGGCGTGGAAATGCCTTAGGCCCTCATGAAAACAGCCGTGAAAAAATGTTTTTCCCCGGAGCTATGTGTGGCCGATGCCGGCGGGCGGATTTTTAACGTCCCTTTTTTGTCCGCTGTGGGCATGAAGGCCGGATTTTACGACGTCCTGCGCCCGGCTCAACTGATCAAGATGCCCTTCGGCAGTCAGTTATTCATGCTGCCGGGCCGCACGCCGGTCGGGTTTGCCTCTTCCGACAATCAGCTGGTTTCCCTGGACCGGAATCCTTTCTCCGTGTCCCCGGAGCCGTGTTTTGCGGTTGCCGCTTTTGTGGCCCCGGGATATACGTCAACATATAATGCCGCCTACACTGAAATTAACGGGGCGAGGATATTGCCTTTGTTTGCGTATACGGCGGTGGCCTTTTACAGGGGAGAATTTTATGTGGCCAGTACCCGTGTTGACCGGGAGCTGAGGCAGGATATCCGGTTTATGGATATGAACCGGATTAAGCGGAATATAAAAATTTTTCGGAAACAATTCCCCACAAATAGGCTGGTCGCGCATCTGGAGTCCTGTGCTCTGGTGAACCAGTGCCCTGCGGCCAAGAATTTTTTCCTGCAGAGGTATGAAGGGCCGCTCCCGACCTCTCCGTCCTGTAACGCCAGGTGCGCCGGGTGTCTTTCCCTGCAGCCCGAGGGCGCCTGCCCGGCGACACAGCCCCGCATCCGTTTTATCCCCACGCCGGAGGAGATCGCTGAAGTCGCGCTTTATCACCTCGCGGTGGTGGCAGACCCAGTCGTGAGTTTCGGCCAGGGCTGCGAAGGGGAGCCGCTTTTAGCCGGGAACGCCATCGAAAAAGCGGTGAAATTGATCCGGGCCAGGACCCGGAAAGGGATGATTAATATTAACACCAATGCCAGCAAACCGGACGTGGTGGCGCGTCTTTGGGACGCGGGGATGGACAGTATCCGGGTGAGTCTAAACAGCCTTCAGCCTGATAGCTACCGGCGGTATTACCGTCCCAAGGGATATACATTTTCTGACGTGATGAAGTCTATCCGGGTGGTGAAACAGAAGGGCGGGTTTGTTTCCGTGAATTATCTGTCTCTCCCGGGGTTTACCGATTCCCGTGCGGAAGTTGAGGCGTTCCGGAAATTTTTAGACGGAGGGCGCGTTGACATGATCCAGTGGCGAAACCTGAATTATGATCCGCGGGCGTATTTCCGTTTGCTGAAGTCCTGTCCGGATGTGAAGGACCTGCTGGGTATTAAGAATTTGATTGATCTGGTTAAGAGGGATTACCCGCGCGTCATGGCCGGGTATTTTAATCCGTCCCGCCGGAGAATCAGGCGATTCCGGCCGGAAAGTTTTAAATAATAAGCGGTGTTTCCGTTTGTCTGGGGCGCCGGCAAGGAGGGGGATGGTGACGAGCCGTGTTTATTATGAAAAGGTGGATCAGGCCGATTCTTCTGAAGTTATTCAACAGAGATTTCGGCGGTTGCTTGATGCCAGCGGGATCCTTGTCCAGGTGAAGCCCCGAGACCAGGTCGTGATGAAGCTTCATTTCGGGGAAGCAGGGAACACGGGATTTATCAAGCCGGAATGGGTCCGGGTGATTTCCCAAAAGATCAAGGAGCGGCAGGCGGTTCCCGTGATGGCCGAAACCAACACGCTTTATCGCGGGCAGAGAACCAATTCTAAGGATCATCTGGCCTTGGCGGCCCGGCACGGGTTCACCCTGGAAAAGGCCGGGGCCGGCATCATTATCCCCGAAGACAGCCCGGACAATGTTATGGATGTTTCTGTTGAACAGCCGTACATTAAAGTAGCCAAAGTTATAAAATTGTTCTTGGAGGCGGATGTCCTGGTGTCTTTGGCCCATTTTAAGGGGCATTTGATGACGGGGTTTGGCGGGGCTTTAAAGAATATCGGCATGGGTTGCGCTTCCCGTGAAGGAAAACTCGCCCAGCATGGAGGGGTGGCGCCTTTTGTTGATGAGGGTCGGTGTGTTGGATGCGGGGAATGCGCAGTGGTTTGCCCGGCGGACGCGATCGCCCTGGAGCAGAAGAGGGCTTTTATTGACGGTGAGCTTTGCATCGGTTGCGCCAGCTGTATCGCCGCCTGTCCGCAGGAGGCGATTGACGTTCCTTGGGAGGCCGGGGGAGAAACCATTCAGGAAAAGATGGTGGAGTATGCTAAAGCGGTGCTTGATGCCCGGCAGGGGAAGACGGTCTTTGTTAATTTCGCAGTCAAAATCACAAAAGAATGTGATTGCCTGGCCAAAGATGATCCACGGATTTGTCCGGATATTGGTCTTTTCGCGTCTTTAGACCCGGTGAGCGTGGACAAGGCTTGTTATGATCAAGTGATGGCGGCCTCTGGGAGGGATGTTTTACGGGAAGCCCACCCGCACTGTGATGGGATGAAACAGCTGCTGTACGCTCAACGATTAGGGTTGGGGCGGATGGATTACACGTTGATCTTGGTTGAATAGATAAAAAAACACGCCTCATAAGATTGAGGCGTGTTTTTTTGTTTAAAGAAAACGCGATTAGTCGCCGTAAACGATGGTTGTGTACTCCCCGATGACGCCGAGGATGTTTTTCACGTTGTAATCGACATATTTAATTTCGGTAATCCCGCCGTTCTTCGCCGCGGCTTCGATGCTGGCATCTCCGGTCGCGATCAAAGTGAGATAGGATTTCGCCGTGGCTTTCCCCACTTTTGAGTAATCAGCGTCTCCGTCGCCGACAAGCGTCGGGACAGATACTTCAGTGTAAAAAGTCCCAACTGGATAAAGCGTTGCGCATCCAGAAGCCACGATGCTGATTAAAAGAACAAGACCTAGTAATGTCGCTGTGCTTTTCACCCCCCACCCCCTTTGTTAATAATGTTTGATACTGCGTATTCTTATTTTTGTAAAAAATATTATATCACAATAATCTTGGCGGGATAGCATGTTTTATAGAAAGATTTCTCCCGTTATGGGGCTTGATCAGGGTATCCGGCCGGAGACGGGGATCTCTGCGGCGGCAGGCGGGGAGAAAAGAAGAGGGGAGAATTGAAAAAGAATGTTGTCGCGATATAATTTCTTGTAATAAAATAAATGCTGGTAAATACCAAGAGGCGGTTTTGATAATAAATTTTTTATTTGAATAAAAATTATAAACCACGGCTTCATGTGCTTTATTAAAAAATGACGCGATTCCAGAATTTTGTCCAGGCTTATAAAAGCCTCGCGGTCATCCTGCTCAATACTGTCTTATTGGCAGGGTTCCTTTATGCCGTGTTAAGCGGCGTGTTTTTGATCAGGAACACTTTGTTAAGAAGGGCGCGCCCCGCGCCTGAAAATTACGTGTCCAAGACTTACGGCAAGATGCTAAAAAGTGTGTATCTCCACCTGAATGAGGAAGAGATGGACCGCCTTCTTGAGGAAAGCTGGACGCGGCCGTTCCAATACGAGCCTTTCACGCAATTCAAGGAAGGGCTTTTACAGGGGAAGTTTGTTAATGTCCGTCCGGAAGGGTTCCGCGTAACCCCGCCTCAAGGCCCTTGGCCCCCGGTCCCGGAGCATTATAATATTTTTCTGTTCGGAGGGTCCACGACTTTTAATTATGGGCTTCCGGATTCGCAAACAATAGCGTCCGTTTTGCAGAATGACTTGCGGCGCCGGTATCCTGATCAGAACATCAACATTTATAATTTCGGCCGGGGCTATTATTATTCATCCCAGGAGTTGATCCTCTTTATGCGGCTTTTGGCTCAAGAGCGTGTTCCGGATATGGCGGTCTTCATTGATGGTTACAATGAGTTTGTTTTTTATCAGGATCAACCGTATTTTAGCGAAGATATTTCCAAATATTTCCAGCAGCGAGAACAGAGTTCCTTAAAAACGGTTTTAGAAAAACAGGGGGTTCAGGCTTTCAGGAAAATATTGCGGCAAAAGAGCCCTGTTAAGTCAAAGGCGCACCAGGAAAAGGAAAACACAGAGTATGAGAACATGGTGTATCAGCATAAGGAAGAAATCTCTCATGTGGTCTTGAAACGGTATTTGGTGAATAAACGGCTTATTGAAGCCATGGCCCGTGATTTTCAAGTCACCCCGGTTTTTGTCTGGCAGCCGGTTGCGGCGTATCGGTACGATTTGAGCTCTTCTCCTTTTCCAATCCCTATTCTGGATGACGTGCTGATCCGTTACGGGTATTCCCGCATGGCGGAATTAAACCAGGACGGGGTGCCGGGTCCCAATTTTTTGTGGTGCGCGGATATCCAGGCTCAGGTCCAGGAACCGCTTTATGTGGACGCGTGTCATTACAATGAAAAGAATTCCCGTAATCTCGCGGCCTGTATTATCCAGCATATCGTGGGGCAGGAATTGCTCCACAAGATTTCGGGACAATGAGTAAGGTATTTATCTTTTAAAGAAATTTTAATTAAACATATTATGCTCCGTAAAGACACGTGGGGTTAATGGCGAGCTGGGCGGGAGAAAAGCCATACGACAGGCATGTCTGTGGAGTATCCATCGGTGAAAAACCAGGGTTTGATTATGGTTAATTCCTTTGTAAATCCTCCCTGGATCAGAACGTCGGCCATCCCTGTCCCCGGAGGGCCGTCGGGATCGAGATACGGTACCCTTTGCCAGCGGCTGTATTCCAGGATCAGGGGGCCCGGGTTTTCCGCAAGAAGATGATCCCATTCCGCCCGCGTCGCAGGTAATGGAACCAGGTGGCCTGATTCTTCTTTAAATTCAATTCCGCTGAAATACCGCAGGGCTCTTATGGAAGAACTGATCACTACGGTGTCTTCCTTTATATTTTCAGCAATCCATGCGCCGGTTTCTCGGAGCCCGGTGAAAGCGTAAAGCTGCTTTTTAATGCTCGGGATCCGTCTTTCCGGGGGAGTGATGGTGAGCATAGCGCCGATCAGCAGAACCCAGCAGGCGGTTGCGATACTTTGGGCCCGGTGTCTACCCGGGATGAGCATTTTGACGGCCGTTTCGATCCCGATTCCCGATAAAAGAATGAAGCAGGGGATCACGGGCAGAAAATATCGGGGTACTTTTTCAGGGACAAAAGAGATAATCCCCAGCCAGATAAGCCAACCCAAAAGAACACTCACAATTTCTTTCTTTTTCTTCATTAATCCTGCGAAGCCTAATAGCACCAAAGGCAGGAACGTATTCGGCAGCAGGATGAGATAGTTCCGGAGATAACAGAAGGGATCTCTATGGATGAAATATTTCCCTGATAGAGCCGTAAGCGAGCTAAAGGGTTGTCCGGTAATCAGAATATTCCGTAAAAGGTAAAATGCGGAGACGAGGAGTGTCACAATGAGGGGGGTGACACTCTTCGGGAGCTCCTGCCAGCGTTTGTCTAAGGTGAGGCTGAGCGCGGTGACAGCCAGCCAGGGAAGGATCAGCATCGCGATAGGGATTTTAATTAATACGGCCGCGGAGCAGAAGACAGTTAAGAATACTGTGTTTTTCCATGACGGAGAGGCAGAGGTTTTTATGAGGAAAAAGGCTATGTAGATGACACATACAGTCAGGAGGCCGTCTAAGAGTATTTTGGTCGTAATTGTGTAATAGATTGTGTTTGTCCCTAGCAGAATAGCGGCGTAGAGGCCAAGCGCGGGGGTGCTTATCAATGCGCCTAGTTGATAGATGGCCACTAAACCCAGCAACCCGGTGGACAGGCTGAATAGTTTATAGAAAAATAAGGGATAGGGGAAAAAATTCCCGAAACTGAGGAGGACGGGAAGAAGGCTGGGGTAAGAGAAGTTTTTAGAAAAAATGAAAAGAGGGTTTTCGAATATTTTTTCCCCCTGCCACGCATACAAGGCTTCATCCGGCCAAAGGTTGTCGGTCATCAGATATTTCAGCTTGATCATCCCGAAATAGCAAAGAACGAAGAGGAAGCCTAGTTTATATATCCATTGTTGGGGAGAGATTGGTTTTTGGGGGACCATGGCTTTTCCTGTTTTCAGCATTATAACATAGAGTCATGGTTTTCTGGCCCCAATATCCCCCGATGCACGCCATAATATTTATATTTCTTAAAGCAGCGTTATGCTACAATCGATAAATAAATTATGCTTTTAAACCGGGGTGAGTCGTTATGCGGGTGTTAATTATAGAAGATGAGAAAAAAGTGGCTGATTTTGTCAAAAGGGGGCTTAAAGAGAACAACTTCTCCGTTGATATTGCGCCTGACGGAGAAGAAGGCTTGTTCTTAGCGGAAAGCGAGAATTACGATCTGATCATTTTGGATTTGATGCTTCCAAAAATAAGCGGGATTGATATCCTGCAGAAAATTCGCAAAGAAGGGAAGGAGGTCCCTGTGATTTGCTTGACGGCTAAAGGGGACCTGAAAGATAAAATGGAGGGCTTTAACGCGGGGACGGATGATTATATTGTCAAGCCCTTTATGTTCACGGAACTTCTGGCGAGGATCCGCGCTGTCCTCAAGCGGGCCAACCGGACGCCGGCTTCAACGGAGCTAAAATATGGTGATTTGATTTTAGATCAGCGCACGAGGCGCGCCGAAAGGCGCGGCCGGGAGATCATTCTGACGGCCAAAGAATACAGTATCCTGGAATTGCTGATGATGAACCCGGACCAGGTCGTGACCCGCACGATGATTATCGAGTCGGCGTGGGATTATAATTTTAACCTTATGTCAAACATCGTCGAGGTGCATATCAAGCGCCTGCGAGAGAAGATTGACGCTGATGAGCAGGAGAAATTGATCCACACGGTTTGGGGAATGGGATATATTCTTAAAAGACAGGCAGAGCCGTAGATGAGAAGCAAGTTTAACAGTTTTGGCTTGAGGATCACGCTGTGGTATGTGCTGCTCTTCCTTGTGTCCAGCGTCATTATTTCCTTATGCCTGTATCATCAGCTTAAATTCCAATTATATGAAGAGGTCGATCTCTTTTTAGCCGATGAGATGAATGAATTCAAACAATTCGTCTCGGAACACCATCAAAGCCTTTCCTTAATTGAGAGCCAGATGCAGAAGGAGTCCCTCTCCATGAGGAAAGATTATCAGATGTATTACGGCGTTTTTGATTCCCAAAGGAACGCCGTCGTGGAGTCGAGCGCTCTCCCGCAGGACCCTGAAGTGCGGGATGTCAAGTCGTCGGTGTTTCCAGCGCTGGAGGTGAAGGAATACAAGACTCGAGGTGAGACGAATAATGATGTCGTTCGAATTTTGACGAAAAAAGTCTATAGCCAGAATGAATTCATCCGGTACCTTCAAGTGGGCATGAACATGAGCCGCATTGAGAAAACATTAATGAATTTTCGTAAAAACATTATGATTACGATCCCGATTTTTTTGCTCCTTTCTCTGGTGGGCGGCTTTATCCTGGCCCGCAGGAACCTCCTGCCGGTTTCCCAAATGATTAAAACCGCTTCCCGCATCTCTGGGTCAAACCTTGAAGAAAGGTTGCCGGTCCGGGGAACGGGCGATGAGCTCGATAAACTGGCGCAAACTTTTAACAATATGATTCACCGCATCAAAGAGGCGTATCAGAAACTCGCCCAATTTTCTTCCGATGCCGCACATGAGCTGCGCACGCCCATCACTTCGCTCATGGGGGATATCGAAGAAGTTTTATCTCACCCCGCATCGCCGGAAAAATATCGCGTGGTTTTGATGAGCAGCCTGGAGGAATTGGCCCGTTTAAAGCAATTAGTGAACAGCTTGTTGTTTTTATCCCGCGAATCGAAGCCCAACGATAAGGAACGCAATACAGCCGTTGAGTTGAATTCGCTGGTCCGTGATATTGTTGAGTTGTTCGAGCCTGTCGCCAAAGAGGCGGATAATAATTTCAGGCATGACATTTCGCAGGAACCCATTTATATGCAAGGGGAGAAGTGCCGCGTGGAACAGATTGTCTCCAATTTAATAGATAACGCCATCCGATACAGCAGCCCGGGAGGAGCGATCCGTGTCCAATTAAGGAAGAACGGGCCTTTTGCTGAAATCATCGTGGCTGATGAAGGTATCGGTATTCCCGAACAGGATCAGTCCAGGATTTTTGACCGCTTCTACCGGAGCGACCCTTCCCGGAGCCGGAATACGGGAGGTTTTGGGCTCGGGTTAAGCATCGTGAAATCCATTGTCGATTCTTATAATGGCCGCATCTCGTTTCACAGTATTGTTGACCAGGGAACAACATTCATTGTCGGCCTGCCTCTTCATGCCGCCCTTCCCTTGGTCGTCCCTTCTCAGCCCTCCTGATGGGTTTCAAAAATGAACAAAATTTAATATTTTCGTCACCTTTCCTTAACGGATGTTTTGTTATAGTACCCCCTCACATACCCGATCAATAAAAAATTTCTATTTATATTATTAATGAATTTTATTTACATTCTTTATAAACTGTCTCTTTTGGCCTGTGCCATCTACGGTTTTCACAGGCTCCTGCTGGCTGTTACGGCTTTACGATTTCCACCGCAGGATCCCCAGGCCTTGAAGTCCTGGGATCGCCTGCCTTTTGTGACGATTCAGTTGCCTTTATACAATGAATATTTCGTGGTTAAACAGCTTCTTGAAGCGGTCAGTGCTATCGATTATCCCCGGTCTTTGTTTGAAATCCAAGTGCTGGATGATTCTACGGATGAGACAACCCTTGTCGTTCAAGCCCTGGTTGAACGATTAAAATCCAGAGGGTTAAACGTCGACCTGGTTCACCGCTGTAAAAGAGAGGGGTTTAAAGCCGGGGCCCTCGCGAACGGGCTTTTGACGGCCCGGGGGGAATATGTCGCTGTCTTTGATGCGGATTTTGTCCCCGCCCCGGATTTTCTAAAGCGCACGATGGATTATTTTACGGATGCGGCTGTCGGGATGGTGCAGGTGCGGTGGGCTCATCAAAATCCGGATGATTCTTTATTAACCAGGCTGCAGAGCGCTTTGATTGACGGCCATTTTCTGGTCGATCAATTCGCAAGGTTTTCGAGCGGAAAATTTTTTAACTTCAACGGCAGCGCCGGTATATGGAGAAGGCAGGCCATCGAAGAGGCCGGGGGGTGGGAAGGGGACACCTTGGCCGAGGATCTGGATTTGAGTTACCGGGCTCAAATCCAGGGGTGGAAATTTGTCCTGTTGTCCAATTATCAGGTCCGGCAGGAATTGCCAAAAGACGTCACCGCTTTTAAGCAACAGCAATTCCGCTGGTCCAAGGGGTCTTTGCAGGTGGGTTTTAAACTGCTGCCGAGAATATGGAAATCCCCGTCATTGCCTTTGAACGTGAAGCTGGAGGCGACTTTTCATTTGACGAATACGCTGGCCTATATCTTCGTCCTGCTGACCAGTTTGGCCTCGCTGCCGGTTTTGATCGGGCCTCCTCCGGCGAAGAATATCTTAGACGGGGTCTTTGTTGACGCGGGGCTTTTTATTGCCGGGATCGGGTCGTTGATAATTTATTATGGGATTTCGCAGCAAAGACAGGTTCCCCATTGGGAAAAACGGTTGTGGTTTTTTCCGTTTTTTATATCCGGGGTCGCTGGTTTTTCTTTGGTGTATATCAAGGCGGTTTTAGAGGTCTTAATGAATAAGAAAACGCCTTTTATCCGGACTCCCAAAAAAGGGGGGCAGTCGCTCCTGGGGTCTGACGCAAAAAATTTATATAAAGCGGCATTTGACCCCTTTTTTATCGGTGAAATTTTTATGGCCGTCTATTTGACAGCCGTCCTTTACGTGATGATCCTGAAAAACCATTTGGACATGGCGGTGTTCCTGGCCCTTATTGTGGCGGGGTATTATTATGTCATTGTCATGTCGTTATTAGAATGGGTGCCGGCCAGGTTTTATCTTTTGAAGGCTTTAAGAAACAGCCATATATAATTTTTAAAAAATAATAAAGAAAGGAGGGAACAACAAATGAAAAAAACATGCGTATTTCTTTTGGGTCTGCTTTTGATCTCCGGATTAGTGACGCCGGTTATGGCCCAATTCGAAGAAACAACCGAGGTTGCTGTTGAAGCAGAAACAGTAACGGGGCAAATCGTTTCAGTCAGCGAGGAGGGAGGATCGTTAATCCTTAAATACATTGTGGATGAAGAGACCGGACGGCAAATGACCGTGACTCTTAATTTCAATGAGGAGAGCGAGATCACCCTAGACGGCGTTGCCGTAAGTTTTTCCGACTTGAAAGTCGGCGACACGATCACGGCCAGTTTCGTCAAAGAATCTGACGCGACCCGGGTTGTCACGACAGCCTCTGTCCAAGCTGTGGCTGAGTAAGGAACGAGGGGAACACATAAAAAGAATAGCGCGCAAAGGAGGAGGGCCTTTATTCTTCTTTCTTGCGCGCTATTCTTGTTTATGAAACGTGTTCAAGAATATTCCCGGGATAGCCCGGGACTGTGATAATATAAGCAGGAAAAATTTAATTGCAGAAAGCGGGTTCAATGAAAATAATTTTCTTGGGAGCCACGAAGAACGTGACCGGGTCGAAATTCATCGTTCAGACACCGGCTTCCCGCATCATGATCGACGCCGGGCTTTTCCAGGAACGGGAATTCCTGGCCCGGAACTGGGACGCTTTCCCCGTGAATCCGGCCGGCATTCAGGCCATTCTGCTGACGCATGCCCATATGGACCATTGCGGGTATCTGCCGCGGCTGTCGGCGCAAGGGTTTAAAGGCAAGGTTATCTGTTCCGGCCCGACGGAGGATATCGCTAAGATCAGCTTGATTGATTCCGCCCACCTGCAGGAAGCCGACGCGTTGTATAAGAAGAAACGGCATCAGAAAGAAGGCAGGCAGGGGCCGTACCCGGAAGTCCCCTTGTATACCCTGAAAGATGTTGAGGATGTTTTTCCTCTTTTTCACCCGGTCAATTATGGGGCGGAAGTCGCGGTGACGCCGGAGATCAAAGCGGTTTTTTATGACGCCGGGCATATCCTGGGGGCCGGGATGATTGAACTGCGTGTTAAAGAGCCGGGCTGCTCGGAAAAACGTGTTGTTTTTTCCGGGGATATCGGGCGCTGGACCCGCCCGATTCTCGGCGACCCCCATTTGTTCAAGCGGGCGGATGATGTGATTATGGAGGCGACGTACGGTGACCGGGAACATGAGGAAGGGGAGGACACTTTAGGGAAGCTGGCGGAGATTATTATCAGCACGAAGAAAGCCGGCGGCAATGTTGTTATCCCGACGTTCGCGATCGGCCGGGCCCAGGAACTGCTGTATGATTTAAACGAGCTGGTTCAACAGGACCGCATCCCTGCGCTTCCGATTTATTTAGACAGCCCCATGGCGGCGAATATCACCAGGGTTTTTGAGAAATTCCAGGACTACTATGATCAGGACGCCCGGGAGCGGCTGCGCAAGCAAAGAGCGCTTTTTGCCATCCCGACGCTGAAATTTACGTCTTCCGTGCAGGAGTCGAAGGATATTAATCATGTGAAGGGCAGCGCGGTGATCCTGTCCTCTTCCGGGATGTGCACGGGCGGCCGCGTGAAACATCATCTGTCGCAGAACATCACCCGGCCTGAAAGCACGATTCTTTTTGTCGGATACCAGGCCCGGGGTACGCTGGGCCGGATTATTCTGGAAAGGCCGAGGGAGGTCAGGATTTTTGGGCATATTCACCCGGTGAGGGCGCGGATTGAAAAATTAAACGGTCTGTCCGCCCACGCGGGCCAACGTGACCTTTTGCGCTGGGCAACGCATTTTCAGCCGTCTCCCGAGAGGATATTTATCGTTCATTCTGAAGACGAGGCCGCGCGGCATTTTGCCGATGCCCTCCGGCAACGCGTGGACAGCGATGTGGTGATCCCGGATTACCTGGATGAGGCCAAGCTGTGAGCTGCGCGTTATCCTTCCGTTAAAGGAAAAGACCCGATGGTTATGGCCGCTCCCTTTTTGAACCCGTTTTCCTTGCTGCTCGGCATACTGCCGATTTGAATCATCGCGCCTCTTTTTTTCGCGATTTGCTGATTTTTTTCCGCTTTAGCTTTCTCTGAGTTCTGGGGCAACACCCCGGCTTGGCCTATCCCCGCGGAAAGAACCATGATGAGGATAAGAGCGGTTGTGGTTAATCTTGACATAGCTATCTCCTTTCTCGCTGCTTGGATGTTCTAAAAAAAAGGCCTATTCCTCCAAAATTAAGGAATAGGCCTGCACTGTATTCGACTTCTTCGGCAGCCAGGCTATCCTTCTTGAAGGACCCTTTAGCTTTGCGCCACCGGTTTACACCGGTTTTGCCTTTATCGTTAAGCCTTGTTATAGCTAGTAGAAGTATAAAATATTATATTAAGTTTTGCCAGGGGGCGGGGGGAAGGCCCCTGGAAGAATTTTTATTGACGAAATCAGGCCTGTCCTGCTAATATGCAACCTGCCGGCTGATGAGCGTGGTGTCCTTGGGTGGAAAGGCCCGGGAGCTTGAGGAAGCGGGAAACCCCTATAGACAATGACCCCGTATAATTGAAAAGGAGACAGTATGACGGTTGAGATTAACAGTGTGATCATCGGGGGTAATTTGGCCAGAGATGTGGTTTTGAAAGAGGTGGGCGCTGGGAGGAAGGTTGCGTCATTCGTGGTCGCCAGCAACCGTACCTTTGTGATGGGCGGAGAGAAAAAGAAGGAAACCGCTTTTGTGGATGTCGATGTCTGGGGCCAGATGGCGGAAAACTGCAGTAAATATCTAAAAAAGGGAAGCCCGGTGGTGGTGACCGGACGTTTGAAACAGGACCAGTGGACCACGGACACCGGTGAAAAGCGCAGCCGGCTTAAAATTGTAGCCGGTAATGTGCAGTTTTTGCCGTCTTCCCAGCAAAAAGCCGCGGGGCAGGACCCCGCCGTGGCCATGGAAGCAAATGCCTGGGAAGAATAAGGTTGCGAGTTAAAAATATTTGCTTTTTATCTTTTTGTAATATATAATTTAATCGTCTCTACCCTTTTCCCTGAAGTATTATAATATCCCTTTCTATTGTTGTTCCCAAGTTTTTATTTTAACTCTTGAGAAACGATATGCGTGTTTTCTGCAAAGAATTTTCTGCTGATGCCGGCCGCGTTCATAAATCCAGCGGCTTGTTCCGGCGCATTGTTTCCGGAAGTATGGCAGGCATTTTTTTATTCACCTCAGTTTTGTCCCCTGCCACGGGATGGGCTAAAGAAGCAGGGCCGGCCCTGCCGCTCCCGCAGCCCGGCACCATCCTGTCTATCAGCGAAAAGTTTGCCCCGGCCATCATGCGGGGCCTGACCGTTCATCCGGAGAATCCTTTACAATTCGATTTTATTATTGACACCGGGGATAAAGCCTTGGACGGGCAGGCGTTTGAAGAAGAATCCCGCCGCCTGATCAAATATTTTCTGGCCGCGCTCACGGTCCCGGAAAAGGAGCTGTGGGTCAACCTGTCCCCCTACGAAGGGCACCGGATTATTCCCGAGGGGCTGGGCGTCACGGATATGGGCCGGGACATGCTGGCGCAGGATTATCTTCTGAAACAGCTCACCGCGTCGTTGATTTATCCCGAAAAAGAGATGGGCCAGGCGTTCTGGCAAAAAGTTTACCGCAAGGCGTATGAGCTTTACGGCACGACGAACATTCCGGTCAACACGTTTAACAAGGTGTGGATCGTGCCGGACAAGGCGGTGGTGTATGAACATGACGGCAGCGCGTTTGTGGTGGAGCGGCACCTGAAGGTGATGCTGGAGAAGGATTATCTGGCGCTGCGCAATAACCTGGGGAATGAGAAATTCGGCATGAAGGGCCAGCCCCAGGACCAGGCGCAGGAGCTGAATGACGCATCGTCGCAAATCGTGCGGGAGATCCTTTTGCCGGCTATCGAGCGGGAGGTGAACGAGGGCGAGACGTTCGCGAACCTGCGGCAGATTTATAATTCCATGATCCTGGCGACGTGGTACAAAAAGAATTTGCGGTCGGGCCTGCTGGGCCGGGTCTACATGGACCAGAACAAGGTGAAGGGGATTGATCTGGAGGACAAGGCGGTCAAGGAGCGGATTTACGCGCAGTATCTGGAGACGTTCAAGAAGGGGGTTTACAACTATATCCGGGAGGATTATGACGAGACCACGCGCCGGAAGGTTCCCCGGAAGTATTTTTCCGGAGGACTGGGCGTGGGGGTGGTGACGGAGGACAAGCTGGAAGTGCTGCGGGGCGGCTTGCGGGCCTTGCCGGAATCCGTGAGCTCGGCCATCACCCGGCCTGAATCCAGCCGCGGAGAGGACCGGCAGGTGACCATCGAGCTGGTGGAGAACGCGGGGGAAGATGTTGTTGATGACGTTTTTGGCCGAATTGAATCTTCTCCCATTATTAAAAGGAGTATTAATAGTTACATTGCTCAGTTGGAAGGATATTCTTTGTTTATTTGGTCTCATAATATTAAATATAAAATTCGAGCAGCAAAATATCTAGGAAATCATGGGCGTAATAATCCTAAAGTCGTAGAAGCATTAATTAATACTTTAAAGAGTAGGGAATATCAAATAGTTGTGGCTGCGGTTGATGCGTTGGAAGAGTTGGATGAGCTGCCTTCTATCCCTCAAGAGAGAGTTGATGATTTGATTGGGAGACTGGATAACTACTATAGCTCAGAACGATGGGATGAGGTTGTTGCTATGATAGAAATCTTAGGGAAGTTAGGAAGTTTAAGAGTTGTCCTAAGAGCTGTCCCTGTTTTGCGCAAAACACTTTTTGACCATTTGTCTAAAGTGTCTTCTTTCTCGAAAAAAGAGCAAGTATCAATTCGAACAGCGCTGATCAATGTTTTATTAAAATTGAATGATAAGAAAACTGTGGACCTCGTTATAGGTAAGATTGGAAAAGAAAAAGAGCGACAAGAAAAACTTAAGGCAGAAGCTGAAATATATAGCACCCCAAAATTGATTGATATGTTGGATCATGCTTCGGATACAATTGATACTATTATGCGATTACGGTATAAGAATGATATTACTGCGATTCCCGCTTTAATACGGTATGCAGTTGAACATCATCCGGGATGGAAGATAGAAAAAGTATTTATAAAGATAGAGTCCGATTTTTATTCTGGTGTTTGTGCGGATGCTATCGATGCCGTTGTTGATCTTATGAGGTTTTCTTCTCAATCTCAGCTCAAACAATTGGTAAAAGAATTAAAACAAAAAGTGAGAACTCTTGAGAAAAAAATCAGAAGAGTGCCACAAATTGGAGAACGAGAGGAAACATATATAGGGCATAGTGGAGAACCCATTTATGCTGAAATATATACAACAAGAACCTATGTGACTAGAGAATACGAGGATCTTAGAAGCCAGCTTGATGTTTATGAAGAGATTTTAAGAAAATTTGAATCTCAAAATATAAAATTTTCTTCACCTATTATAAATAGTTTAATGACAAACACTTTGTCGGAATTTTCTATTACATCTATCATTGGGGCTTTGCAAGAGAACTCCTTATCAAGGTGGTTTACGGATGTCCAGGAATATTTTTTAATGATAAAAGACGAAAAAAATGATGAAATAAAACTTTCTTCTATTTATCAGGAATTAAGACAAGATAGAAACAAGGTCGGCGGTATCGACTTTAACCCCGCGGCCCTGGATTTGCAGATTAAGCGCGACGGCAACGGCGTGGCGCTGCCTCTGCCGCAGCAGCCGGTGGGGAACATGAAGATAGAGGGCTTTCTGCCGGTCATCATTAATATTACTCCGGTTAATATTCCTCTTTTGCTTGGCATGTCGCAGAAAGGGCCTGCTGAAGGGGCGGCCTCAACGGACTCCCCGCAGGCCCCGGCGGATATCCGTGAGAAAGTGTACACCGGACGGGAAGAAAATATCAGCTGGCTTAACTGATGAATGCGTATTTATGGAAAAAGCATTAATTCATTCCTGTTTGTATGGCCGGAGCCGTAAAGTATTCTTTGTCTTTACCATTTTATCTATCATTTTCCAATCGCCGATGAACAGCTTTGCCCATGAAATCTGGACCCTTGAGGAAGCGTTAAGCCCGGTGGCGGTCTATGATTCGGTCGAGAAAAGGGTCGTTGTTTCCAAGCTTCAGTATCAGGTCGCCGCGGACGCTTCCTCGGAATGTCCGATCCTGGTGACCGTTCACAGCGGGGTGATCAGCATCGTAAGGATTTATCTTCTGGAGCTTCAGCAGCTGCGCCTGTTAGAAAGCTTCCGGGCCCCTTATTCCGCCATGGAAAAGCCTGAGTTTTTTTCATTTACCCCTCCCGGGGAACCCCGGCCCATCCAGTTTTTGCATGTCAGCGAACAGTCGGACGGGAACGCAGCGTATACCACGGAACATGTTTACGAATTATGTTTTCCGGGAAATCCCTCCTTAAAAGAAGTGAAAGTCATATCCCCCGCGGACACATACAGGACCCAGCTTAAAGAGGGAGAGGATATCCGGACAGGGGTGCGCAGCCGGTTCAGTAAAGAGGGGCTTTATTTCGAATTTTATATCTGGAACCAGGATGACGCCAACTGTTGCCCCTCCGCCGGTAAGTTGAACGGGACGTATAAGATCGTGCGGGATGAGAACAACAATGGTGGTTTGACGATTGTCG
>Ga0116156_10002443_pt1 | contig 16924 bp, 15 predicted proteins | sample AD_UKC045_MetaG_FD_89891 | JGI IMG/M metagenome (GOLD analysis project Ga0116156, IMG submission 89891) | Active sludge microbial communities of municipal wastewater-treating anaerobic digesters from USA - AD_UKC045_MetaG | ecosystem: Engineered > Bioreactor > Anaerobic > Digestate | place: USA... | reverse complement strand
CGGTAGGATTCGAACCTACGCATGGGGGCTTCAAAGGCCCCTGCCTTACCGCTTGGCTACACCCCAATACTATTTTTAAAATAAAATTTCAACTTATCCTTTAAAACTTCTCGACCATATCCAGTCTTAAAAAACTTTTCAGATTTTTCAGCATCTCTCTTGTTTATAAAAGCTTCATAGAATAATAATTTAAATGGAGCATTTCTGCTTGAATAATGACCGCCTTTACGAGTGTTATGCTCTATAAATCTCCTTTTTAAATTATTTGTGAAGCCTGTATATATACGTTTGTTTTTTAAGCTTTCTAATACATATACGTAATACATATTTTTTGTTTTTGCCCCGCCTCATCGGCGGGTCGCCGAAGAGGCGACTTACCGCTTGGCTACACCCCATCATTATTCCACCACTTTCCCGCCCATAATTTCCAAAGCTGAATCGAGCAGGGGATCCTGGGTAGAATTTTTTTCTTCTACAATTTCTTCCGGCGTTGTTTTCTTGGCTAAACTCTTATCGATGACTGTTGTTATCGTCACTTTCAATCCTAAAATTTTACTAAACACCTCTTCGATTGTCAATCTGTTGCTGTTTTCCGCCAATCTTTCCCGATAAAATTCATAAGGTGTGCCCAGAGTTATTTCATTGCCTTTTACTTTCAAAACCTGGCAATTAAAAAGGAGGGCATTTAGAGAATGATTAAATGGCCTAATTTCAACCAGAAGCTTATTCCAATTGGCTCTGATAGTGTCCATATCCACGCTTTCATTTTTTTTCGGAGCGTCAGCTGTTTCTTTTTCCGTTTCCCGCTCTTTTATTTCTATTTTTTGATTTATACTTATAGGCTTCTGATTATTGATTTCTATTTTATTATCCAAATGCACGGGAAAAGTGTTTGTTGCTTTTATGATAGCAATTTCTAGCGGCAACTGAGGAAGAATAAAAGAAGAAATTTTTGTTTGCGCTTTAAGAAAGAGATTAATGATATCAATAATTCGGAACAACTCCGCTTTTTGAACTAATTTTAGGGTTTTTTCCAGTTGTTCCTTGGTCATTTCATAAGAAAAATGGCGGCTCAATTTTTCGTTTATCTTAAGAAGCATCACTTGCCTAAGATAATTGACAAGGGACTTGTTAAAAACAGCCAGGTCATACCCGTCATCCAAAAGGCCGTTTACTTTGGAAATAGCGCCGGTTGAATCATTTTCCAAAATCATTTCGGCTATCTCGTGGACAACTTTTCTGTCGGTGGAACCTAAAATTTCTTCCACTTCTTTGGTGGTAATGTTTTTGTCTTCCAGCGTTATAATTTGAGAAAAAAGCGATTCGGCATCGCGCATTCCACCTTCCGATGCCAAAGCGATCATTTCCAGAGCCTCCTTTCCTATTTTCACCTTTTCTTCTTTGGCAATCAGGGAAAGTTTTTCGATAATATTTTGGAGAGGAAGTCTTGTGAAATCAAAGCGCTGGCAACGGGAAATGATGGTATCGGGAACTTTGTGAATTTCAGTGGTGGCCAGAATAAAAATTACGTGAGTCGGCGGTTCCTCCAAGGTTTTCAAGAGGGCATTAAAAGCGCCGGTAGAAAGCATATGCACTTCGTCTATGATGTATACTTTGAATTTCAAGGATGTTGGCGGAAGGGCGACTGTTTCCTTTAGTTCCCGAATATTATCCACACCGGTATTGGAAGCGGCATCAATTTCTATGATATCGAGAGATCTTCCTTCATTTATCGTTTTACATGACGGGCATTTTTCGCAAGGAATTGATTTCTTTTGATCCGGACAGTTGACGGTCTTAGCCAGAATCCGGGCAATGGAAGTTTTTCCCGTTCCTCGGGGACCGGTGAAAAGATAAGCCTGGCCGATGCGATCGGAAGAAACGGCATTACCAAGAGTGCGGACGATATGCGTTTGTCCGATAATTTCCGAAAAATTCTTCGGCCTGTATTTTCGATATAATGTTTCTGCCATAGGGTTAAATAAAGCTAAGAGCGCCATAGCTGGCACCCCTTTTTCTTATTATACAATTTAAAAAAGACGGACACAAGATCCGCCTTTTTATTGAAAAACTGGTTTATTTTTTAAAAACTATAAATTTATAACCTAGAAAATTCCAAATTAGTCCGGCGAGAGAGCCGATGATTGCGCCTATCAGTCCCCATTGGTCCAAATTAAGACCGGCAACAGGAGAAACATATTTGAAAACAACGGAAGCAAAAAAGACGTTAATGAAAAATCCCACAACGCTGACGATGAAAAATTGGAAAAATTCCGTTTTTTTATCCTCTTCCTGGTGGAATGTCCAATGCTTGTTCCAAAAATAACTGTTGATGTTGGCAACAATAAAAGAAGCAGCCTTGAAGAGAGAATAAAAAGTCAAAAAAGAAACTCCGGTAACAACCAGATTTTTGGCAGAGATGCCTAAATAATTGGCAAAAATAAAAGTAAGGAGAGAAAGGGTTCCCAAATCCACGCAAACGTTGAGTACTCCGGTAACGGCAAATTTTCCCAATTGCCAAAGGACGGGAATTTTTCGGCTGAGAATATGGCATATAGCCAAACCAAAAGGGGCGCCGATAAAGAAGATGGGGATGATAAACCAGGATATTTTCCCGTAAAGTTCCGGCTTGGCGGCGTTCAGGATGGGCAAAAATAAAAGGCCGATAAGAAGGCCGGCGAGGAATGAAAGATAATAATCTTTTTTTAGCATTGGCTGTGTGGTATTTTCCATTTTTTTTCTTCCGTTACTTTTTCAACCAAAAAACAACGGAAAATTTAACTTTTTTCCTTATTTTTTAAAATAAACAATTTTATTTTGTTTCCTCATTATTTTCCAATTCTTTCTTGAGATCGTCCAGATCCGGCGTCCATTCGTCTATGATGGACAGTTTGTCCTTCTTGCTTTCTTTTTTCTCTTCATTTTTTTCCGGTTTTTTTTCTCCAAAAATTTCATCAATATCCTTGGGAAGCGAATCGTAATTTTTTCCTTTTTTGTCCCTTGATTTTTGCAAAATATTTTCAATTGATCCCCAATCGGAATCAATATCTCTGGAAATGACGAGTGTTACTTCATCTCCCGGTTCCACTTTAAAGTAGGTAATGGAAGCCAGAAGAACTTTATAGGCCTTGCCTTCGGCGGCGACAAAATAGTTGCCGTCCGCGTCCTGGCTGACCAGTCCGATCACTCTTTTTCTTTCTACCGGCCCGATTTGTTTATAAACGAAAGAGCCATCAGGGGTGATGGTAAGTTTTAGCATGTCTCCCTCGACTAGTTTTGATTTCGAAGCATAATTGGCCGGAACAGGATATTGCTTCCCGTCCGCACCTATCATAATTTGTCCGTCAAATGTTCCTTCAACTATTCTTCCCTCATCTGTTTCTTCAGTGGATTTTTTCTTTCGGCCCACTTTCTTTTTTCCTTCCAGTTGAAGAAGCATAGCCTTTGCTCCCTGAAGAGTCTTCTCGGCATTATAAATCATTTCTCGAAGAGATTGAATTTTTTCATGGTTCTTGTCCTCCATTTTTGTTTGAGTGGCTTTCCCAGCCTTATGAATTTGTTTTTGTATTGATATTATATTTAAATTATATAATTATCTTGTTCATATGGCAAGGTTGGCGATTGTGTATAAGTGCTTATTGTTTCTTATACGCTAAAAGAGGCGGAAATATTGCTGATAAATATAAAATATGCGGAAAATGAAATTAATCCCGGTTGAATTGTTAAAAGCGAAAAAACAAAAACGCCCCGATATATCGGAGCGTTTTTTTGCTTAGCTGTTTTATTGGGGAGCATTGGGGAGTTTCATATTGCTCAGTCCTTTCATCATTGCTTTCATCATTTCGCATTGGTCGGCAAACACGATATTGCTTGGAACGGAAAAATCAACATCGGAAGCGCTCTGGCATTTTACATTCATAGCGTCTTTATATCCTTCCTGAATATCTTTAAGGTCGGCAGGCGAGGCGGTGTTTTCGCCACTAGGCTTGGGCAAGTCCTTGGCCATTTCTTCCATACAAGTCTTGGTCATTTTTGTTCCTTCGCTTTTGTTTTCTATCCACATATAGAAAGTCTCTCCGTCAAAGAGAGTGATGTTTTTTACTCCTCCGATATCAGTAAAAGATTTGATTTTATTGCCTTGAACATAGGACTTAGCTTCCATTTCGTTCTTTATTGAATAGGTGCATTCCATAGTGCGGTTGAGACCCATAGCATCTTTTATGGAAGTAACAATGCCGGTGTCATTGTTACTTTCCGGAGTTACACTTTCTTTTTGAGTGTCCGGCACTTGAATTTCAGACGGAGTTTTTTGGCCGCATCCGGAAAGAACCAGTCCGGCCAGCATAACGAATAGCATAGTTGCTTTTTTCATTTTTTTCTTTTAATTGTTATACTTTAATTATAGCACAGAAAAAAAAGGAAAAGTTGACAAAATGATTTTTTGATGATATTTTTAACTTCAGTCCAGCTTTGTGGTTTTCTGCTGTTTGCCAGCAGACTTTTTATTTTTTTGCGAACCATGAAAAAGCGAAATATGAAATAATCTGCCGTTGTATATTAGGATACGGCAGAAACGATAACTTTACGTCTATGGATATAAGAAATATTGCTATTATTGCCCATGTTGACCATGGAAAAACCACTCTTACCGATGCCATAATGAAACAGACCGGCATTTCCAAGGAGGGTGCGACCATGGATTCCAACGCTCTAGAAAAAGAGCGGGGAATTACCATTTATGCCAAAAATACCTCGATATTCTACAAAGACACGAAAATAAATATTGTGGACACGCCGGGGCATGCTGATTTCGGATCAGAAGTGGAACGGGTTTTGCGATCAATCGATTCGGTGGTTCTGGTTGTGGATGCTCAAGAGGGGCCGATGCCGCAAACTCGATTTGTGCTCAAAAAATCATTGGAATTGGGTCTCAAGCCGATTGTGGTCATCAATAAAATAGATAAACCGGCGGCCGATCCGGATATGGTGCAGGAAAAAGTTTTTGAACTTTTTTTGGATCTCGGCGGAAACGATGAGCAGCTTGATTTCACCACTGTTTACGCTATTGCCAAACAGGGGATTGCCAAGATGCATCTTGATGATGAATCTTCGGATCTTACTCCGCTTCTGGATACAATATTGGAAAAAGTAGCGCCTGCTCCGGATAACAGCGAAATGCCGCTGAGAGCGCAGCCTTTTAATCTTGGTTATGATAATTTCTTAGGAAGATTGGCGGTGTCGCGGATTTATGAAGGAAGGATAAAAATGGGGGAGAGTCTGACAATAAAAAAAATGGACGGCAGTGTGGAATCAGGACGGGTAACAAAAATTTACAGTTTTCACGGCATTGAAAAAAAGGAAGTAGAAGAAGCAGTAGCAGGGGATATCGCAATGATTGCCGGGTTTCCGAATATTGAAATCGGTGAAACTATTTGTAATGATGCTTCTCAAGAAGCTCTTCCGGCAATTTCCATTGATGAGCCGACAATTACTTTGAGATTTTTAGTCAATGATTCTCCGTTTGCCGGACGGGAAGGAAAATTTGTGACCGGACAACAGATTAAGGAAAGATTGGAAAAAGAATTGGAAATAAATGTCGGGCTGAAAGTCGATTTTTCTTCTTCTGAATATTTCACGGTTTCCGGCCGGGGAGAATTGCATATCGCCATCTTATTGGAAAATATGCGGCGCGAGGGATATGAAATTCAAGTATCGCAACCAAAAGTGATTATAAAAGAAATAGACGGAAAAAAACACGAACCGTTTGAAGAAGTGACTATCGATGTGCCCAGTTCCGTCAGCGGCGCAGTGATTGAGGCGTTGGGAACAAGAAAAGGCATCATGACCAATATGGAAACTCGGGGAAGTCAGACCAGGATAATTTTTGAAGCTCCTACGCGGGGACTTTTGGGATATCGCGGCCAGTTTATGGTGGAAACCAAAGGGGAAGGAATTCTTTGTTCTCGGGTAATCGGTTTTCGCCCCTTTGTCGGAGAAATTAAAAGAAAAGATGTCGGTTCGATGATTTCCATGGCTTCCGGCAAGGCCTTGGGATTTTCTCTGGCCAATCTTCAGGAACGGGGCACTCTTTATATCGATGCGGCGACAGAAGTTTATGAAGGAATGGTAATTGGAAATGTGACCAAAGGAAATGAAATGTCAGTCAATCCCATCAAGGGAAAGCAAATGAGCAATATGCGTTCTTCCGGAGCTGATGCCGCCATTCACCTTACTCCGCCAATGATCATCACAATCGAAAGAGGACTGGAGATAATGAATGAAGATGAATATTTGGAAATCACTCCATCCTCCGTGCGTCTCAGAAAACAATATCTGACAGAAAATGAAAGAATCAGAGCAGGAAGAAAAAAATAGAAAAGTCGCGAAATATAAATCAAAGCGAAATGAAAAAATAATTAAAAAATTCGGCCAAAATGCCCGAGTTTTTTTATTTTTTAGTTTCAAGTGTAAAAACTGTGTATAACTTTTATTCAATTGGCTTATACAAGCCATTTTTTTGTTTCAATGAACAAAAAATAAAAGTGTTGACCGATGTATTCCGGTGGGATAAAATAGAGAGGTAGTAAATAAAAGTGGTTTAAAGTGGGGAACGTCTCTACGAGACTTTCTCTACGAATTACGAATCTTTGAATGAATATACTAATGTGAATGATGTCTGTTGAAGCCACTGAGCTATTCGTAATTCGCATATTTTGTGAGTTCGTAATTTAGTAGAGATATCACATGTTCATCGGCGAATACCAGCATTCCATAGATCCCAAAAAAAGATTGGCCCTGCCGAGCAAATTTCGCGCTGAACTTAAAAACAAAGTGGTAGTGACGAGAGGTTTGGACAAATGCCTTTTCATTTATCCGATGAAAGTGTGGGAAGAGTTGGCGGGAAAATTAGGAACATTGCCGGTAGGAGAATCAGCCACCAGAAGCTTTATCCGTTTAATGTTGGCAGGAGCGATTGATTGCGAAATAGACAAGCAAGGAAGAATTTTAATTCCGGATTTTTTGAGAAGTTACGCGGGAATTGGAAAGAATGCCATCGTTGCCGGAGTTTATAACCGTTTGGAAATTTGGGACGAAAAGAAATGGAACGAATACAAGAAAAATGCCGAAAAGAATTCTGACGAAATTGCCGAACAATTGGGAAAGCTCGGAGTATATTAAACAATGAACAAAGAACAATGAACAAAAAGCGACTGAAAAATATTGTTCATTGATCACTGATCATTGTTCATTGATATGACTATTCATAAGACAGTATTACTTGAGGAGGCCATAGATCAATTGAATTTGAAAAAAGGCGATATTGTAGTGGACGCCACTCTGGGGGGAGGCGGACACAGTGAAGCGATATTGGGAAAAATAGGAAACGGAGGTAAATTAGTCGCGATTGATTTGGATTTAAATGCCATAGAAAGATTCAAATCAAAAATCAAAAATCTAAAATCTAAATCGGAAGAAAGGATGATAGCAGTCAATGGCAACTTTGCGAATTTGTCGGACATATTGAAAGAATTAAAAATAGAAAAAGTAAATGCGATATTGGCTGATTTGGGATGGTCATCCGATCAGATAAATAATCCGGAATACGGCATGAGTTTTCAAAAAGAGGCCGAGCTGGATATGCGCTATGACCGGAAACAGGAATTGACGGCCAAAAAAATAGTCAACGAATATGGCCAGGATAATTTGGAGAGAATAATTCGGGAATACGGAGAAGAAAAATTTTATAAAAATATTGCCAAAAAGATAGTTGGAGAAAGAAAAAATAAAAATATTGAAACTACGGCAGAACTGGCGGAAATTATAACAAAAGCTGTGCCGGAAAGATACCGGCACGGGAAAATTAATCCGGCAACCAGAACCTTTCAGGCGTTAAGGATAGAAGTAAACGGAGAATTGGAAAATCTCAAGAAATTCATACCTCAAGCGATAGAAGCGCTCCTGCCGAAAGGAAGGCTGGGCATCATCTCATTCCATTCATTAGAAGACAGGATAGTTAAAAAAATATTGAGGGAAAATGCAGGGGGATGCATTTCCTCATCCGCATCGTCAGGCGAAGCACTGCGGACGGGTCTGTCAGCCGACGAATTTCTTTATGGAAGAAAGTCGTGCCGACCGAAGATAAAAGCTATTACAAAAAAGCCGATTTTACCGTCCGAGAAAGAAATATTATCGAATCCGCGCTCGCGAAGCGCAAAGTTGAGGGTGGCGGAGAAAGTGTAGCGTGCAGGGAAAAATAAAAATAAACACGAAAATTTTAATTAGCTATTGATTTTCAGGGGGACTGAAAATTAATGTCAAGGGTATTGGGATTTTATAGCCAGAATTTTTCCTCTTTTGGAAATTCTGCGGCCATAGCTGGAAGATCATCCATAAAAGGTAAGGTCTTGTCTATGAGAGAAAAAAAATCCTCAACAAGAGAATCAAAAGTTAAAGGAAGCGCCAAGCTGGGATTGGTGAGCGCATGTTTTATGTTAGTCGCATCAGTGATTGCTTCCGGCGCTTTTTATCTATATCAAGTCAATGATTTGGCTACTCAGGGATACGAAATGAGAGAAATTGAAAACCAGATCCAAGGTTTGGAGAAAGAAAGCAAAAAAATGAGAATCAGGGAAGTGGAACTTCGGTCAATGTATAACATAGAAAAGGCAACTGAAAATCTGGATTTAGTAAATGCCGTCAATGTAAGTTATGTGGAAATGGAAAGTCCGGTGGCTATGAAATAAAAGAGGAAAAGTTGAACTTAATAAAGAAAAAGGTAAAAGAAACGGCAAAAAACTTTTACCTTTTAATTTTATAGGTGATGGCTGAAACTACAAAAAACAGGAAATACAAAATTGGCAGCCGTTGTAATCTGGCTCAAAAAACTGATGAAAATCTTGGTGATGCAAGGATATATTTTTTGACTTTTTTCGTTTTAGCGATAGCGGCGGCCATTTTTTTTAAATTATATTTTTTGCAGGTAATTTCCCACAGCCAATATAAAGCTCTGGCTGAAGAACAGCATTCTTTGTTTAAAAAATTAATCCCCAAAAGAGGAGAAATATTTTTACGCGACAGGGAAGGTCTTTATCCGGTAGCAGTCAATCGCGAAGTGAAAATGGCCTATGCCGTTCCCAAAGAAGTGGAAGATGCGGAAAAAACTTCCTATGTGGTGGCGGAAACTCTGGGGCTTGATCGGGGGGAGTTATACGAAAAATTATCCAGACCCGAAGATATGTATGAAGTCCTAAAGCATCGATTGAGCGATGAAGAGACGGATAAAATAAATCAATCCAAACTTAAGGGAATTCATCTGGCTGACGAAACATACCGATATTATCCGGCCGGAGAGTTGGCTTCCCATGTTCTGGGTTTTGTCGGCTGGAAGGATGAAATATTTGGCGGAAGATACGGGCTGGAACTTTTTTTTGAAGACAAGCTCAAGGGGCAGGAAGGAAACCTTTTTCATCAAAAAGACAATTCCGGAAGGTGGATAACGTTTAAAGAAAAAGAGATAAGTTATGCTCGCGATGGAGACACCCTTGTTTTGACAATCGATCATATCATTCAATATGAAACGGAAAAAATTATAAAAAGCGCGGTGGAAAAACATCAGGCGGACAAGGGAACGATTATCGTAATGGAATCAAACAGCGGAAAAATTTTGGCACTGGCCAGCTATCCCAATTTTAACCCCAACGATTATGCCAGTGTGGAAAACATGGAAACATTCAGAAATTTAGCGGTGAGCGATGCGTATGAACCGGGAAGCATCTTTAAAACCTTTACTCTGGCTTCGGCTATCGATGCGGGAAAGATAACACCAAACACCACTTACACTGACACCGGAGTAGTGAAAGAAGCCGGCTATACCATGAAAAATTCCGACCTTAAATCGTATGGTGTCCAGACGATGACCCAAGTTTTGGAAAAATCTTTAAATACCGGAGTGATTTTTGCCGAAAAGCAATTGGGGAACAGAAATTTTGCCGATTATGTCAAACGTTTTGGTTTTGGAGAACCGACAGGAGTGGATCTTTTCGGGGAAGCCGCTGGAAACATCAATAATTTGAAAAATCTTAAAAGTGACATCCAATTTTTTACTTCTGCTTTCGGACAGGGAATAACAACCACTCCCATTCAGCTGATTTCCGGTTATAATGTCATTGCTAACGGAGGAGTTCTTTTGAAACCGCAAACAGTGGAAAAGATTATTCATAGCGATGGAAGCGAGGAGGTAACAAATCCGATGGAAATCAGAAGGGTCATTTCCGCTCAAACTGCTTACCAAGCGAAGCAAATGCTTAAAAGTGTGGTGGTTGAAGGCCACGGAAAAAGAGCGGGCGTCCCGGGATATCTGGTGGGCGGAAAAACAGGAACCGCCCAGGTGGCCAGTTCCAATTCCCGGGGCTATGAAGAAGGAAAAACCATCGGATCATTTGCCGGTTTTGCTCCAGTGGATAATCCTAAATTTACTGTTTTGGTCAGGATTGACGATCCAAAAGATGTTGAATGGGCGGAATCAAGCGCCGCGCCAGCTTTTGGAGAATTGATGAAATTTTTGTTAGAATATGGCAATGTGGAACCGACAGAAAAATATACCCAAAAGGATATAGACACTTTTAATGCCACGCATACCTTAAAAGATTTCTTTATTAAAAAAGAAGATGAGGACAAAGATAATAACGAATCGAAAAAAGACAATGAATAATATTAATTAAAAAAATTAAGTTTTTCATATGAACTATAAATCAAAAAAACTGCTTTATCTGGAAAGAATTCTAAAATTGATGGCGATCTTGGTGCTCAAAAAATATGGTCCTAAAATCATTGGTATTACCGGATCAGTAGGAAAAAGTTCCACCAAAGAAGCGGTTTTTACAGTTCTAGCTACCCATTATCGGACACGAAAAAACGAAAAAAACTATAATAATGAAATTGGCCTGCCGCTCACTGTTATCGGATCGGAAAGCGGAGGAAAATCTTTCTGGGGCTGGACCAAGGTTTCGCTTAAGTGGCTGGGGACAATCCTTTTTCCTTTGGAATATCCGGAAGTTTTAGTTTTGGAAATGGCGGCTGACAGGCCGGGAGATATGAAATATTTGGTAGATTTTATAAAACCTCAAATGGGAATTTTGACTGACATTTCCGGAAGTCATATGGAATTTTTTAAAAATCTTGAAGGTATAACGCGGGAAAAAGGGGAGCTGGTTAAAAACCTGGGTGAAAAGGGAACGGCCATACTCAATATTGATAATCCTCAAATCAAAAAAATAAAAAATCAAACAAAGGCGAAAAACATCACTTTTGGTTTTTCCGAAGAAGCCGATGTCCGGGCTACCGATGTTCATTATAATTATCTGGATACTGCCAATCCCAACGATGCAGAAATTAGAGGCATCAGTTTCAAACTTAATTACAAGGGCACGACCATTCCTATGCGGCTCAATAACATTTTAGCGGAACATAATATTTATGCGGCGCTGGCCGGAGTGGCAGTGGGATTGGAAATGGGGTTGAATTTGGTGGAAATCGGAGCGGCTTTGGAAAGTTTTGTCTTGCCTTATGGACGGATGAATCTTATTCCGGGAATAAAAAACAGTGCCATTATCGACGATACTTATAATTCTTCTCCTATTTCGGCCATAGCGGCTTTAAAAGTTTTGGGAGAAATCAAAGGAAAAAGAAAAATTGCCGTTCTCGGAGATATGTTGGAGTTGGGGCCGGACACGGAAGAAGGGCATCGGGAAATAGCCAGAAAATTTTTGGAAATAAAAGGAGATATGTTGATAGCGGTAGGTAGAAGAATGAAATATGCGGTGGATGAATTGACAAAACATAATACGGATGAAAAAAGAATTATAGTTTTTGACGATCCGATGTCGGCCGGAAGGAAACTTCAGGAGGTTATGGAAGAAGGAGATATAATTTTGGTCAAAGGATCGCAGGGAATGCGGATGGAAAAAGTGGTGGAAGAAGTGATGTCAGAACCAAACAGAGCGGCTGAATATCTGTGCCGGCAAGACAAAAAATGGAAAAATAAGCCCTGGCGGGAAGTTTAATGTCCGGAAAATTCTGACTTGACTTTTTCTCAAAAAGGGTGTATAATATAAAATCGTTCCTTAGAAATGAAGCAGGTTAAAATTGGCTTAATGATAGCATTTTAAAGAAAAGGAGATTTTTATGACAACCGCATTGGTTTTGTTGGTTTTGGCGGCTACTCTTTATTTTTATCTGAGCGGTAGAAGAAAGGAAAAAAATATTGCTGATTTCAGTAGCAATAGGATTAATAGCCTTGTTCCTGTTAACGGGGGCTATGCCATAGAGTGCGCCAAAAAAATGGCCAACGGAGAACCGATCATGGTTCCTCCATTCTATGGTCAGTATACGGCAGGCGGTTCTTCTTAATGAGAAACGTTTAAAACTTGCAACACGGCACCTTCGGGTGTCTTTTTTTTGTCGAAAATTAAAAATCCCTGCCTTCAACGCGAAAGCAGGGTTTCATTTTTCATACGTCTTTTTTGTGATAGATTCTCGAAATAAAAACCTTTCCGTTTTCGAATTTCCACTCAATCCGGAAAGAATCATTTATTCTGGAATGAAAATATCGTTCTCCTTTTGTCTCATGTTTTTTCGTTCTGTTTCCCGATTTTCCCTGAAAAAGAATATGGGGAATTTTTTCGATCATTCTTTCTTGGATCTCTACCGGAAGGCTTAAGAAGTATTTTTGAGATTCGTCTGAGTAAACAATTTCCATATCTGGCTGGCCATTATTGCCGAGACAAATCAAAGGTAGACTCAGATCGGAGAGTTCTGTCTTATCTGGAGGGCTTGCCTTTTCGGCCGAGTCATTTACGTTGAATATTTCTTTCAAAAAGCCTTCCATTTTTTCAGAAAATTGATTTCTTATTACCAGAAGGGCTTTTTCTAATCCTTGATTCTTCCCTTGAAGTGTGGAAATTTTCTGTTGAAGTTCTGAAAGAAGGGCTTCGTAAGCTTCCATATCTTCCTTGGCCTTTTTCAGTCCCACTTCCTTTTCCTTGAGGGCGGTTTCAAGATATTCGTTTTTATTTTTTGATTTCCGAATCTCTGCCAGCAGTTTTTGACAGGTTTCCGGTATCTTTCTTTTTACCCTGTCGGTAAATTCTTCTTGTTTGGCGCATTTTTTTGAAATTTGCTGATAGTCGTCAGCTAATTCCGCAAATTCCTTTTTTAAATCAGACAACGCTTTGAAATATAATTCGCAAAGAGAATTCAGATGTTCGGAACTTTGGTGGTAACACCGGTCTATTCCTTTTTGAAATTCTTCGGCCAATTTTCTTATATCATCGGGAGTTTCCGGCAATTGAGATGAAAAGATAACTTCGGGAATTTCTTCCGGTTTTTTCTCAGGCAATTTTCTGTCTTTTTGCCGCTTTCTGTCTTCTTCTTCCCATAATTTTTTGACGTCTTGCCAGGTCCGAATGCCGTCTTTTGTAAAACAATCTATGATAGACAGTATCGATCTTTGGTTGCTGGTTGCTAATTTTCCATTTATTATCCAGCCTTTTATTTCCTCAACAGTTTCCGGTTTTGCGCTTAGGAAATTAAAGACTGTTTTATATAGGGTTGAAATTTTATATATCCCTGTTTTTCCTATGACGATGCCTCTTTTTTCCAGTTCCTTGGCAATTTCATTGGCTGAAAAGTTTCTGACTTGATAAGACTCATCAAGAAGCTTAACAACCGCCAATTTGGTGTGGAGTGATTGTAATGACTTTCCTCCTTTTTCACCATAGCTTTCGGACAACAGCAGGAAATCTCTGGCCATACGACTCTCCTTTTTTTGGAATCATTTATTTTTTAAATAACATCCCCCTTATTTTCTCGCTTGTTTTTAGCATATTATCCTGATTTTGTCAATTTCTTTTGGATTTTCTGCGGGGTTTACTTTTTGTTTAGGCGATATTATACTAGAAACAGCGTAAAAATTGTATCCCGCCCAATTCTTAGGTGAAAGTTTTATTTATCCCATAAAAGCGGGTTGTGAAATAATTAATAAACAGTTGAAAATATATTCTGTGAATTGATGCGGGACGTGGAAATTTTTCCGCTACCCACAAAACTCGCAGACAAAATTGGCATGTCTGAAATTTTAGAAAATCTTTTCGGATCGAGGGAGAGGGCAAGGCTTCTGAGGTTTTTTCTCCAAAATCCGGAGCAAACTTATGAGTTTTCGGAAATCGTAAAAAAAAATATGCTCAAAAGCTCAAAAGCCAGACGGGAACTTTTGAATCTTATAAAAATGAAATTTGCCATCAAAAGGACAAGGCAGGGAAAAAACTTCTACCAGCTTAACCAGGAATTCAATTTTTATCCGGAGCTGAAAAATTTAATTGCCAAATCGAACGTTTATCCCCAGTGCGGAAGCCTGGGAAAAATTTCCAAAATTGGCAATATGAAACTGGCGGTTATCAGCGGTGTTTTTATCAACTATCAAAAAAGCAAGGCGGATATGATTTTAGTGGGAGACGGCATCAGCAAGGCGCGTCTCAAAAATTTGATGGACAATCTGGAAGCGGAAATAGGAAAGGAAATAAGCTTTGTGCTGATGACTATGGAAGAATTCAAATATCGCCTTAATATGCTGGATAAGTTCGTATTGGAATTTTTGGAAGGTCCGCATGAAGAAATTATCAATAAAGTTCCGGGACTCAAACAATTTATAGCCAATCGAAAGTAATTTTTTGACTATGCTTTATATAATCATTGCCCTGCTTATTGCGACTTTCTCGGCCCTGGTATGGCTCTTTTTTGATATGAAGAAAAAGATGGACAACAAGGAGGATAGGGAAAAAATAACCACGATTATCGAAAGATTAGCCGTCCTTTCGGAGCAGAACAATAATTTGATGCAGCAAAATCACGATCTGAGGCGGACTGTTGATGCCAAGCTTTCGGAAACGCATAAGACTACTCAGGAACAAATGGGTCAGACCATGAGGACGGTGCAGGGAATAAGCGGCCAATCGGCCAAGCAGATAGCGGATGTTGTTGCGGGTCTGACCGAGCTGAGGGAAACCAACAAGCAGGTGGTCAATTTTTCAGCGCAGCTTCAGAATCTTCAGGATATATTGAAAAATCCAAAACAAAGGGGGGTGCTGGGGGAATATTTTTTAGAATCAACCCTTAAGAATGTTTTGCCCCCGGCGCTCTACCAAATGCAGTATAAATTAGGAAAGGACGAAAACGGAAAAGACCTCATCGTTGACGCGGCTATTATTCTTGGCGACAAAAGGATCATCCCGATAGATTCCAAATTTTCTTTGGAAAATTATAATAAAATTTTGGAGTGCGTTGACAAGCTTGAACGAGACAAATTGGAAAAAATATTCAAGCAGGATCTCAAAAACAGAATTGATGAGACATCGAAATACATCCAGTCGAAATATAACACCATGGAGTTCGCTTTTATGTTCATACCGTCGGAAGCCATTTATTATGATTTGCTAATAAACAAAGTCGGGGATGCCGGCGTCAATGCGATGGATCTCATCGAATATGCCAACAGAAAAAAAGTGCAGATCGTTTCGCCAAACTCTTTTTATGCGTTTCTGCAGACAATTTTATTGGGCCTGAAACAAATGCAAGTGCAGAAATCAACTCAGGAAATCATAAAGAGGGTGCAAAACCTTGGCACGCATTTGGAAAAATACGGGGTTTATATGTCAAAATTGGGGAATAATTTGGGAACGACCGTTGGCGCTTATGAAAATGCCCGCAAAGAATTTCAAAAAATAGACAAAGATGTAGTAAAAATAGGCGGGGTTGAGAGGGAGCTGATTGAAACTGTGGATGTGGAAAAACCAAGAGCGGAGGAATAGGATCAAAAAATTATGATAAATCCAGATGAAAAATCCAAGAACAGCAATAAAAGCTTGAAAGACAAGATCAAGCTTTTTTTTAAAAACGAGTATTTTCAGAACAAAACCAATTCCTGGCTTTTGTTTTTGAGTTTGCTGGCAGATCTGATAAATTGGGCGGTTCTGGTGATTTTTCTTCGGACTTCGACTTCCAATATCATTCTTCATTACAATGTTTATTTCGGGGTGGATATGATTGGCAACTGGAAACAAACCCTGTTGCTACCGGCAATAGGACTGGTAATATTCGCCATTAATTTTTTATTGTCCCGATATTTTTATTTTAACAAAGAAAAAGTGGCCAGCTACATTCTTCTGGCGGCAACTTTTATGGCGCAAACGTCCTTGCTAATTGCGGCTCTAGGTGTTATAATCATAAACTATTAAAATGATTCAATATTGGCTTTTTTTGTCATTCCCGGCTTGATCGGGAATCCAGTGAATAAGCCAGAATGCGAAACCAGATTCCCGCCTGTCTGCCAACAGGCATGGCTTTTGCGGGGATAGTATCCGAATTTGAATATGTGCAGGTTCGTATGTAATTCATAAATTTTTATCGCATTTATGTTTACTTTTCCTAATCCTAAAACCACCGATCCTCGGGAGCGCCGAGTGCAAAGAATTCTGGAGGTTATTCCGGGAATACTCACTTGGGCGACTATCTTGGGCATGTTTATTTTGTCTTTTTTGGTACCGATTTGGGTGGCAGTTTTTATTATTGCTTTTGATATTTATTGGATATATCGCACCATTTTTATCGCTTATTACTCGGTAGTGGGCTATCGAAAACTGAGAAAAGGAAAAGGAATTGATTGGTGGGAAAGATGCCAGAATATTTCTGATCCTGAAAAATATGAGGCCTTATTGGCGGAAAAGATCATCCAAATGAAGAGAAGCCTTAAGGTCAGGGAAAAAATGACCAGAAAAGAGATAAAAATATTAAAAAAAGAAATAAAAGACAGGGAAGAGTATCTGAAAGAAGTCAAAAAATTGAAAAAAATAAAAGATCAGATCTTGGACTG
>Ga0116156_10002442_pt1 | contig 16928 bp, 27 predicted proteins | sample AD_UKC045_MetaG_FD_89891 | JGI IMG/M metagenome (GOLD analysis project Ga0116156, IMG submission 89891) | Active sludge microbial communities of municipal wastewater-treating anaerobic digesters from USA - AD_UKC045_MetaG | ecosystem: Engineered > Bioreactor > Anaerobic > Digestate | place: USA... | reverse complement strand
CGATACGCTGACACACCACAAGTGACATGTACCCCGTGTCTATCAGTATCTTACTGAATGACCCAAGCATCCGGTCTACGCAATGCTTGATGGGGCTGTTGTTGCGCGTTCCTTCGTACCAACCGTAATAGTCGTGTAGGATAAAGTATCCGCCGTCCCGCACCAGCGGCACAAACTTGGAAATGTCCGCCGAGCATCCATTGATGCTGTGGTCGCCGTCAATGAAAATGAAGTCGTATGATGGGACATCCGGAACAAACTGCCCGGAGAACCCCGTGACGAGGTTCACGTACTTCGTGAGGTCATACTTCGCAAGCAACTCTTCCGCTTCCGGCCGGGAGTTGGGGTCGATGGAAGTCAGGCGTCCGTTGAACGCCTCAAAGGTGGGATAGTCGATGTCTGGGCGCTGCTTGTGGAATTCCGGCTCTGTCCATCCCATATCGAGGAAACGAAGCGCAGAGGCAAGTGCAAAAGTGGAAAAGCCAAAGTGGCGGCCGATTTCTAAAATCTGCTTGGCGCGGATGCTCGTCGCCAATGAGAACAAACTGAGTCCTGTTGCGAACTCTGATCCCTCGGTGCGCAACTGGTCGCGCAGTTCACCGAGGAAGGGACCGAAGAAGGGGTCAAAGGGAGTGGGCTGGTCGTGACGCTGATACATGAACATCCTTTACATAGTCATAGCACGGGCACTGCTGTCATACTTAGCGTCACTCTCACAGAAGATTCCCCACATCTCATCGAGTGAAGCATCCCACTCGTCCGGCAGAATTCCGTAACGAATGAAGTCCTTATCAGCAGGTGAAAGATGCGGGAAGGCGCGGTGAATGGAGACACCCCCGCGCATGTAGCGGGCAAACTCCGCTTTGGTGCAGTGCACCTTCCGCACATGATAGCGGTTAGAGATAGGAGAGTAACGCCGAACGAGCATCACAACACCTGATAACTCAGCGCATGCCGAAGCCAGAAGTCTTCCGACGCTGCAACGTCTTCGCACTCAGGGTCTCCCGGCTCACGCGGAGCAATCGGACCACCGAATGCCGTGTAAAGGACCGGGACGTGATACTGTCGGCCGTCCCAGCCGATGATGACAGAGACTTGCCGCGACGGGCGACACGGGCGATAGACAATCGGAGACGCCCAGCCGCGAGTGCCGCGAGTGCGATACTTGACCTTCTTCTGGTCGACCGGAGCATCCCCAACGAGAGGTCCGTAGAGAGCGCAGGGCACCGGCTCCATCCCGTCCGGCAAATCCAACGTCAGCTTCGTTGGTCCGTCGCCGTACGGAATCGTATGTGCGCACATGTCCAGAATGAACCGGAGATGACGCAGCGACAGATTGTGGTCGAGATGCGATTCGGCGCTGATGTACATGTTAGTTCCCCAGACACACAAGCAGCATCATCGTGAGTGCCGCAACAGCGCAGACGAGTCCGAAGAACTGACACACACGCGCCTTGTAGAACTGCGCATTGTGTATCTGCCACTCCGCGCCCAGTGCGCAAAGAATGGCAACGAAGATGAGTCCAGCGACAGTCAGTGCTTGCATTAGTCTGTCACTCCGCAAGCGTCCAGAAACCTCTGACGCTTGAAAGCGGGGTTTTCCGATGCGAACACGTCCGCGAGACGGTTCGCGAGAACGCGCAACGTTCCCTGCCGAGCAGCACGCGAAGCCGCGTCCGGCTCAGCAGACGCAACAGACCACTCCGCCGCGAACTGCGCGGCGACCTGAACGAACAGCTTCTTGGATACAGTTGCCATAGATCAAGCGGGAATTACTTCCCGCTGGTCCCACTGACAAGCGCCGTGAGCAGCTTCTTGGCCGCGGCAGCAGCGTCCGCTTTCTCACCCAGCACCTTGACCTCGACCGTCTCGCCCGACGCGAGAACGAACGAGAGGCAGCGATTGAACTTGGGAGCGACCGACTTGATGTTTGTGTTCAGCATAGATCGGACGAACGACTAACGCTCGTACCTCGTTCGCGCAAAAGCAATGTCGCGCCGTCTCTCACTCCGACGAATCTTCTTCGCGAGGTGCTTGCGCATCTCGCGGTCCTGCGTCCTGTGCATCTTCTCTTGCAGATACTTGAGGAATTCGTCTTCCATGAAGACATCGACGGAGAACTTGGCAACGAACTTGGGCATACGATCTATAGTAATGGTAACACAACCGGATGAGATTGTCAAGAAAAATCGGCGGTGGGAAGATTACTTCCCACCAAGCGAAGTGTTGAGCGAATCGAACGCTACGCACTGCTGAGCAAGCGAATTGAGCTTCGTAAGTCGCTGTCCGTACGTGTCGTCGCCGGGAGTCTCAATCCAGTCCACCAGCGTTCTCGCGAGACGCTGCATCGCCTGAAGCATTGGCTTGTTCGATGCCTTCATGGACACGCGAACACCGGAGTAGCCGACACCCACTGTCATCGAATCACCGAGCGTGTTCGACATGACGAGTCGCATGGAGTGTCCGCTGTCAGTCAGTTTCGTTTTCATAGATCACGCGCAGACTAGCTGCGCGGCGCGGGAATGGACGCGCCAACAAGAACGTCCCAAACACGCGGGAGGTCCGCACGCTGCACGCAAGCACCGCCCATCGGAAGTCCCTTACCGAAACGAGTGGCGCACCAACGATGCCAGAGTGCGCCGCAATAGTCGCTCGTCCCGATGCACTCGGCAACAAGATGGTATCCCATGCAGATTTGAATCCGCATCGGAGCAGGGGAAGCGGGGGAAGTGTTTTTCATGTCTCTCATCTCTCAACTACAAGATAATGGTAACATGCGCAGTCGAGAGAGTCAAGAGAAATCGCCAACTCTATTTCCTTTAGAATCAATAGGTTAGCAACTTTCGTATAAGTCCTTTGGAATCAATAGGTTAGCGGGAAACCGCCCAAAAGAAAAATACGAGTGTGCAAATCCATCCGCAAAGTGCGACCAATTCGGTCGCCAAATCTCTGTCCTTCATTGTCGTCCCTCTACTTTGCGCGGCAAAGCCAAACGTATCCGCGTTTCGGAGTGTTCTTGTCCGATTGTGCTTGATACTCGTCTCGCGCTTTGACGCACGCGGCCTCAGTGCGATACTTCTGGACAACGTACTCCCGTGTCTTCGTCTTGAGCCAAAGCACGCGATTCTCTGGCTCCTGTGCGAACACAGGAGTCAGAGAACATGCCAACACGAATGCTGCAACCAACTTCATCGACTCAACTCCAACCGTATGTGTTCCAACGCTTCCTCGCGGTTTGCTGCATGGAACGGCGGAACAACCCGTACCACGAACGGGTTGCCAACGCAGTCGTCGGTGTAGTCTGCATGGTCGCCAAACCATACCTTGACTTGAATAGTCCCGTTGCTGTGAAGATAACCCCACCACATCATGTCGCTCATTACTCTTCTGCTTTCTTGTGCTTGCGCTTGCGGTGCAGCGTCTTGGTTTTGACCTTGTGCATTCCGCCGGTCTGGCGAGGCAGGGGCACGCGGGGAAGCATCGCAATGATGCGGGCTGCTGGGTCTGCCAGCAGCCAGTCAAGCTGTGCCTGCGCTCGTTTCGCTCTATTCTTCTTCATGATGTCTTACATACGCTGCAAGGGAATGTAGTAGTTCTGTTCCGTCGTTCACAAGACCAAGAACAACATTGCAACGGTGACAGAGTAACGCACGAACTTTACCAGTTCTGTGGTCGTGGTCTACGTCAAGAGCGTGCGTCTTTCCATAACGGCTCTCCCGTGTTTCCTCTAACCCACAAACGGCACAGCGGTTTTGCTGACTCTCTATCAACGCCGCATATTCTGTTGGACTCAACCCAAACGACTTTTGAACACGCCACATTCGCGTCCGCTGGTATTCTTTCGCCAGCATTTCTGGAGTAGCATTCTTCCGCCACCTCCGTCCACAAGCGCGGCGACATGCATGGCAGTTTGGTTGAAGTCCATTCGGACGGCTCTTGTTCCGGCCGAACTCAGTTTCCGGTTTGTCTTCTTTACAGGTGCAACATATCATGCACCTATTTAGGGTTCTTCGTTATTCTTCGTTTTCTAGTTCGACTCCAATGCACTCTTCCGGCAACTTATCTTCGTGGCGTTTGAGAAACACCGGGAAACGGAACGCACCGCTGTCCGGCTCCTGCCCGTCCGACTCAATCGCAATGACGACAGGATACTTCCACTTCAACGCAGCCTTGCGCGTCTCCATGTCGAATCCCGTGCCGCACTTCCCGCAGGACCGCAACGTCCCATCAGGCGCATACTGCGCAATCAGCACAGCGCCGACCACATCGGACTGGTTTCCCGAACCAAGCTCGTAGCTGGTCGCAATCACATCGTAGTCGAACTTGACCTTCCACTTCGCGCAGCCGGCACGCTTTGGCTTCCCACCCTCGCGCACAACCGTCGGCTCGTCTCTGAACCAGCAAACGAGTCCTTCCCACCCCTCACGCTTTGCCTGCTCCGTCAAACGCAGCAAAGACTTCTTCGGACTCATGCCGGGAGCCGTGTTCAGGTTCTCCGACGAAAACACGCAGAGATTCTTGTTGTAGCCGATGAGCGAACGCACGCGCCCATGACGCAGGGAATACGGTTCCTGCCACACGGGCTTTCCATCCAACCAGAGGATGTCGAAGACCATGTATTGGAAACGGGGACCGTCGAACGTCAGGGCCATCTCCGCTTCGCGCAGTGAAGCAAGCTCCGCCTTCGCACGGGTAATCGTCCCGAGTGCGCGGAAGTTGTCCGAACCGTCTGGATTGATAACGAGTCCTTCGCCGTCGAGAATCGTGCCGCGAGGAAGACCCAGACCGCGGACATACGCGGCGAACAGCGGGAAGTGGTCCGTCAGGTCATCGAGCCGACGGGAGTAAATGTGAACGTCGCCCTTGCGGTCGATGAGAACGAGCAAACGCTGTCCATCCCGCTTGCGCTGGATGAACAACTCGCCATTCGCTTCCATTTCCAACAGCGTGGCGAGGTCGAGGTCGGCCCGGGGCTTCGCAGGGACGAACGTTTTGGTCAGTCCCATTAATACGTCAGCACCGACGGGAGCGGTCATCGTCTCGCGATAACCCTCTTCGACCTTTTTTCTGATTTGTCTGTCGTAGTTGAACTTCGCGCACGCTTCCTCGTCCATGTAGGACTTCGTGCCGACCTTGCCCTTTGGCTTCGCAACGTCAGTTGAACGTTGAAGCGTCCCGCCGACCTTTCCCCACTCAACGGTTACTGCGCTTCCGTCGCGCCAGATGCTCCACTGCTTGAAGCCGGAGCCGCTGGACGAGGGGTGATAGAGTGTGATTTTGGTCTTCTTCATTCTACTTCACTTTCGCTTTCGCAATGTAGACCGGAACGTTGTCCGGACCACCAGACAGGAACTCCAACACTTCCGACCACTTCGTCACATTCGCTGCAACGTCCCGCAACTGCTCCATCGTTCCGGTGTAGTCCTTGAACGCAAACCCGATTGCGCGACCTTCGACGTGGTCTGTGTAGGGATAGAGATTGCGACCGGACACGCGCAGTTCCAGCGGGAAGAACGTCAGGTTCTCCCGACCGCAGGTAACCGACAGACGAGGTTCCGCAGAGTTACGAATCAGTCGAGTTTTCATGCTACCAGTATAGCAGGATTACCGCTTGGTGTCAAGAGAAATCTTTCCAACCGGTAACGTTAGTCGCTTGAATCCACCGCGTTGACGTGCCCGCACTTGGTGCACTCGCTGACATGCCAGCAACGTCCGAAGTGCTGGATGCCATGCTTCCGGCACTCGTCCTGCCCCATCTCCCGATAATCGTGGTCGCAGCCGAAAGCGTAGAACGTGACGGTCCCCTTCCAGTAGTCCGACACGATGCCGACGCCGGTACCGTCCCAATAGAACTGAAGATGAGCGTCCACCATCGGCTTGTTGGGGTCCACAATCATCTGCCGAAACTCGGTAAACTCCGGACTGTAGGAACGGAAGTGCGTACGCTGCACCAGTTCCTTCTGCGAAATCTTGCGCCAGCCGGGCGGCACATCGTTGTACCCACCCCACTTCGCCTGATGCGCTGCCGTCGGTCCGGTCGATACGAGCTTATACATGGTATCCCTTTGCGAGTTTGCTATCGAGAACCTTCTGATACTCGCGCATCATCGCAACTTGCGAGAAGTACGACTTGAAGTTTCGCTGTAACGTGCTGGCGACTCGACCCCATTGGGTGTAGAGTCTGTAGCCCTGCGGTCCATCCTTCTCCGTCCAAATCTCCCACTGCTTCTGGTGAATCCCGTCGTCGGACACGTTATACAGTTTCCGATAGTTCTCGCGGGCAACAGCGTTCGTGTTTCCGAGTCCAGACGAGGGTTTGGGGGTGGGGGGAAGTGTCGGATTGACGACCGGGGCGGCACGCTGGTCCGCAGCGGGAGTCTGCGGCGGGGTGGGGGCCGCTGGCGCAGCAGTCTCCACCGCAGGCATCCGCATGAGCGACTTGAAGCGTTTCTTCTCAGTCATCGCGGTCAACTCCACGAAATCGTAGGTCAGGGGAGCATCGCCGGAAGGGTCGTACACGAACGACTTGGGGAAGTGTCCGGGCGCCCAGCCGAGGTCGGACGCATCAGCGGTCATGCACTTGGAGAAGATAGGACTCATAGATCAAACGCTGTTAGTCGCTCAGCGTTTTCTTGTGCTTGCGCTTGCGCCACGCAATCTTGGTCTTGACGCGGAACGCTTCGCAGCGTTGACGCGGGAGAGGTGTACGGGGGAGTTTGGGTTTCATAGATCAAGGACTGCTCTACAGAGCAATCCGCTTTGACGGATACGACACGCGCCCGTCGAAGTTCTGCTGGTCCTGCTCGTCCTGCGTGAGCGCATCGACGGGAGCAAACTCCCAATCAATGATGTACTCGCGGCACGCATCGTTGTCGCACTCAATCTGCGGCCGCACGCTGTTGACCGCAGACTGCGCCGCAGCACCAATGCCGTCCGACAGGGGATGATTGAACCCCGTCAGCACGTACGTTGAACCACCCTTGAACTTCCAGAAGGGGTTCTGGCTGTCGCCGTAGTTCTCGCAGTACTGGGTGTGAACGTGAATGTTCAACATATCGATCAGCGCATCGCCCCGTTACGGGCAGCGGCGCGGGAGTCGAACCCGCAGGGCGCTCAACAGCGCAACTCTCACTTACAGATATATGGTAACACGGGAAAGGGGTGCAGTCAAGAAAAATCGGTAACTATATTTCCTTTGGTTTCAACAACTTACAGCCGCCAAAACCCTAGGGTTTTTCGGGGTCTTCGTGAACGTCCGTATAGGGAATCTGTACAACATTTCGCAGGATCGCCGTAATCAACTGCGCCATGTCCCGCATATCGTCTCCGCTCATACGGTTCTCAGTGAACAGGCGCTTGGCGCAACCACGCAGCGCGGCCACTTCCTGCTCGTCAATCACAAACCACTTCATCGTTACCTCAGTATCAAAATGCCCAGCACAGTAGCGCAAGCAGAATTGCTATCGGAATAAGCTCGGCACGCCAATCGATAGGACCGGAGTCGTATCCCCCAACTGCCATCGTCCACAGCATCACTTCACCTCATGAACGTGTCGCGGAAAACGGTCTCCGGACACCACTTCCTTCCGGCCGCACACATTGCAATAATGCGGATAGCGTGGCGGGACAGTTGTGTAGATTTCATTCCCGGCAATCATCTCGCCGGCGCACCCCTTGACTCCGCACATCCATCGCTCCAGGTATGTCGCCAATTCAGTCCGCTTGATTTCCATCATCCTTGCACCCGTCGAACATCCGATAACCCTTATCGTTGCACAGTCGCCGAAACATCTCGGTGATGAACTTCGGGCCCATGCACTCGTCATCGACTTTCACTTCGCCAGTTTCGTTGTCGATGTAGACAGTGTATTCTCCGAAACTAATGCCCTTCTTCGCCCAGCGTACGATGAATCCAGAGCGTTCCTTTCCCGCGAACACTGAAAGTTCGGCCGTCATCGGGTCCGGCATACTATCAAACCACTGCTCTACTATGTGTATTGCATCCGCCATCAACGCAACATCCTAATAAGCTCGGCTGCATCCTTCTCGGTCAGCCCGTGCACCCAATCCGTGTGAACCAAACGATGCAACAGACTTCCCATGTCCCAGTCGTCGTCCACGATGGCGAACTGCTTGACTTCGGGGTGCTTCGTCAACCATGCGCCGATTTCCCGGCCACGAATTACATCACCCAAATCCCGTGGCGTCCCGTCGATAATCTTCGCCCAGTTGCGCATCCCTGCTTCCCGTAGCGTCTTCTGTACAGACTCTACGCCTGCGAAACGCCACGTTGACGAAAGGACCACCTGTGCATTCGTTGCATCCAGCACACGGTCCAGTCGCTCAATGAGAACGGGGCTCAATTTGCGAAATGTCGACCCGGGCGTTGTCTGACAATTCAGCACGCCGTCAATGTCTAAAAACAATACCTTCATACGGGCACTCTCCCGTGCCGTGATTTGCAATCTTCACTTGAATCCATCCCCACGAATCTTCATCGACATTACGATAGCAGAAGTGACGAGAATCACTGCCAGCACCAACGACTGCCACCACGCGAACGCCGCCTGCTCCATCCTATTTCTTTCCCTGCATCAGCTTTCGACGCTCGACCATCTTCCGCTCACCGTGACGAGCAAGCGCCAGATACTCTTTCGCAGTCGCGCCCGTGAAGACCTCAGCCAGCCCACGAAGCACCTGCACAGTCGTCGCGTCGATGTCCTGTTCCTTCGTCAGTTCCGCCAGTTCGCGCTTCGTCATCGCGCTCCCTCCCGATCCGCACGCGGCCCCCACTCATCACCAAGCGTCGGGAACAGGTCGATTCCGCTTTCGAGCTTGATTGCGGGTTCGATGCCTGTCCACACGAAGCGCACGATGCCGACTCCCTCTTCCGTCCCGCTCCGCGTGCGCCGTCGATACCAGATGCACTCACCATCAGCAGGCCACGGCAGGCCGAGGTCTTGGAAGGTCATCGCGCTCCCTCCCGGCCCTCGCGTGGCTCCGCTGGAATGACCGGCTCGTAATGCGAGCAGATGTCCGTCGCCAGCACACCCCCAATGGGCATGCCGTAGCCTTGATGACAGTCCGGCATCAACGCGACATGATGGAACGCGAAGGGCAGCAGCGCAAGATGCTGAGCCTGCTCCAGTGCGCCCGGCTCGATGTCCGCGCACCACGACTTCACGACCAAGCTATCGCTGTTTCCCGGCACAATGACGTTCATACTCTAATCCTCTTGAAGGTCTTCGGGCGCGACTTCATCTCGTCCCGCAACGCAGCGTTCTCTTTCTCCAGCTTCGCCACACGTTCGTGCAGTTCCGACTTGACGCGCATCTCTTCGATCAGAGTCAACCGCCAACGCCGGTCGAGGTTGTCCATCGCCTCCTGCTTCTCTTTAGCGAAGCCCTCGATGCGTTTCTCAAGCTCCAAGATGCGTAGGTTCTTCTGGCGGACCTCTTCGTGCAGCTTTTCCATTTCGTGCGCCCGGACCACGGGCAGCGGAACTGGTGGGTTTGCGTCCGGAGCAGTCCAGTCATCATTGAAGCCGTGTTCCTCGCGCATCCGCTTGTATTCGTTGAGATACGACTGCCAAACCGCTACGGACTTGTCGGGCAACTGCTTGGGACGCTCTATCATCCTATCCTCTTGAACCGCTTTGGCACTTGCGCCTTCATCTTCTCGACTTCCGCTTTGAGGTCGTTGTTCTCTTTGCGCAAGCTGAGATTTGCAGCGGCCATCTCTTCAAAACGTTTCTTGTAGAAGTCTCGTTCGTAGGTCAGTCCATCGACCCGCTTTGCCCAATCGAGCGTAGCGTGGTCCATTTGCGGCTGCGGCTCGTTGTTTGCCCAGACTGCGTTCGACCCGGCAGTGTCACCGCCGAAGACATACGTAGTCGACCCATCACCGTTAATGATGACGTTGTTCGGCTCCGACTCAAAGATGACTCCGGAGCCGGCAGCGTCAATTGTGCCATCGTTGATGCGGTGCCCGCCAATGACGAGGCTACCCTTGACGGGAATCGCAGTGACCTTGATTTCGTTCATCGGATTCTCTTGAACGTCTTCGGGCGGCTCCGGGTGAATTCAAGCTCCCGCTCCCGTTCAAGCTCCGCTTCCCGCATCTTCAGCGCCATCGCCTGAAGGTCGAGCGCCATACGGTCACGTTCCGCAATCGCCGCATCCTTCAATGAGATAGCGACCTTCACCTGCGCTTCCGCAGTCTTCAACGCCGCATTCGCCGTTGCAATCTCCTGCTCCAGCTTTGCAATGCGCGCCACGGCGTCCCGATACATCGGGTCGTTCTCCACCACGACCGCCTGCTTCTCGTAGCGTTCGTCCCAGCGTCCCGTCATGTACGCTTCGTCAAGCCACGCTTGCAGCCAACGGCGCTCGTTGTCCTGCGAGTACTCTTTGGGATGGACGTAACCGTAGGAACGGTCATCGTCCATCCACGGGTCCGGCTCACTCCACGGCTTCATAACACCAAGTATAGCAGGTTACCAAGAGAATGTCAAGGGGAGATTTTATGGTAGGATACCGGTCTAGAGGTGCGTCCCAAAGTCGCGGTCCTCATCGTCCTGCTGAAGCGCATCCAGAAGGGTCGCCATCTCATTCGTGATACTCCATCTCCGGTCGCAACACGTCGTCCACAAGGTCTGCAAGGAAGCTGGGCGCATCAAGCTGTGAAGCATCGGACTGCATCACACTCTCGCCCGTCCAGAGAGCCGACGTTGCTCGGCGCTGTTGCTGTTCCAAGATCCGCCCCGGGCTAAAATCCCGGAGCATCCTGGTCGCTCCCGTCCAGAGAGCCGACGTTGCTCGGCGCTCCGGGGTCAGGAACGAGCTTGTTGTAGAGGTCGATGAAAGCCTCGCGGGTCTTCGCATCGAAGCGATTGACGCAGTAGGAAAGCGCCTGCTCGTCATCACCGAAAATCGCGTAGCCCTTGACGATGTGGCAGAGACGACGGGTGGAGATAATGTCGTCCACCCCACCATCAGCGTAAGTGGTCCGAATCGCGTCAGCCCACTTGGCAAGAGTCTCAAAGAACGTCACCTCACGCGAGGTCATCGTCCCACCGAGGACCCCGAAAGTCTTCGCCAGGATTTTCTTTTCGACCGCGACCGAGGGGTAGTCCTGCTCGACCGTGACAGGGAACCGCTCCAGAAACGCCTCGTTGAGAATGTTTTCCCCAACGTACTTGCCCGTGTCGTCGCCACGTCCCTTGCTATTGCTGGTCGCGAAGACCTGGAAGCCAGCAGCGGGCTTGATGGTGATGCCGAGCTTCTTGATGGTGATGGAACGACCCTCAAGCACGGACTGGATGCACGCAATCTTGGGCGAAGCGTAGCCGATTTCATCGACCAGCAGCACTGCGCCGCGGAGCATCGCGACGACGACGGGACCCAACTCAAACACCGTGGTCCCATCGTAAAGACGGAAGCCGCCAATGAGGTCGTCTTCGTCCGTCTCCATCGTGATATTCACGCGCACGTACTCGCGGCGCTCCATCGCGCACGCCTGCTCGACCCCGAAGGTCTTGCCGTTTCCCGAAGGCCCAGCAATGAAGATGGGATAGAACTGACGCGAAGCAATGACGCGGCGAATCATTTCAAAGTCGCCGAAGGGCACGAACTCACGCGCCTTCTCCGGAACGGCTGCGAGAGACGAGGCCTCGGTGCGCAGAGCATCGATGCGCTCGGCCACGCTGAGGCTCATCAACTGAGACTTGGAAACGCGGGGAGCATCGAAGGAATCGCTGCCGACCTGAGCCACGGGCTCAGGAGTGACAACGGGAAACTCCGGAAGGGACCGCTTGGTCGCAGCAGACTTCGCGGGAGTCGGAGTGATGGTCGCCGACCCGGTCGGGACCTTGTAGAGGCCGCGTGCGAGACGCAGCGAGGGGTCGCGGCGAATCCACACCGCGTAAATCCCTGTCTCGGCTTTGTAGTCGAGCAGGTTCTTGCGAGTGACCGTCGCACCGAATCGCTGAGCAAGCTCAGCGTTCACAGCGTCACGGTCAACGGTTCTAGCACGCATTCTTGAGTGCCTCTCTCAAGTGTCGCATCGGGACAATCCCGACTGACAAACCCAGTATAGCACGGATCCGCCAAAACGCAGCCATCAAAATGGTTACATTTTTGTTACCAACCAATATTTCTGAAGAAAAGGCGAAAGTGGGTTCGCCAAGAGAAATAACAATATTGTAATGGCGCTTCGCTTTCTTGGCGAAGGTCTGCTCAGGCTTTGATTTGGCGAGGGGGTCGAGGGGTGAAGGGTGAGCATCGGGGGACCGGAAGATCGTCTATCCGGCTGGAGCCTCGGCAGGATTTGGTAGAGTATTGAGGGAACTGCTATCGCTGGACACGGGAGAAAAGCGGACCGGGGGAGTCGAATAAAGGACTATTCGGACCGATGTTGTCGGATATAGTCAATAGCGGACTGTAAAAGTCTGATATCATCATCGAGCAGTCCAATTGCGCGGTTACACTTGCCGCAGAGTAGCGCCCAGACTTTTCCAGTGGCGTGGTCGTGGTCGATACACAACACTTCCGATGCCTTCGCAAAACCAAGTTCCTTCATCCGAGTGTTGAGAAGCAAACGACCGGGGCGGCCGCAGATCGCGCAGCACCCCTGTTGTCTATCATACATCCCCTGTAACGCTTCTTCGGTCAACCCAAATTCACGCATCGCACGCCAGTATCGGTTATATCGTGTCTGGCTCTGTTCTTTCCACGCTTTGCGCGTCGGCGTTTTCGCACGCGCTCTTCCCTTACATAACGGAGAACACTGTCGCTTGTCGCTTCGTCCCTCTATCGGCTCACCGCACTCCGTACAAAAATGTGGAGTGGCCGCCTTACGTTTGGCGTACCACTCCCGCATGTATTCGGCTTGCTTACGTTGCTTGTCGGTCTGATTGGGGTTCGGCGGTCTGCTCATGCCTCCTATTTATAAAACGCGAGAGTTTCATCCCGCGTTTATTCTAAATGATGAAGGGCACAACCGTGTTGACAAACACCTTGTTCGACCGGTTCGCGGTCATCGTCTCGGTGAACGCGGCCGCAATCTTCTTGGTGGACATCCCGCTGGTGTTCACCTTGTCAAACGTCGTATCGTCCATATCGAGTGCAGCGTTCGCAACCAGCAGCGTGAGGTCGCCCACGTTACGGTCCGCAGGAACCACATACTGCCCGTCAGCGTCAAACGCAGTCTGCACCGCATCCAAAGCAGGAGTCTCACAACCCTGACGCACGCAATAACGAAGCGCCGACATGATGTTGTCTCTGTTGCTCCCGTACCCACCGCGACGACGCGAGGAACGACGACCAACAGTCTGCTTCACGATATACATGTAAATGACACGCGCATCGTGACGGGCGCGGACCACATCGAACAGCATCGAAAGCACGCTGGTCGAGGTCGTGGTCGCGGAACGACCGGACATCACACCCACTGCAAACTGCTTCTTCGTCACCGTGTCGCGAACAACGCACGCACCACTCTCGCGAATGTTGCGGTGAGTCGCAACCAGCTTGCCGTCGTAATCCAACTCGGTCGCGTCATACACCAGACCGCTTGAATCCTCACCGTCGGAGATGACCATGAGCATCACCTTGTCGAGGCGAAGCTGACGCTTCATCCGCGCCAGATGACGCTCAGCAAGCATCACGCCCACATACAGCGGAGTGTAGCAACCGAGGTGGACGTAAGGAATCGCCTGATACGCACGGCGCCACGCAGAGTCAGCGTTCATCGTGGACCAGTCGAAGCGAAACGCAGCCTGCATCGCAAGCACCGCACGCACCTGGCGACGGAACGCGCCCCTGTCGGTCGTGGTGTTGATGAGTCCAACAAGCTGTCCGTCTTCCGGCAGACCGAGAGTCTGAAGACCAGCGGACTCCACCGTGAACTTCTTCGTTCCGGCGCGGCCGCGCTCAGTAGCGTTGGTGAACATGTACGCCTCAAACGGAACGCCCACCTGAACTGCAAAGTGCGCGAAGAGAAGCGTCTGGTCCAACACGCTAGCAAACGTATCGTACATCGAACCGGAACCGTCGATGACCATCACAATCCCGTGGCTCTGGCCGCGGGGCATGGTCATCGTCCGAATGAAGAGGTCGTTGGTGAACTTGTAGGACGCAAGCTTTTCAACGTTCAGCTTGCCGGACCGCGCGGTCCGCGCCTGCTGAGCCGCCTTCGCGTTCTTGCGGGCGTCAAACTCACGCGCCATATTCTTGACAGTAGCAGCGAACTTGTCGTTCCAGTTCTGCTCTAGCTTGTCAACAATGGGCTTCCAGTTGCTACCCGAAGCGTCAAGCGCCTTGATGGTCGCGTCAGTCCACTGCGCAGCGGTCACCGTGCGCTCGTTCACAACCTTTTCGCTCAGCGGAGCAATCAGGACATTCTTGATTTCCCGTGCACCCGTCGGCTTGGTCGCGTTCTTTAGCGCCTCGTCGGCGTCCTGCTGAGTGGTCGCAACGTCGTCGTCGTCGCCCTCATCCGCGCTGTCAGGCGTGATGGGGTTTTCGCCGTCACTTGACGCGCCATCCTGCGAAGAAGAATCGTCCGAATCGCTGTCGCTATCGCTGTCCGAATCACCGTCGTCACCAGCAGCGTCATCACCGTCGGTGTCCGAATCGCTGTCGGAGTCACCGTCGTTGTCGCCGTCCTGCTGGTCACCGTCGGAGTCCGAATCGCTGTCCGACTCGTCACCGTCAGAGTCACCGTCGGAATCGCTGTCCGAATCACCGTCGGAGTCCGAATCCTTGTCCGACTTGGACTCGTCACCGTCGCCGTCAGAATCGCTGTCCTTCGTGTCGCCGTCCTGCTCGTTACCGTTCTGCGAGTCAGAATCGTCGCCACTATCGGACTCGTCACCCTCATCGTTCTGAGGGGTCTTGTCGGACTTCGACTTTTCCTTTGACTTCGACTTGTCCTGACCGTCCTGACCCGGCTGGCCGTCCTGGCCGGACTGAGGGTCAGACTTCGGTTCCTTGCTCAGCTTGTGCAACGCACGCGCAATCTCAAGCGCCTCGTCCGTCGAGGTGCAGCGCTCGATTTTGCGAAGCCAAGGAAGTTCGTCCGCAGTGAAGGGGACCTTGACGAACGCACCGATTTTGAAGTGAAGGTTGATGCGGTCGATGAGCTTCATCGACGCAATGGAAATCTGCTGACCGTCGCGACCCTCTAGCGTGGTGGACGTTCCCTTGAAGATAGGCCCGCCAGCGTGGAATTCGCTGTAGCCCTTGTAGAAAACACGCTGGAGGCCGGGATACGAGTTGCGCATCTTGCGCTCGATTCTCGCATCCTCGACCACGTTGAGGTAGGTGAAGAGACCGCGCTTATTGTCTTTCGCAAGCGACTCAAACACGCTGTTGTCGGTGAACAGTGCGTGACCCATCTCGTGGCCCACGAGCACATCCACCTGGTCCTTGCTCAATCCCTTCCAAGCAGGCACGCGCATGATGCGGTGCACCGTATCGAACATCGCGGTCTGAAGGCCGTCCACAACCTGAACCGTGATGTTCTCACGCGCCATCAGAGACGCAAGGATACGCTTGCTGTCATCGAACTGGGCAAGCAAACTGTTTGACACGTCCTTCATCACGCCACCATTGTCTCATAGGACGGGGGCGGAGTCAAGAGAATTCGCCAACTATATTTGCTTTGTTTTCAGTGGTTTGCGGGGAAACCACTAACCCCTCTTGGCTCAGTGGTTTGCAGGGACGACCACCGAGTTTGTTAGCATTTTACGCAGGGCGCGATCTTTGCAAGTTCTCTGCGCAACGCTTGGAAGCTGCGTAATCCTCACGGGTGTGCAGTAACTTGCCGCACACCCGAAACCCCAACAAACTGAGCCTGTGTGAGGCCGCGCTGACCCGTCAGCGGGCGCAGGCTCCCCATGTGTGCCATCTCTATCTTTGGTACCAACTTCGCGCCACTTCAAAGGTTTGCTCGCAATAAAATACTTGCTCCCATATAACTCCATATAACTCCATAGATCCCGTATAACTTTTGTCTTGGCTGTTATGCGCAGAGGCCCTGAATGTTCTGCGCAAGTATTTTGCTAAGACGTTACCGGCGCGCCTTATTTTTGCTATTGCATATGGATAGATGCATGTAAGCAGCTCATTGCATCTGTCAAGCTTGTCAAGCTTGTCAAGGCCAAAACCTGGTACCAAATAAAAAGGTTGCCAAGAGAGAAACCTGGAACGGGACTTGACACGCGCAGTTCTCTTGGCACGCATTACGCAGAGTAACGTAACGCACGCGGAACATTGCAGAAACACTGAGCATATTTTGGTATTCTGGTTTTTGTTAGGGTATTCTGCTGTGTTTTTGTTAGGGTATTTTGGTATTTGCAAATTTGCTCAGTGTTTTTGGTGGTTTTGGTTTTCGCAAAATTGCTGAGGGTTTTTGCAAATTTGGCGGCCAAGAAAATTCCGCTAGGGCTACGCGCTAAGCTGCTCTGACCTGTACCGGTTTCCTCAGCGCCCTCAGCGCCCTCAGCACACCCACGCTCCGCGTTCCCTCTGCGCCCTCTAGACACTCCGCGTTTCCCTGCGTTTCCCCACTTCCCCCGCCACTTCCCCTCGCAGATCCCTTCCCTATAGGGCAACCCACCACTGCGGAAAGCACCTCTATTCCCTAAATAGTTCCGGACTCTACGGAAAAGCGAGGGAATATGATGTCTGGCGGCTACATCCACAAACTCAAGAAAAAGCTCTGGCTACGCAACTACAAACGCACGCTGAAGTGCGCTCATTGCCCCGAATCGTTCTGGGCGTGTTTGGAATTTCATCATCGGGACGGAGCCAACAAGGATGGTGAGATTACCAAAATGGTGCGCGATAGCGCAAGCCTCAAAGCTATCCAAGCGGAGATAGCCAAGTGCACCGTCCTCTGTTCTAACTGTCATCGGAAGCTCCATG
>Ga0116156_10002436_pt1 | contig 16945 bp, 24 predicted proteins | sample AD_UKC045_MetaG_FD_89891 | JGI IMG/M metagenome (GOLD analysis project Ga0116156, IMG submission 89891) | Active sludge microbial communities of municipal wastewater-treating anaerobic digesters from USA - AD_UKC045_MetaG | ecosystem: Engineered > Bioreactor > Anaerobic > Digestate | place: USA... | reverse complement strand
GTTTCAATAACCCCATTTCCACAAACAGCAAGGTTAGGATCACAACAGATTCTAGTGCTGTAAGTGCTAAATGGTCCTATATGAGCATTTCCTGTTGATGAAATAGAAATCATTTGCATAGGGTGGGTTGAAGGACAAGTAGAACTAGTAGTAGTACATTCTAAATTTCCAAAACAAACAAGTTGAGAGTAGGTAGAACTTGAAGGAGTTTGAGCATGAGCATTTGTTGTAGCAGATAATCTTAATACTGTGTTAGAACCAGAACAAGTATGTGCTCCAGAAAAATCACAACACAAATAATATGTATACGTTCCTTGATTATATAACGCTCCGTGAGCATTACCTGAAGAAGATGATAATTTCATAACAGTTCTATCTGCTGCACATGAGGTTGTAATTGAACATGCCGCAGAAGAAACCAATCCAATTGAAATTACTACGAATGCAAATATAAGAACAAAATTTATCCAACCCCTTTTCCTATCCATCATAGTATTATAGGAAATTCGTTTTTATAAATCTTTTTGCAATTTAATTTTACTGCTTTTATAGTACACTCCCCAAAGAATAGAAAATGTTCCAAAAACTATTTGAAATAAAAAATATTTCCAGCTGTTAGAGTCATGAAAATTATTTAAATAATTATAAATTCCAGAAATAATTAAAAATATTCCAAATAAAATTGTTACCATCCTCCATTTTTTCTGGTTTACATCTGAACTAGTTTTATTGAAAACATTAGGATTCTTTCTTTGAATAAACCATGCTAATAATAGCATAACTCCGAATATTATTGTTGCAAAAATAAATATTAAAAGGAGAGCATTCCAAAATATTTTTCCTCCAAATACAAGCATAACAATAACAACAAATATGATATTTCCAAAATATAACATGAATGCAGTTTTTATTAATTTTTTACTATTATTATTTTTCTCAAGATTTTCTTCACCCATCTTATTTATATCAAAAGAGAGTTTTTTATAAATGTTTTTCTACTGTAGTATTTATTAGGATTTACTTCTCAAAAAATTTTATTTATTTTTTCTTTGTTCTACTAAATTTATTTCTGGATTTCGATACTTTGAATCAACCCACTCTCCTCTATCATTTAAAACAAATTCAAGCATAGGAATATTTTGCAATATATTATTATACTTATCTACAAATGTGTATTTTATGTTAATACTTTTAACATTTAATTCTTTAAGCTTATTTGTAGAATAAGTTGAATCTGTTTGTGGTTCAACAAATCTCCAATTTGTAATGTCTGATACATAATCTCCAATATTTGTTGCACATATAGTATGATTTGAAGCTGATTCAATTCCAAGTACAACAACGTACATTGGTATATTGTGTTCATTATTATGTTCAAGTCCTTCCATAGGATATCCATTAAAATGGATTGCTAACTCTCTCCCATAATCAGAACAAACCCAATCAGGATTTTCTATTTCATCAGTTTTGTCGTAATTGTATAATCTATCATCAAAATGTGCATTTCTTTGGGCTGATGTTGAAAAATTGTCCCAGACAATTGCTTTTGTTGTATCGTTAGGTTGTACAAACGGATTAACCGTATACAAATAATCATGTGCAGTTATATTTCCTGTAAGAACTGATTTTTCAAGTCCTCCTGTGGTACTTCCATATTCTACTTCAACTTGATAATCTCCTGTTTGATTTGGAAGAGCATTTATTCTAAGAGTATTTCCAGATAAATCTACATCGGTCTTTCCATCCACAGACCTTGCGTTTGTGTAAGAAGCAGAAGCAACATCTTCAGGATTTTTATCATAAATATTTCCAAGTGTTGCGCTTACATTCCCGTCCTGTTCCATATTTATATTTATATTTGTAAAGTTTGCAGTTGGTTTATAATTTGGAATACTAACTGAATTCTTTTTTTCTTTTTCTCCAGATGTAATCACAAATTCATAATCTCCCTTTGTAAACCCATCACTCGCATAAGTAAATGTTTTATCATAGTCTGTTCCAGATTCATTAACATCATTTATTTCCTGAGAGAATATTTCTGAATTATTTTTCTTAACACTTAATTGTGCTTTATCTACTTTTTTAAGTGTCGCAGAATAATTCACCTGAACATCATTAACCAAACTCGCAGATTGTTCTATATATGGTCCCCTGTAAACATCAACCCCCACAACAGGAGTTTTGTTAACTTCTCCTTCAGAATCCACAACCTCCCCATAAATATTTACTTTCCCCTCATTTTCAAATATTCGCGTTAAATCAATAGGGGTTTTGCTTTTAATTACCTCTGAATTTATCCCAAGTCTGTACTCAGTTATATCTTCAATTCCATTCCTGTCATCCCCATTAACTTCCATTCTAACTTCAAGAGGAGCATCTCCTGATTTTGGACTTACTTCAAGGTAAGCTTCTGGAGCATAGTTCTTTTCACACCCATAAACCCCCGCAATTAACGGAATGCTAACTATAGCAGCCTTTCCAAAATTTACCAATTTTTCAATACCTTTTCCAATTCTTCCCATATTACAACTATGTAGTGACACTATTTAAAGGTTATTATTCACCCCCTATACTATGCCCCTTTTATTTTCAGTTTACCTATTTGTATAGTATAAACAAACATTTTATAAGTTTTGTATTCATTTTTATATAATTCACTATATAACTCAAATGGAAAAGAAAATATATAATTATTCTATAGATAAAGATGAAGAAACTCAGAGACAGTTTAGGGAGTGTTATTCCCAGGATTTTGTTCATGAAGCAGCCCTAATGCCTGATTCTCATAAAGGGTATGCTGCTCCAATAGGAGCAGTTTTGAAAGCAAAAGGGTATATTGTTCCTGCCTGGGTGGGTTTTGATATAGGTTGCGGGATGATTGCAGTACATATAAAGGGAAAGGAGATTCTTGAGAAAATCAGGAAAAACAGTGAGGAAATATACAACAAGGTGCTTTTAGAGATTCCAATGGGAGTTGGAGAGTATCAAAAAGAGGGTAGAATAACTGAAAAAACGAAAAAAGAATTCAAGAAATTATTAGACAAGTTTCAGCAGGGGCCCAATGATAAAAATATTCTGAATATGTTAAAAAGCACATGCCTGAAACATTTAGGGACTTTAGGAGGGGGGAACCATTTCATAGAAATTGGGTATTACAAAAAAGAAGCCTGGTTGGTTATTCATTCTGGGAGTAGAGGCATAGGACATAAGATTGCAAAGAGATACATGATAAGTGCTTCAAACAGCAAAGAGGATTATGAAAAAACCTTCCCTTTGGATGTTAATTCACAATTGGGAAAAGAATATCTTAATATTCTTGATTTTGGTTTGGAATATGCTCTTCTCAATAGATTGGAGATGAGTTATAAGGTTATAGGAGCAATTGAGCAGGTTTTAGGTGAAAAATTAAAAACAGAATTGTGGGTAAACAAAAACCATAATCATGCAATTTATGAAAAAGGGTATTACATTCACAGAAAGGGTGCAACCCCTGCAAAAAAAGGGGAACGTGGAATAATCCCTGGAAATATGCGCGACGGTTCTTTTTTAGTTGTAGGGCTTGGAAATTCAAAATTCCTTAATTCCTCTTCACACGGAGCTGGAAGAATTTCAAGCAGAAAAGACGCAAAGTTAAATATAACTTTAGAAGAATTCAAAAAAAGCATGGAAGGAATACGTGGAACAATTTCATTGAAAACTCTGGACGAATCTCCAATGGCTTACAAAGATATAAACAAAGTAATGAAAACACAAGAGAAAAGCGTCAAAATTCAAAAACACATTTCTCCAATAATAAACTGGAAGGGATGAAGTTATTTCTAAAAGGGATTTAATTATCACAACAACTTTTTATATTAAGGTTAATAATTATCCTCCAATATTTATATTAATTTAATTATATAAGATAACTTAATTATCTATCTTAATAACTTTATTTTTAAAATTTAATCCCCTTTAGGGCTACAGAATAATTTCAATTGTCTTGGAAGATAAGTATCCAAATCTGCGGATATCATAACTGATTTAGCATATATATCTCCTTCAGGAACCCAATTAATTATGCAAGCATCATTTAATGTGCAAAGTTTTGCCCTACATTCAAGATTAGGGGGTGTTAAAGAATTTATTCTTCCACTAACTTCTGGAAGCTGGGAAGCAAATCCATCTCCTTCCAAAGGAAGATTTGCTTGAGGAACTCCTAAGATTTGGGATCTCATCTGATTGTTAAGTTGTATATCTCTAAGTATTGCAATTTCTTTCTGAGTCATCTCCTCATCCAAGGTAGATTTATTTGAAGAGTTGCTTGTTGCAACTATAAGCAAGACTCCCGCAAGTAAAACTATAGATACAAAAACCTCCACTAATCTTATCCACCCTTTCTTGTTTTTATTTATTCTTTTCATTTTATTTACCACCATTGTTTCTTTTCTATTTTATTTTTCTTTTCCCTTTGCCATCGTAGGATTTTCTAAATCCCCGTTTCTACCATTCCCAGGTTCTTTTCTTTTGTAGCTTTCTACCATTGTAGGTTCTTTTCCAAAGAACCCCATTACCATATCGATATTTTAATATATCCCTGCAATATATTTCCTTCCAAATCTACATACTCTACTGGATTTTCAGTTATGAATATATTTGTAGATATGTCTGCTTCTCCTCTCTCATGAGTTGTTCCATCCGAAAGTACTAGCCCATATCCAAATTCCGTTCCTTCCGGAATCTTTAACTCGCTTTTTAAAGTTGAGTAATCCATATTTATCAATTCAAGAAATTTTTCCTCAAAAACATATTTACTTGTTTTTGTGAATCCTAAATTATAGCTCTCAGATGTACACCCAGAACCTCCTCCCAACTCATTGAATTCTTCAGAGTAATAAATCTTAAAGAATGTATCGCTTGAACTTTCTCGATTAATTTGCAAATATTCTCCATTAAGAGAGGAAGGGATTGTATTTCCATAATAATCTTTAACAATAATATTTCTTCCCACTCCCAAATCTCCTATTGTGCCATCTAAAGTAACACATGCATCTCCCCCACTTTCAAGAATGATACTTGCCGTGGTTATTTCTGCAGAAGACATCTCTTTTATATCTAATTCAATTCCCTCTGTAATTCCATTCTTATCATCCTGTTTTCTTAAAGGAGATTGAACAGTCGCAAACAAGAATACAAGAAACACTATGAATATTATAAATGAAACTATAATTTCAACGTGCGTACCCCTTTTATTCATTAAATAAATAAATAAATGAAGTTTTTAAAACTAATTTTTCTCACAAATTTTTTATTATCGAATATTTTAATTTAATTTTCATTTCCAGCTTACTTCAATATCATCCGTTCTTTCCCCGGGGTGTATATCTAATTTGTTTAAATCCTCCTCTGAGAACACATTAGAATTTTTATTAAACATAATTTCCCCCAGGAAGGCTATCATCCCTCCATTATCCACTAGTAGGCTTCTTTCCGGACAAAAAAACTTTGCTCCTCTCTCTTCGCACATTATTTTACACATTTCTTGAAGACGTGAATTACATGCAACCCCCCCACCCAACAACAACTCATTTTTCCCTGTATGTGCAAGCGCTCTTTCAGCAGTTTCAACAAGCATAGCAAAAACTGTTTCCTGAAGAGAGTAAGCTAAATCTTCAATAGGATATTTTTTTGATTCCAATTTTTGTTTTAGATTTGTAAGTATTCCTGAGAGTGTTATATCCATCCCTTTAACTTTATACGGGAGTTCAATATAGGTTTTACCCTGTTTGGATAACTTTTCTATTTCTGGTCCTCCCGGGAAACCTATTCCAGCATATCTCGCAAAGTTATCTATAAAATTACCAACCCCTATGTCCAAAGTTTCCCCAAAAACTCTATATTTTCCTGACGCATAAGCAATAACTTGAGTGTTTGCCCCCGAAGTATATAACATAACAGGGTCTTTAGCCCCTGTAACTTTTCCAACCTCTAAATGAGCAACACAATGATTTACCCCTACAATTGGTTTTTTTAATTTTAAAGAAAGTTCCTTCGCAAACTTCATACCCTGTATAAGACAAGGAGCAAGTCCGGGCCCCTGTGATAAAGCTATACAATCTATTTCTTTTTCTTTAATATTCGCTGTATCAATTGCCTTTTCATATAATTCATGAGAAACCTTTGCATGATGCTTTGCACTTTCAACAGGAATTATCCCTCCCTTCTCTGTTGTGTACATATCGCGCACATTTGCAATTATTTTACCATTCTTCACAATACCTATACCAAAGGTGTGCGCTGTCGATTCAATACCGAGGATAATTGACATGAAAAAAAAAGTAAGAAAGAGTATATAAAATTAATTAAAAAATTTAATTGAAAAAAGAAATTAAAATTTGTCAAGCAAATTTACTTTTTCTTTTTCTTCTTAACTGGTTTCTTAGCTGCTTTCTTCTTCTTTCCACCTCTAGCCATTTTAGCTTCACATACATTTCCCTTTCCATCTACATAGTAAAGATATCCTGGCTTTCTCTTAACAACATTCTTAACCAAAACTGTTCCCATTTTTTAACCTCCTTTTGTTTGAATATAATTTATCATAGCGATTATTCTTTTTAAATCTTTCTTCGACGGAGAATCTTACCTTAATAATAGTTACTCTTTTTAAATAAAATTTTTATTTCTTTTTTATATTCGCTGTTTAAAGGTATTTCAATTAATTTATAGTAAGGTTTTTTACAGGATACCGATAATTTGAATGGTTTTACTATCTTTTTATCTATTATTTTATTTTTATCGTCGAGCCATACTCCAGCAAATTTAAAGAAAACAAAAAGAGAATGTATCCTCATTTTAGTTGGCTTAGAAAATTCAAACAACATTGCAGGACAACTTTCCCTAGAATGAAACATCAAACCTATACCCTTCCCAAATTCAGATAATTTTTTGATGTTCTTTATAGTTACATCCTTAGAATTATCTTTTATCGTCAAATTCATCTTACCATCAAGTAAAAGAGATTTATAAAATAATTGTTATAAAATAATTTAATTTCTTCAACCAAACCACCCACTTTTTTTTTCAAACACCTCTCTCCCCTCTTTTTTAGAAATATATGTATTATACATCAGATTAACATTTTTTTCAGTTACATGGTCATGATGTCTAAATCCTCCTCCAAATGTTTGAGGGATGTGCATTAATTCATGGATTATAGTTTTAATCTGGTCCTCTTTGCTTAATTTATCAAATCTCGATGATAAAAACTCAAGAGCATAATATGCCTTAACTCCAATAGCTTTCTGCATTAACTTACCGAGAGCATGACATCTTGCAATTGTTCCCCTCGTAGAGCTACCGTAACTTCTGTAACATTTAACTCTCTCCATTACTATATGTGGGAAAAGTGTTTTAGAAATATCCTCTGCAATTATCTGTAAATCTGGAGCCTCTTCGTATTTCATTTTCCATAAACTTTCATAGGCTTTATATAATTAATCCAAGATTTCAACAACCTTTTTTCTAGATGTAAATCCAGAAACAATCGCAACTTGTTTCTTGAAATATTTTTTTAATGCTTTAACAAGTTCCTTGTTTGCTTCTCCCTCAATAGGTTTCTCCTTTATCCAGACTTCATACTCTTTCTCTTTTTCAATTTCCTTGATTTTCTCCTGAGACGAGTTTGGATGAACTTTAATTTGTATTTTCATTTATATCCATATCATTTTTTCTATCTTTACTAATTGTATTTGTTATAAAAGAACGTAATTTAGAATACTCATCAAGTTCCGTATCTGTTACTATCCCCTCTAAACCCTTTACTATTTTAATTAGTCCTGCTTCATCAATCTTTGAATTATATTTTTTTATAAATACAGTATTTTGATTAGAATACCCCGAATCATTTAGATCTACAAGATAGTATGAACTGCATTCTGGACATTTTAATAATGAGGTGAATCCTCCATCTTCTGGGATTGATTCATTATCTGATTTGGTTACAGCTAGAATATAAAATTTTTTCATAATCATCTCTGGAGAACATTGTTTTCCTTCAAATGATTTACAATAGCATCTTTCTTCCATTTTATCTTAGTTTTCTTTTACATTGTAGCTTTTCTTTTCCCTTTGCCATCGTAGGATTTTCTAAATCCCCGTTTTCTAAAAGAAAAACCCATTAACGAGTTACAATCTCTAACCCATCTCTATGTTTTAGCTTGTGCTCTTTTCCCCATGCCATCTTTGAACGTGCATCAATCGCTTTAATAAAATTCTTTCCAAAATCAGTATGAAGGTAATATGCGAAATCAAGAGCAGTTGTTCCAGGGGGCATTAAAAAACAATCAGGTAATATATTTCCTTTGCTATCTCCTAATTTGTTTGCTGAAGCAGGGAATATTGCAATATATTTTAAGAAATCAAATACCGCAGAGTTTAATACCTGTTGGACACCAGTCCCATATTCGTATCTATCAAGGACATTTTGCTTAATTTTTTCCAAAGCACTTTTTTGCTTTTCGTTTAATTCTTTTAATATTTTGAAATCTTTTTCCCCTGGAACGTATTCAATTAAACCGGCTTTTGCGGCCTGCCTTAATGCAAGTTCAGAATCTGCACTGCAAGGTATTACAAGATAATCTGGAAATGTTTCTTTTATATTTTTATAATTCTCTTCCCCCTCTTCCATATCTACCTTATTTGCTGCAATAATCATAGGTTTACTTTCTTTTCTTAACTCTGATGCAAATTTCATAAGTTGTTCTTCATTCCATTCCGAAGCTTTTTCTGGTAGATTAACTCTTCTCAAAACATCTTTCACCTGGTCCTCCTTAACTTTTAATCCAGAAAATTGTTTGGACACTGCTTCTGAGAATTTAACTTTATTTACTTCTGCTGTCCGGGCAAAACTTTTCCAGGCTTTGCATAATATGTTATAAAACCATTTATTTAATTCAAATTCCAATAATTCAATATCCAAAAGGGGGTTATAATTTTCTGTTTGCTTACCCTCGGCATCTGTTGTACCAGAAACATCCACAATGTGAACAAATACATCTGCCCCCCTTAAATCATCTAAAAATTGATTTCCCAATCCTTTTCCCTCACTTGCTCCTTTCACAAGTCCAGCAACATCCATTAAATCAATTGGAACAAATCTTTTATGATTTATACAAAATCCATGGCTGGGGTTGCATTGTGCATTAAACTCCTTATCAATACAATCCACTTTAACATATCCTATACCATGATTGGGTTTTATTGTTGTGAAAGGATAAGAGGCTATTTCAACCTCTGCCAGAGTAGCTGCCTTAAAAAAAGTACTTTTTCCAACGGATGGCTTACCCACTAATCCAATTAACATTTTAGTTCCTCACATATATTCTTTAATTTTTCTCTTAATTCCTCAACTGTTCCATTGTTCAAACAAGAATAATCCGCTAAACTCATACATTTTTTTACCTGTTGTCCATTCTCAAGATTCTCCTCAAAATCCCTCTTGTCTGCTTCCAAAAATTCCTCAAATGTTTTTGGGTCACTTTCTTTTCCCCTATTCTGTGCATTTCTCCATCTTGTCTCCAATTCAGCATCAACTGAGATTAAATAAAATTCCTTTCCAAAAACTTCTTTTAATTTTTCAACCTCTCCAGAATTTCTTATTCCATCAATAATATAATTTTTTTCTTTTTCTATCTTATTTATCACTCTGTTTGCCAGGACTCCTTGCCCTTCCTCTTCTCTCATAAGATTTCCTAAGTTTTGTAATGCTTTTCTTTCTGGAGCAATTCCTCTTTTTTTTGCTTCATCCCTGACTTCCTGAGACAAGGATAAGTACTCAAAACCCTTCTCTTTAAAATATTCAGATATAACTCCTTTACCTCCTGCAATTCTCCCTGTAAGCCCTATTATCATTTATTTTCCTTTTCTACCATTGTAGGTTCTTTTCTAAAGAACCCCAAATGATATAAGTTTTTATATTTTAGTGTATTCAAGATGAAGTCTAATTGAGCCCCCATAATTCAATGGATAGAATATCTCGTTGCGGATGAAGGAAACCAAGGTTTCCTCTCACACACCTTCCTTTTAGGTACGGAAAGGGACTTCCTCTCTATGCCTCCGAATGGAAGTCAGCAGAATCGAGACAATCGGAGTTCGAGTCTTCGTGGGGGCATTTTAATTTCTTCTTTATTTTCAAGATAAACTTTAAATAGATTAAAGTATTTTTTTAAATATGGAAGAGGTATTTTCATATGCAATTTTGCCTTTGCTGATATTCTTTGCAAGGGTTGCTGACGTAAGTTTAGGTACAATAAGAATAATTTTTATTTCAAAGGGATTTAAATTTTTATCCTTATTTGTAGGTTTTTTTGAAGTTTTAATTTGGCTTTTAGCAATAAATCAAATCTGGTCCGATTTTTCCAATCCCTGGTTAGTCTTAGCTTACGCATGTGGATTTGCAGCAGGAAATTATGTAGGTATATGCTTGGATGAGAAGATTTCTATAGGAAACGTATTAATAAGGATAATCATCAGGAAAAACTCTAAAAAATTAATAAGTCATTTGAAAAAGAACGGTTATCATATAACCATAATTAATGGACAAAGCGGAGATCAAGAAACTGATGTAAAAATGATTTTAGCAGTTGTTAAAAGAAAAGAATTAAAGAAGATATTTAAGATAATAAAAGAAATTAATAAAAAAGCATTCTTTACAGTTGAAGATATAAGAAGTGTGAGAAAAAATCATTACGAGGTTGTTGGAGATAAACGCGGGCCGGGAAAAATATCTAAATAGGAATAGGGTTTTTATTTTCTTTTTTAAAAATATTTTTTTAATACATATAAAATGCCTCTTTTTATTGGGAAAAGCTTTTATACTTTCTTTGTCCACTACTAAGTATGGAAGACGAAGAAGAAACACAAGAAAAAGAGGATGCTGAAGTTACTCAAGAAGTTACTCCAGATACTCAATCAGAGGAAGTCGAGTCAGAAGAATCCTCTGAAGATCAACCAGAGGAAGAGAAGTTGGAAGATAAGAGAGATGAAGCGGAAGCTGCTAATCTTCCCTCTGAAGAACAAGACTAAACTGATATGTTTTGTTTAAATTTAATTTTTTTATCAGGGAAAAGGAGGGTGGGATTTAATTTTTTTAATTTGTTAATATTTATAAAATATGGATATATATTATCTATATGAATAAAAGAGGAATTGAGCTTACAATTTCCACGTTAATTGTTATAATCTTATCTTTAATGATGTTAACTGTGGGGACTATAATTATAAAAAAATCTTATTGTGCAGCGATTACGGGGGTTGATTCTATGGAAAAGTTTACTCAACAAGAAATACAAAAATTATTTTCTGACCAGGATAATCTTGTAGTTGTAAAAGAATTAGAAAACAAAATATCAAGAGGAGTATATTATGGAGTTGGTTTTATAATAGAAAACGAAGATAAATCTTCTTCTGGAGATTTCAGTTATGAATTAAGTGTTATGGATTTAGGGGATTGTCCAATTACTGAAGAAGAGGCCGAGGGATACATAGTAAGTGGAAAGGGTGCAAGAGTTACAATTGGGGGAGGAGACACATATTCAGATGTGGTAGAATTTATGATTCCAAAAGATGCTCCCTTGTGTACCTTGAAATACCAAATTGAAGTAACCAAAGAGGGAGAATTTTATGGTTCTTCTAGATTCCAAGTAATAATTGAAAAAGCTTCATTCATTGGTTCTGCTTTTTGTTAAATTTATAAAGATTAAATTACTTTAATTCATATGAAAACCTCAACAAAAGTAATCATAATTCTTGCAGTAATTCTTGCAGTTGTTTTAATCTGGGGACTTATTGGAAGTTCCAAGGCTGCAAATATAGGAACTACTTGTGATTTTGGAGTGGGAGAAAAGACGAGTCTTGGAGAACCTGGAAGTGCTCTCTGTTGGAGATGGCACAGAAACGAAATAGGACAGATTGCAGACAATCTTAACGATTTGTTTTAATAGATTTCTGATAGATTCTATTAGCAGATATTTAATTTTTGTTTGAAGATATAAAAGTACATTATGATTAATATACTCATTTTAACAGGGTTATTTTAGGTTAAGATAACAAAAGTTTTCTTTTTACAAAGGATTTTAAACCAATTTTCTTTCTTCCTCCTAATGAAAAATAAAAAATTACCGTTTTACATTGTCAGAAATTCCAAAGTTCATGGAAAAGGAGTATTTGCAAGAAAAGATATTCCTAAGGGAACAAGAATAATTGAATACGTAGGCAAGATTGTTTCTTGTAAGGAAGGACTAAGAATATATGAAGAACAGTTGAAAAAATCCAAAAAAACAGGTTCAGGAGCAGTTTACATCTTCCAGTTAAACAACAAACAAGATATTGATGGAAATGTTTCATGGAATCCGGCAAGATTTATTAATCATTCTTGCAATCCAAACTGTGATTACGATATAATAAATAATAGGATTTGGATATTTTCAAAAAGAGACATAAAGAAAGGAGAAGAATTAAACTATGATTACGATTATGATTTAAATGATTATCAAGATCATCCTTGTAAGTGTGGTTCAAAAGAATGTTTAGGGTATATTATAGGTAAGAGATATAGAAAGAAGTTTCAAAAACTTAATTCAAAATAAATTCTCTTAAGATTTAATTCTATTCTATCGTTTCAAGGAATTTCCTAGCCATCTCCGCTACGTCTTCATCTTCTCCTATTCCTTTCCAGGGTTTTCCCTCGCTTACAATATTTGCAACAACAATATTTGCCCCGTTGAATATAGCACTTCTTGCTTCTTTTAAATCAACTCCTCCCGCTGCAGAGATAAGCACATTGTACTTGCTTCTTATTTTATTAACATTTTTGTAACCGATTATTTTGCCTCTTGTGCTTTCTTCATCTCTTCCTTTATGCAGTATAACTACATCCGGAGGAGATTTTAATTCTCTTATTGCTCTTAATGGATCCTCAACTCCCAACATATCAATCATTGAGTAAACCCCTATTTTTTTACATTCCTGGATAAAAAAATCAAGAGTTTCTTTTGGTGCACTTCCCATAACTGTAACTGCATCTGCTCCAGCATCTCAGGCAATATGAACTTCATCTATAGCTCCATCAGAGGTCTTTAAATCTGCAACAATAATTCCCTCCCATAATCTCGAAATGACTTCTATCCCTTTCATCCCTTCTTTTTTTATGAAGGGAGTTCCAGCCTCAATAAATATTCTTTCATCTTGAGGTATTGTGGGGAGTATTCTTATAACAGAATTCAAATCAGAATTAAATGCAATTTGTAGATATCTTTTCTTTCTATCTAGCATTTTATTTTGAATACTTCTTTACAATATCAGAAATATCTGAAGGTAAAAATAAAACTATTTTTTCAGAAGGGTCAGCAGCGATATCTCTTATGGTCTGAAGTGTTCTCAAATGAACAGCAGCTGGACTTTTAGAAAGATTTTCTGCAGCTTTCCTTAGATTTTCAGAAGCTTTTATTTCTCCTTCTGCTGCAATTATAACCGCTCTTTTCTCCCTCTCTGCCTCTGCCTGTTTAGCCATTGCCCTCTTCATCTCTGCAGGCAATTCAACTTCTTGTATTTTAATTGACTCTATATTTATTCCCCATCCTCCAGTTTCATCATCGACAATCTTCTTTATACTCTCAGCAATCTTTTCCCTTTCAGTTAAAACAAAATCTAATTCTGCATTTCCAACAACATCTCTTAATGCTGCCTGGGTATACTGTTTTACTGCAAATTCATAATCTTCAATTTTTATTATAGCATCTGCAGGCTTTTCAACTTTGAAATACACGACAGTATTTGCCAACAAAGGAATATTATCTTTAGTTATTACCTCTTGTCTTGGAACATCTGCTGTTTTTATCCTTATATCAACCTTCCTCATTGTTTGGAATACAGGAACAATCCAATTTAAACCCGGTTCCTTTATGTGAGAAAATTTACCCAAGGTGAATACAACCCCTCTCTCATATTGGTATAATAATCTTAATCCAGAAATTATAATTAATACGAGAAAGATGATTATGCCTATAGTAAATCCAGCAACCATTGTAACAATTTATAGTAATGCATCTTTAAAAAGTTTTGTTATTTTTCATAAATATCTGGTTTTTTGAATTTATCTTCTAGTAATTTAACCAGGTATTTCTTAAATTTCAACTGCTCTGATATAGAATTATACATCTCAAGAGCAATAATTTTTCCAAACACAAATTTAGGCAAAGAAATAAGGTAATCAAACTCTTTTGTACTTGAAACCAAATGAAGATCACGTCTCTTTTTGTAAGAATATCCATTTAAATGATTGCAAATAAATTTTTTATCGTTTTTTCTTCTTTTAAAAACATACGAAAATTCCTTGCTCCCTCTTTCTTCGGCAGCCTTAAAATGGGAAAGGTCTATGCAGAACCCTCCTATTTTGTTTACGTCCATAATTTTTGGTATATAGTCATCATAATTTAGTTCTACACAAAGTCTTTTAAGAAAACCATTCCATTTCTTTAAATCTTCAAAATGGTTCTCGTGTATATTAAAATATCTTGACTTAAAGTTTTTTGAAAGAAATTCTAATTCCTTTTTGTCTGTATCGCATCTTATATGTACGAAAGGTATCTCAAAATTATTATTTAGTAATTTTTTATAAAGTTTTTCTCTATCTTCCTTCTTTATTTCTTCTATAAATAGAACAAATTTTTTTATTTTGTATTTTTTTATATCCCTCAGCTTCTTTTCCCACCCCTTTCCTTTTTTTGCTGTTAGTCCAACAAAAATCTTTTCATTAAAATCCCATTTCATATCCCTTTAAGCAAATCTAGTTTTTTAAAAGTTCTTTAATTTTATCACTATTCTTAAAAGATAGCTTAATCTTTTATACATCGCTTAAATTTATACGGATATGGCAGTAATACTTCCGGAAAAAGGGGATAAAAACGGAAACTATCTTTCAAATCTCTCCAAGGGGATGGAGGTCCAGGTATTTACAAATAAGGGTAAGCTCGTAAAGGGACGAATTGAAGAGATGGGTTCCAGAAAAGAGTTCGATACAGATGGGATAATGGTTGTTCTTAATACAGGAGAGGTTGGAAGGGTAAAAAAGATACTCTCAGAAAAGATTTACAATGAAGTAGAACATTTAATAAAAAGGGGTGAGAGTTCCAAACTTGAGTTTAAGGCGGATGCCCTTTGGAGCTTAAAAAAAACAGAACAGGAAATAAAGGAGAGCAAATCTTATGATTTGCACACCTACAGACATAAAGCATCCAAAGTAATAATTGCCAGAGCAATAGCTGCTCTTCTTAATTCTGAAGGGGGAAACCTTATAATTGGAGTAAAAGAAAAAAAAGACCATTCCAACGATTTTGAGATTATAGGTATTGAAGAAGACTTAGATCGACTAAAATCTATAGGTAAGGATGCGAGTAAAGATGGATATAAAAGGATGATTATTGACGATATTATCCGCTCTTATTTCCCTCCAAGAGTTTACAATCGACTAAGCCAATACCTAAAAATAGAATTTGAAGAGATAGATAAAAAGATATTATGTAATATTAAAGTTAAAAAAAGTGAACATAGGATATTTATCAATCTGGAAGGTAGAAAAGTGTTTATGATTAGAACAGAAACCGAATCAAGACAGATTGTTGATGAAGAACTTGTGGATTATTGTATGAGCAGATTTTCACACTGATTCTGAGGTTAATTCTGTTCATTTAATAAAATATATAAAATGATTTTATCTATCTAATTTATAAGAGGGAAAATGCAGAGCGTAACTGAAACTTTAAAGTCAATGAATTTGAATGGACTATCTGAAAGAGAGGCTAGTTCTAGACTACAAAAAAACGGGTATAATGAACTTCCTAAGGAAAAAAGGAAAACTACCCTAAAAATTATTCTAGAGGTTCTTAAAGAACCAATGTTTCTTCTTCTTTTGGCATGTTGGGGGATTTATCTTGTCCTAGGAGATATAAAAGAATCTTTTTTGCTTTTAGGTTTTGTTGGAGTTATAATATTCATAACAATTTATCAGGAAAATAAAACAGAAAAAGCCCTAAACGCATTGAGAGATTTATCAAGTCCAAGAGCTCTTGTAGTAAGAGGAGGAGAAAGAAAAAGAATACCTGGAAAAGAGGTTGTTGAGGGAGATATAGTTATTCTTTCTGAGGGAGATAGGGTTCCAGCAGATTCTGTAGTTATAGCTTCAAGAAATTTTTCTGTTGATGAGAGTTTACTTACTGGAGAATCAGTATCTGTTTCAAAAAAACCAACAAAAAACTTAAAGATACTGATGCAAAATCCGGGGGGAGAAGATACTCCATTTGTTTATTCTGGAACTTTGGTTGTAAGAGGAACCGCAATAGCTCTTGTGAAAAAGACAGGAATTGAGACCGAAATGGGAAAGATTGGAAAATCTCTGGAAAGTATAAAAGCTGAAAAAACCAACCTCCAAAAAGAAACGAAACATCTTGTTAAATATTTTGCAATTTATGGTATAAGTGCATGTGCAATTATAATCATTGCCTATGGTATGTTAAAGGGAGATTGGATTGAGGCAATGTTAAATGGTATTACTCTTGCTATGTCTGTTCTTCCCGAAGAATTTCCTGTTGTACTCACTTTATTTTTAGGGTTGGGAGCCTGGAGGATGTCCAAGAAAAATGTTTTGGTAAGAAGACAACAGGCCATCTCAGAATTGGGTTCAACTACTGTTCTTTGTACAGATAAAACTGGAACATTAACTCAAAACAAAATGTGTGTTACAAAGCTTTATTGGAATAACCAAACATGTTTTGTTGAAAACAACAAAAAAATACCTGAACAGTTTAATGAGGTTGTTGAATGCGGAATACTTGCTAGCCAGAAAGAACCTTTTGATCCAATGGAAAAAGCACTGAAAGATTTATCTAGAGGAAATGAGAGCAAATTTATTCAC
>Ga0116156_10002435_pt1 | contig 16946 bp, 10 predicted proteins | sample AD_UKC045_MetaG_FD_89891 | JGI IMG/M metagenome (GOLD analysis project Ga0116156, IMG submission 89891) | Active sludge microbial communities of municipal wastewater-treating anaerobic digesters from USA - AD_UKC045_MetaG | ecosystem: Engineered > Bioreactor > Anaerobic > Digestate | place: USA... | reverse complement strand
GCGCAACAGGTCGCGAGGGGGCGATGTCATGCAGCGTCAGCCTGGGTTCCGAGCGCCGAACGGAACCGGACCGAGTTTCGACGCTTCCAGGCCGATGGAGCCACGTTCGGCGCCCGCGGCCCACTCCACATGCCGATTGATCGAAAAACGAGCGTCAAGTATTCTATGTCGATGCGGTGCGGGGCACAACCAGGGCGGGCCACCGCGGGTCCTTCTCCATGAGCCGGGCCGATTCCGCCGCGTCCGGCAACATCTCGGATGGACAGTTATGAAGCACGTCGCGAACATCGGCTTAGCCGAAGTGCAGGGTGTCTACAGCGGTCCGGAGGGCGAGTTGTGGGAACTGATCATGGGCCAGCAGATTCATATCGGCGGATTGGGTTCGTCGATGAACCTGGCGGAACGAGCCGGAATTCGACCCGGCATGTCGGGCGTCGATCTGTGCTGTTGCACAGGTGCAGGGATGCGGTTTCTGGTCCGCTTTCGCAACGTCGCGGCCATGCAGGGTGTGGATGCCACGCCCGCCGTGATCGAACGGGGGCGGCGCCGATGTCGCGCGGAGGGGCTGGCGGACCGAATCGACTTTACCTTGGCGGATGCTTGCGACACGGGCCTGCCTTCCGGGGGCTTCGATTTTGTCTGGGGCGAGGACGCCTGGTGCTACGTGGTGGACAAGAGCCGGCTGATTGCCGAGGCGTCGCGGCTGGTGAAAGCCGGCGGCGCGATCGCCTTTACGGACTGGATCGAAGGGCCGCAGAGGATGACCGACGGCGAGGCCGAACGACTGCTGCGGTTCATGAAGTTCCCCAACCTTCAGGATTTGGAGGGCTGCGCCGGTCTCCTGGCCGACAACCATTGCGAAGTGCTGGTGGCCGAAGACACGGGGCGTTTTGCTCCCTATGTGGATCTGTACCTGAACATGCTCCGCATGCAGTTGAACTACGATGCGCTACGGATCGTCGGGTTCGACACCGCACGGATGGAATCGCTGGCCGGGGAAATGGAATTCATGCAGGAATTGGCGCATGCGGGGAAGATCGCCCAGGGGATCTTTGTCGCCCGGCGGAGAACGTGAATTCAGATCAGAAGGAATCGCAACGTGACGGGAGAGATGAGTTCGGGCACGTGCTGTGGCGGCCAACCCGCTGCGCACGCCGAGGGCGTGTGCGGCGGTCAAGAAACCCCGGACCAGTACTTTTCGCAAATGATCCAGAACTGCCTCCACTACGCGCAGGCCGCCAAGGCGGCGGGGCGTCCGGTGGTCGGCATCCTGTGCGAGTTCACGCCGCGCGAGCTGATTATGGCGGCCGGGGCGGTGCCGGTCTGTCTGTGCGGCGGATCGGCCAAGACCATCCTGGCCGCCGAAGAGCACCTGCCCGCGAATTTGTGCCCGTTGATCAAGTCCACGTTCGGCTATCACATCCAGGGGAGCAATCCGTTCCTGGAGATGGCCGACCTCGTGGTGGCGGAAACCACCTGCGACGGCAAGAAGAAGATGTACGAGTTGATGGCCGAGTCGCGGCCGATGTACGTCTTGGAATTGCCGCAGAAAGTCGACGATCCCGACGCCCTGCAGCACTGGGTGTGCGAGTTGCGCAAGTTCCGCGATTTTCTTCAGCAACGGTTCCGGTCGCCGATCACGGATGAGCGACTGCGGCAGGCGAGCGCCGCGATGAATCGGGAACGGGCCTTGCGCCGCCAACTCGCCGCCTTGATGGCTGCCGATTTGCCTCCGCTGACCGGCCGCCAACTGTTGGACTTCAAGAGCAGCATTTCGGGGATCGACGAGGACCTGCGGCAGTACGAGCGGGCGCTGGACGCCGCCAACCAAGGTAGGTTGGGACTCCGTCCCGACCCGGCCGGGACGGAGTCCCAGCCTGCGAAGATGCAGGCGCCGCCGGTCCATCAACCCGTCCGTGTCCTCTTGACGGGCGTGCCGACGGTCCACGGCGCTGAACGCGTGGTGGAACTGATCGAGGACGCAGGGGGACTGGTCGTCGCGGCGGAGAACTGTACGGGGGTAAAGCCGATCCTCGACGACATCGACCTGGCGGCGTCCGATCCGCTGCAGGCATTGGCCGAGAAGTACTTCCATCTGCCCTGCTCGGTGATGACCCGGAACGACCGGCGATTGGAGTCGCTGCGGCACTTGGCCGCCGAGTACCGCGCGGAATGCGTCGTCGAACTGATCTGGCAGGCGTGCCTGACGTACGACGTGGAAGCCCACCGCGTACGACGGCTGGCGGAAGCGGAACTCCGCCTGCCGTACTTGCGGATCGAGACCGATTATTCTCCCTCGGATTCCGCCCGGATTTCGGTGCGTCTGGAAGCCCTCTTTGAGACCATTCGCGCCGGACGCCCGCGTCCAGCCTGAAGCAGGAGTCCGCAGCCGATGGTCACGGTCGCCTATGGCAGTCCGTTTGTCCCCGTGGAGTGGTTGGCCGCGCACGGCCTGCAACCGCTCTGGCTGCGGCCGCCACCGAGGCGGAGCGACCCGGAGGCGGACTTCGTCGCGGAGTGCGCCGATCGAGACGAACGACGGCGGTTGCGTGACCTGGCCTCGCTGGTCAGCACGCGGCGCGGCGTCTGCCCGCTGGCTGCCGCCCTGGTGGACGCGGCGTGCTGCGCCCCGGAGTTGTCCGCGGTGGTGCTGACTACCTCGTGCGATCAGATGCGCTACGTGGCATCGCTGCTGGAACAGCAGCCGGGCATGCCTGTGTTCGTGATGAACGTGCCGTCTACCTGGCAGACGGAAGCTGCCCGGTCGCTCTATCTTGCCGAGTTGCAGCGGTTGAGCCGGTTTCTTGTGGCGCGTGGCGGGACTTCGCCGTCGCTTGCCGAATTGACCCGCGTCATGGTGCAGTTCGATCGCGCCCGAGCTGAGTTGCGGCAGGCCCGCAACCGCCTGTCGGCGAAGGCCTTCTCCGCGGCCCTGATCGAGGTCCGCGAAGGACTGGGGGGACCCGGCCGCCGGACGGGAAGGGCAGGCGCGCAGGACGGCGATTCCGCACGGCCGGCCCCGTCCGGCGGCCGGAGCCCACCAGAGGTGCCGCTGGCCCTGGCTGGCGGCCCGCTGCCTGAGTCGGATTGCGAATTGTTCGACTGGATCCAGCAGGCCGGCGGCCAAATCGTGTTGGACGCGACCGAGTGGGGTGAGCGCACGCTGCCGCGCCCGTTCGATGTCGCACGCACGCAGCGCGACCCGCTGGGGCAATTGGCCGACGCGTATTTCGGCGCGATCCCTGACGTGTTCCGACGGCCTCACGGCGCGTTGTACGAGTACCTGGAACGCGAATTGGCGAGCCGGCAGGTCCGCGGCTTGATCGTCCGCCGTTATCTGTGGTGCGACCTGTGGCACGCCGAAGTTGCGCAGCTGAGGGCCTGGAGTCCCGTGCCGGTGTTAGACCTGGACGCGGCCGGCAACGAGGAAAGTGGCGAAGGCAGGACGCGAGGACGCATCGAGGCATTTCTGGAGATGTTGCGATGAGCGTCCGGGCCCGGCGCATCACCCTGGACGAATGGGACCGCCGCTATGTGGAACTGCGGGCGGCGGGGCTCTGCGAACCGTCTTACGGCGGGCCGCTGCGCCGCCATGCCGCGGCGGGCGATCGGCGACTGGGGAAGCTGCGGATGGACAACTCCGCCGCCGCCCTACGATTGTGGAACTTCTTGCTGACGGAGGAGCAACGCCTGCATCAGGCGCGCGCCCGCGGCTGCCGGCTGCTGGGGACCATCAAGGACCTGGGCACGATTCCTGTGATGGCCTACGCCCTGGAGGACGTCGTCGCCTTTTATCCGGATGGAGCCTGGTGGCTGCCGTGCCTGATGGAAAACCAGACCGGACTGCTGGAGATCGCCGATGCGATGGGGGTGGACGAATCATTCTGTCCGGTGCGGGCGATGCTGGGCGCCTTTGTCCGTCGGGCCCATTTCCCGATTCCGGACTTGCTGACGTGCAGCGTCGGAGCCACCTGTGACGACGTGTCAGCGATCGCTCAACGACTGGCCGACCTGGGACACGCGATCCTGTGGTGGGAAGTGCCGCACCGCCGGCGGCCGGAGCCCGGCGAGGAGGCGGTCGAACTGCCCGGCGGTTTCCAGGCTCCGGCCTGCCAAGTGGCCTTTGTCCGAGCTGAGTTGGAGCGTGTCCGCGAAGTCCTCCAAGCGTGGAGCGGCCAGCGGCTGACCGACGACCGGCTGCGGGCCGGCATTCGGCAGGCCAATCGCGTACGAGAGCTGTTGCGCGAGCTGCGCCGGCTTGGCTACGGGGCCGATCCCTGCCCGCTGCCCGCCCTGGAAATGCTCGTGGCCGAGATGCTCGCCATCCATTTCTGTTCGGACCAGCAGGAAGCGATCGGCGTGTTGACCGTGCTGCTTGACGAAGTGCGGGCACGCGCGGCGGCCGGGCAAGGGGTCTTGCCATCGCGAGCCGTACGCGTATTCTGGGTAAACCCGGTAGCCGATCTGCGAGTGATGAATTTGCTGGAAGACGTGGGCGGGCGAGTCTGCGGAACCGAATACCTGTTCTGCCACGCGCTGGACGCGATCCCGGAAAACCGGCCCCCGCTGGAAGCCCTGGCACGCTGTGCCTTGGCAGATCCGATGGTGGGTTCCCCCGTGGACCGGGCCGAGAGAATCTGCCGCGAGGCGAGCGATTTTGGGGCCCGGGCAGTCGTGATCTCGCGCATTCCCGGAGCCAGCCACTGCGCTTTGGAGGGGCTCGTCATCGGCGACATCGTCCGCCGCCGGCTGGGTTTGCCCACGGTCGAAATCGAAGTGCCGCCGATCACCGACGCCCTGGAGCCGAGTCTGCGAACACGATTGGAGGCATTGGTGGAGACGGCAACCGCAGCGCCGTGAAGGCCCTTGATGCCCGAACTACAACCACGCTGCGCCAGCAAGCGGTTGCATCCAGCATCCCCCGGAGAACCCATGACCGTGCTTTATGCTGGAATTGACGCTGGATCGCGAACTTTGAAAGTCGTGCTGACCGAGCCCGGCGGGCGCGGCATCGTATCGGCCGTTGTGCGGGACCAGGGTATCGATCAGGACGCGCTGTCTGGCGAGTTGTTGGAGCGGCTTCTGGATCAGCAGGGTTTGCGCCGCGGCGATGTCGGCGCGATTGTCGCCACCGGGTACGGGCGGCGACTGATCCGCTTTGCCGATGCGGCGGTCACCGAGGTGACGTGTCAAGCCTGGGGCGTGCGCCGTTGCGTGCCGGACGCGCGGACGGTGATCGACATCGGCGGGCAGGACAGCAAAGTGCTGCGGCTGAAGCCCGACGGCGGCGTGGCCGATTTCGTGATGAACGACCGCTGTGCTGCGGGGACCGGCCGGTTCCTGGAAGTTCTGGCCGCCCGGCTGGGCGTCAGGCTGTTGGCTCTGGGCGACTTGTCCGATCGCAGCTGCCGGGCCGCCACGATCAGCAACATGTGCGTGGTCTTTGCCGAGACGGAAATCATCGGCTTGTTGGCTTCCGGCGTAGCGGCGGAGGACATCGTGGCTGGAGTTCAAGCGGCGGTCGCCTCGCGCGTGGCGGCGATGGCCGGGCGAAACCTGCCGGAGCCGATCGTGTTCACCGGCGGGGTGGCCCTGGTGCCCGGCATGCAGACCGCTCTGGAAACCGCCTTGGGCAAACCGGTGGTGGTTGCCGCGGAGCCCCAATTGACGTGCGCCCTGGGGGCCGCCATCCTGGCGTCGCAACGTCCGCTGGAGGTGCGTCCGCCGCACGGCTGAAACGGCCGGGACTTGCACCGTGTCGGTGCAACGGTTAGAGTCATGGTTCCGCGCTCGGCGCGGGTCTCCCACGCGCTCGTCGCGGGTCTCCCACGCGCTCGGCGCGGGTCTCCGACCCCGCCGAAACGGCCGACCGAAGGTCTCCTGCGAACTCGGAGACCTTCGATCGGGCCGGTGGCTCGGTCGAGAGACCGGCCACAGCGCCGCGTCGCCGCTGCAGAGCGGACTTTAGCCCGCTCGGGCGGAATGAATTCCGCCCTACTGACCATCCGCCAAATCCATGCGTTCGTCCATCCTCATGGCCGCCAAGAACCTTGAAAAACGCCGGCTGGTGATGCAGCGGTCGAAGCAGTTGGGACACTGCATCTGCGACCCGAAGAAACCCTGCCCGTGCGACATCTTCCTTCAGCAAGACGTGTGCCCTTGCGCCGGCGAGCGACTGGACGAGCCGGCGGGACCCGTGCGTTTGACGGAATTGGTCGAGAGCGCCGGTTGTGCCTCGAAGATCGACCAGGCGACGCTGCACCGAGTCCTGGGGGGACTTCCTGCCCCGGACGACCCGCGGGTGCTCATCGGCATGCCGGCCGGCGACGATGCAGGCGTGTACCAACTGGACGAAAACACGGCGTTGGTGCAAACGGTCGACGTGTTCACGCCGTCGGTCGACGACCCGTACGTGTTCGGCCAGATTGCCGCCGCCAACTCCTTGAGCGACGTGTACGCGATGGGGGGCCGGCCGCTGACGGCATTGTCGGTCATCGGCTTCCCGGTCCGCGTGCTGCCGGACGAAGTCCTGCAGCAGATCCTTCGCGGCGGGTTGGACAAGATGGCGGAAGCGGGAGTGGCGGTGATCGGGGGGCACAGCATCAACGATCCGCAGATCAAGGCGGGCTTTGCCGTGACGGGCTTGATCCACCCGCAGCGGATCGCCTCCAACGCGGGCGCGCGGCCCGGCGATCGGTTCGTGTTGACCAAGCCCCTGGGCACGGGCATCCTGAGTTTTGCCTCCCAGATCGGCCGGGCTCCAGCCGACGGCGTCGAGGCCGCGGCCCGTTCGATGGCCGCGTTGAACAGGCGGGCCGCCGAGTTGATGCTCCAGTTCGAGGCCCACGCCTGTACCGACGTCACCGGTTTTGGCTTGATGGGCCATCTGGCGGCGATGGCCTCGGCCGGCAAGGTCGATGTCGAAGTCCTCTGGGACGACGTGCCGCTGCTGCCGGGCGTGCTGCAGTGCGCGGCCGACAACATCCTGCCGGGCGCGGTGGAACGCAACAAGGAGTCGAGCGGCGGGGCCTTGGCCGCCAGCGACGGCTTGGAACCCGCGGCCTTGGACATCCTGTTCGACGCGCAGACGTCGGGCGGACTGCTGATTGCCGTCCCCGAATCGGCTGCCCCGGACTTGGTCGCGAAATTGCGGGAGGAAGGCAGTCCGGACGCGGCCGTAATCGGCCGCGTGATCGGCGACGGCAGCGGTCGAATCGTCGTCCGCAGCGATGGCCGGCGGACCCTCCCGCCGCCACGACCGGTCGCCTCCGCCCCGCGCGGGGCAAGGCTCGCACCGGAGGCGGATCTTTCAGGACCTACGTTTGAAGAGGCAAGACAGATGAGCGCCAGTTGCTGCGGCGGCGAACGGGACGCGGGGATTCGGACGTCAGGCGGAAAGCCGGCGGTGGTCGAGACGCAACAGAAGTTTCACGATTTCCTCAAGTCAGCTAATGCGCCGGGGGCGTTGGACGCGCGGACCAAGCGGGCCGTGGCCATCGCGCTGTCCGTCCTGGCCCGCTGCGAGCCGTGCGTGAAAAGCCACGTCAAGAAGGCACGCGACGAAGGTTTCTCGCAAGAGGAGATCGACGAAGCCGCCTGGATGGCCGTCGAATTCGGCGGCTGTCCAGCGATGATGTTCTACAACGAGACGAAAAAGTGACGCAATCGGCCAGCACGCCGCAACTCTAAACCACGCACCACGGTGCCTGCGGACGCTGGCACACCTGGGGTGTCACGCCTGCCTGCAGGGCTGCGATCGCCTGTTCGGCTTTTTGCACTTGTTCCGCGCCGTCATGGATTTCTAACCCGACCTGGAAAACGGCGCTGCCGCCCGCGTCCAGTTTGACCACTCGGCCCTGCCGGCCTTCATACGTCCGCGGATTGGGAAAGTTCGTACCCGGCTCCAGTCCGGTCACGTAGCCGTCCGCTGCGGCCCCGGTGTTTTTCCACAGCGTGAAACAGGGCAACTGCTTCGTGTTCATGTGGACGCCGACGCCCCGCGTGCCGGCCGCGTTCTTTAACAGCGTCGGCGACCAGCCTTGAGCATCGGGCACCAACTGCAGGAAGTACACCTGTTCGGCGAATCCCGCGGACTCCGGGCCGTACACGTCCCACGCCGCGACCCCCTCGGCGGCCCGTGCATCGCGGGGCATCATCTTCTGAAAGGCCGCCAAGAAGCGAGAATCGGCGTCCAGCAGCGGCTTGCCGAAATTGATGTGGTACAGCAGTTGGACTTCGGTCGGGCTGGCGGAGACATTCTCGACCTCGTCGCGGATTCGCAGATGGCTTTCGCCCAACCGCGTGCTGATCCGACTGGTCATCCGCAGATTCCAACACAGGAACCGCGTCTCCTCGACGACGCCCGTCACGGCGATCTCGCCCGACTCGTCGTCCACCTCGACTTCGACTCGGCGCGCGGGCCGATTGGCGATCCGCCCGTGCAGCGGATACCGCAGGCGTCCCTGCTGGTCGAAGTCGGGAGCCCCGTTGCTTTCCAGTCCGCACCGCACCAAGAGTTCATCAAAACCATCCAGCCAGCCCAGGCCGCTTGGCTCCATCAATGGCACGAACTGCGGGTGTACAGGGCCGCGAACCGGAGATTGCCAGCCGATTTCCTCGCCATCCAGCCAGGCCTTCCACAGCCCCATGCCGCGCGTCGGCAGGACGGAGAACGACAGCCGCCCGTTATCGACGTGGACGACGTCCACACCCTCGCTCAGGCCGCCCCGCAGCCGGGTCTTGCGCACCGTCCAACCCGGCAGCCGGCCACCGATGTGTCGCGAAGAGAAGTCGAGCGAGACCACGCTAATACCCTCATCCGCCGCCGTCAGCATCCACTTGTGTACCGCCATGTTCCAACTCCTCCGCTCGTTGCGTTCACGATCTTGAACAATACAATTAGCATCGTTCGAGAAATGACTGTCCAGTGTTTATTGGTGATCATCCCACGGAGTGTGATGGCTACTTTTACGAGGCGACAGTTATTTCTCGAACGATGCTCACTTGGTCTGGCTTGACTGTTGTTTAGGAACCAAGGAATCCAACATGCTGCGATGGTATGCGTCCGCCGGGCTGTTTGCAATCGGGCTAGTGGCGGCCGGCTTGGTCCGTGCGGAAAACTGGCCCTGCTGGCGGGGCCCGCGCGGAGACGGCACCAGCGAAGAAAAGCAAGTGCCGCTGCGCTGGAACGGCGTCAGCGGCGAGAACATCGTCTGGAAAACACCGCTGCCCGGCCGAGGGCATTCGTCGCCGATCGTCTGGGGCGACCGGCTGTTTCTGGTGGCGTGCGTCGAGGCGAGTCAGAGCCGGATCGTGTTCTGCGTGGACCGCCCGACGGGCCAAATCCTCTGGCAGCGGACGGTGATCAGCGCGCCGCTGGAGAGGCGGCACAATCTGAACAGCTTTGCGTCCGGCACACCGGCCACGGACGGCGAACTCGTCTACGCGACTTTCCTGGAACCCGACTTTGGCAGCAAGAAAGAGGCGACGCCCGGCAACCTGGTCGTGGCCGCCTATGACCTGGCGGGAAATCCGCGTTGGCTGGTCCGGCCGGGGCGGTTCTCCAGCGTCCACGGCTTCTGCAGTTCGCCGGTGTTGTTCGAGGACCAGGTGATCGTCAACGGCGACCACGACGGCGATTCGTACATCGTCGCCCTGGATCGCAAAACGGGCGAAATCCGCTGGAAGACGCCGCGCCCGAACAAGACCCGCAGCTACTGTACGCCGATCATCCGCGAGATGGACGGCCGGACGCAGATGATCCTCTCGGGCAGCTTGTGCGTGGTCAGCATGGACCCGCGCGACGGCTCGCAGCACTGGATCATCGACGGCCCCACGGAGCAATTTGTCGCTTCGCTGGTCTACAACGGCCAGTTGCTGTTCCTGACGGCCGGCTTTCCCGAACACCACATTCTGGCCATCAAGCCCGACGGACGCGGCAACGTCACCCACACGCACGTGGCGTGGCGAACGACCAAAGGCTGTTCCTACGTCCCGTCGCCGATCGTCAGCGGCGAGTACTTCCTGGTCGCCGCCGACAACGGGATCTGCAGCTGTTTCGTGGCCGCCACGGGCGAGCGGTTGTGGATGGAGCGGCTGAGCAGCCACTACAGCGCGTCGCTGATCGAGGCCAATGGCCTGGTGTATTTCCAGGCGGACGACGGCGAAATGAAAATTGTCCGGCCCGGTCGCCAGTTGGAGGTCGTCGCCGCCAACCCGCTCGGCGAATACTGCTACGCCTCGCCCGCCGTGAGCCAAGGCCAGATCTTTCTCCGCGGCGAGAAGCACCTGTACTGCATCGGTCAACCGCAGTAGTCAGGCCGTGCTGACCTGCTGGCTTGCGGAAGTGTATCGCTGTGGCACGGCCTACTTGTTGGCCGTGCTGCCTTGCGGAAGTCCATCTTCTTTGGTACACCCTTTCGAAGAACCTCAAATCACCAACGGAAGGACAGAATCATGGAGACGGCATCCGTTCGCTTCGTGCTGGGTATGGCCACGCTGCTCACAACGACAGCCGCCGCTTGGGCGGCGGGCAGTCTTCAGGTGGACCGCCTGCGCTGCGAGTACAAGACGAATCCGATCGGCATCGACGCGGCCCAGCCGCGATTGAGTTGGGTGTTGCTGCCCACCCGCGAGTCGCAACGCGGGCTCAAGCAGACGGCGTACCAGATCCTGGCGGCCGGTTCGCAAGCCCGGCTCGCCGCCGACGAAGGCGATCTGTGGGACAGCGGCAAGGTGGCATCCGACCAGTCGGTCAACATCGAATATGCCGGGCAGAAACTGGTTTCGGCCCAGGACTGTTTCTGGAAAGTCCGCGTGTGGGACCAGGAGGGCCAGGAGTCCGCCTGGAGCCCCGTCGGCCGCTGGGCCATGGGGTTGCTCAAACCGGAGGACTGGCAGGCTCAGTGGATCGGGTTTGACGGCGACGCGGAGTCCGAAGATCCGCAGGCCAAGGCGTTGCGGAGTCTGCTGACCTTCCAGGACAGCGCGTGGATCTGGACCGGCGGCGCCCAGCCTGGCAATCAACCGGCCGGTCCCGCCTATTTTCGCAAGGTGATCGAGATCCCCGCCGACCGCAAAGTGTCGCAGGCCACCTTCCTGATCGCCGCTGATGATGCTTTCACGCTGTACATCAACGGGCACGACTCGGGCAACGGGCACAACTGGAAAAATCCAGCCGGCTTGGACGTCACCGGCCGGCTGCAGGCGGGCCGCAACGCGCTGGGCATCCAAGTCACCAACGGCGGCGACAAGCCCTCGCCGGCGGGCCTGATGGGCAAGCTCGTCGTCTTGTTCGATTCCGGCGATCCGCTCGTCGTTCCGATCGACGCCACCTGGCGCAGCAGCCGCTCCTCCGGAGAACGCTGGAAATGGGCCGACTTTGACGACGCCCAGTGGACGGCGTCCAGTGCGATCGCTAAGCACGGCGACCAGCCGTGGGGCGAATTGAAATTGAACGTGCCCAGGATGCTGCCCGCGACGTATCTGCGCAAGACGTTTTCGCTCGACAAGCCCGTCCAGCGAGCGGTGCTGTTTGCCTCGGCACTGGGAGTGCATGAACTGCACCTGAACGGCAAGCCGCTGAATACCGACGTGCTCTCGCCGGGCTGGACCGACTACCGCAAGCGGGTGCATTATTTCGGTTACGATATCACCGGCCAGTTGAAGTCCGGCGACAACGTGTTGGGGGCCATTCTGGGCGACGGTTGGTATGCGGGTTACCTGGCCTTCTCGGGACGGCGGCAGTACTACGGAGACAAAACGCGATTCATCGCCCACCTGCGTTTGGACTTCGAGGACGGCACCAGCCGCGTTGTTGGGACCGACGCCAGCTGGCAGGCGGCCTACGGCCCGGTCCGCGAGAATGACTTGCTGATGGGCAGCGTCTACGACGCGCGTCTGGAAAGGCCCGGTTGGTGTACGCCGAGCGGGGACGCGGCTGGATGGCACACGGTGACGGTGGACGCGGAGGTGCGGGCGAATCTGGAATCGCACCCCGGGATGCCCATCAGGCGGATTCAGGAACTGGCTGCCAAGGAAGTGACGGAACCCAAACCGGGGGTCTACGTGTTCGACCTGGGCCAGAACATGGTCGGCTGGGTCCGCGTGCGGGCCCAAGGCGACAAGGGCCAGAAGGTGGTCGTGCGGCACGCCGAAATGCTGAACCCCGACGGAACGATCTATACGGTCAACCTCCGCGCGGCCAAAGCGACGGACACATTCTACTTGGACGGCGGGCCGAAACGGGACTACGAACCGTATTTCACCTTCCACGGTTTCCAGTATGTGGAAGTGAGCGGATTGGATTACAAACCTGAACCAGCGGACGTGGTCGGCATTGTCGTCCACTCGGATCTGCCGCGCACCGGTCTGTTCGACTGTTCGGAACCGCTGGTCAACAAGCTGGTCGAGAACACGCTCTGGGGCCAGAAGGGCAACTTTCTGGACGTTCCGACCGACTGCCCGCAGCGCGACGAGCGTGCCGGCTGGACGGGCGACGCTCAGGTGTTCATGAAGACCGCCTGTTTCAACATGGATTCGCCGGGCTTCTTCACCAAGTGGCTGACGGACCTGTGCGACGATTCGCAGCGCGAGGACGGCGGCCTGGGGGATGTGGCGCCGCACGTGAACATTGTCGGTTTTGGCAACACCGGCTGGGCGGATGCCGGGGTCGTGTGCAACTGGCAGATGTACCAGTTGTACGGCGATACGCGCGTCGTCCGGCGGCATTATCCAGCCCTGCTGCGGTATATGGACTACCTGGAACGGACCAGCAAGGAGTTTGTGCGCGGCACCGGCGCTTACGGCGATTGGCTGCGGCTGGCCGGTCCCCAGCACTCCGAAGCCATCGGCACGGCCTATTACTTCTATTCGACGCGATTGATGGCCGAGTTGGCAGAGGCCATCGGCAAGCCGGACGACGCGCAGAAGTATCGGCGTCAAGCCGAGAACATCCGGGCGGCGTTCGTCAAGAACTTCCTGAAGGAGGACGGGCGGATTGTGGACGCCAAAGGCGAGACCGGCCAGACGTTTTACGCGCTGGCGTTCGGCTTGGACCTGGTGCCGGAAGGCCGCCGCGCTCAGGTGGCGGAGCACTTCGTCAAGGAGATCGAAAAGCAGGACGGACATCTGGCCACGGGATTCCTGGGCACGCCTTTCGTGCTGTTTGCACTGGAGAAAGCAGGGCAGATTGACCTAGCGTACCAGTTGCTACTGAACGACACGTATCCCTCGTGGCTGCTGCAAGTCAAGGTCGGATCGACGACGATGTGGGAGCGTTGGGACGGCTGGCTGCCGGACAAGGGTTTTCAAGATCCGGGCATGAATTCTTTCAACCACTATTGGCTGGGCTGCGTCGGCCAGTGGCTGCAGTGCTCGGTCGCGGGCATCGACACCGACGGTCCCGGCTTCGCGCGGATCACGATCCGTCCGGTGCTGGCCTCGTCGGGCAAGGGGCTGAACTCGGCCCGCGGCTCGTACGATTCGATCCGGGGAAGGATTGCCAGTCAGTGGAGCCGCAGCGAGGACGGATTCCGCCTGAACGCGGTCATTCCCGCCAATACGGGAGCCACGGTGTACGTGCCGGCGAAGGACCCGGCGAGCGTCCGGGAAGGCGGCCAGGCAGTGGACCGCGTCGCCGGCGTCAAGTTCCTGCGGCACGAGAAGGACTACGCCGTATTCGAAGTCGGCTCGGGCCAATACACGTTCACCAGCCGCTGACTATGCCATGTTTCGCGAAAAGGGGACAGGACCCTTTTGCCGGAACGGCCCGAAGGGGGCTTCGCCCAAAAGGGTCCTGTCCCCTTTTCGCGAAACTCCGCTTAGTTGCCCGTCAGCCACTGATGCGCGAAGGTTTCCGCCAACAAGCGGTTGGGAAAGGGATGGACGGCCGATTGGACCGCCGGCCGCTGGGCCTCCGGCGTCCGCTCGACCACCTCGCGCCGCCAGCGTTCCGCCTGTTCGGGCACATGGAACACGTTGGCCTCGCGGCGCGGCCGGGACGCGGTCGGGACGGACACCACCGCCACGAAGTGCGGCCAATCGGCGAAGGGATCGGTGTAGGGCAGTTGCTGCAAATGCAGGATCAACCGCCGCTCGATCTCGGCCAGGTCCTCCCCGAAACACGCCTTGAAGCGTCGCACGTTGTCCGGCAGGACGCCCGGCGGCACCAATCGGCCCGCGCCTTCCCACGGTTGCAGGCGGCTGGTTTGACGGACGAATTCATGGAATGCTTCGCGGTGATTTTTGGCCAGGTAGTGGGTCAGCGCCCAAGCGGCGGCGTAGCCGGTGGAGGTCAGCCGCGCGGCCCCGACCGTCTGGGCGACCAACTGCCCGTCTGCCTCGTCGGTCGTCCGGCTCTTCAGCCATTGCTCCAGTTCGAACATCCGCAAGTCGTTCACTTGGCCGGCGCCTTTCCATTTCAGCTGGCGATCGGTCGTGGTAGGCGAGAAGAATTCCGCCAGGCCTTCGTTCAGCCACATGGGCCAGATTGACATTCGCTGCTGGACGCCGATGTTGTGCAGGATTTGGTGTGCGCCTTCGTGAGCGATTGTGGCGATGGCTTGCTGCACGGCCAGTTCGGGCTTGATCCGCCACAACTGGGACTCTTCATACAGGACCACGCGATTGGTCAGCACGTCGTAGTAGGCGACCGTGTCCTCCGGCATGCGGCGGAGCTTCTGGAATTCCGACGAAGTGCGGAAGATGATCACGACCAGAGGCCATTCCGGCGGGGCGACCTCGATCTTTTGGGCCTGGGCGTAGGTGACCACACCTCGAAACATCGTTTCCAGGATACGGCTGGCCGCCTCGGCGAACCCCTCGCTGCAATTGTACAGGTACAGGTAATGCCGCGTTTCCTTGCTCTGAAAGCCGGGCAAGAGCGACGAGCGCAGTTGGTCGGCGATCGCCGGTTTGGTAGCCGGCTCAAACGGCTTCTCGGTGATCTGCGTCTGGGCGGCAGGCCGCGGGACCAGGTGCCCGTCCGGCAATATCACGAAGCGTTGGTCGCCCGCCATTCCCCACAGCCGGCCCACGACGGACAGGCCCTGATCGCCGGCGGTCAGAACGCATTGGCCGCGCCCCGGTACGACCGGACCGCCAGGAACCGGCAGCCCCAACGCTTGCCAAGCCGCACCGTTCTCGGCCGGGGCCTCGGCCCCTACCGAAAGCCCGGCCGCCAGCAGCGCCATCAAGCCGCAGGCGGTCCCGAGCCGGCGGACGGCAAACAGGCGGGGGGCGAGCCGCCTAGGCGGCAAGTCGAGGAAGCGTGACATCCTGGTCATCCTTCCTCCCACGGTGCCGGATGATTCGGCTTCAAGTCATAACGCCTGATTTTGCGGTCCAGCGTCGAGCGTTCGATTCCCAGCAGGGCCGCCGTCCGGCTCTTGTTCCAGCCCTCCGCGTTGAGCGTCGCCAGGATGTGTCGCCGTTCGACTTCCGCCAGCGCCGCCGGCTGGTACTGCTCGACCGGCAACGGGATTTCGCCGGATTCGCTGGACGGCGCCAAGCTGGTCAGCGTCAAGTCCTCGACCCCGATGCGGTCGCCGCGCGACAAGACCACCGCCCGCTCGATCACGTTTCGCAATTCGCGGACGTTGCCGGGCCAACGGTACTTCTGCAGCAGTTCCAAGGCTTGCGGCGTAAAGCCGCGCAGCTTTTTGCCGGTCTCGTTGTTGAAGCGGTCCAGGAAGTAGACGGCCAGCTCGATCACGTCCTGGACGCGTTTCCGCAGCGGCGGCACCACGATCTCCACCACGTGCAGCCGAAAATAGAGGTCCCGCCGGAACTTGCCGTCGGCGACGTCCTTCTCCAGTTCGCGGTTGGTGGCAGCGATCACGCGGACATCGACCTTGATCGCCTGGTTGCCGCCGACGCGCTCGAAGGGATGGCCCTCCAGGACGCGGAGGAACTTGGCCTGAATCGACGGGCTCATTTCTCCGATCTCGTCCAGCATCAACGTGCCGTGGTGGGCCGCCTCGAACTTGCCGATCTTCCGTTCCGTGGCTCCTGTGAACGCGCCCTTCTCGTGGCCGAACAGTTCGCTCTCCAGCAGGGTTTCGGAAAGCGCCGCGCAGTTCAGGCAGACAAACGGCCCCTTCTTCCGCGGACTGGAGAAGTGGATCGCCCGAGCCACCAGCTCCTTGCCCACGCCGCTCTCGCCGCGGATCAGCACCGTCGCCCGGTTTGGCGCCGCTTGGCCGATGGCCTCGTGCAGTTTCTCCATCGGCGGGCTGCTGCCAACGATTTCGCTTTCGGCGCCCAGCCGTTTGCGGAGTTGGGCAACCTCGCTTTGCGTTTGCGACAAGTTCTCGGCCAATTCCTGCTGGCGGGCGAGGTTCTTGAGGGCCAGGGCGACGTTGTCGGCGACCGCCAGCGTGAATTCCAAATCGTCGGGGTCGAGCGTCCGATTGGCATGGGTCGAGTAGACGTGAATCAAGCCGACGATTTTGCCGTCCTGGCGGATCGGCGCCGCGATCACGCTGGTCGACTCGATCTCTCCCTTGCTGTCGCGCGTGCCCAGCGTGCTGTCGTCCTGGACGTTCCGCGCCAACACGGCTTCCCGCTCGCGGAGCACCGTTTCGGCGAGGAAAGTGGAAATGCGGTGGTATTTCACTTCGGCCGCCGCCCGCGAGGCCACCACGTGCAGGTCGGAAACCTCAAGGGCGCCGTCCAGCTGGCGAGGCCCCAGCAGCACGGCGCCCGCGTCGCTGTGCGTGCCCTCAAACAACCCGTCCAAGGCCAGTTGGGCCACCGCCTCGATGTCGGTTTGGTTCGCCAAATTGAAAGCCAGCCGGCACAACTGGGCCGCCGCCTGGCCCAGCCGTTGCGTGCTGGACGGCACGCGACCGGGGGACAGCAGCGTCGTCTGACCGCGACGGTGCGTGATGTGGGTCGGTTCCAACGTCTCCAGCAATTGTGAATCGCTGGTGTCCGAGGGCAACACG
>Ga0116156_10002424_pt1 | contig 16983 bp, 15 predicted proteins | sample AD_UKC045_MetaG_FD_89891 | JGI IMG/M metagenome (GOLD analysis project Ga0116156, IMG submission 89891) | Active sludge microbial communities of municipal wastewater-treating anaerobic digesters from USA - AD_UKC045_MetaG | ecosystem: Engineered > Bioreactor > Anaerobic > Digestate | place: USA... | reverse complement strand
GCTACTGACCGGCCGCCCCTCCGGGGCTTATTGGCTTTGGGATGTTCGCGATTTCCAGGGCTATCGCCCTTCGCTACTGACCGGTCGCCCCTTTCGGGGCTTGTCGTGTGTCCCAATTTGGAAGTCAGGCTTTTGATTCGCGACAGTGTAGGCAAGCGCGGTTTGGATCAATCGTTTACAGCCGGAAATGTTCGAGCAGTTCGACGGCCGGCACGAAGTTGAAATCGCGCAGCAAGTGGGTGATCTTGTATTCCATCGCCCCCAGGCCGAGGTAATGCTTGAGGCTCGCCTTGAGACTCGCTTTGACGCGCGGCTGGCCGGGCACGATCTCCCACGGGTGGAAGTAGATGACCACCGGCGCGTGCTCGTTTTCGTTGATGCGCCGGATGCCGCGCCGGATCATCCAATACGGATACAGCCGGAAATGCCCGCCGCCGGCAAAGGGCAGTTTGACGCCGAACATCTTGAGCGTGGCCATCGGCAGTTCCTTGATCAGACCACCGGAGCCGCGGTCGACGTTGTGCGGGCGCCGGAAGGCGCCGGCGAAACCGAAGGGCACCAGCCGGCCGGGGTAGAGACTGGAGTCGTATTCGAAGCCTTCCTCGATCAGCACGTCGAAGGTCCACAGGTTCGACTCGTTGATCGAGAAACTCGGTGCGCGAAAACCGCGGACGCTGGCGCCGACGGTGTCCTCCAGCAGGCGTTTGGCGGCGCGGATGTCGGCGCGGAACTCGTCGGGATGCAGTTTGGTCAGCGGTTCGTGGAAATAGCCGTGGCAGGCGACCTCATGCCCGCTGGCGTGAATGGCGCGCACCAGGCGCGGGTGGCGTTTGGCCAGCCAGCCGAGGGTGAAGAAGGTCGCGCGAACGCCGTGCTCCTCCAACAGGCGCAGGATGCGGTAAGTGGCCTGCGGCGCCACCTCTTCGAGGTTCTCCCACTGCTCGACCTTGATGTACGGCGAGAAATTGCCGACGTGGAAATAGTCCTCCACATCGATCGTCAAGGCGTTCACATAGCCGTTTTTCGCCTGGGTCATCGCGTCAGCCGCACTCCGTCGAGATACAACGTAATTCGTTCGTCGGCGGATTTGAAATAGAACAGCACCCGCTCCATGCGGGACAAATCCAAGAGACGTCCGCCGTTGCCGTTGCGCACCCGTGTCAGGGGAAGTTGCACCTGTTGCCGCTCGCCGGTCAACACCACGATCGCCTCGAAACGGTCGATGAACCGCTCCGAGGAGCCCTGGTCGTCGATGCGCACGAACAGTTCCCTGCCCGCCAGACCGGGTCCCCACACGTCGAACTCGAGCCGCGCGTAGCGACTCCAGTTCTCGGGAATGTTCCAAAGCTCCAACGTCGGGTAGATCCCGGCCGGCATCTCGACCATCAATCCGTATCGACCGACGGCGATAAAATCGTCCGTCCGCTCGATCCAGTATGGACACCGCCAGGTCAGACGGTCAAGGTCCGATTCGGTTTCAAAATCATTAATTATGCGCACCGGCTCGGGCGAGCAAGCGGCCGGCAGGACCAGGAGCAGAAGGGCGAGATAAACGAGTCGTTTCATCGTCCGCCCTCCAACAGCACGATTTCGGGCGGCCGGCCCAGGCGCAGGGGCAGGATGCTCTCGCCGACGCCGCGCGTGACGAACAGGCGCGTGCCGCCGTCGTCGAACCAGCCGTACAGATACCGCGCGCGGTCGGAGTTGAAGACCCAACGAAACAGGAAGCGCGGGGCGAGGAACTGCCCGCCGTGGGTGTCGGCGCCCAACACGAGGTCCGCGCCGCGCGGGGCGATCACGCGCAGCGCCTCGGGGTAATGCGTCAACACCAGCGACGGTTTGTCGGCGGGCAGATGGCGTTCGCCGGTCGATTTCCACTCGTGACGCTTGTCGGCGTCCAACCCGACCAGTTCCACCGCGCCATCGGCGATGGTCAGGGCTTCGTTGCGCAAAAAGGTGACCGGCAGGTCGGTGCGCAGCTCGCGCTTGCCCGGTACGTGGCAAAAGGCGCAATTGCGGATTTTGCCCTGGTAGTCGGCGTCGCCGAGCACCGCGTAGGCGCCCCGGCGCGCGGGCAGTTGTTTGAGCAACTCGACGCTCGCGTCCACGTTCCCTTCGTACCAGACCAGGTCGCCGCCCAGGAGCAGGTAGTCCGGGTCCAGCGCGCGTAGCGTCGCCAGAAACCGCTTGCGGATCGGCCAGCGCGGCGTGACGTGCAAATCGGCGACGTACACCACGCGCGCGCCGGCCAGCGCCTCGGCCAGCGGGGCGGGCAGCGCAAGGTGGGTGATCGTCAACCGGCGCGGTTCGATCTGCCAGGCGTACACGAGCACGCCCAGCGCGAACACGGCGAGGAGCAACGCGACGACGCGCCCGCGCTTCATGGCGTCAACGTCGCTTTCGCCAGGGACGAATACTCGCCGCCCGGCATGATCTCGAAGCCCTGCAAGCGCGCGGTGTGCACGACCACGTTGTCGGCCCACCACAGCGACACGTACGCGCAATCTTCCGCCAGCTTGCGCTGCACGGCGACGAACAACTCGCGTCGCCGCGCCGGATCGAGCGTGCGCCGCGATTCTTCCAGCCAGCGATCGACCTGCGCGTTTGCGTATCGCCCGCGGTTGGCCCCGGCCGGCGGCTGCATCGAGGAGTGGAACACATAAAAGTAATGGTCCGGATCGGTCACCCCGACCCAGGTCAGGGTGAAGGTCTGGAAGTTGCCGTTCTTCACGTCCTGAAAAAACGTGCCCCATTCCAGGCTGCGCCGTTCCAGCGCGACACCCACCTGCGCCAGTTGCTCGGCCATGACCTCGGCGATGCGCATGCGCAGCTTGTTGGTGCTGGTTTTGTACGACAGCGTGAAGCGCGGTTGCGGCCCGTCGCCGTCGGGGTCGGCAAAGCCGGCCTCGTCGAGCAAGGCCTTGGCGCGCGCCGGATCGTATTCATACGTCGGCACGTCGGCGGCGTAAGCCCAGTTGTCCGGCGAGAGCAAGCCGGTCGCGGGCCGCGCCTGTCCGAACAGCAGCGCTTTGACGATCCGCTCGCGGTCGATCGCGTGGGCGATGGCGCGGCGCACGCGCCCGTCGGAGACAAGACCCTTTTTGTCGGCCATGTTGAAACCGAGGTAGCTGTAGTTGATGCCCGTTTCGCGCCGCACGACGTAGCCGTCCATTTCTTCGAAGAAACGCACGGCGTAAGGCGGCACGGCGTTTTGCACCAGGTCGATGTCGCCCTTTTTCAGCCGCAGCAGGCGGCTGGCGTCGTTGGCCAGCACGACGAACTCGATCGTCGCGATCGCCGGCGCGCCGCCCCAGTAATCGGGGTTGGCCGTCAGCGTGATCATTCGTCCGGGTTCGAACGAGGCGAGGCGATACGGTCCGGAGCCGATCGGCTCGACCGCCAGCGCCGCCGGGTCCTGCCGGTGCGCGGGGACCAGCGGCCGGACCATCTTGTCCAGAAACGGCGCGAAGGGCTCGGTGAGCGCCAATTCGACGGTGCGTTCGTCGGGCGTGCGGATTTCGGCAATGCGCTGATACGTATCCTGGCTCGGACAGCCGTTGGCCGGATCGGCGAGAAAACGGAACGTCGCGGCGACGTCCGCGCTGCGCAGCGGCTGCCCGTCGTGCCAGCGCACGTTCTCGCGCAGCACGAAGCGATAGGTGCGCTCGTCGGGGGTGGAAAAACTTTCGGCCAGCGCCGGTTCGACGCCGCCGTCGCGCCGTTGCCGCAGCAACCCTTCGTAAACCAACGGCACGATGCGCGTGGAATAGGCGTCGGTGGCCAGGCGCGGATCGAGGTTGGTGGGGTTGCCCTCCAGGCCGATGCGCAACACGCCCGGCTTGCGGGCGTGGCGCCCGTCGCAGGCGATCAGCAGCATGACCGTCAGGCAAAGAAAAAGGAGAGCGGCGCGCGTCGACAGACGGCGCGGCCGCGGTGCGGCGCCGGCGGCGTCCGAGCGCCTACAAGCCCCGACCGAGTTGCATCCCTTCGAGCCGATCCAGCTCCGCCTCTTTACCGGCGAGGCGTTGGGTGAATTTTTCGGCCAGAACTTTAAGCTCATCGTCGTCGGGTTCCTTCTTGAGCAGCTTGGCGCAAAGGATCGACGCCTCATCCAGCAGGCTGATTTCCAGCTCGACGCGCGCGATCACCGCCGCGGCGTTGAGTTCCTCGATGCCGATGTTGAGCATCTCGCGCCGGCGCTTGCGCACGGCCTTTTCCTCGTCGGTCAGCGGGCGCGGCGCGGCCTCGTCGGTCGCGTCGGCGATTTTATCGGCTTCGGCGTCGATCAGCTCTTCGAGATTCTCCAGGCCGTCGAGCGTGGCGTCGGTGGCTTTGGCGATGCGCCGACGATCGTAAGCGCCGACGCCCGTTTCGCCGGCGACGATGTCCTCGATGTTCACCACCGCGTCGATGCGTCCGGCCAGGTCGTAGAGGTCGAGTTCCTCGGGATCGGCGCCCGCTTCGCGCGCCTGCGCCCGTTCGGCGTCGCGGCGCAGTTGCACGCCGATGTTGCGCATCTCGAAGTCCAGCGGATCCTTGTCGATGATCCACCCGAGCAGATTCTCGGCTTTGTCGCGTTCGCCGACCTTGGCGTACACCTTGGCCAGCGCCTTGGACAACTCGAGGTTGTCGGTGATCACCTGGGCCACCTGCTCCAGTTCGCGCCGGGCGTCGCTCAGCTTGCCCTGGCGCAGATACACCTTGCCCAGCACTTCATGACAGGCAAGGTAGCGCGGAAAGATTTCCAGGCCGAGGCGACAGGTATCGATGCCGTCCTCGAACAATCCGACGCGCCGGTAGCTGTCGGCGAGCGGGGCGTAGACCTTGGCGAACCGATCGCGCTTGATCCGCTTGGCGAATTTCTGGATGTTTCTGAGTATCCGCTCTTCCATGGGGCGTCATTCATCCTGTGCGGCGCGGCGCTGACGACCGGCGCCTAAGGGTTATCGCGATTCGATCCGTTTTTTGTAGACGTTCAGCATCTTGGGCAGGTTGACGTCCTGCAGCATCTTGACCACGCTGCCGGGCACCAACAGGCCGAACTCGATGTCGATTTCATAGGTCACTTCGGTGGTGCCGTTGCCCAGATCTTTCAGCGCCCATTGCCCGTCGTTCTTCTTGAAGAAGCCTTTGACCAGCTTCCACTTCCAGTACTTGCCGTTCTCGCCCCACAGGTCCAGCGTGTAGCTGATTTCCTTGATCACCTTGACGGTGAATTCGGCGCGGACCTTGTCGGGCTTTTCCTCGATGATGCGCACGCTCTTGAGCTCGTCGAGAAAGTCGGGCTGGCTGCGAATGTCCTTGATGATTTCATAACACTTGTCGAGCGGGGCATTGACCACAATGCTGCGGGCTGTTTTGGGCATGAACGCCACCTCCTGCATTCTAGGTTCAGATGACTTTGACCGGCAGGGGCAAAAAGGTCAACACAAAAATAACCAAGCACGCCAAGCCCGCCAGCCGCCGTCGCCAATTCAGGGGACTGCCGATATCGCTCACCGGCGGATGGTCCAATCCGAAAATATACACCAACAAACCCCAGACCACCCACACGGTGCTGGCCGATTCGATGCCGAAAGTCATCTGCAACGCAATCTGCGCCAGCAACAGAGCGAGAAAAATATTTCTCTCCAGTTTACGGCGGACCGGCCGGAAACTCAAGACGATCGCCCAAACGCAAATCGCGACGATCAACGGGATCTGCAGCCAGGTCTGGTACTGCAGATCGCCGAGCATGCCCCAGAAAACCAGGGCGAGAAAAAACGTGCGCGACACGACGCGGTGCAACGGGCCGAACAGGGCGTAAAACACGTGCCCGCCGTCCAGCTGTCCGGCCATGATCAGGTTGAGCGACGTGACGAACAAGCCGAGCCAACCGGCCATGCCGATCGGATGCAGAAACACGTCGTAACCCAGCGGCAGCGGCCCGACGATCCATTCGCGCAGCGCGGTGAACAGCAGCGATTCGCCGAACTGCAGGCCCATCATGTCGTCGGTCACCGGCGCGACGGTCGACAGGTGCAGCCCGACGATCGTCAGCGGCAGCGCCAGGAGCATGCCCGCCAGCGGCCCGGCCGCGCCGACGTCCAGCAGTTGATGCCGGAAGCGGATCGGCTCGCGGATCCGGATGAACGCGCCGAAGGTGCCCAGCCCGACGGGAAAGGGCGGAGCGGGAATGAACAACGGCAGCGTGGCGTCCAGCCCGTGGCGGCGACAGGCGAGAAAATGGCCGAGCTCGTGCGCCATCAAAACGGCCAGCAGCGCGGCGGGGAAGGTCATCGCCTCGAACACCTGCCACGAGCCGGGCAACGCGGGATCGGCCAGCACCAGTCCGGAAAGGAACGTGGTGAAGGTCGTCAAGGCCAGCATGCCGAGATAAAACTGCGGACGCCGATGCGCCGGCGCCCACCGCTTGCTTTGCTGATTGTCGAACCCGGGTGTGGACCGAGTTGCGGAAAGAGAACCGGCTGGATCGGTGTACGGCTCGGTCAGTCTGCGAATCCCTTCTCGATCTTTTCCTGCTCTTCCTTGCAGCGGATGCACAGCTTGGCCACCGGCCGCGCCTTCAAGCGTTCCGTGCGGATTTCCGAACCGCAATTTTCACAGATGCCGAACGTGCCTTCGTCGATCTTCGCGAGGGTCTTTTCGATCTTGCTCAGGAGCATGGCTTCGCGGTCGCGCAGGCGCAGGTTGAGCGTTTGGTCCGCTTCGGAACTGGCGATGTCGCCTTCGTCGTTCAGATCGTCCAGATTCGGGTTGGTGATGTTCTCGTAGGTCTTGTTCGCATTGGCAATAATGCGGTCGCGGTCGGCGATCAATTTCTTCTTGATCTCTTCCAGATCGCGTTTCCTCATTTTTTACCTCCCCCACTTTTTGGGCTGGATGCTTCCAGAAGCTCGCGCGCTGCTGGCGGCAAATAGATATTGTCAAAGTTATATCGGCTCAGTTCTCTGGCCAATGCCGCTGTCTTTTCCTTCGGACCCAAACGCCGGTCGATGATGATCGTATCCACCCCGCGAATCCGGCAGGCGCCGCTGGTCGTTTTCACGTCGCCGGTGGCCAGCTTGTCGTAGCGAATTTCCACCCCGACGGCCGACGCCGCTTTTTCCAATGCTTCGAGAATGGTTGGTTCGTCGTTGCCGATCGTTTCCGCGCCGCTTTTTTCAACGGGATCGGCTACCGTGTTTGCCAACTTTTCTTCCTCCGCCGGAAAAAAGGAATGATACATATATACCATGGAAATGGCCATTGCAAGAGCGCAAGACGAGCGTTTGGCGCTCTTTTTTTTCGAACGATAAGCCGCGATTTTTCGCCGGATTTTTCTTTGTTCGTTCTTGATTGACGGCCGTGCTTTGGGCATCATGCCTGACATGCGGCGGCTACTTTTCCTTCTGTTGATCGTCCTGGTTTTTCCGGTCCTCGTTTGGGGACAGGACCGGCTCGATTTGCATCCGGCCGACGGCGAAGGTTATCGCGTGACGAGCGGCGGCCGCACCCTGTTCGATGTGTTTGCGCTCGACGAAAACCGCGCGCGGCTGGTCGACGCCGAGGGACGCGAGCGCGTGCTCGATCTACCGCCCGCGTCGCCGCCGATCATCGACATTCCGGATTTCGCGCCGCCCGCGTTCGGCGCGTGTCCGTGTTTCGCGGTCGAATCCTTCGCCACGCTGCTCGACGGTTTGTCGTTGCTGCTGACCGACGCCGCGCAGGCCGGCGACGCGCGCGATTGGCGGTTCGCCGCCGCCGTGCGTCTGACCACGCATCCGGGGCGCGTCGGCCGCTATGCCGCCGAGGTGGTCGAGCGCGGCGCGCGCTTGCCCGACGCGGCGCTGGACGCACAAGTGGAACGTTTTCTCGCCGCCGGTCCGTTGCCGCCCTTACGCGGCGGGCGGGCGACCGTGGAGGTCGTCGTCGCCGTCGCCGGCGGGACGCGGCCGCTGCTGACGGTCTGGTTTTCCCATCCGCACGGCGAAGGGTGCTTCGACGATCCGGACGCCGGCGCGTTGTTTCACGAACCGCTGGGCCTGCCCGCGGCGGTGCGGCGTCATCCGTCGGCCGCGGGCGCGGTGGCCGCGTACGCCGACGATTGGGCGCGCGCCCGCGCCGATCTGCTGACGTTGCTGGCGCAGGAAAAAGGCGCGGTGCTCTTCGGCAACTGGCGCATCGACGTGTACGGGGCCGAAGCGCGCCTGGCCGAAATCATGAGCCGCCGCGGCGCGGGCGAGGTCGATCCGTTGTTGATGATCGAGGCGCGTCTGGCCTTGCTGCAGCGGCGCGTGGACGCGGCGATCGCCGCCGCAAACGCCGTGGCCGGCGGCGCGGCCGATCACGATCTGGTCGACGAAGCGCGTTTTTGCGCGCGCGCTTGGCAACGTCGCCGGTTGTCGTCCGCCCGCGAATTTCCCACCGGGACGCCCTCGTCGATCTTTGCGCTGGAAACCGAACTGCTGCGCGACGAGATGAGCGAACGTTCGCTCGCCGAGCGTCTGACGACGGTGCGCACGCTCTTGGAGTCGGCCGGCGCCCGTTTGGATTTCGCTTTGCTTGTGCGTTCGCGCCTGTACCTGGCGGCCGAGGCGCTGGCCGCGGCGGCGCAGGACCGCGAGCCCAAACAGTTGTGGCGCGAAATGGACGAATTGTTGCCCGTCGCGCAGCCGCTGGCCGACCGGTTGTTGTTCGCCGCCGCCGCGCGATTGTCGGCCCGGGGACGCGACGCGCAGGCCGTCGAATTGCTGCGCGCGCTGCTCGGGCGTTGCCCGATGTCGCCCTTCGCGCCCGAAGCGGCGTGGCGGCTGGTGGCCGTCGAACTGCGCGCCGGGCGGCAACGGGCGGCGGCGGAACTGTCGTTGACCTTGCACGAGCTGTTGGCGCCCGATGGCGTGTGGGGAAAACGGCGCGGCCCGGCCGGCGACAGCGCGGCCTGGGCGTACGGTCTGCCGCGCACGCTTGGCGGCGCGGCGCAGGTGCGCGAGCGGGCGCTGCTGCTGGCGCGCGATTTTTATTTTAATGCCTACCGGGAAACGAACGACGCGGCCGACTTGCAGGCGGCCGAGCACGCCGCGCGCCTGGCGCTGGACACCGTGTCCGCGTCCGCGTTGCGCCGTCGGCAATGGCTGACGCTGGGCGATATTCTGCTGGCGGGCGGAAAATTCGCGGAAGCGCGCACGGCGTACGCTCACGTCGCCCTCGACGAGCGCGACGATGCGTTGCGGTGGGAAGGATTGCGGCGGCTCGGCGCCGGCCTGACGCCGCAGGCCTCACGCGTGGCCGCCGCATTGCGCGACGATCCCCAGGTCGGCGAGCTACTCGCCCCGCTGCGGCCTTAGTCGGCCTTCTTCATGATGAAGTAGCCGGGCACCTTGCGCATGCCGCCCTGGATGTATTTGTCCGAAAAGTTTTTCAGAAAGAAGTTCAAAATGCCTTCCAGGTGCTCCAGCGGGAAATAACGGATCACCGGCCGGCCGACTTCGCTGTCGCGGAAGTACAGGAAACTCACCTCGACCACTTTTTCCTTTTGGTGGTCGCCGTAGGCGAAGTTTTCCTTGCTGTACATTTCCTCGTCGACCCAGAAAGACACCTGTTCGTCGCCCAGGGCGAAGCCCTTGACCTCTTCCATCAGATAGCGCCACAGCCGGAAGATGTCGCCGGGGATGTAGCGCACCTGGCTGTCGGATTTTTCCGGGTTGCGCTCGTCCGGATTGGGGCTGGTTACATAGCAGCGAACCATTTCGACCTTTTTCATGTTTCGCTCCGTTTATTCGTTAACCCGGCAAACGAATCCGGTCAGGTATTCCCCTTCCGGATGGTACACGTTGATCGGGTGATCGTGGCCGTGACCGAGAATCTGCAAGATCTGCACGTCGCGGTGGGCGTCCAGCGCCGCCGCGTAAAGGATTTTGCGGTGCAGGCCCAACGCGATGTGGCCCGAGCACGAGAAGGTCCACAACAGACCGCCGGGCGCCAGCCGTTTGAAGGCCATCATGTTGATGTCCTTGTAGGCGCGGGCGGCGCGGTTGATCGACGCCTTGCTCTTGGCGAAGGCCGGCGGGTCCAGCACGATCAGATCGAAGGGCGTATCGTCCTCGCGCAAATACTGGAACACGTCGGCGCGCACCAAATCCGCCGCCGGCGCCTGTTGGCCGTTGAGCGCATGGTTTTCCGCGGCCAGCCGCAGCGCGTCCTCGCTGGAATCGACCGTCACCGCCCGGCGCGCGCCGCCGGCCAGCGCGTACACCGAAAAGGCGCCGCTGTAACCGAAGGCGTTGAGCACCGTCCGGTTGGCCGCCGCCTTGCGCACCTCGCCGCGCGACAAACGCTGGTCGAGGAAAAAGCCCGTCTTCTGCCCGCCGTGCACGTCGACCCAGAAGAACAATCCGTTCTCGCGGATCTGCACCCGCTCGGCGGGCGGTTCGCCGTAAAGCACCGCGACGTGGTCGTCCAGGCCCTCGTCGCGCCGATAACCGCCGACGCTGCGTTCGAGCACCCATCGCGGCTGCAACGCCTCGCCGATCGCCGCGGCGATCGTGTCGCGTTGCGCGTCGGCGCCCGCGGTGGTCAGCGCGACCACGAGCCCGGCGCCGTAGCGGTCGATCACCAGGCCCGGAATGCCGTCGCCCTCGCTGTGGAAGACGCGATAGGCGTCGGTGTCCGGGGGCAGCAGCGACCGCCGCCAGCGTTCCGCCTCGGCGATCCGCCGGGCGAACCACGCTTTGTCGATCGTTTCGGGCCGCAACGTGAACAGCCGCACGCGAATCTGGCTTTGCGGGTTGTAGGCGCCGCGGCCGAGGAATTCGCCCCGGCTGTCGAGCACGTCAATCACGCTGCCCGGCGGCAGGTCGTCGGGTTCGTCGGCGACCGCGCCGGAGAAAATCCAGGGGTGGCGATTGTGGACCGACTTTTCGCGGCCCGGTTTGAGTTTCACAAATCGGTTGTTCATGGGGAGGTCTACTTTCTGTTGTTCCGATTACAGTTCCCTGTCGGTTCTGCTCTCGCGTTATCGATCCACGTAAAGCGCCGCGCTGGGCACTTCGTCCGTCGGGAGTTTCGCCGTACCCACGCGGCCGATCACACGAATTTTGTCACCTTTGCGAAGGCTGTCGATTACATCCGTATATAACCCTTCGCGCACCAGAATATAGTACTTGCCGAATTCGGTACGCGACACCAGCGCCACGTACCCTTCCTGCGGCGTCGTATTCAAGCGGTTGTTGAACGGCAATTCGAGTCGGATGATCGAATCGAGGTAGCGGGTGAAAGTGATGTTCAAGGTGCCCAGCTTCACCTGCTGGATGGCGCCGTCGTTCTGCCTTTCGTCGCCGATAACCTTCACCTTGCCGGAACAAGCGGCCAGGGCGATGAATGTCGCAATGAGTGCAAGCCAAGTCAATCTCGCTCTCATGATCCGCTCCTTTGCTGCTACAGTATCAGATAAAGGAGTTCCTTCGTTTCTGTCAAGCTGGCGTTCCATTTTTCTCAAACGATAATTCTAACTTATCCGTTTTCGGAAGAAAAGAAAATATGCCGTGAGGCGGCGGAATCACTCGGGAAAAACAACCTCAAAATTGTTGTCCAGCGCCGTCTGATACTCCTCTTCGGTGATCGTTCCCCGGTCCCGCATCTTGCTCATGACGAACGCCAGGGTCGAACGCCAGCCGTCGCCGATCGCCCCGCGCGATTTCATGTAGTAGTAGCGCACCGGATTGGCGATGATGCTGGCCAGGAAGGCCGATTGCAACGGCCCCAGCTTGCTCGGATGCACGTGGAAGTAATGGCGCGCCGCCGGGCCGATGCCGTAGATCTTCGGCCCCCATTCGATGATGTTCAGGTACACCTCGAACATGCGCTCTTTGCTCACCTCGCGTTCGATCCACCAGGTGAGCATGCCTTCCTGCAGCTTGCGGCCGATCGTCTTTTCCTCGGAGAGAAACAGGTTCTTCACCAACTGCATGGTGATCGTGCTCGCGCCGCGCACGAAGCGCCGGTCGCGCAGGTTGCGCTGGATCGACTCGTTGATGTGGTTGAGCAGAAAGCCGTGATGGCTGAAAAACGCGCCGTCCTCGCAGGTGCGCACCGCGCCGGTCAGGTAGGGGCTGATCGACCCCAGCGGCACGAAGTCGTTCGTGGCGGGATCCAGGACGATCGTCTTTTGCAGCAGCCCCTGCTTGCGCGCCAGGTGTTTGTATTGCGGATCCTTGATGCGGCGCACGTCGCAACGCGGCGGCACCGACACCGGCGCGAAATCGGCGACGTCGCCGGCGACCTCCAGGTGCGAGCGCCTGATTTCCTTGGTGTCCAGCACGAGCTTGGCCCGCAGGTTCAGGTTGCCGCGCACTTGCGTCCCTTTGATTACCGGAATCAATTGTTCGGGCAAACCGTCGAGAATGTCCTGCACCGGCACGGCTTCAGCGGCAAAGGTCGTCTCCAGCAGGAACGGCCCGGCGGCGGGAATGCGCAGCACGGTGTCGCGGATGGAAAAAGACGCCCGGCCCGAGCGCACGCGAATCGATTCGGCGGTCAGTTCGCGTTGGTCGGGCGAGGCGATCATCTGTCCTTCGACGCCCACCTGCCAGCGGCCCAGCGGATTGACGGCCAGGCGCTTGTGATACAGGTTCAACAGGTCGGCGTCGGCATTGAGCGAGAGAAACCATTTGTCCAGTTCGCGCGGCTTGTTGACCTGCAAGCGGCCGTTGACGCGCGTTTGTTCGCTCAGTTGAATCGCGCCGGGCAGGTAATGGGCCAGTTGGCGCAATTCGACGTTGGTCATGCGCACCAGGGCGGTCAGTTGCGTGCGCGTGGCGCGGCTGTCGAGGAAGACTTTTCCGCCGCTGCCCGTCTGCCGGGCCGTGCCGCGCAGATGCAGAGTTTTATCCTGCAACTGCAATTTGGCGTCGCCGTCGATCGCGAACAGTTCGACGATCGGCTTGTCGACCGCTTGCGGTTGCCGCCGGTCCAGCACCTGCAGCGTGCCCTGTTCGATCAGCACCGACACTTCCGGCGCCGTTCCGACCAGCGAATGTTTCGCCGGCCCCGCTCCCTCCAACGGCGCGGCGCTCAGGCGTTGCAGCAAGGCGGGGAGGTTGGTGGCGCCGCCCCGGTACAGCTCGACGGTGAACGCGGGTTTGAGCAGCCGCACGCCTTCGAGCTTGAGCGAACGATGCCACCAGTCGATGTCGTGCAGCACTTCCAACCGCGGCAGGTACAGCAGCGGCGCGGGATCGCCCCCGTTGTCGGCCTGCACGCGGATCTCGCGCACCACGCTGTGGCCGGTCAGTCCCGGCTCGATGCGCCCGACCGAGATGCGCAGTCCGGTTTTCCGCTCGACCTTGGGCAGATACTCCGCGACCATCTGCGCGGCCAGCTTGCGCGAGGCGCGGCCGATCAGCGTGGTGACGGAGAAATAGCCGATCGCCAAAACGGCGACGATCGCCAGCAGCGCGATGAGCCGCCGCCGGCGGCGATACGGCGCGGAAGGATCCTGCGGCAAAACCGACCTCACGGAGTCGTTGTCGATAACGTTACGCTGTGCGGGTTGTACTGCGGATGCGCCACTTCTAGCAAGACCCGATTGCCGGTCGGCGTCACCTTGACCTCCGCCGTGCCCTGCGCGGAGGTCATCGTTTGGTTCTCGCCGCCGCCCGGGTCCAGCACGCTGATCACCGCGCCCGTCACCGGCCGGTTCGAGTCGCCGTCGGTGCACAGCAGCCGGATCGTCGCCGGCGTGCCCGTCTTGAGCGTTCCCGCTTTTTCTACCTGAACGGTGAGCGTGGGAAGGTAAAGCAAATGCTGCGATGACAGCCGGAAGGCGAACCCCAGGCCCTCCAGCAGCTTGATCAGATCGCCCGCGCGCGACTGGTCGACGCCGCGCATGCCGTGGTCGGACACCAGCAACACCGTCGTTTCCGCCGCCAGCTTTTCGTCGACCAACAGTTTCAGCAGCCGGCTGACCAACTCCGCTTCCTGCCAGGCGGCGCGCCCGGCGCATTGCGTGTACGGCCCGTACCAGCGCGCGGCGGCCAGGTAAGCCGCCGGCGACCAGACGATCAACCGCGGACGCGGCGCGTTGTCGCCCAGCAGCAACCGCACGATCTGCGCGAACAGCGCCCGGTCCTGCCGCAGAAACGGCACGCCCGTTTCGTCGCAGGCGAAGGCCGGGAGGTCGGCCAAGGGGGGCATCGACGCGGGCCACTCGATGTTTTCCAGGTCGCCGTATTCGTTCAGCCCGCGGCGCACCAGCGTGGCCAGATCGGCTCCGCGCGTCACGGTCAGACCCAGGGACGCCGACAGCATCCGCCCTTCCGGTTGATCGCCCGCACGGCGCAGCGCTTCGAAAATCGTCTCGACGCGCGCCGGCGGCGCCATCAGTTGTTCGCCGATCAGCCGGTGCTCGACGAGGTTGAACGTTTGCCCGCGTTTGCGGCGGTAAAAGGCGTTGTCCAGGATGCCGTGCCGACCCACGTCCGCGCCGGTGGCCAACGTGAATTCGCCCGGCCAGTCGGCGCTGGGGAAGGGTGCGATCAAGCCGTGCGCGAAGCGCGCGCCCTTTTCGGCCAGCTCGTTGAAGATGTGAAAACGCTTCCCGTGCTGCGAGCGCAGTTGGTCGAACATCGCGTTGGACATGCCGCTCAGATCGATCAACAGCACGCGCTTGACCGTCTCGCCGGTGAGAATTTCAGCCAGCGGGCGGCCGTCCTGCCCGGTGAGGTAATTGCCGTCGGCCGACGGCGGCACGCCCAGCAGCTTGGCCACGGTCGGGGCGACGTCGTGCAGCCGCGCGGCCAGCGGCAGCGCGCCTGGTTTGACGCCGGGGCCGTAGGCGACAAACACGCCGCGGCTTTCGGCCATGTTCAGCTCGCCGTAATGTCCGCCGTTGTTGCTCATCCCCACGAAGGGCGCGTAGGAGACGACCAGGTCCGGGCTGTCGGGCGCATCGAACACCGAAGCCACGCGCGAATAGGCGAACGGATACGAGACATTCTCGACGTTCAGAAAACGCAGGCGCGGATCGCCGGGACCGGTGTAGTCGAGGGCGGGCTTGCTGCGGTCCCAAAAATTTTTCGGGTTCGAGCCGGCCTGGAATATGTCGGCCAGCGTCGGCAGATGGGCCGGATTCTGATTGGCGAACGGATTTTGCTTTTCGATGCGCTCGACGGCGAAGGCGATCGAGCCGTCTTCCAGGCGGTAGCGCGTGAAATCGACCGCGCCGCGCCCGGCCTGCACGCGATAGACGTTATCGCGATAGGTCGCCACGAAATCGACGCGGCGGTCGGAGATCAGCGCGTCGACGATCGCCTGCCCGGCGGCCAGTTCGTTCTCGTCCAGGCCGACGTCGGTCAGCGGTTCGTCGCGCCAGAGCTGTCCCGGGCCGACGCGTTTGGCGGTTGTCGGCGGCAGGCCGGTCAACAGCGTGTCGCTTTGCGGCGGCGGCGGAGCGGGCTGCTCCTTGGCGCAGCCGCACCACAGCACGGCCGGCAACAACAGGGCGATCAGAATTCGCAAAAGGCGCACGACGGTTCTCCGCTCGGGAAAGATCGCGCTATGGTAACGCGTTTTGCCTGGATTTCTCCAGTACCTTTCCGCGAGCGGTTCCCGGCGGGTCGATCAGCCGCACCTGGACCACGTTGAGCGTGGGCACGCCGAAAGATTCCTCGACCCGCCCGGTGAGCCAGTACGGCCGCGTGGTGGTCAACATGCGGCAAAAGCGCGCGTAGGCCATGGGGAAGAACACCGTTTCGAACAGCGCGGTGGTGTCCTCGAAGGAAACGAACTCCATCGGCTCTTTCTTTTTGGTCTGCACCGTTTTGCCGGTGACCAGCCAGCCGGGCACGGTGACGTGCCGCCCGATGTGCTTGGCCAGATCGACGGCGTCGATGTGCCGCACGCCCGCCAGTTGGTCGGCGTACAGCGACAACGGGTGGCGGCTGGCGAGAAAGCCCAGGGTCTCGACCTCCTGGCGCAGCATGACCAGTTCGTCGTAGGCCGGCGGGGTGGGCAACGGGCCGGACGGGCGCGCGGCGAACAGCGAGAGCGTGGCGTCTTTTTTCGCCGGCGGCTGCTTGCCGTGGGCGTAGCGCATCAGCTCCCACATCAGGCGCGGGCGCGCGGCCGGGCCGTGCAGGCCGTCGAAGGCTCCGCCGCGAATGAGAATGCGCAAATCCGCCGGGTCCATCTGCGTGCGCGCGGCCAGGTCGGCGAAGTTCGTGTAGGGTCCGCGCCGCTCGCGTTCGTTCAGCAGCGCGTCGACGGCCTTGTCGTTCAATCCCTTGGGCTGCATCAGGCCGATGCGCAGCCAGTCGGCCGCGCCGATCCACTCGCGGTTGGACTCGTTCACGTCCAGCCCCAGCAGGCGCAGGCCCATCCGGCGCGCCTCGCTCACGTAGGCGAACGGACCGTAGTACCCGCCCCGGTTGCTGATCACCGCGGCGATGAACGCCGCCGGATGATGCGCCTTGATGTACGCGCTTTTGAAACTGACCAGCGCGTAGGACGCCGAGTGCGGCTTGCAAAAACTGTAACCCGCGAAGCTTTCGATCATCTCCCAGATCTTCGCCGTCGTTTCCCCGCTCTCGCCGCGCGCGGCGGCCCCGGCGAAAAAGTCGCGCCGGTAGTCCTCGAACTTGCGCCCGCTGCGTTTCTTGGACAGCACCTTGCGCAGCCCGTCGGCCTTGGCCGAATCGAACCCGGCGATGGCCATGCCCGCCTTGGCCACGTCCTCCTGATAGACCATGATGCCGAAGGTCTCGGCGAGCTGTTTTTCCAACACCGGATGCAGCGGCTCCCAGGCGCCGCCGTGCAGCCGCCGCACGTACTCCTCGATGAAGACGTTGGCCGCCGGGCGAATGATCGAACTGTGGACCACCAGCCGGTCGTAGCTGCCGGTGCGGCATTTCTTCTGCAACTGGCGCATCGCCGGCGACTCGACGTAAAACACGCCGACCGTCTCGCCGGTGGCGATCAGCCGCTGCGTGGCCGGGTCGTCGAGCGGGT
>Ga0116156_10002421_pt1 | contig 16988 bp, 13 predicted proteins | sample AD_UKC045_MetaG_FD_89891 | JGI IMG/M metagenome (GOLD analysis project Ga0116156, IMG submission 89891) | Active sludge microbial communities of municipal wastewater-treating anaerobic digesters from USA - AD_UKC045_MetaG | ecosystem: Engineered > Bioreactor > Anaerobic > Digestate | place: USA... | reverse complement strand
GGTCGCCGTCGGTTTTTTGCTTTTGATCGGCCAGCAGCCAACAACCGTAATCGACCGACACCTCCGGCCGGTACAGCGAATCCGTGCGAAAGCCCTTGATCTTCCGCTTGCGCGCGATGTACGCGCCGGTGCCGGGCATCACCTGCATCAGGCCGCGCGCGCCCACCCAGGATTTCGCGGCGATCTGAAACGCGCTCTCTTGCTTGATCACGGCCAGCACGAAATACGGATCCAGGCCGTGCTGTTTCGCCGTGGCGAAAATCAGGTCCCGAAAAGCGACCGGGAAGCGGCGCTGCAGCACGAGGTTGTCCGGATCGAGCATCCGCCCTTCCAGCGTATGGAAGTAGGCTTCGTTGGCCGCGTGGATCGAACGCAGGTTGTCGCCGGCCAGCGCGTAGGCCACGCTGAGGAAATACGCGCCGTCGGCCGTGGCGTAGGCGCGCTCGCGGATGAAATCCAGCGCGGCCAGCGCCTCGTCGCCGCAATCCACCGCGATCATCTCGCGCACCGTGCGAAACACATCGCGCACCGTTTCGGGTCCCTTCTCCGCGTAATAGTCGATGGCCGCCCGCGCACCTTTGTCCAGGTGCATGCCGGCGCCGCCTTCCTGTTGCCATGCCGCCGAAAGGACCGGCACGCCGATCGTCTCGGCGATGACCTTGTCATTTTCCATGTCGACGGAGAACGTCATGAACTTCGACGGCGGCACGCCCAGGTCCAGCAGGCGCACCTCGGCCAGCAGACCGTAATAAGTGCCGCGCCACTTGGCTTCGCACTGCGTGAAGATCGCCTTGGCTTCGGTCGCCTTATTCAACGCCAGCAACGCCCGCCCCTGCCAATACAGCGCAGCGTCGGCGCGTGCATGTTTCGGATGCTCGCGCAGAAAATCCTGGAAATGTTGCGCCGCCGCGCCGTAATCGCCCGTCAGGTAACGCGCCAGGCCGGCCCGCCAGCGCACCTGCGCCGGCGCGAGCAAAAACCGTGCGCTTTCGGTCAACGCCTTTTCGGCCCAGGAGGCGGCCTGCTGGTAATTGCGCTCGTCCCACTCGAGGTTGAACATGCCCATAACGCCGTCGGCGTGCACGCCGTGCTTGGCGGTCCATTTCACCGCCTGCATGTACGCCTGGCGCTTTTTCGCCGAGGTGGCGTTTTTTTCGAAGCGCAACAGGCGCAATGAAACGCCCAGTTGTTCATCCTGAGTACGCGCCGTTTTGGCCAACGTTTTGAGATAATTTTTGGCGTCGTTGTGTTTACGGCGTTCCAGCAGCGTGTCGGCGTACACCAGTTTGGCGCGGAAGGCGTCGGGCGACTGCGGATACAGCCGCGCAAAACGGGTGGCCAGCACGCCGGCGGTGTAGTGCTTGTTTTCCTCGATGTAAGTCAGAATCTTCGCCCACATCGCGGCGGGCGGCGGCGGATTGATCGTCCAACCGGCGCTGCGATAAGCCGCGACCTTGGCGTTGGCTTGGTTGGCGAAATTGTCGATGTGCCATAGCCCGACCTCGGCGAAGGCGGCGACGGCTTTTTTCTTCTGCCCGGCCGCCTCGTAAGCCTCGCCGAGCGAATAGAGCGCTTCGCTTTCCAGATAGGCCGGATGCTCGCGCCGCAATTGTTCGAGCCATTGCACGGCGGGCGACGGATCGTTGCGCTTTAAATGTTCCCGTGCGGCCGAGAGCAGCGCCGCGGGGCGATAGCAGCTTTGCGGGAAGTGTTGGATGATGAATTTATCCCAACCCAACGCGGCGGCGTCGTCTTTGTTGCTTTCCGCCAATTGCCGGGCGCGTTCGGCGGCCAGATCGGCCGCGGGCCAGGACGAGGCGGCCACGCGCGCATACTGCTCGGCCGCCGAATCGAATTTTTTATCCGCCGCGGCCCGTTCGGCCTGTAGAAAAGCGGCGCGCCAGGATTCGTTATCCGCACTCCACGACCAGGCGACGCCGGCGATCGTCGCGAGGATGGTGCACATCAAAAGGACGAAAATCGATTTCTTCATTCCCGCAAGGTGCCAAACATCCGCGTAACGGTCAACAGGCCAGGGGCAGTTATAAGTTACAAGTTCATAGTTACAAGTTGGTGGAACAATTAATTTGAAGTTGCAAGGCAGGAATTTGCTCTGGCTCTTGCACAAGATTGGCAGGCGGGTCATCATGCTCGGCATGAAAGTCGCCGCCATTCAACTCACCCCGGAATTCGGGCGCGTCGAGGCCAACCTGGAACGCGCCGCGCGGATGATCCGCCAAGCCCGGGCCGACTTGGCCGTGTTGCCGGAGTTGGCCTTCACCGGCTACGTGTTCATCAACCGCAACGAGCTGCACGATCTGTCCGAACCGGCCGACGGGCCCAGCGCGCGCTATCTGCAGCGACTGGCGCAGGAAACAGGGACGATCATCTGCTACGGCTTTCCCGAGCGCGCGGGCCAGAAGATCTACAACGCCGCCGCGCTGGTCGGACCCGAGGGCGTGCTGGCGGTGTATCGCAAGGTGCACCTGTTCAAGGACGAGTTGGACGTGCTGGACCCGGGCGAACAGCCCTTTTTCGTCGTCGATCTCGGCGGCGTGAAGGTGGGCCTGATGATCTGCTTCGACTGGGTGTTTCCCGAGGCGGCGCGTTCGCTGGCCTTGCAGGGCGCGCAAATTCTACTGCATCCGGCCAATTTAATTTTGCCGTTTTGCCAGGACGCGATGATCACGCGCTGCCTGGAAAACAAGGTCTTTGCGATCACTTGCAACCGCGGCGGGGAGGAGAATCGACGCGACAAACCGTTGACCTTCACCGGCCGCAGTCAGATCGCCCGGCCCAATGGCGAGTTTGCTCGTCTGCCAGACGATGCCGACGACATCCTAGTCGCCGAGATCGATCCGTCACGGGCCTTGAACAAACAAATGACCGACCGCAATCATTTGTTCGCCGACCGCCGCCCGCGGTATTACGTGCTCGACTAAACCGAGCCCCGATTCGCGCCAATGGTAAAATCGCGGCGAATCTTGACAGGGTCGAGCGACGCCCCGACAATCGGGCAAGGTTTATCTGGAGGGAAAATGTCCCGACGTCTTATAACGACATTGTTCTATTTTCTTCTTTTGTCTCTGACGTTTCTTCTGCTCGTCGACTGCGATCGCGGCGGCAACGGCGACGATGACGACGACGACGACGATTCGCCCGCCCCGGTAATCGACGCGCTGATGATCTTTTCCGGCAAGTGGCAGGGCATCGCGGGCACGTACCTACTGGACATCAAGCAAAACGACGTCACCTATCTGAACAACGATCTGATGCTGGAATTGCAGACCTCCGGCTACACCGACGAATATTTGTTCATCGACCAGAGCGGACAAGTATTGATCGGCGAATTCGCCGGCAACACCACGCGAACGATCGTCGAAGCGCGCTACGCTTTGCTGTCCGTCAACGGGCGTAAATTTTTCTACAACGATCCGAGCAACGGCCTGCTGTACGAAGCGACGGTCGCCGGCGAAGGCGGCGTGTTGTTCAGCGACATCGCCCGCTACGGCGCGCATTCGCCGGATCTGTCGCGGGTGGCGTATCTGACCGCCGACGGGCTGGTCGTCGCCGACGCCGACGACACCAACCAAGTGTGGGTGGATTATCCGCCGTTCAAGGACACCGAGGAATACTTCGCCTTGCCCGAAGAGGGCGATTTCTTTCCGCGCTGGACGCCCGACGGATCGATGGTGGCCGCTTCGATTACCCTGGAGCAATACGCCAACAACTACCGGCACAATCTGCTGGCGATTGTCGAAGCCGATGGCGAACCGGTGACCTACATCGCCAACGGCACGCAGCCGCGCTGGAGCGCGGACGGGCGGCGCATTTTTTACAATTCCAACGACCAGATCTACGTGTGGGATCTGGACGAGGAAACCAACACGCTGATCGCGGGCGGCGGCGACACGCTCAACTACGATCACAAGCTCAACGACGAGGGTAAGCTGGTCGGCTTTATCCGGCAGAACGAGGCCGGCGAAACCAGCGGCCATCTGGTGGCGCTGGAGAGCAACGCCCCCCTGCGGGTCGTCCCGGATGCGGACGGTGGCATGCTGACCTTCGATTGGGTGCGCGAATCCTATTGCCCCAATGCCAACGCCGCGCCGACGCTGCTGGCGCAGGGGATGATCGACGGCGAGCAGACCGGCACGCCGGTCGTCACGCCCGGGGTCGAGGCGCAGGTGCAATTGACCATGCAGGACGCGGACTGCAATCTCGCTTACGGCGTCGCGCTGTGGATGATCGAGGGGCAGAACTGGCGGCCGTTGTCGGCCCATCTGCCCGCGGCGAGCGGCTGCGCGCTGCCCACAGTGCAACTCGCCTTACCGTCGATGGCCGATGGCGTGTATTCCATGCAGTTCGCGGTCGAGGACGTGTGCGGCGCGCTAAGCGAGCCGGCGACGCTGACGGTCACCTACCAGGGATTCGGCGGCGGCGACGATGATGACGACGACACGGTCGATGACGATACGGCCGACGACGACACGGTCGACTGATCCTTCGTTTAATTAATCAATTGGTGAATTTCCGTCAGGCGGCTTTGAATCAGTGTGCGCAACTCCGGTCGATCCCCCGCCAAGAGCAATAAACCGGCGGCGCGCTCGTCGATGTCAAGACAGGCAGGATGATCGAGTCCGACCCACAGACTTCCCAAACAAGCGCCGAAGGAAAACCACGAGGCGGCCGGTTCCTCGATCTTGGCCAGGGCTTGGTTTTTGTTCTCCATGGGAATCGTCAAAGCGGCATAGTACGCGGCCCCCGCGCCCATCCAGAACGCCGGCTGTAGCCGCGCCGGTTGTTTGAAACCCTCGGCCACCGCGGCCTGCGGATCGTTCACCGCACCGGCGCCTTGGTGCGCCCCGGCGCCAAACAGCAAATGATAACGATTGGCCTCGGATATCCGATCGCTGACACGAAGCAGGTCATCCTTATTGTTGGAATACTTGAAACCCATTTCGGCGTACAGACCCATTATCGAATAAGCCGGTGCTCCCATACGTTCGCGCGCCTCGGCGGGATTGTCGGCCAACGCGATCATCCCCGCCGCTCCCAGCAACGCCAACGCTCCCGCCGCCGCGACCGTCACCCTGCGCCATGAGGTACTCCACGCCACGCCCACGGCCAAGCCCGCCGTCAATGTCAGCAGCGGATACACGGCGAAAATGTGCGCGTGGCTTTCCGGATCCTTCACACCCCAGTTTGGCGCAAACAATCCGTAATCGGAAAAACTGAACACGATCGCGTACAACATGACGTAGCCCAACGGCGCGAGCAGCCAGAACGAAGCGTCCGGTTTGGGGCGTTCGTCCCACGGCCAAAAGGAGGAAACGATGCGGCGGGCGTCCTGACGGCGCAGAACGATCAACGCGGCAATCAAGCCCAGCAGCAGTAGATAATACGCATACGAAAGCAAGCGAACAAAGGACGGTGAAAGAAACGAGAAATGCAAGCCGACCGGCACATCGATCATCCACAGGTGAAAGAAATTGCGGACGAACAAGGCCAGGCGTTCCTCAAAATCCAATGGCATGGCCAAGCCCTGCCCGAAGCGCATCAGACCGCGCCATTGGTGCGCGGCGTTGTAGGCCAGCCAAGGTGCGAAGCCGACGACGAAGCCGCCGAACCAGCTTGCGCCACGGACGGAAAACAGCAACTTCGGTCGCGTCAACAGCCAAAGAAACAGAAGATAAACGACGGTAACCAAAAAACCGTAATGGACATATACGCCCAAGCCGCATAGCGCACCCCACAACGGCCATGCCCAGATGCGCGTATTTTCGGCGGTGAGGATTTTTGCCTCAACGAAAAACGCGAGCATGGTCAGCATCACGTTTTCCGCATAGTTGCCCCAGGGGATCAATCCGATCTGCACCAGGTACGGCGCGGGGAAAACAAACAACGCAGCCACGGCCGCCGCACCCGGCCACCCGGCGTATCGGCGCGCATACGCCACCGCCGCGAGAGTCGTAAGCATCACGGTAAGCAACGCCAGCATTTTGAGCGCCAGCCGCGTCTCGCCGAATAGTTTCATGAACGGCACGGCCAGCAAACCGTAAAGGAAGGTGCCGCCCTCGTAATCGCCCGGCTGATAATCCCATAGCGGTAGTGCGCGTTCGTGTGTGACCGCGTAGGCGATCGAACCGGTTTTGATTTCCTCGTCGTCATACACATGCGGGCTGGCGAGGATCAGCGCCAAGCGTGAAACGAACAGCACGCCGACCAGCAACAAACAAAGGGCAAACGCAACGGCAGCGCGCCGGCCCGCGCTCATTCCACCACCAATCCGGGAATGGAGCCGGTTTCGTAATGGATCGTCTCGGCGGCCGGTTTATCGAAACGGCACTTGATGACCCGACCGAAATCGGAGCCTTGAATGAATGACAGTTGGCGGAAGTTCAACCGCGATTCGCAAGCGAGCACCACGGCGTCATCGGTGTCGTAGAGCAGCAAAATGCCGTGCGTGCGGTTGTGCGTCGCGCGGCAGCGGCTGATGACGGTCTGTGGACTGGTGCGCACGCTGATGCCCTGGTAGACGCAATATTCCGCGCGGCAGGAGTCGATCGTCGCCAGCGGCGCGTAGTACGTGAAGATGCCGTGGCGCAGGCAGTGCGTCGCCGAGCAATCGATGAACGAAACGCGGTAGGCGTGCTCGGCGTCCAACCCCGAGTCGGGGGCGTACAGCACGTCGAAACCGCCGATCAGCACGTCGTTCGCGCCCTCGACCACGATGCCGTCGGGTGCGAAAGCGACCTCCACCTGGCCGGTGAACTTGCCGCGATCGGTTTTGACGGTCAGTCGCAATTCCTTGCTTTGCTCGTTATAGGTGAACACGCCGTCGGCGTATTCGTCATCCAACTCCGGCATGGTCAGGGAGAGCACTTGCGGCCCTTGTTTTATCGCCACGCCGTACACCGTTTCGTCGACCGTCAAGCGATAACCGCCTTCACCGTCGGCCCGAAACGCGGGCGCGTCATACTCGCGCGTGGGTTGGATCACCGGCCGCGGCTTGTCCGGCCAGGCCAGCAGCCGCGTGGGTTGTTGCGGCAAGCCGGACAGGCGCGCGGGAATGACGACCGTTTCGCGCAATGGCTGATTCGCCTTGCCGGCGACATACAACGTGTCGCCCGGACCGAGCAACTCCAGCCCTTGTTTGATCGTCGCAACCGGCCGCTCGATCGTGCCCGGCGCGGCGTCGTCGCCGGTCGTCGCCTCGACGTACACCCGGCGCGGCTGGTTTTCCGGCGCCATGCGGACCGGATCGACCTTAAGGCTTTTCGCTTCCTTGGCAAAACCGGCTCCCGTCAGCACGCGCGCGGCCAGCAACTGGGTATCGCCGTCGGTGTTCTCGGCAAAGGTCAGCAACCGCACGGCGCGCTCGGCATTAAGGCGACCATCCAGCGCGCGTACGATTTCCCCGCGCACCAACGCAGACGGATTGGGCAACGATTTGAACAGTGCCTCGACCGCTTGCTCGCCGCCGATGCGTCCCAGGGCGAAGGCGCAAGCGGCGCGGACTTTCGGGTCTGCATCGCGTTCGAGATGTTCGATCAGCATGGCGATCGCTTCGCTTTGGCGGTGCACGCCGAGCATGACGGCGGCCAGGCGGCGATCCTCGTCGCGGTCGTCGTCGTTGTAATTGAGGGTGGTCACCGCCGCGCGCCAATCGAACGAGGATGTCGGCGCCTTGGCCGAGCCGCAGGCCGCCAGTGTTACCAGGAAAAAAATCCCGAACCAAAACCGCAACATAGTGTTTCGCATGGGCGCAGTGTAACACGACGTTTCGCCACGATAAAGCAAGCCATGCGCGCTGCTTGACTTTCCCGGGCGAATCTCCTTACCCTTGTTCCGGATGCACCGGAAAGGAAAAACCACGATGAAATACAAATGGCTGTTGATCATGTTGGCGCTGGCGCTGACGCTTTCCCTGGCCCTCGCCTGCGGCGACGATGACGATGACGATGACGACGACAACGACGCCGGCGACGACGATGACGACGATGACGACGACGATACCGCCGACGACGACACCGGCGACGACGATGACGACGACGTCACGCTGACCAACCCGAACCAGACCGCGTGCCTTGCCGGCAGCGATGACGGCACTTACGATCCGACCGCCAACCCGGCCGACATCGTCGAAGTGACCTGGCAGAACGGCGTGCTGTCGATCAGCGACCTGTTCGCCTACGTCAACGCCGGCTTCACGCTGGGAGGCGATGTTTCGGTGGCGGGCAACACGATCACCGTGACCGAGCTGGACACCGTGGGCGGCGGCGACAGCAATTGCGTGAAGGATCTGACCTATCAGATCGAAGGGCTCTCCGAAGGGCAGTACACGTTGGTCGTCATGCGCGACGAGGGCGCTAAAGCGGCGTCGACCATCGTCGAAATAACGCTGAACCTCAGCGGCGGCAACAGAGCCTGGTACGTGCCGCACGTCAACGTTTTCGCCTTCAAGGTATACGGCGACGACGAACTGCCGCCCGGACCGACCGACAATGTGGTCATCCGCTACGGTGCCTGCGATCTGTACAACCTGGCCGATCAGCAGTTCTATTCCCGCGAATGGGACGGCAATACGACCGTCTTCTCCTACGATTGGTACGATCTGGACAATCCCGGCACACCCGACCCGAACTGCCAGATTCCGGTCGAGATCGATTTCGGCGTCCTGGGCAACACCGCGATGCACTTCATCACGCCCAGTTACTACGAAGAGGAATGGGCCGTGAAAACCCTGGATTACCCGGTCGAATAAGCTCGTCATTCAAGACCCCGTTGCGCACCGTGCCGGCGGGGTCTTTGTGCGTTTTGCGAACGCGTAAAGTTCTGTTATCGTCCGGCCCATGAACAAACAAGGGAAATTGATATTGATCGCGACGCCGATCGGCAACCTCGGCGACCTGACGCGGCGGGCCGAAGAGGCGCTGGGTGCGGCCGACTTGGTCGTGGCCGAAGACACCCGGCGCACCGGGCGGCTGCTGCAGCATCTGGGGTTGGATAAACCACAGTTGAGCTTCTTCGAGGGCAACATCAAGCAGCGCATCGGCCAGATAATCGAGCGTATCGAGCAGGGACAGACCATCTGCCTGGTCAGCGACGCGGGCAGCCCGCTGGTCAGCGATCCGGGCTACGAACTGGTCTACGCCTGCCTGGAGCGCGACCTGGTCGTCGAGGCCCTGCCCGGTCCCTGCGCCGCCGTGCTGGCGCTGCAGTTGTCGGGTCTGCCGCCGGATCGGTTCATCTTCGAGGGTTTCCTGCCGCGTAAAGAGGGCGCGCGCCGCGAGCGTTTCGCCGCCTGGCGCTACCTGGGCGGCACATTGGTGATTTACGAATCGCCCAATCGCCTGCTGGCGACGCTCGAAGAACTGCTCGCCGAGCTGGGCGATCGCCCCTGCGCCGTGCTGCGCGAAATGACCAAGCTGCACGAAGAGGCCGTGCGCGGACCCATTTCTTACGCCATCGACCAATTCACCGGGCGCGACATCAAGGGCGAAGTGACCGTCGTCGTGCGCCTGCCGCAGGAACAGGCGGCCGACGAGGCGGCGGCGGTCGAAGGCGCGCGGGCGCTGGTGCGCGAACTGGGGCTCAAAACCAAACAGGCGGCCGCGGCGGCGGCATTGCTGACCGGCGCGGATAAAAAATCACTCTACCGAATACTGGCGGAGGACAACGATGACCGATGAACAAATAAAAGAGAAGATTTTGGAAATAGCGAAGGATGGGCGCATCGCCTGCAAGGTCGCACTGGCCCTGGCCGAACAGTTGGGCGTGCCGACGCAGAAAATCGGCGACGTGGCCACGCGGGCGAATATTAAAATCTCCGCCTGTCAGCTCGGCTGCTTCCGTTAGATTAAATGAAACCGCCCCGGCCGCGCGGACCGGGACGGCTGGTTCGCAGATTCGCTCGAAGGCGGAGCGCTTACGCTTCTTGGACCGCGTCTTTGTGGATCGGGAACGCGGGGGTGCTGCCCCGGCGGGCGATCCGTTTGCGCGCTTTGCCAGCGGCGCGAGTTTTCCGCAAACGACGCAATTCGGTTTTTTTCGTATTCGAAGCCATCTTTCTCTCTCCTGGCCAGTGATAACCTTTGACCGGTTTTCCGGAAGGCTGTATATAACCGACTGTCGCGGTGCTGTCAACACGCTATCGTTGACCGCGCAAGGCGGCGGTGTCACAATGATTCTTTCGTTGGGAGCCGGGTGAGGAGAATCATGGCCGGGAAAATGAAAGTGAAGAGGTCGGACGAATCTTTCGAAGCGCGGATGGCGCGGCTCGAAGAGTTGGTGGACAAACTCGAATCCGGCGAACTACCCCTGGAGGAAGCGGTCGCCACATTCGAGGAGGGAGTCACCTTATCCAAACAACTGCAGGAAGTGCTCGACGCCGCCGAACGCAAGATCGAAGTGCTCCTGGCCAAAGAGGGCGAAGCGCCGGTGCGTAAACCTTTCGAGGCTGACCTGGGAGAATCCGACGAGGAGGAGCGTTGAGCCGCCTGTTGGAGACGATCGACTCACCCGCCGATCTGAAACGACTCTCCATCGACGACCTGCCCCGCCTGGCCGAGGAGTTGCGCGCGGAAATCGTGCAGACCGTCAGTCAAACCGGCGGACACCTCGCCAGCAACCTGGGCGCGGTCGAACTGTCGATCGCGCTGCACTACGTTTTCGAGAGTCCGCGCGACAAGATCGTCTGGGACGTGGGGCATCAGGCCTATGCGCACAAGCTGCTCACCGGGCGTCGCGAAGCCTTCAAAACGCTGCGGCAGATCGACGGGATGAGCGGCTTCCCGTGCTGCGACGAAAGCGAACACGACCACTTTTTCGTCGGGCATGCGGGCACGTCGATCAGTTCCGCGCTGGGCCTGGCCGAAGCGCAGCGGCTGGCCGGCGACGCCGACAGCCGGGTGATCGCGGTGATCGGCGACGGCTCGATGACCGCGGGCATCGCCTACGAAGGGTTGAATCAGGCCGGACGCCTGGACCGCAATTTCATCATCGTACTCAACGACAACGAAATGTCGATTTCGCCCAACGTCGGCGCGATGTCGGGCTACCTCAGCCGCAAATTTGCCGGGGCCACCGGCCAGGCGATCCGCAAGCGCTTGAAGGGCTATCTCAAAGAAATTCCGCATGTCGGCGAGGACCCGTATCGCACGTCCAAACGGATGGAGGATTCCGTCAAAAGCTTCCTCGCCCCCGGCTTCCTGTTCGAAGCGTTGGGCTTCGAATATCTCGGCCCCATCGACGGCCACGATGTCGAAGCGTTGATCGACGCCTTCCGCACCGTCGTGCACCGCGACCATCCGGTATTGGTGCACATAATCACGCAAAAGGGCAAAGGATACGCGCCCGCTGAATTGAATCCCTCGGCGTTTCACGGCATCGGCAAGTTCGACATGGCCACCGGCGAACCGAAAAAATCGACCGGCGCGCCGCCTTCTTACACCAAGGTGTTCGGCGACGCGCTGACCGAAATGGCGCGGCACGACAAGCGCATTGTGGGCATTACCGCCGCCATGCCAACCGGCACCGGCATGGAAATTTTTATGAACCGCTTTCCCGACCGCTCCTACGACGTCGGCATTGCCGAGCAGCATGCGGTCACCTTCGCCGCCGGCCTGGCCCATGACGGATTCCGGCCGGTGGTCGCCCTGTATTCGACGTTCCTGCAACGCGCCTACGACCAGATCGTGCACGACGTCTGCCTGCAGAATCTGCCGGTTATTTTCGCGATCGATCGCGGCGGCGTGGTCGGCGACGACGGACCGACGCACCACGGCGCGTTCGATCTCAGCTACCTGCGGCATATTCCGCGCCTGACCATCATGGCCCCGGCGAACGAGGCCGAGTTGGTCGACATGTTGGCCAGCGCCGTCAGCTACAACGAACCCGTGGCGGTGCGCTACCCGCGCGGCAACGGCGAAGGCGTGCCGCTGCCGGCGACACCGCGGATCCTCGAACGCGGGCGCGGCGCGGTCATGCGCGAGGGCGACGACCTGACGCTGATCGCCATCGGCAACCGCGTCGTCCCGGCGCTGCACGCGGCCCAGGCGTTGGCCGACGAAGGCATTGCGGCGACGGTGATCGACGCGCGGTTCGTCAAACCGCTGGACGAACAACTGCTCGTGCATTGGGCGCAGAAAACCGGGCGCGTCATTACCGTCGAGGAAAACGCGCGCCTGGGCGGCTTCGGCGCGGCGGTGCTTGAGCTGTTCGCTGACAAGGGATTGGATGAAGTGAAAACGCGACTGGTCGGTCTGCCCGACCGGTTTATCGAACATGGTCCGCAGGAAACGTTGCGCCACCGCGTGGGCATCGATTGGGAAGGGATCCTCACCGTCGCGCGCGACCTGCTGGGCCGTCGCTGAAGCGCCATGCCGAGCAAAGAACGCCTCGATGTATTGCTGGTCGCCCGCGACCTCGCCCCCAGCCGCGAGAAGGCCAAAGCGATGATCATGGCTGGCGAGGTGCTGGTCGACGATCGGCCGGTCACCAAGGCGGGCACGGCGGTGCCGTTCGACGCGCCGATCCGTCTCAAGCGCGAGGAACGCCGCTTCGCCAGCCGCGGCGGCGATAAGCTGGTGGGAGCGCTGGAGGCGTTTGCGGTCGATCCGGCCGCACAACGCTGGCTGGACGTCGGCCAGTCGACCGGCGGCTTCACCGACCTGCTGTTGCAACGCGGCGCCGCGCACGTTACCGGCCTGGACGTGGGCTACGGCCAACTCGATCTGCGCTTACGCAACGATCCGCGCGTGACCTGCCATGAGCGTGTCAACGTGCGGCATCTGCCCGACGATTATTTCGCCGGCGAGCGATTCGACGGCGCGACGATCGACGTGAGTTTCATTTCGCTCAAGTTCATCCTGCCCGTCGTTGTCAAGCACCTGCGCGCCGGAGCGTTGATTGTCGCGCTGGTCAAGCCGCAGTTCGAGGCCGGACGCGAGCAGGTCGGCAAAGGCGGGTTGGTCAAGGACGACGCGGTGATCGCCGCGTGCGTCGACAACGTTATCGGCTACGCCCGCGAGGCCGGGTTGAGCGCGCGGGGCCAACTCCCCTCGCCGGTGGCCGGGGCGAAGGGCAACCGCGAAGTATTCGTGTTGTTGCACAAGGACGAACCATGACCGTGCGCGTGCTGCATACCGCCGATTGGCACCTGGGCGCGTCGTTCGCCGTTTTCGGCGAGGCGGCCGCGCGCCGGCGCGAAGATCAGCGCGGGGCGTTGGAGCGGATCGTCAAGCACGCCGACGAGCGGTCGGTCGACGCGGTGCTTATCGCGGGGGATTTATTCGACTCGACGCGGCCCGACGAGCCAGCGCGCGAAACGGCCAAGGACCTTTTCGATGCGCTGGCGATCGAGGGCATTCCGGCGTTTACGCTGCCGGGCACCCACGATCACACGGCGCACGGCGGCGGCGCGGTTTGCTGGGAGCACGACAACCTCGTATGGTTCAATCGGGTGCAGTGCGACGAGCCGCGGTTGGTCGAAACCGAAGACGAACCGTTGTGGCTGTACGGGCTGACCGCCGTGCCGGGCCAGCGTGCGGAACTCGACAGCCTGCGTCGGCGCGAACAAGAGGGCGTGCACATCGCCATGCTGCACGCGTCGTTGATTCATGGTAGTTATTTTACCTCTGCACACAAAGACATTCCGGTGCGCGCGGCCGATCTGGCGCGGTTGCGGCTGGATTACCTCGCTCTGGGTCATTACCACGGCGCCGCGCCGATCGAATACGAAGGGCGGTTGATCGGGGCGTACGCGGGATCGCCCGCGGCGTTGCGTTTCGGCGAGATGGGACCGCGCACGGCCTATCTGGTGGAGATCGACGACGGCGCAACGAAGCTTACGCCGCTGGACGTGGGCGTCGGGCAGTGTCTCGATCTGCGCCTGGACGTTTCGGCGGCCGAGGACGACGAGGCGATCGTGCGGCTGCTGGCCGGGCATGCCGGCGAGGATGTGTACGCGCGTTTTCGCCTGAGCGGTCTGCTCGATAAACCGCTGGCCGGCGAGGAACTGGCCGCGCGGCTCGCGCCGAAATTCGCACACCTGGTGGTCGTGGACGAAACCGACCTGAGCCACAGCGAGTGGTTGCGGCAGGTGGCCGGCGAGCCGACCGTGCGCGGGCATGCGGTCGGCGCGTTGCTGGCGCGCCTGGACGCAGCGCCGGAGGGCAACGAACGGCGCTTGCTCAAGCGTGCGCTGCAGGAGCTGCTGGCGGCGTTCGATCGTCATCCTCTGGAGCGACGGACATGAGCGTCATCGGCGGCATCACGGTGGAGAACCTCGGCCCGTTCACAACCGCCAGCGTGCGGTTCGCGCCGGGGCTCAACCTGCTGCTGGGTCCCAACGAAGCGGGCAAGTCGACGCTGACGCGGGCACTGCTGGCCGTACTGCTGGGCGACGCGGACGTCGAGCGCCTGCACCGGCGCGGGCACCAAGGTACGTTCGGCGCGGCGGTGCGCGTGGACAGCGCCGGCGACTCGTGGTTGATCGACCGCGATTTCGCTTCGCACCAAGTACGCGTCTATCGTCTGGAAAACGGCGCGAAGGTCGAACGCTTCGGGGCGAAGGTCAGCCCGCGCGGACGCGGCGCGAACGTGCTGGCCTACCAAAAGCTGATCGGCGATTTGTTCGCTTTGCCCGACCTCGAATTGCTGGAACTGGCGGTCGACGGCGGCGGGCGGCGTCTGTTGGGCGGCGACACGGCCGCGCGTGTGCGGCAGATGCTCAACGGTCAGGTGCTGCACGATCATCAGGCAGTGCGCGATGATCTGCTCGATCGCTACTTTGCGCTGACTAACGAAAATCCGTTCGGAAGAAAGCGGACCAAGGCGCGGCCGATCGAAATTCTCAGACAAGAGAGCGAGCGGCTCAAAAACAAACTCGACCGCGCCGGTCAGGCGCATTCACTGCTGGCGCAGGCCGAGCACGCGCACGCCGCCGCCGCAGCCCGTTACGCGGCGGTGGAAGAGGAATTGACCAAAGCCAACGCCGAGTTGGATCAACTCGGACTGTGGCTGGACGCGCAGCAGCGCCTCGACGACGCAACCGAAAAGCGCGAGCGCATCGAGGCCGACCGCGACCGGCTCTTCAAATTGCAGGCACGCAAGGCGGGGCTGACGGTGGACGCCAAGGCCTATTCGACGCTGGCGGCGATCGACCAGGAAGGGTTGTCCAAGCTGCATCGGCGGCTGGCGCTGCTGGTCATCGCGGAGGATCGCGCCGCCAAGCTGCGGATGTTGCATACACAGGCGCACGGCAAGTCGCGGTTCGTTTGGTTGGGCCTCGCGCTCATCGGGCTGGCGATGCTCGCCACCGGTTCGCTGCTGGCCCGGTTGTATCCGCAGTATTTGATAACGATCATCACTGTGACCGCCGCCATGGTCGGCATTCCGCTCGGTTTGGCGCTGCGCTCGTTGCTCCAGGTGTTGACGACCAAGAAAATTCTGCAGGGGCGCTTGCACGACTTGGAGGCGGACCGCGACGAAGCGCTGGCCGAGGCCGAACGTCTGACCGTGGGCAGCGGTTTCGACCGCTTGGCGCGCAATGAGCTGGAGAAGGTGCTGCACGAGGCGCGGCAATTGAGCGAATTGCGCAAGGACGCCGAGCGCGTCGACGCGCAAATCGACATGCTGCCGCCCGAAGCCGATCTCAGCGACACCCTGCGGCATCTGGATCGTCACCTTGCTGAACTGCATCTGTATCGGGATGAACTGCTGGCGCAATCGCCGCATCTGCGCGACAGCACGGCCGAACGCATCAGCGCCCTCGCCGCACGCATCAATGCCCTGGAGTCGGCGGCGGAAAATGCGGCGCACGAACGCGACCTCGCCTATCAGCAACTGGCGCAACGCCGGGCGACGATCGAAAATCCGACGGCGATGCGCGAGCGGTTGTTGGAGGTCGAAGAGGAACTGACCGAAAAGAAGCTCGAGGCGCAGGCATTATGGACGGCCGTCGAAACGCTGGAAGCGGCGGTGGACAATTTCCTCGGCGACGACCTGGCGCGCCTGACCGAAGGCACGCAGGCGCACTTCGACAACCTGGTCGGCGAACAGCGGCGCGCGGTGCGGCTCGACGCACAACTGGCGCCCTCACTGACCGACGCCGACGGCGCGCTGCCGCTGGAGTTGCTCTCGACCGCCACGGGCGATCAACTGCTGGTCGCCGGCCGGCTGGCGCTGCTGGATCTGCTGGCTCCGGACAATCCGCTGCCGCTGTGGATCGACGATGCGGCGGTCGGTTACGACGCCGCGCGCCGGCGGCGTTTTCTCGAATTGATGCTCGCCGCGGCGCAAAAGCGGCAGATCATTCTTTGCAGCCCGCACACGAACTGGGACGCCGATCTGCTCGCGGCGGCCCACGTGGTGCGGTTGGAGGCGCGATGAACGAACCGCGACGGGCGCGCGCGCTGGGCATGCTGTCGGGCGGGCTCGATTCGATTCTCGCGGCCCGGTTGATGTGCGAGCTGGGCGTCGAGGTGCTGGCGCTGAAATTCACCGCGCCGTTCATTCGACCGCTGACGGCCGGACCGGCGGCGGGCGCGGCGACGCATTGGGCGCAAGCGCTCGACGTGCCGCTGCGCGAAGTGCCGATGGGTGAAGCGTTCGTCGAGGCGATCCGGCAGCCGCGTTTCGGGCACGGCAAGCAACTCAATCCATGTGTCGACTGCAAGATCCACATGCTCGCGCTCGCGCGGAGGATCATGGAAAGCGAAGGCTACGATTTCGTGTTCACCGGCGAGGTGCTCGGCCAGCGGCCGATGAGCCAGCGGCGCGACACGCTGGCGATCATCGAAACCAACTCCGGCCTCAAGGGACGGCTGCTGCGACCGCTGTCGGCGCAACTGTTGCCCCCAACGATCCCCGAGGAAGAAGGATTGCTCGACCGCGCCAGGCTGCTGGCCATTTCCGGGCGCAGCCGCAAACCGCAGCAGGATCTGGCGCGGCAATGGAACATCGTCGATCCGCCCGGCGCAGCC
>Ga0116156_10002408_pt1 | contig 17058 bp, 11 predicted proteins | sample AD_UKC045_MetaG_FD_89891 | JGI IMG/M metagenome (GOLD analysis project Ga0116156, IMG submission 89891) | Active sludge microbial communities of municipal wastewater-treating anaerobic digesters from USA - AD_UKC045_MetaG | ecosystem: Engineered > Bioreactor > Anaerobic > Digestate | place: USA... | reverse complement strand
GCAGCTTGCTGCCGCTTTTGGAATGGGTATCGTCAGCACAAACGGCAGCTTGCTGCCGCTTTTGGAATGGGTATCGTCAGCACAAACGGCAGCTTGCTGCCGCACTCCAAATTTAAGGGGGTTAGGATTTGGACATAGGAGGAGATTTTATTCGCAGATTTAATCGATGGCCACCTATTGAGCGTTTGCTGCTTGAATGTGCCGGATGTTTAGAATAGACTACGGCGGTGCGAAAAAAGTGCTTTGGATATTCAAGCCGTGTTTGAGGTGCAGGTGGACGTGAAGTGCGGACAAAAATTCATCGGGTATGGCCTGAAAGGCCGGGATAGTTCAACCCAGCATACCGGCCATGGCCTGAAAGGCCGGGACATATCAGACCTGAACATCGGACATGGTCTGAAAGGTCTGGATAGTTCAACCCAGCACACCGGCCGTGGCCTGAAAGGCCGGGACATATCAGCCCAGGGCAACGCCCTGGGACAAGCGCATCCCCCCACTCTTCGACGCCCTGTAAGGGCACAACATATCCCGCATTCAACATGTTCAGCACATCTAAAATGCCGGAAGAAAAGCCTCCATGTTCCGCCCCTTCAGGGCATAAACCTTCTCAACAATTCTGTTCCCAGGGCGTTGCCCTGGGCTGTCATGTTACTGCCCCTAACGGGGCGTCCGAATAACAACCACAATATAGTGCAAACCGGCAGCAACAGGGCGGGCACTCGAATCGCTTCTCAGACGTTTGTCCACCAAGGCGGCCAACCCGTCCGGACACGTGCATGGCACGGTAACGCCTGCCGGGATATGGGCGGGACGCTGGCGGAAGCGCCGGGGAGTAATCCGGCTACGGCGTCGTATCGGTACTTTGAGCCGGATGAACACGAAGATTAGACTGTAGACTTTAGGCTTTAGACTGTAGGAAGAAAATGCAGAACACAAATAAGAGACCACGCGTGTTGCGGGATCAAAACAAGGCCATGCTGGCGAAATTCGAGTACATGCCCTACGGCGAGCCGCTCTCGTCGGCGGGGGTATCGTCGTGCATGGGCTACACCGGCATGTGGCAAAGCTGCAATTCCGGCAACCTCCATTTCCCCCTGCGCGAATACGACCCCGACATCGCCCGCTGGACCACAAGAGATCCGCTGGGGATGGCCGCCGGGCCGAATATGCATATTTATGTACTCGGAAATCCAGCAAGCATGGTGGACCCAACGGGAGGGATGCCGTGGATTATACCACTTGCTGGAGGATTAGCAGCTGGTGGTTTCTTAGGGGGATTTTTTTGAGACTTGCTATACCAAGGAAAATGCGGTAATCCTTGGGATTGGAACCATGCACTTAAAACTGGCGGGGAGGGGGCATATGCAGGTCTTTTTGTAGCCGGTATGGCAGGAATGATTGCTTATGGTGCAGGAGGAGCATACGCCGATGATGTTGCTGTTAAAATCGTTAGCACGACTGCTAATATTGTAAATGGTAATGTTGGTGGAGTGGTCATAGGCGGAACTGTGGGCGCGACTATCGATGTTGTTATACAGAGTCTTGCAAATTGGATATTTCCATGTGAGGAATGAATTATGTTCCGAAGAACGTGTAGTCGTTGTGGTGAAAATCTTAATAATTGGTACTCTTATGCCTTACTCGGTCCTTCTCCACTACCCTTTTGCCCGAGATGTGGCATTGTCTGGAAAATAAAAGCAAATACTCAAATTCAGCGACTCATGTACTATGGTTGGATGGGTGCTGGCGAAACATATATGGCAGGCTGCTTAATTTACGTTGTATATAATCGATTTGACTTGCCGCTAACATTTTTCCTTATCAGTCTTTTCCTAATGATTCTTTGGTTCACCGGAGCACGTTTCATCGTATGTAGTTTTCTTGACTTGGAAGCCATCGGGGAAAAGCAGAATGGGCCGGGGACCGATGAGGAAAGGAAATAGACACTGAATCGCATAGGCCGCATAGAGTATTCCGTTCAACCACTGGACAGACACAATGATGGGTGAAAATCCGAATCACACCTGCTGGCGTTTACCGTGGATACAGTGACACCATGTCTAGCCTATCGTCGTTCTTATTAAGGCTTGGATTGCTCCGGCGTAAGGTTCTTGAACGAGATCCTGACTACATGCGTCTGTCAGAGGAGGAACGTCGTAAACTAAGACAGACTTCTGTGAGAAAGTACGTAAAATGGGATTGGTTTCTTGATACATCAGCATTCCTCCTGACATTTGTGATCTTTTGCCCAATCTTTTGGATTTGGCAACCGTCTATTATTGGCGGGATAGGTCTGGCCAGTACGAGCGTAGTTAACGTTAGGCATTGTCGCCATGCGTTCTATGAGTATTGCGAATTGAAGGGATTATCTCCCGAAAAACCATTTGAGAAAGGTCGTCCACCCCTGTGAATTGCAGTTACGACACGCTGGGCCGGATGATCAGCACGTCGCGTTGGAGCAGTTCATCAAAGCAGTAAAATGAAATCTGGAATGACGAATATAGTGAATGCTTATCACCCTGGCTCTGTGGGCTTTGTGGCTTCGTGTGAGATAAATGACCACACACACTGGCACGAAAAATACCGGGAATTAGGCTTGAGGATGATGGGCCGCAGACAAGGGAAAAAGCAGATTTTAATCTACTCTCTGCGGCTCTTGGCGTTCTCTGCGGCTCTGCGTTGGTTTTTTAACGCGGAGGCGCAAAAGACGCAGAGGTTCGCGGAGGATGAATACAGAATCAGCACCATAGATTATATTCAACACAGAGTCGCCGAGTGCGCGGAGATTCGCAGAGAGTGGGAAACATCGTCTTAGTGCCCTCCGTGAACCTCCGTGGTTTATTTCCGGAAATCCCAAGCGGCCAGATTTTGAAACCACGGAGAGCACACGGGGAGCACAGAGAAATGAATTTGATTCATCGCCCTGGATGGTTGAAATAATGTGGAGCATTTCTTTTCGTTCATCTCGTGTCTTTCGTGGTGAATCTTTCCGGATTCCTTCACCGCGAAATGCGCGAAACAGACGAAAGAGTCAAGAGGGCGGGCACAGAACGAGTGGATTTGCATGGGTAGTGGTCAAAGCGTTTCTTGTAAGCAAGGCTTTGGGAGCGTAATGTAATGCAGTAAAAAATCCAGGATAATCGCATGGCACAGCATCAGGAATTCATCTCCCAAATTCACGCCCTTGCCGAAAGCCCCTGGGCCGCGCAACTCCTCTTCACCGCGCTCGATACCGGTATCTTCACTCATCTCCAATCCCCTATCGCCCCCGAAACACTCGCCGCCCAACTCAACTGGGATCCCCGCGCCACCCGCGCCGTTCTCGAAGCACTCCGGACCCTCGGCCTGATTGAACGCACCGGCGGGCACTACCAAAACACCCCATTGACCAATCATTGCCTGGTCCCGGACAGCGAAGCCTATCAAGGAAACTTCCTCCGGCACATGCAGCGCACGAACGAGGTCTGGGCACATCTATCCACCACCCTCCAAACCGGCGCTTCAATCAAACACGGCCGCCATCCCGAAAGCTCCGAAGCACTCCGCGAATTCGCCCTCGCCATGGACGGCCTCGCCCAAACCAACGCGCCCGCCATCGCGCAACAACTTGATCTCTCGCCCTTCCATTCCATGCTCGACCTCGGCGCAGGCTTGGGCGCATACACCACGGCCTTCCTCTCCGCATGCCCCAACCTCCACGCCACCCTCTTCGATGTGCCTCCCGTCATCGAAATGGCCCGCCAAAAACTCTCCGAAACCAGCCTCGCTCCGCGCTGCCGCTGCCTCGCCGGAGATTATTTTAAAGATCCCATGGGCAATCACTACGATCTCATCTGGATGGCCAACGTCCTTCATGCTCTCGGAGAAGCCGACATCAACTCCCTCTTGAAACGCTGCTTCGACGCGCTCCAGCCCGGCGGCGTCCTCATGATCAAAGATTTCTTCCCCGATGAATCCAACGCCCTCTTCTGCGCCCTCTTTTCCCTCAATATCATGCTCCATACCGATTCCGGACGCCTCTACACCATCTCCGAAATCGACGAATATACCCGGCAAGCAGGCTTCACCCAAGGACACCTACTCTCCCTCGGCAAAAAAGCCCGCCTCTGGACCACCCAAAAACCACACCCCATCGCTACACCAGAATAATTCGCGACTTTGCCCAAAGGCTTCAGGTATAATGCTTCTTTACACGCTTGGCTTTAGGTCTTTCTCCCGTGAACGGCTGAAGCGGGGCACAAACACGCGAACTGAGAATCGAGACGCTTCATGACACACCATGCCGGCCTCGCGGAGTCCCCAGACCCCGCCGCCTCCCAAAAATCCTCCTCCAAAACCGCATGGCCAAAATTCTGGGAAATCCTGTTGCTTCTGCTCATCGTCCTGGCGGCAATCGGCCTTCGCGCCGCCTACTTATACGAAATCAAAAGCAATCCTGAATTCGATGTCCATAACAAAGATGCCGTCTTATACAATCATTGGGCACACGGCCTCGCCACCGGCGATTGGACACTCCCCGAAAGCCTCCCCGACCCTCATATCCAATCCTCGCCATTTTTCCGCCCGCCCGCCTATCCCTATTTCATGGCCGGCATCTACAAGACCTTCGGCGCCGATCCCAATAACATCCGCATTGCACAAATGGTTCTCGGTATCCTCAGCAGCATTCTCATGTTCTTCCTCGCGCGCGCACTCTTTGGCACGGCCGCCGGGCTCGCGGGCGCACTCTTCATGGCGGTCTATTGGAGCCTCCTCTACGCCGAAGCCGAATTAAACACCCCAACGCTCATTGTCTTTCTATTCCTGCTCCTCCTTACCTTCCTCCGCTTCTGGATTTCCCGCATGGGAATCATCCGCGCACTCATCCCGGGCCTCATCATAGGCCTCATGGCGCTCCTCCGCTACGAAATGATCCTCCTTGTCCCCCTGATCCTCCTCTGGGGCCTCTGGATCAGCAAAGGACACCGCATCCGCGCAATCGTATGCCTGATTGCCTTCATGCTCGGAACCACAGCGGTGATTGCCCCTGTCACTGCCCGCAACTATCTTGTCTCGAATAAATTCATCCCCATCGCCGCCACCGGCGGCATGGACCTCTACGCCGCAAACAATCCCCAGGCGGACGGGATCTCTCCCATCATCAATCTCAAAGAAACCCTGGGGCTCGCAAAACAATTTGACCCCAACGACCTTCCCCTTTACTGCGAAGCCCTTAAAACAAAACTCGGCCTCGAAAACGTCTCCTATTACAACCTCTCCAACCATTTCGCCCTCCTCGCCTTCCAGTACATGCACGACAATCCCAGGCAAACGCTGGAACGCATCGGGAAAAAAGCACTGCTGTTCTGGGGACCGGACGAAGTCGCCAACACCTGCGTCCCCTTCTACCATAAATTAACGTCCATAACCCTCAGGTATATGCCAGGTTTCGCCGTCATTGCCGCCCTCTTCCTCCTCGGCGTGCTATTATTCGTCACAGGGTCTCTTAAAAAAGAAACCGGCACGAATCAATCCCGGCTCACCCTCCTGATCCTGGCCATGATCCTCCTCCTCTTCCTCGCCTATTTGCCTTTCTTCGCCGCCGCGCAATTCCGCATCGGAATCACCCCCCTCCTCCTGCTCTTTGCCGCGGGAGCCGTTCAAGGACTCATAAATTTCACTCAGCGGAAACAACCCATCCGCCTCCTGGCCGCAGTAGCCGTGGGCGTGCTCCTTTTCTTCGCCGCGCGCATTGAACTCGTTACAGCGCCCCAGGATTTGTCCAAATGGCATTTTGATCGAGGCCTTGCCCTCGAACGCGAGGGACTCGTCCCGGACGCCATGATCGAATACGAAAAAAGCATTAATGCCGGCTATCAGCCCGATGCCCGAACCAATCTCGGCGGCCTGCTCGCCACCATCGGGAAATATGAAGAAGCGGAAAACCTCTTCGCCGATGAATTAAAACAAGACCCCGGAAATCCCCGGGCCGAATTCCAATGGGCCCGCGCCCTCGCCATGCAAAAAAATCCCAAAGAGGCCGTCGATCACCTCCAGGAAGCCGTGTCCAAGGATCCCGGCTTTGCCGACGCCTACAACCTCATGGCCATTCAATTCACCCGCTTGAATGACTATCACTCCGCCATCAAGAGATTCCGGGACGCCATCCGGCTCGCACCCCAAAATCCCCTCTATGTGGCCAACCTTGCCGATGCGCTCATGTATGTGGGCGACTCCGGCGAAGCCCTTCAGCGCTATGCCGAAGCGGTGCAAATAGCCCCAACGGACGGCATTCTCGAAAATGCCTGGGGAAACGCCCTCGCAAGCATGGACCGCCTCGACGAAGCGCTCCCCCATTTCCAGGCCGCCATCCAGAAAAACCCCAAACTCGTCGAAGCCTATAATTCCATCGGATATCTGCTCACCCAAAAAGGGCAAACCGAAGACGCCCTCAAATACTACAACAACGCCATCGAGGTTAATCCCAATTTCACCCTTGTCCATAATAATATGGGCAATCTCCTCACCGATATGGGCCGATTCGAAGAAGCCATGCCCCACTTCCAAAAGGCCCTCGAAGTCAATCCAAACGACCCCTTTGCGGAATTCAATTGGGGACGCTCGCTCTCCCTAAAAGGCGACAGCAACGCCGCTGTCGAGCATTTCCGAAAAGCCATCGAGAAACGCCCCGATTACGCCGCCGCCCATAATTTCCTCGGATACGATTTATACCGGCTCGGACGCCTCCAGGAAGCAGAGGCCTCCTACAGAACCGCCATCCAACTCGCACCCAGATTCATCCTGCCCCACAACAACCTCGGTCAACTCTATCTCGATCAGGGGCAATACGAAGCCGCATACGCTCAGTTCCAAGCCGCCATGGAAATCAATCCACAAGACCCCTTTCCCGCAAACGGCCTGAAAATCATCCGCGAAAAACTCGGCGCGGCACAAGCGCCTCCCACGGAAACCCCAGCACCTCCAATGGAAACTCCGGCCCCGCCAGCACCCGAAACCCCTGCGCCCCCTGCCGAAACTCCAACCCCGCCAGCGGAAACTCCGGCACCGCCAGCACCCGAAACCCCTGCGCCCCCTGCCGAAACTCCAGCACCCCAAGTAGAAACACCCGCGCCTGCGCCTACACCCGAAACTCCAGCGAATTCACCCGAAGCGAAATAGCCCCCGCAATCCGCTCCGGATTGCGGCATAGTCGTACCCATGTAATCCGCTCCGGATTGCGGCATAGTCCAGCGCCCAAAGGCGAACTTTCGAAAGACCACTTCTGCCCTTGTGTTTTCACAAAGTCCATACCGGTCCATACACGTCCATATAGTCCATCCCCAAAACCCCAAGGCTCGAATCCCTACCCGCTCTTGCTGACCGCTGACCGCCTCATCACACCTCACACAAGTCAAACGACCTAAAGACCACTTCTACCCATGCGTTTTCACAAAGTCCATACCGGTCCATACACGTCCATATAGTCCATCCCCAAAACCCCCTTGCTTGACCTCTTGATCGCTGAAAGCTGGCCGCTGAAAGCTGAAAGCTGAAACAACCGCCGCTTCGCGCGAACACTTCCCCCAGACCTCGCTTCCTATCTTTAATACGTCATTCTCGTACCAATAAAAGTCCACCGTTTTCGAATGACGCATATCCTTCCGCTTAAAAATCGTAAACCCCAATTCCAGACCCTTGACTTCCGCGCACGCATCCTCATACTCCCCCTCACTAATCCATAACGACTCCGCATGTTTCGCGCCGCCTCGCCCCGACGGAATGAACCGGTACAAATGCCACGCATGCAGCCGCGCCCCCGAAATCACCTCATCCGCCAGCAACGCCGCGATCTCCGGCAACTCCCGCAGATTGTGCGCCGTCACCACCGTCGAGATCGTCATCGGCTTCCCTGACGCGCTCAACCGCGCCATCCGCTCCCGGATCACCTCATAATGCCCCCCGCCATACAGCCGCACATGATTATGCGTTTCCGCCCGCGCCCCATCCAGCGGCAGCACATACCGATCAAACTCCGGCGCATGTTCAAAGCCCTCCGGCGCCGCCACGCCATTCGTCCCCACCTGCACAAAAAAACCCCGCCGCTTCGCCTCCGCCGCCAACCGCGACACCCCGGGCTGCCACGTGAACGGTTCCCCGCCCCCAAGCACCAGATTCCCCGCGCCCCGCGCGCCGGCCACTTCCATTACATGCAGCGCCTGCTCATACCGCATCGCCGACATCGTATTTTCCGTTACACAAAACCGGCACCGCATATTGCAGCCCGGATGCAACATCACCACTGCTATCGTTCGCACTTCGTCACTCCATTTCCAACTAAAACGTCCGCGAAGTCTATCATATTCCCCACTCCCGCCCCCAAATCCTGCCCGGTTTCGGCTCAGGGTCCCGCCGGTTCAGGCTTCTCTCGCCCAACCTTCGCCGCGGGCTCGACATGGAGAAGGCACAATGTCCGCGCGGGCAATTCAAACCCTATGCGCGTACGCGGGCCACCCACTGTAAACGACGCGGATTTCGCCGGGCCAGCCGCGCTCTTCGGCGCAACCGAGAATGTATATTCGCCCGGATCCAGAAGGTACAGTTCGGCCTCCATAAGGCGCGGCTGTTCGCCGAAATGAAAAAGCTCTGCCTCAAACCGGCTTCGGCCCGACTCCACAACAAGGGCGGCGATTTCACGCGGCGGCGTCAGCCAGCGAACCGCCCCGAGCGGGAAGTAGCCCGCGCTGCCGGGATCGCCCGTGACGCACGCGTACAAAAGGCCCGTGTCCGGTTGTTCGACCCCGGCAACACCTTCGGCATACATGCCGTTCTTCTGAAAAACCGCCGGAAACCTAAGAACGCGGTCCGTGAAACGCACCTCGCTGGTGTAACCGGGAAAGTTGAAGCGAAACGCCTTGGCGTTGGCTTCGAGCGCACGACACAGTTGCTCCGTTTTTCCGTGCAACCGAAAACTGACGTATGCGCTGCCGTCGGCGTCCAGCAGCCCGTCGAAATCCGTTCCTCCCGTGAGAAAACGATACTTTGCGGCTACTTCACTTACCAATCCCAACTTCGACGCGCACCACGCCTCGGTTCCGGGTTCCGGATCCTTTTCTCGGGGATCATTCAGGTAGTGCATGCGCGCGGCCGCCATGGTGCGGATAGGGGCGAGGTACGTGCTGTCCTGCGTCATGTGGTATGTCAAAAGCAACGTAGACAGCATACCCTGCATGGCGCTCGGCCACACGTACAGTGGATCGCTGGAATGATTTTCCGGATTCCACCACGTCTTGCCCAGCCCGCCGGCGGCGCCCTCCGGCCAGTGGATAGCGCTCGGTATGATTCCAGCCGGCTTGCCCCGCTCCGCACGGGCTGCGGCATCTACCCACGTATCCATCCACGCGGAAAACAGCCGCTTCATGCGCGCGTCACCGGTACGTTGCCAATATAACAAGGCAGGCTGGACGGCCCGCGCATGATAGACCGTGTCACACGCCTTACGAGGATCTTCGCTGACGCCGGCAGCACTGAAATAGGTGCTCTTGAATTGCAGATGACCGCGGTCATTGGTTCCCGTCCAGAGTTCTTCCATGAGGCCGGCCAACCGTAGCGCACGAGCCGACCAGGCATCATCATCGGGCTTGAGAAACATCATGGGCGTAACCGCGTCGGATGAATCCTCCGCCGTATGTTCAACATCGTACATGTGGTTCGTATAGCCGCCCTTCATATGTTCCTGATTCATCAGCGCCGTGGAGAAGCGTTGCTGCGCCTCCGTAATCTTTGGATCGTCGAATGCGATCAGCACGGGAACCCACCACCGCCACATTTCGCAGTCATCACCCCATCCCCCGCCATACTCGCCGCTTTCCTGCATACGGTTGTCAATCCACCATGCGATGATGTCAGCCAGCCGCTCCAGACCTTCCCGTTCGTGCGTGGCCCATGCCGGCGCACCGGCTAGGGGCGCATAGGTCTTGTCCGGCGGAACCTGTTCCCCAAGGTACATGCCCACCAGTCTGTTTTCCGGAAATGCTTCGCGGAGCCGCTCGAAAAGAGTCCGTATCCTGTCGAATTGTTCTCTGCGCTTCTCAGGATGGCTCCAATAGCCGCCGTACTCGAGCGTGACCCAGAACAGCATTCGCGCGCGATAGATATCCGTGAGCGGATAGAGCGGAGAGTCCTTGGATACCCCGAAATCGAAGTCGCCTTCCTTGAATACACCGCTGGCGAAATAATCCAGGCGCGGGCCGGCAAGCCACCGTTCAATCGCTTCAATCAGCCGTCCCGTTTCCGCGCGAAGACTATCGGAAATTTCAGGCAGGGCGCGAAGCTTCTTGAGGTATTCCAGCCGTTCCGTGTCGGTGCCGGCGTTACCCGCGCGCACCACAAGTTCACGAATCGCGGGCTGGGCATTTCCTTCCGTTGTCCGGAAAATCCCCATAACGGTGAGACAACAAACGACAATGCATACTCGTCTTGCAAGCATTTCTGACCTCAAAACATCGAGCCGCTTATTGACCCGTTGCATGACATAATGCGGAACCCCTGGCATCATTATGCGCGGAAACCTTGGCATGCCCCACACTAACACACCCAAGATCTGCCGTCAAGAACAAAGGCGCATCAACGCTTCCACTTCTTCCACGATCCTCTTCATTTAAAATCCGCCAAGTTCGCGCATCCTATCAAAGAAAGTACTCCGCCCGCGCGCACAAGTCCTTCAACCACTAGTTTACCGGTATCGAGTTCCGGCGCCCTCGGAAATCCACAAGCCACAACGTGTCACGAGGAATAGTACGGAGTTGGCGCCGGCGTATCCTGTGAATTATGCTTGGTGCATATGGTGCAAGCACGCAAACCGTAAATTTGCTGCTGCCTTGAGGAAAGGAATATCCATGGCGGACTCTTTGGAAATTATCAAGAAAGTACTTCTCTCCTTTCGCAATGGGTCAGGGGGACGGATAAGCCGCTCTCTTTCAATGATCTTTTTGGCGTGTGGAGTATGTTGGGGGCAAGGTACGGAGCTAAAAGAAATATCCGCCGGATACACGCTGCAATATTTTGAGGACTGCGGGGTGGAGGGCCGTCAGCCGCATGTGCAGGGGAATATGCGGCATACGTTTTCATTGGGCAGCGTGACGGCGGGGGAGAAGGAACGGACAGTGGCGCATGGCGCGCCGAATTTCGATGCGGTGTTTGATGGGCTGGACGCCCATGCGCCGTATGTGCTGGCGGTCACCTACGCGAGTGAAAAAGGCAACAAGCGAATTCAGCGTCTTCTGGCAGGCAAGCAGACGGTGCATGGTCCGCTGGTGCTGCCGGACGGGCATGCGGAGCGATTTTTGTTTAAGGTTCCGGCGGATGCGATGGAGAACGGCATTCTAACGCTGCACTTTACCTGCGATGAGGGTCATAATGCGGTGGCGTCAGTGATTGAGTTGTGGGCGCCGCTGCCCGCGCGGAATGAATTGCATCTGGACCTCACGCCGAATATCACGGGCAAATTGGAAGGGATGATATCCGGCATTGCGTATGAAGGCTTTGAGGGCGCGGAGGTGAGCATTCGAACCGTGCAAGGCGGCATTATCAGCACGATGCAGACGAATGCGGAGGGGCGATTTGAGGTGGATGTGGCCAAGGAGGCTGTTCCGGGCAAAACGGGTTCATTCCACGTGAGCGCCCGGTATCAACAGGAGGAAGTTATGGCGGAAGTGCCTGTGGATGCGTTGTATTTCGTGGAGCCGCGGATCCGTCCAATGCCGCACAAAGTACCGGTGGTGAAGGAAACGCAACGCGTGCTGGACGGCGTATGGCGAATTCATCCGGAACCAGCGGAGGATTTTTTCACACAATCGACTGCAAGCGCAGGCTGGGCGAATTTCACGGTGCCGGGTCAATGGCTCCAGCAAGGCTTTGATATTCCACGGGACAAGCCGGTGGGCATCGCCACGGAGTTTACGGTGCCGGAATCATGGCAAGGCCAGCGGATAGTTCTACGGTTTGATGCGGTGCATGGCGGGGCCACTTATTGGTTGAACGGCCAGCCGCTGGGTTCGAGTGAGAATCTGTTCACACCGGTGGAATTCGACATCACGGACGTAGTGAAACTTGGCGCAAACAATCATTTGGCCTTGGCGATAAAAGTGGACACGCCGTCTGAGTTGGCGTCGTATTCGTCGAACTATGCATTTCACAACCTCGGCGGGATTGATCGATCCGTGCGGGTGTTTGTGTTGCCGCCGGTGCATGTTTCGGATCTGTTTTGGGATACGCCATTGGATGCGCACTACCAAGACGCGGAACTGCGCCTGAATCTGTCGCTTGCGAATACGGCAAAGGAGGCGGTGTCCGGGCTTTCGTTGGAGGCTACGGTGGAAGGTCCGCTGACGAGTAAAAAGGAAGCGGCGGAAGCAACATGGGCGCTTGAAGAAATTATTCCGGGTGACACAACTCTAACTAAAACGCTGCCGGTGAAGAATCCATTGAAGTGGAGCGATGAAAAACCGAACTTATACCGGTTGCGGGTGGCGTTGAAGCAGGGGAAAAAGACCCTGGAGGTGTTGGAGCGGAATATTGGATTTCGCACGGTGGAAATCAAGGCCGGGCAGCTTTATGTGAACGGCTGCCGGGTGAAACTTGCGGGGGCCTGCCGTCACGAGATCGACCCGCTCACGGGGCGCGCTGCCACGGCCTGTCATGGTCAAGAAGATGTGCGCTTGTTTAAAAGCGCCAACTTCAATTACATCCGCACATCGCATTATCCCCCCACCCAGGAATTTCTGGATGCATGCGATGCCGTGGGCCTATACGTTGAATGTGAAGCGCCGTTCTGCTGGGCGCGGGGCGGCCGTGGCGAAGACGATCCCGCGCTGGGCCGGCAATTTCTCACGCCCACGGCGGCGATGCTCCGCACGCACCGGCATCATCCCTCGATCATTCTGTGGTCCATCGCAAACGAATCGGGAAGCGGGCCGGACGGGCCGAACGCGCTGCCAAAAAATTTCGCGATGACCATGGACTACTGCCGCACCCACGATCCTTCGCGGCCCGCTATGTTCAACAACGAATGGTCGCGCGACGGCGGCCAAGGCGATATTGCCATAACGCATTATCCGCCGTGGCCTCCGGAAACCGCGGAATTTTTAAAAGGCGATCCGCGCCCGATACTGCTGGACGAATATTTCCCGCCGCAGACCTTTACCTTTCCGGAAACATTACGGCGAAATCCCGGCTTGGACGTGGTGAACTGGTCCAGTGGCCAGAATACTCCGGATTCCTTTTGGAGCAAAATGTTCCGGTCAAATCGCATTATTGGCGGTGCGATCTGGGCGGGAATCGACGAAGAATTTTTCCTGCCGGGGGATAAAACGGCTGGATACGGCGCGTGGGGGTTTATTGACGTCTGGCGGCGGCAAAAAAGCCTGTGGTGGGATGCGAAACGTGTGTTCAGTCCCATCTGGATTCCCGTCCGGCAAGTACAATGGATTCCGGACATGGAAACCGTGCAGATCCCCGTCGAGAACCGTTATTCCTTCACCGATTTGAACGAACTCGACATCCGCTGGGAACTTGGAATGAAATCCGGCAAATGCAAAGCGTCGGCGCCGCCGCTGTCCATCGGCGCGATGGAAATTCCCCTTCCGAAATCCGCAAAAGAAGGCGATCTGCTGGTGTTGCGCTTTTTCAATTCCAAAAAGGAATTAATAACGGCGAATGGCATTACGCTGGGAACTCCGGTGCTTCCTGAAGTGCCCAAGCCGGACGCAGGATGTCCCGAATTCAGTGAGAATGGTCCGAACATCACCGTGACGGGCAAGGGGTTTTCATTCGAGATACACCGGGACACGCTGGCGGTTCAATCCTCCACGGTTGCCTTGCAGCAGTGGCCGGCGTTGTTTGTAACGCGCATGGAAGAAAAAAACGTGTTCAATCCAAACGGCGTGGCCTATGCCGAATTTCCTGATGAGAGCACCCGCAAAATAAACCGTGTATTCGCAACACCCGCCGGTCAGGCGCTGTTAATCAAGGTAGAGGATGAGTATGCGGACTTTGCCGGGGCCACGGAACTGTTGATCGACAAAGAAGGACAATGCCGCGTGACATTCACGTACACTTACACCGGCGGGAAATTTACCGTGGGCGAACTGGGCCTTCGGCTGGTGATGCCGGAGAAATGCCAGGAGATCGATTGGCGCCGCAAGACGGAATGGGACGTGTATCCGGAGGATCATCTGGGCCGTCCGGAAGGGCATGCCGCCGCCGCCGCGCCGTCCGTTCAAGGACCGCGTACTCAGCGGCCCTCATGGCCCTGGCATCTTGATGCGAATGAATACGGCACGCGTGATTTCCTCGCCACAAAATACACGATTTACCGGGCATGCTTAAAAGGGAGCGATGGGATCGGGCTTGAAGTGAATTCGGACGGCACTACGGATGTGCGTGCAGCGGTGATGCCGGGCGGGGTCCATTTTCATGTGTTGCAATCATTGCCGCAAAAAGAAGGGATACTGCCCTGGCCGCTGGGCACGCCCCCGCGAACGTTGGCGCCCGGCGATACGGTGAGCGGGACTTTTTCCATTCGGCTTATGCATTAATATCGAGAAGATTCACACAGCCCCCGGAAGAGGGAATCCAGAGAGAAGATACAGTGAATCCTGGATTCCCGCAGGCGGGAATGACGGTGGTGTAAATTTAAGCGGATAGGACAAGGGAGATTATTTGTCATTTGCAAGTTGCCCACCTCCTTCGGCGGCGATTCGTAGAAGAAAGTAAAATGCGAGACCGGGAGGGTGAGGCTTGTCCGCCGTAGGAGGATTTATCCGCCGCAGGAGGACTCCTGAAGCTGTCTGCGATTTCATGCAAGCGCATTAGAAATGAACAGAAAATCGTTCAAGGTTCACCAATCTCAACACATGATCGGTAATCCCCTACGGGGATAAGTAATTCCAGCCTAGGGTTGCGCGAAGCGCTACCCTAGGTCTGGGGCATCCCTAAAGTATCGCCTACCCTGAAGGGGTTGGCGCATTGGTAATCACAAAATTAAGCTTTAAATGCATTATACAACCCCTTCAGGGTATGTTCATTAGGGTATCTTGACCCAGGGTAGCGCTTCGCGCAACCCTGGGTCCCTAATTCTCCAACTGATTGAAAAAGTTTCGCACTTTATCGCTAACTTGTTGGTTTGGTTGCGGCTACGCCGCGATAGGCTGGAATTATTGAATCCCTGCGGGATACTCTGTCCTTTGCCAAGTCATATCAAATAACTCTTAAAGAGAATTCTCAGACAGCCTCTCCTGCCGAGCCGTGCGGCAAAACATCCCAATTTGTCATTGCGAGGAGCGCCAGCGACGAAGCAATCTCGGAGCCATGTCAGCCCCGTCCATAGTAGCGCCACTTTCTCAGCAGGCGCGCAACGACGAAGCAATCTCGACATAGTGCCATCTGTATCAACGTTGCGCAACTCCGAGATTGCGGCATTTACCCCGCATATACGTTACACGCCGCGCCCAATGCACTGGTAGATGAAGCCCAGTCCGTTCATTTTCTCCGCGTCGAGCATGTTGCGTCCATCGATAATAACGGGTTGGTGCAACGCCTTTTTGATGCGCTGCCAATCGAGCGTCAGAAATTCATTCCACTCGGTCATGAGCAACAGGCAATGGCTGCCCTTGGCGGCGTCGTAGGCATTCTTACAGAAGACAACGGATTTCAACTCGGCTTTGGCCTTGGGCATGGCTTTGGGATCATAGGCGCGGATTTTAGCGCCGGCCTGCTGAAGCATCCGGACCATTTCGATGGGTATGGAGTTCCGGATGTCGTCCGTGTCGGGCTTGAAGCTGATGCCCAGCACCCCGATGGTTTTCCCCTTGATAATCCAGATGGCGTCCTCGATCTTCTTGAACAAAAGCTTTTTCTGTTCTTCATTGACCTTTCGAACCGCCTTGAGCATCTCGAAATCGTAGCCCTTCTGCTGGGCGAGATATATGAAGGCGTCGACATCCTTGGGGAAACAGGACCCGCCATAGCCGGCGCCCGCGTTGAGGAAGGCCCGGCCGATGCGTTTGTCGAGCCCCATGGCCTCGGCCACTTTTTGAACATCGGCCCCGACGCGTTCGCACAACTGCGCCACGGCATTGATGAAGGAGATTTTCGTGGCGAGGAAGGAATTGCTGGCGTGCTTGATGATTTCCGCCGTCTCGATGTTGCAGACAATCACGGGCGCTTTCAGGGGCTTGTAGAGCGCGCGCATGGCTTCTTCGGCGCGCTTGCTCTCCACGCCAATCACGATGCGGTCGGGATGCATGGCGTCCTCAAGGGCCTGCCCTTCGCGAAGAAACTCGGGATTGGAAACCACGTCGAAATGCGCGTTCTGACCCTTGATCATCTGGATGGTCCGGCGGATCTTCAGGCCGGTTTCCGCGGGCACCGTGCTCTTTTCCACGATGATCTTGTATTCCTTCATGGCGTGGGCGATTTCAGACGCCACATTCTCCACGGCGGACAAATCCGCGCTGCCGTCGGCGAGGGAGGGCGTGCCTACGCAAATGAAGATAATCTCGGCCGCCTCGGTAGCCTCTTCGAGGCTGGCGGTAAAGAGCAGGCGTTTCGCCTTGGTATTTTTCCGGACGACGGCATCAAGGCCGGGCTCATAGAACGGCACGATGTTCTTTTTCAGTTTGGCGATCTTCTGCCGGTTATTATCCGCGCAAATCACCCGGTTCCCAAGATCGGCAAGGCACGCGGCGGTTACCAGACCCACATATCCTGTTCCAATGACGCCAATGGTTCGCATACAAAGCTCCTTTTTCCTGCCGCGTTGGGAGTCGGGGATAACGTCATGTTCCCGCCGGGCATATCGTGCACAGTGTCTTAAAAGTACGACATAGTTAACGTATCGTTACTTCAAACATCCGGGGGTACTTCCTCACATCTCCTTATCATAGTGCATAAAACGGGGTGGTTCATCAAGTCAAGGAAAATAGATGCCAGCATTCGCGAAACGAGGGGGGGGATAGGCGTGAGGCGTGAGGCGTGAGGCGGGAGGCGTGAGGAAGAATGGGAAACGGCAAACGCGAAACG